>WNFS01003370.1_pt1 | contig 14434 bp, 2 predicted proteins | sample 5400141 | NCBI WGS metagenome assembly WNFS01 (sample SAMN13153358, study PRJNA577476) | soil metagenome | isolation source: 60 cm saprolite under Madrone tree | place: USA:California | collected 2016-06-14
AGATGCAGCTAACCTGGCAGCAGCTAAGAAATCCAGCCCGGTACTGGACAGGTATAGAAGTACTTATGATGTACTAGGGAGAAAGTCAGCAGTGGAATCAGCAGCTGAGCGTAAGACAGATAAGCAATCTCAAGCCAGAAGGGGGGATGAACAATAATGGGATTATATGATCAGGCAAAGATGCAGGATAGTCCTTATCTCTCCCAGTATGTAGGCTCTATAGTACCAGAACTGGCTGACTATTCCAAGATAGTACAGACCCGGTATAATGATGCCGCCAGTTCTGATGACCAGTTAACTGAGGCTTTGAATAACCTGCAGCATCTTGGTTTAGCCGGGGATACGCAGTATGCCAATGAGCTAAAGCAGAAGTACTATCAGCAATTGCAGGACCGGTCAGCACAGGGGGATTATGAGAATATGGGCAGACGGGTACACCGGGATGCTATGAACTTCTCAGCAGCTTACCAGCCTTTAATACAAAGGCAGAATGATCTGGCTACTATCGTTAAACGGGTAAACGGGTGCTATCCAGGACTGGAACTATGCCAAGGATGTAGATGTAAATAAGAAACTCTCTGACTTGCTTTCCAAGAAGGAAGCGGATATTAATCAGACTGGTTATACCTCAGTAGGGGGTTATCGGGTATCTACAAAGACAGAGCTAAGAGATCCCAGGGTAATGGCCCGCTTAGCAGATGAGATCCAGCAGACTGATCCGGAGATCAAAGCAATGATCAACCGGGATGTCACCCTTCAGAACTATAAGCTGGATGATAGCCAGATAGCAGGTGGTATCAAAGAAGCCAGTATTACTCCATACCAAAGACTTAAGCAAAAGGGGTTTAGTGATCATGATATAGCTATTCAGGCTAAAGCTGCAGGAATGTCTTTAGATGACGCTAAACAATCCCCGGTAGCTCAGCGTATAGCCCACCTCTTAAGTTCTGGAAGAACATCTGAAGCAGCTAATCGCCAAGTCTATGATGAACTTACTGCCCAGCAGATGAGGGACCCTTCCTCTCAGCTTATGGGAGATCTGTTCTCTGTACATAAGGTAACCCAGGACGAACATACTGATGAATGGGCAATAGCCCAATGGAAACACCAGATGGATCTGGCTGATAAGTTTAATGGAAATTTTCAACTTATACCTACTTCCCCGGTTAATACAGAGAACCTTAATCCCGAAGATATTACAGATAACTATGTTAAGAAACAGAAAGCTTTAACTGGGGTACAGCAAAGCTTACAGGCTTCAGTAATGGTGGCAGCGAAGAAAGCCGGGCTTCTTACCGGGGATACTAAGAAGGACCTATTCACTACACAAGCTATAACTGAGGACGGTACTAAACTTGCCAGCCTGGTAGACAAGCTTAAGTCTATAGATCCGATACTAGCGGATCGTTTACAGTCTGCTGGTAATACTTACTATCAGAACCGTAGTGAACTTAATAGTCATAAAACTAATACTGAAGGAATAGAAGAAGCTTCAGGAGTGGACCCTAAACAACTCTATCAGGACTACCTAAAAGACTTGAATAGTAATAAAGGAATTAGTCAGAAACCTCTGGACTATAATGCTTTTCTTAATGGTATAAGATCTAAGGATGACCCTAATACCAGCACATTAACTAGAGTAGTTAATGCCCTACCAGGAATAACTAATCCTTATCAGGACGCCCGTAATAAGTACTGGGATAAAGTAAAAGGTACTACTGGTTCATTAGGATTCTGGGCATCTGTAGCTGGAGCAGGAATGACTGGAGATTATGAAGCAATAGCCAGGAAAGCCGGGGAAGCTCAAGGAGGATTTAATAAGTATAAGTCAGCTATGCGAGGTTATACTACTATGAACCCAGTTAATGATGCTGACTACTTTGGTAAGATGACAGGAGCGCTGGAGGATCAGACTAAAAATAATGTACTCCAGGTAAGGGATTTAAGTAAAACAGATGATACTCCAGGGACATTGGCTAGCAAGATAGGTATAGACCCTACTACCGCTGCTGGAAGAGAAGCCCTTAAAGGGACTAAAGTTCTATTTAATAATGAACCTGGACCTGGGGGGAAAGTAACTGCTTCCGTATTTACACCAGATGGTGAACATCATGTATTAGCTTTGGATAATTTAGACCCTACTACTCAGCAAGATATATATACTAGAATGTATGAGGCTGCGGGAATGACTGCTAATTCAACTTATGCTAAGTCCAGGCAGCAAAAAGTACTTTCGGCAGCTGGGCAGTCTACAATGAATCAGATTTCTATGATAGACTTGCAGAACCGCCAACCTTCAGGACAAAAATACCCAATTAATGATAAATATGCTGTAAGAATTATTACAGGCGGGAGTGAAGGTAAGAGGTATCAATTATTTAGGAATAATATGCTTTAGGGTCAGAACTTCTAAATAATACAATGAGCGCTAAAGTTAAAGCCCGTATTAATAGTCAGTAAGAAAGTCTTGAATAATTATATCTTTGTTCTATGGGAAAGCAGCAGACTCCTAGCCACTTTACACCTGAACAATCAGGTATTACAGATATACTTGGGGCTAGTCCAGAGAATCAGAGAATAACCAGGCAGGAAAATACTGTAAGTCAGTCTCTTGATAACAGACCTCAGGCTACAAATACTACAGCAAATGTATTTGGTAACCAGGATAAAGGGGAATATGATTATGCTATTTCCAAGGGGGCACAATTTAATAACGACCCTACAGATCAGGAACATACTTTAGCAGCTGCACAAGGGCATTGGATGTTTGGGCTTGGTACCAGAGATATGGGGAGAATGCTTCTTAAATTTGTACCTATGGTAGCTACCAAACTGGTAGACCAGGTTCAGAACATGATTAGTGGTACAGCCAAGATCCTGGGAGCAGATGACTTTTCCAAGTTCGTATCTTCCCCGGATAATGCGATCAATGAATACACAGACGATATTGCTACAGAACTCAAGGCAGCTTTACCACAGCATGCTTCTCAGAAGTATGACTCGGATAACCTGGCCTCTCACCTGCTTTCCTCTAAGTTCTGGACAGATGATGTAGCTGATGGATCTGAATTCGTTATGGCTATGGCACTGGGATCTAAAGGGGTTGCAGCTGGTACTGAAGCTGCAGTTAAAGGGGCTTCAGCTTTATCTAAAGCAGCTAACCTGGGGGAACTTTACCAAGCTATCCCTATTACAGAACGTATTGCTACAGCTACTGCTAATAACTTCACTACCAAGACTGTAGGCTTTCTGAATGCTGCCTCTATCTCTGCTATGCAGGCTAAAGGTACAGCTAACCAGATCCAGGCTAAACTCAGAGAGAAGTATACCAATACAGTAGATCCTTCTACCGGTATGCTATATACCCCTGATACTATAGAACAGAAGATCAAGGAAAGCCAGGATCTTATTGACGAGAAGACCAACAATACCTTCTGGGCTACCATGGCAACGGAACTCGCCCCGTCGATCTGGGCTTCCAAACTTTTCCTTGGGAGAGGGAAAGAGTCGATGGGGCTCTTTAATGAAGACATCAAGAAAGCTGTAAATGCAAAAACTCTTTCTTTAGAAGAACTAGAGAAGGGAACCAATGAAGCTGTAATGGCTAAGCTTGGCAAGACCGGCTTTATAAACTATAAAGAAGCAGCTAAAGCAGCAATAGTTGGTGGCCCTATAGCCATGAACCTGCAACAGAGTATACAGCAATATGACGTAGACCAAGCTATGGGTGGAAAGAGTGGTAGTATCTGGGATTCCAAGAATGGGTATATCAAACAGTTCCTGGATAACTTCACCCAGAAAGAGGGTATCAAGAGCATTATCCTTGGTTCTATCCTCGGGGCTGGTACCGGGGCTATCCATAGTAGGGGAGAAGCTAAGCAGTATAACGAAGGAATGGAACAGCACCTGAATGCTATGCGTGCAGCAGACGGGCTCTTTGGTGGTGTATTCGCAGAAGCTCAGAAAGGGATCTACCAGACTGATCCGGCTACAGGTAATCTTAAGCTGGATGAAGATGGGAAACCTATAGAAGATATAGCTAAGCTACAGAAGCTTACCTTTGGTATGCTTCAGCATAAAGAACTCTGGGATAGCCAGACTGTAGCAGTATTAGCCGGAAACTCTGATATGGCCACTTTAAATGAAAAGGTAGCACTAGGACAGGCCATAGCTTCAGAACTACAAAGCGGAAGATACCAGAATACTGATCAGGCCCGGCAATTCCTTAAATGGTTCCACTCCCAGCGTATCCGGGAACAGGGTAAAGTAGCTGAGAAAGAAGCACAGGATCAGCAGGTATCTCAGTCTGCAGCTAATCAATCAACAGACCCTGTACAAGGACAAACTGCAGCTGTAGAAACCCAGACTGCCATCTCTACCGGTACAGCTAAAGGAGATGCCAATATCTCCCGTGCAGTAAACGATAATGCAATGCTGGTAGATAAACTATTCGACCTCTGGGATAAAAGTGGCCGACAAGGAGCTAAGCTAAGCAGAATAGGAGATACTCCGGCAAGAACAGCTTTTAATGAGAGTATACGCAGGACTTTATACTATGAGGGGATCAAACGGGAAGCTTTAGCAGATATGCTTAAAGACCGGGAAGACCAGAGTAAAGAACCTGGAGCTAATAGGGAACTACTTACACAAGAGTCTGAAGTTCTAGGGAAACTACATCAGGATAGCCTGGACCGTTCTTCAGATATGCTAAACAATACAGAAAAGGTATTTAAGGCTTGGGATAAGTTTAATACTTCCAGGCATGAGCTAACTAATAATTTATTAGAAGCCGCCACAACTCTTAGAGCTGAAAATTCTAAAGAAAACAGTACCAGACTTAATACCACGGCTTATAAACTGGATGAGTTCAATGCTAAAGAAGGTATAGGTAAACCTGAAGACCGAGCTGGTATAGACCCTACTACCAAAGATATAAACTGGGTAAAGGGAGATGAGATTAATACAGGCACAAATATGTTTGCCATTAATCAGAATGCTGCGGATAGATGGGCAGTTCCTATTGGTATGCGTAATGATCTGCAGTTCAAAGCTGGGGCACAGTATAAGGAAATGCTTCAGCTTCACTCTATGATAGACTCTGTAGAAGCTGGCCAGACTCCACTTAAAGATGTAATTGCTTATGCTCATGATAAGATAGATAACCTGGATAAGAATACCCAGGCTAAATTAGCTTCCATGGTAGAACAGGAGAAAGGGAAACTGGCAGAGGATAAGCAACAGCTATCCACTATACAGGAAACTATAGATAACCCGGAGGATGGGTATCCTGAACGTAATCCGGAATATGACCAGCTTTACCAAAAGATCCAGGATAGTGAAGATGCCATAAATAGTAGTACGGATCTCTTAGCTAAAAAGACTACCAGTACTGCTATGGACCAGTTACAGCGTATTCCTGATCAGCAGAATGAATATCTGAATAAGAAATATGCAGAGACCCATTTTGATAAAGCAGATAATGTTATAGCCAATGCTATAGATCATGGTAGAGTAAAAGATACCTATGCAGATAGCCGGGCTGTGAACAGGGCTATAGAAGATGTCACTCACATGAGAGATGCTATAGCTGACCGTCTGGATAATGGTGACCTGAAAGGACAGGAAGGATACCGGTACCTGGTAACTAAGGCAGATGATACCCTGGACCAGCTAAACAGGATTCAGCAGGTAGTAACAGAGAACCAGTTAAAGCGGGATGGCATACAACGCTATATTAACCAGCAGCAGGCTGGAAGGGTATCTTCCGCTTTAGGTTTTAACCTGGAGACCAGAAGTATCTCTGACCCTGCTATTTTTAATATAGCAGATGGTATTCTGGATGGTAAGCTGCAGGATATGCTTTCTCAGGTAACTTCCCTGGGTTCTGGTAACTTCTATGAAGGTACCCAGGCTATCCTGTACACCATAATGACTAAAGCAGGAGAAGCTGATAAAGTGGCGCTAATATCAACTTTAGAAGATAAGATCTCTGATAGTGTTAATCTTCTACCAGAACCAGGGAGAAATAAGGGACTGAAGACTAACTTCGGTAGTGCCCCTGAACTCTATATCATTCCGCTCCTCCGTAGTATGACTGAAGGACAGACTGAACTCAATGAGACCAAGTATAGTCCTATTAATCTATTCAAACAGGATAATGACATACAGGCTTTCCAGGATAGTATATCAGCTTTGCCAGATGGAGATACTTCTCTGGGAGTTTCCAAAGAGAACCTGCTTGCAGTAATTAAGGCTTACCAGGATATAGTCCCTGCTAACCAGGTAAAGCATCTCTTAAGTTCTGGCCTTAACCTGGGAGATACTGTAGGTAAAGAGATCACTAACGCCACCGGAGCTATAGTACCTACTATACAGCAAGAGATAGCTATAAGAGACGGCTTAACCTGGCTACATGGAGAAGATCCTGGTAAAGGTGCTTTCTCCGGATGGGCCTTCCTAAGAGGAATAGCCGGCACAGGTAAGACCTCTGTAGCAGTTAAATGGCTAATGGAGCTCTCCGGGTTAAAGCCGGAAGAAATCCTCTCCTCTGCAGCTACTGACAAAGCTGCAGGTGTCCTGGCAGATAACCTGGGTACTCAAGCAGTAAGACTGGATGACCTGATGGAGCAGGAGATCCCTGCCGGCAAGAAAGTAATTGTACTAGATGAATATGCCCGGGTTACTTCAGATAAGCTAAAAGAATTCCAGGATAAAGTTCAAACCCATAACAAGGGACTAGAACCAAAGGATAGGGTACGGGTACTCATCTTAGGAGATCCTTCTCAGATCACTCCTGAAGTATTCCGTAACCAGGATATAACCGATCCATCTTCTAATCCCGCAGCAAAGAATATCCGGGTACTGAACCCGCTTACAGTAGTATACCGTAGTGATGTATCTGCAGTAACCCAAACCTCTGATATATTCCAGGATAATCCTGAAGTAGTGCACACTATCAATGTCCGTGCTTCAGGGGACGAATATACCCCCCATGCAGTAGGTACCCATACCGGGAAGACCAGCCAGGGAATACTGGATATGATTAAGGTAAACCAGGATGCCGAAGATCCTAAAGGCCTTGGGTATTCTCCCAGAACAAGAGTGATCATTACGGATACCCTGGCTAAATCCTCTCTCTATAGTTCTAGCGGAGTTCCGGTAATTTCTGTTTATGATGCCCAGAGTGAGACCTATGATGAAGTCTATGTGGATCTGGATCCTAAAAGCTTCTATGATACAGACAAGTTTAATGCAGCAATGTATACTGCAGCTTCCCGTGCACAGGAGTATTCCTATATCAAATACGTAGATGGAAAGAACACTGTAGATAATAGTCTGGTCTATGAGAAGGAGTCCAATGATAAGAAAGGCTCTGAAGCTAAAGGGGAGTACATTAAAGCCCGCACCGAAGAGCAGCAGCTCATGCAGAAGGGGGTGAATAACCAACCACTGGAAAGCTCATTAGCAGACAAAGCTATAGAAGTAGCTAACGAAAGCCCTCTGGATAAAGCTACAGATCCTGCAGTGGAAGAAGACCAGGAGATCGTTACAGAAACCCCTTCAGTCCCTGATACCCAGGTATTACTAGCAGATCCTGACCCAATAGGTGCTACAGACCCGGAGGATAACTCCTCGGTAGTACCCCCTAAGATCATATCTACTGCTACAGTTCTATCCTCTGAGCATATCTTGCCTAATATAGAAGCAGATGCTTTCCCTGCTTTAAAAGTTGGAGAAAATGGCCAGAGTAATGTAGGGGTAAATTCCAGGATATACTATATACATACCCGTGAGACTAATGGAGAAGACTCTGTAACTGTTATGGCTATAGGTAAGGATGGGAACTATGTACCTCTATCTAAGATCTTCCAGGGAGAGATCAATAAATATCCACAGTACGACTGGATCAAGCAAGCCATTAAGAGTTCAACACCTATCTCAGGAGCAGATGCTATTAACCCAAAAGGGTCTAAAGCAGGTAAACTACCAGAGGAGCTAAAGAACTCTATCATCCGTCAGGGGAATATATCAGATGCTCAGCGACTAACTTATCAATACGAAGATAAACCGGTAGCTACTGGTAACCTGCTTCAGCATATCTCAGATCTATTTAAGAGTAAGTTCTACCACTCTAACCCTGAGCAGCAGGCTAAAGCAGATAAGGTACACTATAAGATCTTCCGTAATAATGAAGTATCCTCAGCTAAGACCAAAGGTGCCCGTTATCAGTTTGGTGGCTTCTTACCAGAAGCTGGTATACCTTACGCTATAGTAGGAGTAGAACCCGGAGCTATAGATTATAGGAATGCCCAGTTCGTAAGGCTAAGTACTAATCCTGTAGATAAACAGAGTGAGCACTATACTACCTTAAAGAAGTACCGGGATAGCGCTATGGAACTACAGCGTCTGACTGGAATAGAACATGGGAGTTCTGCTTATAGTAAACTAATCAAAGCTCTTAAGGGGAGCCTGGGAGTAACCCATGAGCCTACAGCTACTGGTACCGAACCAAAGCTTAGGATTAGGGAGAACTATACCCGGGAAGAACTGGAATCTGCCTTACATAAAGTGAATACAGACGACCGGAGTGCTATGCCGGATGCCCTGGAGACTTTACTGGATCCGGCATCTTCAGCTAAGCTTACTGAATCTCTACCTCATGCTCAGAGTCTGGCAGCACAGCTTTATGGGATCAAGGAATCAAATGCTTTACTTACTAAAGAAGAAGCAGACCAATATCCTGACTATGAACATATCCCGGCTAAAGGAGAGGAAGAGACTGGCCTTGGCCGAGTTCTGCTTAAAGGTACCGGTGGTACTACTGGCCGTAAGGCTGTCTATAGGAAGTCCTATGATGTAGAAGCAGGAAAAGGGCCTGCTCAGAAAGCCTTTGATCAACTGGCTAAAGCCAATGAGTTTGCAGGTAATATACGTATCCGTGTAGAAGATATTGCTGCACAGCGGGCTTCTAAGGGGAGAGCTACAGTATCTACAGGGAAATCTTTAATGACAGATGCTGGTGGTAACACAGCTATCTCCCGTGCCCGACCACTTCTGGCACAGATCCTTGGTGAAGCTAAAGTATCTAGTGGAGAATTAGAAACAGTTGATCTGGATAGAGATGATATTAAAGCTAACCTGAATAAAGAAGTAAGACAGATCTCCTCTGATAATGGTACAGGTATCCTGGATACAGGAAAGAAGATTATGGATGAATCTAGTATGGATCCGGATACTAAATCTAACTACCTGGGCAAACTGGCCAGACTGGAAACTCTTAAAGAGACTAAGCCTGTAGATATGGATACCCTGGATATGATGGTAGGTGACCAGAACTATACAGAGGCTGGCCAGCACTTAACCCAGCAGCAGTTTAATATCCAGGACCAGAGAGGAAACACCAGGACTACCAGTACCTATATGCATAAGCCTCTGGATATAGACCAGTTCAACACTTTAGGAAAAGACCCCAGAACTAATTCTGAAGTTCTAAACTCTATGGTATCTACCCGGTTATCAGATATAACTCCTACAGCTATATCTGTAAACCATGATATAGAAATAGGAGTTAAGGAACCTATAGCTAAAGAAGAGAAGATCCCACCCACTACTCCTGGTTCTGAACGGGAGCTTCAGGGTAAGATACAGGATCTGCAGGATAGAATAGCTTCTGCCAAAGGTAAAGAGAAGATCGAACTCCTTAAGGAAATGAAGCAGCTGCGGGATGACCGCTACGGTTCTGCTAAACTATTTGATAGTTCAGAACGGGGTAAGGATAAAGGTACCCTGATCTCTACAGATCAGGCCAGGGAGATAATCTCCCAGTTAGTACCTGGTATAAAACCGGAAGAGCTGCAATTCCTGGACAGGACTACTATGCTTAAGTTACAGCGCCCCGGAGAAGATCTGCTTGGGCTATTCCAAAATGGAAAGATCCTGCTAAGAGAGGATGATGGAACAGTAGGGGCCAAAGTAGCACGCCATGAAGCATTCCATGCTATCTATAATGACTACCTGACAGACCGGGAACGGAAACAGGTAAACGAAGCTTTCGATCCCCTGGCCAAGATGACTCCCCAGAACTTAGAGGAGGCTATGGCAGATCATTTTATGAACTGGCAGCGTAACCCGGAAACCTTTGGATCTAAGATCCGTAGGATATTCAATAAGGTTCTATCCTGGATTGGCTTTGCTAAAGATAATTCAGGAGTAATCAATGATTTCTTCAAAAAGATAGAGGATGGTAAGTTCCAGGATAAAACTTCAGAGACTTCTAATACCCGTATGGCCTTCTCCGATCTAAAGAAGTATGGTTCAGTACAAGAATATAAGAATGCATCACAGAAAGTACAGAGTATCATCTATAAGAGTTATGTAAACGATACCTTGGAGAATATGCCACTCACTCAGAAGGAACTCTTACCAGTTATCCATGAACAGTTAAAAGATGAATTCAATACCCTATCTGCTTATATAGATAGCTTAGTAGAAAGTCAACAGGAGTATTTAAGGAACTATGATTTAGAAATAGATCCAGAACTCAAGGAAGATCATAAGCAGACTGTAAATGCTATATCTAAAGAAATAGTTCTTAATAACCAAGACTATGCTATCCTAAGTAGATTTACTGGTTTAGATGAAGCTTCTCAGAAAGAAGGGTACAATACTCTTAAGGACCTATGGAAAGACCTATATCCAAACTTTAAGACCAAAGCAGACCTGGATAAGTTTGAAGAAGAGGAACAGTACAATGACCCGGAAAGTATTGAGCATGCAGAATCTGAGGAATCAGATAAGTCTAATACTGGCCTAACTGACTTTACCGTGCAGTCTGACGAGAGGAATAATGAAACCAGGATCTCAGAGAATGTAAAGAACTTTCTAAGCTTTGTCTATAGGCCTAGAGTTGTAGGAAAGGACGCAAAGGCAGAGTCCAGGGTACCTCCCCGCTTTGTATACCTGCAGAGCTTACGTACTCTTGCAGGCCTCTCCAGTTCTGACCCCGACTTCATAGATCAGATCAGGGGCAGGGCAGCTGACAGTGGGATTAACTTATCAGGCAGATCTGATGCAGCCCTGGTAGTAAACCATATCCTGAATAGTATAGAGAATGCTACAGGTAACTCTTATAGCTTTCGAACTAACCTGGTAGATGAACAAGGCAGGTATAGGGCACAGGATATAGAATTACCAAACCATAACCGGTTCCTGGATGAGAATACCTTTGCTACATCTACTGAGCTACAGGATCTTACCAGGGCAACCCCTACTAAGGTTCTGGGGGATGATAGAAACTTTATAATAAAAAGAGAAAATAAGTCTACAGAGGAATTCCTTACCCAGGTAGCGGATATAGTGGGAATGGATCAGGCTAAAGGATACTTCCGGCAGCTACAGGCTCAGGAGTCAGTACGGGAACTGATGTCCACTTTCCTCTCTCAGAGAGAATCTACCCCAATGATCGCTGAAGAGGTAAGAGGCTTCAAGACTACCCTAAAGTACTTCCGTGCCCAGAACTATGGGATTGAAAGAATTAAAACTACTGAGGTAGAGAATGCTTTCAAACAGAACTATAGTAAGCTTAGCCAGGATGACTGGAGTAAGTTCAATACACTAAGTCTGGAAAAAGGAACTGGCAAAGCCAAAGCTTTATCTTTCCTGGCAGAACGATTGGGGATTAAGGGACATACTGCTATACCTTCTGTAGATAATGGCCTTATTAATGCAGTTCATGGTGACCTGAAAGCTTTGGAGAATAGTATCAAACAGGCTGAACAGGAGAAACCAGAACAAAGAGATGACTCTGATGAATCTATACCGGAAGATTTTAATCCGGTATCAGTAGCCCTGGAAAATAACTCAGGTCTGTTAAATAGATTTACCCGGCTGCTTACCCTGCACTCAGCAGACCAGAGGGCTTCTTCTTATATGGATGTATCAGGTACCAAGCGTTACCTATTTCATAATGGAAGCCAGGCTCATGATACTTTAGGTAAGATCATTAATTTCTTTGATAATACCAGTACTAAACTACGCCAGTTACCAGATCACTTCAGGGATCCTGTACTAGCCAAGAACATCTTTGCAGGATCTGACATTAACCAGATCTATGAGGTACTGGATCATGATGGCCAGCGCCAGGAAGGTAAAGAAGAATTTGCGGTAACCTATTCTAAGGAGACGAATGCCCAGTGGCTGAAGCGTAACTTCTCTGATGCCTTCCTGTCATTCATGAAGACCAACTCTGGGAATAATGATGCAGATCTGACCTATATGCAGAACTTCTATACGATCTCCAACCGGCCAAGAATGCTGGGAGCAAGTGTAAGGGTGTTACCGGAAGTTAAGATCCATGAAGCTTTGATAAAGGGTATAGAGCAGCACCTGGAGCAACCAGACAGACCAGAGGTAAAGAACTATGACCGGTTTAAAGCAGTCAACTTTGATGAGATGCATACAGCTATCGAGGATCTCCATAAGGATAAACTCGAAGGTAAGAGTATAGCTGAACATCGTGGCTCAGATGAAGGCCGTGCTAAGCTGGGTAGGATATACCAGCAAATAGCCGAGAGTCCAGAACTTAAGAATCAGGTAGCTACTCACATGATTGGCCAGCTTAAAGGACATGCTGAAGAAGTAATGAATACTCTTAGAAGAGAGAATGTTCCCCTGGGGGCTATCCATGAGAGTATGAAGCTTCTTAAAGACCCCCGCAGAGCTATTCTACCTGCAGACTCCCAGGTCCTGGAGACTGAAACAGGAAAGGAGTACCCATCTAAAGATGATCTTAGATCTACAGTAGAGTCTTTCTGTATGAATAACTATGTGAATAGTTTCTTCCTGAACCAGGCAGTAGTCGGGAATATGAACTACTTTAAGGACTCAGTAGATCTGATTAAACGTATGTCCGGAGTATTTGCCCCGGGAACTAAAGGGATGGTAGCCGGGCAGTTCTTTATGCAGCCTAAGTTCCGTATCGCTATCTCCAATGATATTAAGATGCAGTCTGGAATGCTCTCTGATATATTCTCAGATACCCAGTTAAAAGCTACCCTGAAAAAAGAAGGCTTTGACCTGACCGATGCCCAGGGCTATATGCTGCCAGAACGTGCAGATAATATTGTACAGGGATTTGGACAGGCTTATAACTCAGGAGCAGTATTTAAACCTGCCCACTATGAAGTAGGGGATGTAGATAATACCGGGGATTACAGACCGGTAATGCTTAAGTACTCTTCTGTAGTTCTGTCAGATGATCTGGTAAGCCGCTTTCCAAAACTGGAAGCGCTCAGAGATGCTATGCGTAACCACCCTGATGGCCCGGTTCATGAGTTTGTATTTAATACCGGAGATAAAGTAGGGGCACCTGTAGAACAAGTTACACTCCCTACAGGGGATAATAAGGTCAACATTCCTTCTGGTTCTGTACTTAACCTAAGTAATGAAAACTATAGGTTACAGCTTAATCCTAACCATGATTCTTATGATAAGGTCGCTAACCCTACTCAGCTTGGATACTTTCTGAATGTAATGCATAAGCTTACTGATGCAGCGGCACCTAATATAGAAGCAGCTAATAAGGTCTATGGGGCTATAGCAGAGAAAGTACAACGGGGTATAGGAAGGCTTTCCCAGAACTCTCTGGATAAGCAGGGCAAGTTTACAGCAGGTTCTATTATTAAAGGATTATCTGGAGTTGGTAATGAACGTATACAGGAAATGTTAAGATCAGGTATCAATTATAACTTCCCCAATATAGCAGACAAAGCCTTAATACAGATGGCTAATATGACCTCTAAAGCTACTGTGAAGATCAAATTCCCTGGTGGAAAGATGGTGCTACAGAGTAGCTATGGAGCTGATATCCCCTCTGAGATCCCTAAAGGACAGAAGGAGTTCTGGAGTAAATATGGCCAGGATCAGAGTAGTACTCTGGATCACCCTAGAAGACTGAAGTATAAACAAGACCCGGCTACCGGGCGCTGGCATGCTGAAGTGATCCTGCCAAAGATCTATTCTGAGAAAGCCAATCCCGGAGACTTCTTAACAGGAGATATGATGGGCTTCCGTATCCCATCTACTGAGTTACACTCTTCAGTACCCCTAAAGATAGCTGGCTTCTACGATGATAAAGGGTCTAACGTGATCATCGCCCCTGCTGAACTGGTAGCTCAACATGGTTCTGACTTTGATGTGGATAGCTTATATACTATATCCAGGGAACAATCAGCCAAGCGCTTATGGAGACAAGATGGTACAGAGATAATTGATAAGGGCCACCCGGTAGGTTACTACAGGATGTCTGATAACTCTTTACAATTTAACCCGGACAGGTTCCGTGCAGAACTTGATCGTCATAGAATTGAGTATGCCGGGGATAAAGGAGTACTTTCTGATATAGAGAAACTCCATGACCAGATGCTGAATAATATAG
>WNFS01011084.1_pt1 | contig 14431 bp, 12 predicted proteins | sample 5400141 | NCBI WGS metagenome assembly WNFS01 (sample SAMN13153358, study PRJNA577476) | soil metagenome | isolation source: 60 cm saprolite under Madrone tree | place: USA:California | collected 2016-06-14
CACTCTGGCGGGGTTGCCCCATTGGGAATCTCAGGGCTCATCGCTCGCATGCAGCTCCCCCTGAACGTTTCGCCGGTCTCCGCGTCCTTCATCGGCCTTCAGCGCCTAGGCATCCTCCCCGTCCTCTTCTATGCTTGTTTCTCTTCTTCTGCCCTCGGCAATATTGAAGTAATTGTTCTTCATTCGGTTGTAAAGGTACAGCGCTTGTTTATGAGCGCTCCGATACTATCGCATATTCTCTGCGGCTTGTCAACACTTTTTGGAACCAATTTCGTGACGATGGACAAATTAGCCGAAATGTACTAAGTGGGATTGACGAACATGCGACGGTACAGTATGCTAGAAGTTGTGGTATTCAAAATTCTATGGAGGGAAAACGATCTTGATGAAATATTTTTTTTGGATCGCTTTTGCCGTCTTTCTAGCGGCCTCGATTCCGCATGTGGCATATTTCTTTGCATCCTTTGAGCCATCGCAAGGGCCTGAAGGCATCTGGTGGTGGACCGTGAGCTACGCCATAGCTATCAGCATTGATGTGACAGTCTATCTACTCTCATGGACGGCCTTCCAGCGCTACCGGCGTTACCGCACGGCGAAAGCGGTCTGGCAGCACTGGCTCCTTATCCTCATGTGCACAGTTTTCTCCTGGGCCGTGAACTGGGCCTACGCAAAGCAATTTCATAGTGTCACTATGTTGAATGCGGCAGAGGGCACAGCTCCCTGGTTAACAACCGTATTTCCCTTCATGGCCAGCGCCTTCCCACTGCTCGGCATCGTCTACACGATGATGGCTGAAACGATCTCAGAAACGGCGGCAGAGGAGAAACAAGAAAAGGCACAGCAGCTTTCTGCACTGGCGGAACTGGCCAAACAGACCCAATTGCCTATTGCAACCTTACGCCGTGCCCTGGCTAATAGTGGTTCTCGTATCAACCCGACCAACCTCCTGACGGTGACGCATCGTGTCTCCAGCGAGACAGTGACCACACCTACCACTACCACTACCACAGATACAGGACCCAATGAAGCTATCCAACCCATTACAGGCCAGGTCATGGCGATTGAGCACGATACGACCACTATCGCGGAAAAACGCACTACCGGCCCTGTTTCCGTGCCCTTGACCAGCGCAGGTACCCCTGACAAACTCCAGATGACCATTGAAGCACTCAGGCTCAACCCGGATATGACCGATGAGGCGCTCGCCGGATACCTTTCCCTCAAACGCCCCGCCAGCGCACGATTCTGGCGGCTCAAGGCCATTGAGATTCTCAATGCACCCGGCAAGGAACAAACAGGCAAGACTGCTGCTGTCCGTAATGCATGGTCTGCGCCAGCAGGCATGGCCGGGAAGCGATAAACTCCTAAATTCTGTAACTCTTCAGGTCTCGCTGCCATGCCCGCACTCACTACCAAACTGAGCGAGTCGCCGCAGGCGACGAGAAGTCTGAATAGTTACTAAATCTTTTCTTTGGACAGATCAAATTTTTTGTTGAGCTAATACTGCCTGGGATACATGAGACTTATTATGGCCTGAGCCTGGGTAGGCCAATACCCTCGGCGCGAGTGCGGTGATGGCCAGCCGTCTCTTGAATCCCACCTTCGGGATAGACGAGCTTCGCTTCTCGCTCAGGCAGCAAGCTCGCCACCTCCTTGAGCACAGCGTCAAGGAACTGATCTTCGGGAACGGTTTTGATCACCTCGCCCTTGCGGAAGATGACGCCTTTGCCCTTGCCACCGGCAAGGCCGACATCGGCATCGCGGGACTCACCAGGGCCATTAACGACACATCCCATGACGGCAACGTGGATGGGGGTCTGCACTTTTGAGAGCCGACGCTCCACCTCGTTAGCGATCTGTATCACATCGATCTCCACACGGCCACATGATGGGCACGAGACGAAGGTGACGCCACGGTTACGCAGTTCCAGCGAGCGCAGAATCTCGTAGGCGACGGGAATCTCTTCCTCTGGCTCAGCGCTCAGGCTCACGCGGATCGTGTCACCGATGCCGTCAGCGAGCAACAGGCCCAGACCAACGGCAGATTTCACGGCCCCGGTCACAACCGTACCGGCTTCGGTGATGCCGAGATGCAGCGGGTAGTCCGAACGCTGCGAGAAGCGGCGATAGGCTTCAACTGCGGTCAGAGGATTCGAGGATTTGAGAGAGACTTTTATCTCGTGGAAGTCCAACGCTTCACACCAACCAATATATTCCAGCGCTTTGTTGACCATGCGTTCGGCCAGGTGCTCACGCTCTTTACGTCGTGCCTCGGCAGGATCGGTGCGTTCTAGCACACCATCGTCACGCAGCCTGACCTGGATGCGCTGCATCTGGGCACGCTGATCAAGCGCATCTATGGAGCCAGAGTTGACGCCGATGCGCATGGCGATGCCATGTTCTTTGCAGGCAGCGACAATCTGCTCCAATGACTTACGGCCGTTGATCAGGTTACCAGGATTGATACGCACACAGTCGATGCCCTGGCGAATAGCTTCTAACGCCAATGCATGTTTGTAGTGAATATCGGCCACCAGTGGGATGTGAATGCGCTTCTTGATCTCACCAATGGCAAACGCGTCCTCTTCTTCGGGGACGGCCACACGTACGATCTCGCACCCAACTTCTTCGAGGCGATGTATTTGAGCGACGGTGTTTGCTACGTCACGGGTGTAGGTGGTACACATTGACTGGACGACAATGGGTGCGTCACCACCGATCGCTACATTGCCAACATGAATCTGCCGGGTTTTCCTTCTCATAAGTTTGGCACTCCATTCATTACACCCTAATGCAGGATACTTTGTACATCGAAGAACGTGACGACGAGTATGAAGCTCAGCAAAATTGCCATACCAACCAGATTGATCATGCCTTCACGCTCTGGTTTGAGACGCCTGCCACCGCGTAGAAGCTCAACCAGAATGAGCACGACGCGCCCACCATCAAGAGCGGGGAAGGGCAAGATGTTGATGATAGCCAGGTTGAGGCTCAAGAAGGCGGTGAGACTGAGGATGGGCCACCAACCTTCGTAAGGGACACTCTGAGCCACATTGCCCGTAATCCTCACGATGCCAACCGGGCCGGTAACCTGAAATGGGACAGCCCCGGTTACTGTTTGCCCAAGGGCCTGAACAAACTGACCAGTGGTTGTGAATGTATACATCACACCTTTGAAGGGCGCTTGCCATAGCGGTGAACTGACGAGCACCGTTTTGCCTTCTATCCCCATTGCTCCTTGTCCAGCGGGCGGGTGCTCACGCACATTGACGGTGGTTGTGAAAAGGTTGGCTTCGCCAGCATGCTTAATGACCAGGGTCACGGGCACAGTGACATGCTGATTGTGGTCAGCAGCAATCACGCCGTTGACAATATTGCGTACGTCGACGAACAGACGCACCGGTTGATGATTGACTGAGATGATGGCGTCGTTGGCACGCAAACCGGCTATGGCCGCGGGAGAGCCAGGAACTACTCCGGCAATTTGAGCTGGGTAAGTTGGCTCACCGAGACCATAGGCGATGCTAAAGAGTACCATCGCCAGCAAGAAGTTCATCACGACACCAGCGCAGAGCACGATGATGCGTTTCCCTGCTGATTTGGCGGTGAAGCTTCGCGGGTCGTAATGCCCTTGTTCATCGGGGACATCACCGAGTTCACCGAACATGCGCACGAACCCACCGATAGGGAGCAAGTTCAGCGAGTAGATGGTGTGGTTGGAGACAGAGGCAGCTCCATTGCTGAAGCCACCACTGGTACCACTAAAGGGTGTCTGTTTTGCATCGATATAATATGCATCTTCTTCATCACGTCTGCCGCCGAACCAGATGACCTCCCAACCACCGGTATCGCGTTTACGGATGCCCACCAGGCGCGGCGGGAAACCAAGCCCAAATTCCTCTACGCGAATACCAGCCCATTTGGCTGTGATGAAGTGGCCAAATTCGTGTACCAGGACGAGCAATCCAAAGACTGGGATCGCAGCCAGCAAGTACCAGTTATTCATCAAGATCTTCCTTAAGATTTGGTGACCACTCAGGACTCCTCACCACACGTGCTCGATAAATCGGCACTCTACGGTGGTTCGCAAGAGTTTTTTGCAGAAAGACGTGAGCCGCCGCCAGCGGCGAGGAATCAGACACCTGAGTAGTTACAAGATTTGTATAGTTCAAGTGCTGTTCTACGGGCCCAGGCACAGGCTTCCAGAATAGTAGGGACGTCCGGCTCATCAATGGGGCGATGACGGTCCAGCACAGTTTCTATAAGTGTAGCAATATCCAACAACCCTATTTTACCACGCAGGAAAAGGGCAACGGCTTCTTCGTCTGCACCTACCAGGACAGAAGGGTAGGTGCCAGCGTGTCTGGCAGCCTCCAGGGCCAGGCGAAAGCAGGGGAAACGCGTCATGTCAAGCGCCTCAAAGTTGAGTCGTGCTACATCTGGCCAATGGAGTTCTCGCACAAGTCCGGTGTCCCTGGTGTCGAGCCGCAGCGGGTAGCTGAGGGCATCCAGGATAGGCAAATGCATACTAGGTAAACTCGCCTGCATCTTGAGAGAGCCATCGATAAATTCGACCATGGAGTGGATAATGCTCTCTGGATGAACGACGACCTCAATGCGCTCATAAGGGATATCAAAGAGCCAGTGGGCTTCAAGCACCTCCAAGCCTTTGTTCATGAGCGTCGCAGAGTCTATTGTGATTTTCGGTCCCATACGCCAGGTAGGGTGAGCCAGGGCTTGTTCTACCGAAACGTCGTGTAGTTGCTCAAGTGTGGCACGACGAAAAGGCCCACCCGAAGCGGTGAGCAGCAGACGACGCACTTCTGCCATGCGCTCTCCACGCAGGCACTGCCAGATGGCGCTGTGTTCGCTGTCAATGGGTAGCAGAGAAACACCTGCCCGTTGCACTTCTCGCATGACCAGGTGACCAGCCATGACGAGCGTTTCTTTGTTCGCCAGGGCGATGGTTTTGCCTGCCTTGATGGCGGCTAATGTTGGACCCAGACCGACCAGGCCAGAGGTGGCTGCAACGACTATATCGGCATCGGCATGGGTTGCTGCAGCAAGTAGTCCTTGCTCACCAGGGACGGCACCGGGCAAGGTGGCGTATATCGCTTGTTCTAGCTCTGGTGTACCGGCGAAGCATGCCACCAGGGATGGCCTGAATTCTTGCGCCTGCTGGGCCAGAAGCGCTGTGTTGCTGCGTGCCGCTAGCGCCACGATACGAAAATGCTCAGGGAAACTGCGCACAACGTCTAGTGTCTGCTGACCAATCGAGCCGGTGCTACCGAGCAAGGCAATACGCCTAGGAAAGAGAGTCATTGTTTTCCCACGAATTGTGCAAACACGTAGATGGCAATCGCCACAAAAAGCAAACTATCAATACGGTCGAGCATGCCACCATGCCCGAGCATGAAGTTTCCACTGTCCTTGACATGCGTTTGGCGCTTGATGAGTGATTCTGCCAGGTCCCCGAGCACGGCGGCGGCGCCAATCCAGATGCCGAGTATGACCGCGAGATACCAGGGTAAACCGAACGGCAGGACGGTAAAAAGCACAGCAGCTGCGATGGAGAGCACCAGGCCACCGAGTACGCCCTCCCAGGTTTTCCCAGGACTAATGTTTGGAGCCAGCTTATGCCGTCCCAGGTGACGACCAACGAAGAACGCGGCGGAGTCGAAGCCCCAGGTACCGAGTAGCATGAGCAGTATCCACCAGACTCCATGGGGCAAAGGCCAGGCTACCTGATATCCACGCAAGAGCAGAGCAAGACTTATTGGCCAGCCCAGGTAAATGGGAACGGCGAGTGTCAGTGCCCAATCCACCATCGTGCCATCAAGCTTCTTGCGGAAGAGGAGCCAGGCAAAAGAGATGAAGAGAGCGGCACTCCAACCACTTTCAAGGAACACGAGGCGTTGTTGGCACAATGGGCATGGCAATAATGGCGGTGAGCCAACGTTGGGCCAGAGAGCCGATGCCTTTTTTACTGCCTGTCCCCATTGCATTGGCCTCTCGTTGTGGGTTTTCCCCGGTTGCGCTTTGCACGCGCTCTTTTCTCCTACCTGGACGGACTACATCATCTGGTAGTATTGTAGTGCCAAAGGTTTGCTGCGCACAAGAGGCAACGACACTACACTTTGCCAAAACGCCGTTGTCGCTGACGGTAATTGTCTAATGCTGCCCGTAAGTCCTCGCGCCCGAAATCAGGCCAGAGGGTTGGCGTTGCATAGTACTCGCTATAGGCCGATTGCCAGAGCAGGAAGTTACTGGTACGCATCTCCCCAGCCGTGCGAACGACCATATCGGGGTTGGGGAGATCGTGTGTATAGAGGTAGGAAGCGATCAACTCTTCAGTAATGTCGCCCGGTTGGTGTCCGGCGGCGATGATCTGACGAATAGCATCGACAAGCTCAGCTCGCCCACCGTAGTTAAAGCAAATGTTGAGGTTGATACGGGTATTATTGCGCGTCAGCTCTATCGAGTCACGCACCGCCTGTTGGATATCAGGCGCGAGATCTTGCAAACGACCAAGATGGCGCAGGCGCACTCCATCGCGGTGGAGCTTTTCTAAATCCGTGCGGATCGTCTCCCAGAAGAGACGCATGAGCCCATTGACTTCGACGCGAGGCCGTCCCCAGTTCTCGGTTGAGAAGGCATACACGCTGAGCATCTCGATGTTCTCATCGGTTGCACACTCAACCACCCGGCGCAAGGCGGTAACCCCGGCTTTGTGTCCGGCCAGCCGGGGCAGGTGGCGTCTTGTCGCCCAACGTCCATTGCCATCCATAATGATGGCAAGGTGGCGAGGAAACGAGATTTTGTGTCCTGGTCAACTTAGACCTCCAGAATTTCCAACTCCTTGGTTTTTCCGACTTTCTCCATCTCGTCGATGAAGCGATCGGTGAGTTTCTGTAGCCGCTCGGTGCTACGTTTCAACTCATCCTCGGAAATTTCCTTCTTCTTCTCTCGTTCGCGTAACTTGTCTTGTGTGTCGCGCCGGATATTACGAACAGCAACCTTATGCTCATCCAGCTTCTTGTGGACAGTTTTGACCATCTCGCGGCGGCGCTCCTCATTGAGGGGCGGGATACTGAGGCGGATCACCTGCCCGTCATTGTTTGGGTTGATGCCCAGGTCCGATTTCTGAATGGCTTTCTCGATGTCCGTTAGCATTTTCCGCTCATACGGCTGAATGACTAACAGACGTGCCTCCGGCACGGTCACATTTGCAACATGATTGATCGGAGTTGGTGCGCCATAGTAATCCACCTGAATACGCTCCAGGAGGCTTGCACTAGCGCGACCAGTCCGCACAGCAGTTAAGTCGTGTCGCAGAGCTTCCACGGCCTTCTGCATACGTCGTTCAGTTTCTGCGAAAATGTCATCTACCATAGCAATGCTCCCATCGTATTGCTCGGGCGCGATAAATCGGGCCCACGTGACGTGCTCGATAAATCGGCACTCTACCGATAAATCGGCACTCTACGAGAAGGCTTCTTGCACGTCATGGACAAGTGTGCCGCGCTTTTCGCCGCGCATAATCGCCTCTAGTGCACCTGGATCATTGAGGTTGAACACCACAATGGGCAGGTGATTGTCTTTACAGAGCGAAATTGCGGTACTATCCATGACTTTGAGCCCCATATTCAGTGCTCGCATATAGCTCAATTCCTCGAACCTGCGAGCATCAGCGTTACGCATGGGATCATCGTCATACACACCATCCACCTTGGTTGCCTTGAGCAGAACCTGGGCATTGAGTTCCACAGCACGCAGGGCGGCTGCTGTATCGGTCGTGAAGAATGGATTGCCACTGCCGGCTGCAAGGATCACCACGCGACCCTTTTCCAGGTGGCGTACCGCACGACGACGAATAAATGGTTCGGCCACAGGCGGCATTTCGATTGCCGTTTGCACACGTGTGACCATGCCCAGCTTTTCCATCGCGTCCTGCATCACCAGGGAATTCATCACGGTTGCCAGCATACCTACGTAATCAGCAGTGGCCCGATCGATGCCCGTGGCGGCAGCATCCGCCCCACGCCACATATTCCCGCCCCCAATGACCATGGCCACTTCTATGCCCAGGTCATGTACGCGCTTGACCTCGGCGGCGATCCGACGCACCATTTCAGCGTCGATACCATACCCACGCAGGGAACAGAGTGCCTCGCCGCTCAATTTGAGCAGGATACGCTGATACTGTAGCGATGAAGTCTTCTGATGGTCTTCCTGATGGGTGGTGAGAGACATATTTTCTGAGACTCCCATGCGTCCAACACTCACTCACTCATTCAGCCAGCGCAAAGCGACTGAAACGCCGCAACACGATGTTCTCACCGGTTTCGGCAATCACCTTACGTACCAGGTCGCCCACGATGACGCTCTCATCCTTGACCCACGGCTGCATCATCAATACCTGCTCGCCCAATGTCTTTTTCAGTTTGTTGCTGACAACCTCCTCACGCTTCTCGGCTGGAACACGCTCCATTGATGGGTCTTCCAGGATCTGCTTGCGGGCCGCCTCAACCACCTCTACCGGTACATCCTCAAAATTGATGTAGGTAGGCGTGGGGTGAGCGCCAGCAATCTGCAAGGCCAATTCATTGGCAAGTTGCTGGAAACTGTGACTGCGAGCGACGAAGTCGGTGCTGCAATTCAGTTCCAGGAGTACCCCCACATTATGATTGTGATGGACGTAGGAGAAGATGCCGCCTTGCTTGGTTTCGCGGTCCGCCGCCATCATCTTCTCGGCCTTGTGGTGGGTCCTGGCCTCCAGGATCTGAATAGCTTCTCCCCAACTGTTCGCTTCAGCCAGCGCATTTTTGCAATCAGCAAACGTTGCGCCAGTTTCTTCACGCAGCTTTTTTACGTCTGCGGCAACGTAGTTCATACTGTTTTTCTCCTCAACTATGATACCTGGATGATGGGTCGATGCGCAATTGCTCTGATCCATCTTTTTTGGTCCCCGAGTGCTTGACAAATGAGAATATAGAAGCCCCGCCCCTACTCGATACGGAGCCGTATCGTGCTCCTGGGGCTGGGCCAGGCGCAATATCGCAAGGGATCGCCCCTACTATCATACGTCCGATTGTCCGTTTGCACGTCCATTGCACATTTGACGAAGCCGAGTATAGTAGGAGCGATCCCTTGCGGTCGCCTTGCAGGAACAAAGGTCTGTTAGACTGCTTCCTTGCCGACGAGTTCGGGTTCAGCAGCAACCGCCGTCTCCGTGTCTACGGTTGGTACAGGTTGCGGTTGAGTCTGTTGGATCGGCATTTCTTCGCCGGCAGGGGCCACAGAGGCAGGTTGCTCCTCATGGTCCGCAGAGCCGGTTACGGCGACGAGTTCACCTTCTTCAGGAGCTTCGGCATCTTTCTGACGGGCTTCCAGTTCGCGACGCCCTTCGACGGCGGCATCAGCGATCTTGGCACAGAGAAGGCGCACAGCACGGATGGCATCATCGTTGGCAGGAATGGGATAATCCATTTCGTCGGGGTCGCAGTTGGTGTCGGCGAGTGCGATGATGGGGATTTCCAGGCGACGGGCCTCCAAGACTGCTGTGCGCTCTTTGCGTGTATCGATGATAAAGAGTGCGTTTGGCAGCCGACGCATATCTTTGATCCCGCCCAGGGTGCGCTCCAGGCGTACCATGTCGTCTTGCAAGCGCTGCACTTCTTTTTTGGGCAAGCGCTCGAAGTCACCACGCTCGCGGCGGGCTTCAAGGTCACGCAAATAGCGGATGCGCGATTGGATGGTCTGGAAGTTGGTCAACATGCCGCCTAGCCAACGCTGATTGACATAGTACATCCCACAGCGCTTGGCCTCTTCAGCAACAGCTTCTTGCGCCTGTTTCTTTGTGCCAACAAAGAGTAACGTGCCGCCGTCGGCGACGAGTTGCTGCACAAACTTATAGGCATCGTTGAGGCGTGCCACGGTTTGCTGCAGGTCGATGATATGGATGCCGTTGCGGTCCATAAAGATGAAGGGTCGCATCTTGGGGTTCCAGCGACGGGTCTGGTGCCCGAAGTGGACGCCTGCTTCAAGAAGCTGCTTCATAGAAATGATGTTTGCCAAAAATGGATCCTCCTCCGCTCTCGTTGCTCACAATTCGAATGTTCTCAAGCGGATGGCCGCTAAGCACATGACTGGAGAGCGTGTGTATTTTATTGATTGATGATTGTGACAATCATACCGTTAGATGCGAGAGAAACGTCTCGCTGACTTGCAAGTATAGCACAGAGCGGGCGAAGACGCAAGGAAAATTTCGTGCGCACCATACCCAGCCATCTCGACGATTGATGGATAGATATGATATGATTGCATTGAAACAAGTTGAGCAAGGACGAACAACGTTGTGACGATGCTAGCATCGTCCTAGTTTCTGGCGGTACTAGTTGCCATCTCTTCCTTATTCAAGACGAATCTGGATATGGCCCCAATACCTGGTTACCTGTCTGGGGGACAGGATTCCCACAAGGCTCTCGATTGCATTGCTTTCCCTCGTCGTGCTCATTCTCACCGGCTGTAGCCAACAAGTTGTGAGTAATAGTTCGGGAACAACGCACCGGGCAGCACCAGGCCAACTCACCTACGTCGCCATTGGAGCCTCGGACACCTTTGGTACTGGGACCGATGACCCGTACACACAGAACTGGCCATCTGACCTGGCCACGAAGCTTGGCCCCAGAGTACATGTGATCAATCTTGGCATACCAGGCATTGTCGTCCATGATGCGCTCAACGTTGAGGTCCCTGTTGCACTCGATGCACACCCTGATCTCATCACCGTCTGGTTGGCAGTGAATGATATTGTAGCCAACGTACCGACCAATAGCTACTCCCACGATCTCGACTTACTGATCAGTCGTTTGCAAGCGGGCATGCCGCATGCCATCATCGCTGTGGCCAATGTTCCCGATCTGACCCTCTTACCGCAGTTTAGTAAACGTGATCCTCATGCTCTCGATGTACGCATTGCAGACTACAACGCCATCATCGCAGACATCGTGAAACGTCACCATGTGATACTGGTGGACCTGACGCAACAGACATACAATCTCAAGAATCATCCTGAGTATATCAGTAACGACGGTCTTCACCCAAATGAACTTGGCTACTTGCAACTGGCAGACCTGTTCTACCAGGCGCTGCAAAGCAGTCTACGCACCGGCAATAGATCAGGATAACACTCATGACGCAACTTTTCGGTATTCCACTTGATACACTCATGGTAGTACTGCTCGTAGTGACACTTGTCATTATCGGTAGCGTGCTGCTGCTGGCGCTCAGCAACATGATCTTTTTTAAGATTGGTGTGCGAAACATTCCACGCCGTCGCACGCAGATGCTGCTGATTGTCTTTGCACTCATGCTTTCGACCACGTTACTCTCCAGCACATTGGCGATTGGCGATGTGGTCAATGCTGCCGTACAAAGTGTCGCCATCTACAACCTGGGCAATGTGGATGAGACGGTTGAGGGCGGACAGGGCGCCCTCGGTTTCTTTGATGACAAAATATACTATGGCCTGGTCAGGCTTGCCAGGAACCACCCCGATATCGCAGCGGTGGGGGCTGCGCTGGCCGAGCAGAATTTACTCGTAGCCGATGAGAATTCTCGCCAGGTGCGCTCGAAGGTGACCGTGCTTGCCATTATACCAGGCAGCGAACAGGGCTTCGGCGGGATGCAGAACGACAGTGGCAAGGGCCCCCTGCGTATTGCCTCGCTCGCCCAGAACGAGGTCTATCTCAATCACACCGCGGCGCAACTGCTCAACGCACACGCCGGCGATTTCCTCTATCTGTATGCAAAACGCTGGCCGGGCAAACGCTATGGCTTTCATGTACGCGCCATCGTCGTCAATGGCGGCCTCACGGGTGATACGCCGTATATCCTGAGCCAGGTCCAACCATTCCGCAATATCGAACACCGTTATGACGATATTACCAAAATCTTCATTGCCAATCGCGGAGGCGGCGGCGTCAATGGCGTTGGCCTCTCGGAGAGTGTGGCACAAGAATTGCGACACGGGATTCCCGGCTATGTACACGTGATTGAGGTTAAACAACAAGGGGTGCAGGACTCACAGAAGGCGGAAGATATTTTTTCGCGTGTCTTTGCGCTCTTCTCGCTCTTTGTACTGGCGATCGGCTTGCTGTTGATTTTCCTCATTTTTGTGTTGTTGGCGGCGGAACGGCGTGTCGAGATGGGCATGGCTCGGGCCATTGGGGTGCAGCGTCGCCACCTGGTGCTGATGTTCCTCTTCGAGGGCACGGTTTATGATTTGCTGGCCTCATTCATTGGCATGGGCATTGGTGTGGGCGTGGGTGCACTGCTGGTCACCTACCTGGGACCGATCCTGGAGCGTTTCGACTTTCCGCTGAGGCTCACATTCCAGCCGCATAGCCTCGTTATTGCCTATTGTCTGGGTGTGATCTTCACCTTTTTTTCTGTCGCCATTTCTTCCTGGCTCGTCAGCCGCATGACGGTCGTGGAGGCATTGCGCAATCTGCCAGAGTCGGGCCGACAGGCGGCATCGCTGGGTGAACTGTGTGTGCGCCTGCTGGAGTTGGTGGGACTGCTGCGGAAGGGGCATCACACCGGTAGGGGTGAGGATGTAGGGTACGCCGTGAGAGCGAATCGAGGGCCCTTGTGGTCGCCCGTGGATGGGACGCTCGACCGTACCGATGCTGTAGAAGGCGAAGAAATGGGTACGACGGGCGACCACAAGGGTCCCTACGGAAAATATGGGTCACCTGCACAAACACCTACCACTAAAAGAGGGACGACCACGTGCTGGATAAATTCCCCACACGATAAATCGGTGGGCTACGCAGCTGCCTTACAGGACGACCAGAAGGGCTCCCTCCCCTACGGGACAACGATCATGTCCCCCCAAAAACCTATCCTCGAAAGAGAGGCAAGCCTTGCCTCTAACCTGTCCTCCGGACAGAATGGCCTACCACGAATCAGCCCACGAAGCCGTCGTAGGGTAGGGACGACCACGTGCTGGATAAATCCGCACTCTACAGCGGTCGCCCTGGACCAGCTGCTTGGACTGGTTCGGGCGCTGACCCAGTTAGGCTTCTTGCCGTTGCTGGCGGGCTACTGGCTGATGCAGTTGGGCTTGAACCAGGTGCAAATTGCCTTCTTCTCGCTCGGCCTTACGCTGATTGTGATTGGTGGGGGACTGCTGATAAAGGCCGCGGTGGAGGAGGTTCTTTATCTGTTGAATAAGAAAAGGGTACAGACAACCAGAATCCTTGCTGCTCTGGCAGGGCTTGCTATTCTTGCTTATTGGGCGCTGCCTTTCGATGTGTTGGCAGGGCTTGGCTTACCGCGCTTTCATGCTGGCCTGGAGGTTTTCTTTCTCGCAGCCTTGATGATGGTGTTCGGCGCAGCCTGGGCACTGATCAGCAATGCCGAGTTGCTGGTGGGTCCCTTGCTGGCCCTATGCTCATGGCAACCCGGATTACATATTATGACAAGACTGGCTTCGGCCTATCCACTGCATCACCGCTTTCGCACCGGCCTGAGTGTGGTGATGTTCAGCCTGGTCATTTTTACCATGACGGTCATGGCGATCATTACGAACGCTACGCAGAATACATACACGAATATCGATACACAGACGGGGGGCTACGATATTCAAGCGGTGGCATATTTCAAACCTTTGCCGGTTGGGGATGGACACAGCGGACCGGATATCAGTTCGGTCCTGGCAAGCCATGGCATCGCACGGCAAGACTTCGCATCGATTGGAGTCAGCACGCGCCATTGCCTGCCGATGCCGGTTCGCCCGTGTATCCGCCCGGCCTTGATCCATACTATACCTTCGCTATGGATGGCATCTACCAGGGTGACACCAGGTTCGCACCAACGACTGTATGGGTGGCGAGCATACAAAACAGGTCAGCCATCAAGTTGACGATCATCGGCGTTGTTGATAACAGTGACAGCGCGCATTTCGGCATCTACATTCCGCGTGCAGCCTATGGCACTATCCACTCCGATCCATCGATGCCTGAGGCCCAGACTTACTACTTCAAGGTGGCACCTGGTCAAGATAAGCGTGCGTTGGCTCTGGCACTTGGCTCGGCCTTCCTCGATAATGGATTGGAGACGACGGTGCTGGAGGATGCCATCTGGCAGTTACGTGGTCCGCGCATCTTGCTCAGTGACATCTTATTGGGAGTGGTCGGTATGGCATTGTTGTTGGGTGTTGCAGCCCTGGCGATTACGGGTACACGAGCGGTGATCGAGCGTCGGCAGCAGATTGGCATGTTGCGTGCCCTGGGCTGTAGTCGCCGATTGTTGCAAGGGGCGTTTTTGTGTGAGTCGTTCCTGGTGGGTTGCATAGGCAGCCTGCTGGGGGTGATTTTGGGTGTGATACTTGCGCGCAACATTTTTGCCGTTAACTTCTTTGAGC
>WNFS01002304.1_pt1 | contig 14430 bp, 8 predicted proteins | sample 5400141 | NCBI WGS metagenome assembly WNFS01 (sample SAMN13153358, study PRJNA577476) | soil metagenome | isolation source: 60 cm saprolite under Madrone tree | place: USA:California | collected 2016-06-14
GGAGTGATCTCGAGCGGAAAGTGCCCTGTATTGAAGCCTTCTTTGGTGAACTCCAATATGTGTTTGCCCGGGGCAATCTGAACGATTTTCGGCGTCGTTCCCGCCTCCACGCCATCCACTTTCAGCCCCGCTCCTTGGGGCACGGAGTTCACCGTGATCGAAATGGACCGTGGAGGCAAGTAAGTCTCCAGTTCGGGAGGAAGCGACCGCGGGGCCAATGTCATCGAGACCGGAGTCCCGGATGCTTCGGCATTCATTTGGAATTTGATCAGCTGTCCCGGCTCAACGTCGCTGATCGATATCCACCCCTCGCCGATTCGCGTTTTATCTTTATCGAAGAGATAGAGCGAAAAGTCCGCTTTCGATATTCTTTTTTTCCAAAGATTTTCAGCCGTCACGTCAATGGAATAATTGTGCTGTTTGCCCGAGGATCCGATCTCTTTGAATTTTCCCAAACTGAATCGCACGACCGGTTGGCCGGAAGTCGGCCATACCAATACCTGCGGGGCGGGGTCCTTCCCGCTTGCGCAGGTTGCAAGGATTAGTAAGAAAAATGCGCTCCAGAAGGCGCGCAGCTTAAATCGAATCATCGACCCACCTCGCGCTTGTGAAAGTATAACCAAATTAGAGGCGAAGTCGTTGTCCGCTCGACGGCCAACATGCGGGTCCTACAAGCCAGCGACCATCTGCGCCGCAACTACCGTCAGGCATGATCGGTCTAGAAGGGAAGTTGCCGAACTGGAGGGTGTATTACTCAAACAAGAAAGTTCGCGGGACGGTTGCAGCTCGCTTCAAACCTGCTACCGTCCCACGGTCCCTTGACTCAGATCAGCTAATCAGCAGTGATGCGCTGCGCGCTCACTACACCTGAGATATGGACCAGGAGATGTCCCTCGGTATCGTATTGGTCGATGGTAACGGTCCCCGAATAGCTGTTTTGGGTGCCATCAAGAACGATCTGTTCCCGGATGTTGGTGGGGCCGATTAGCGTCGTTCCGGTCGGATCCCAGCTCAGCGCAAAGTGATTCAGTTTGTAAGACGATTGTCCGGTCTGCTTCCATACTCCCATGCAAAAGTTGCCAGTTTTTGGGGCACGCCCCGAATTCATGATTTCCGTTCCATCGCCGTGCCATGTCGCATAACCCCCATCAAGCGGCGCGCCGTCAGGTATACCTATACCTGTATTGCCCTTGGAGGTGAACTTTACCTTCCACAGGCCCACGATTCCCGCGCGGTCGGAGTCATCGTCCCAATTGCGACTGTGGCCCGAAACCATTACAAGCGACGCAAGTCTGAAGTGGCCGTTGGCCTCCCTGGATTTCTGCTGTGGGCGGGCGGGCACTGCCGGTGCTTCGGACGGCGAGTAACCGCAGCCCGTATCGGCCATTATCGATGGACTCTTGGCGGATGGGCCCTGCGCGCGGGCGGCAGAACACCAGCTTGCTCCAAGTAGTAGAGCAAAACCTGTGAAGGCTCCCAGATACCGTATCGATTTCATGTTTCTCTCCTGTTCCGTTTCCTGGAAAAGTTTTCTGCACCCTCGGGGACCAACTGGGTTTGTCTCTAGACCGACTCACTTTGCAGGACCACGCGAAAAGGAGCAATGCATTGCCATTCAATTGCGGCTCAATTCTGTTTCAACAGCTAAATCGCTGATCCGCTGATGGTTAGCCAATCCTCCATCCAGGAGATTTGAAATTGATGCCTCCTGCCGATTTTGCTAGTCTTTAGCCCCTCAGAGGTAGGAACTCTCAGATGGAGCCCACCACACCGAAGATTCTACGTATCGCCTTCGACCGCTTTGACGCAGATCTGCGTTCGGGCGAACTCCGGAAGAACGGCCGTCGGCTTCGTTTGCAGGAACAGCCTTTCCAGTTGCTGGCGCTCTTGCTCGAGAGTCCTGGCGAAGTAGTTACGCGCGAAGAGATTTGCCGTAAGCTCTGGCAGGCCGATACCTTCGTCGATTTTGATCACAGCCTTGGCACGGCTATTAACAAGATCCGCGAAGCTCTCGGCGATTCGGCGGATCATCCGCGATTCGTGGAAACCTTGCCGCGCCGCGGCTACCGCTTCATCGGCAAGATAGTAGGGTCCGCCGCAACCCCGCTGACAGAAAGCAGTCCGGCCCTGGACGCAAATGCGGAGGTCGGGATTGCGTCCGGAGACAAGGGAATCGATGCCGGAAGCGCACCCGCCGTTCAGGAAAGTGGGCAACCTCGCCGCCTGAGATTTGTGCTCGCGCTGGCAGCTTCCTTCGCGATATTGCTGGCAGCACTGGTTTTCTTCCGCAGACCGGCCGATTCGCGCGCCGCGGCCCTGGCTGCGAATATTCAATCCATCGCTGTCTTACCCTTGGAAAACCTCTCGGGAAATCCTGCCCAGGAATACTTTGCGGATGGCATGACCGACGAATTGATCACCGAGCTGGCCAGAACTAAAGGTCTCCGCGTAATTTCCCGAACGTCCGTGATGCAGTACAAAGGCGTGCATCGCCCCCTCAAAGACATAGCTCGCGAACTTGGCGTGGATGGAATTCTCGAAGGGTCCGTCGTGGATGCCGGCGGCCGTGTGCGCGTAACCGTGCAGTTGGTTCATGCTGCTTCGGACACACACATCTGGGCGCAAAGCTACACACGCGACTTGAGTGACCTGCTTCTTTTGCAACAGGAACTTGCGGAGAACGTCGCAAGAGAAGTGCATAGCGCCTCTCTGCCTCCGAAAACTTCTGGACGCAGGGTTTCACCCGAAGCGCATGACGCCTACTTGCGAGGGCGATACAACTGGTTCGCGCTCAATTATGAAACCGCCCGTGTGTCCTTCGAGAAGGCCATTCAGATCCAGCCCGATTACGCTTTAGCCTATAGCGGACTTGCGGATTACTACGCCGCCAGTTCCGTTGGGGGATTGCTCGATCCAAAAGTAGCCTTGCCTAAAGGCGAGGCGCTGGCACAAAAAGCATTGCAACTGGACGACTCTGCCGAGGAAGCGCACAACTCCATGGCTGCCGCGTACCTCTTTTACCGATGGAACTGGAGAGCGGCGGAGCAGGAATCGCGCAGGGCCATCGAACTCAATCAAAACTTCGCCGAAGCTTATCACCTTTACTCTTTCGAACTTCTGGCGCTGAACCGCACAGACGAGGCTGTAGAGGCCCAACGGACCTCCCAAGCCTTGGATCCTTTCGCGCGACCCTGGGCGCTTGGCGCCGCGCTCGTTAGCGTCGGCAAATACAAGGAGGCCGAGACTGAAATCCGCCAGCGGCTTGAAGCTCTACCCACGCATCGCATCCTGCACTATGAACTTGCACAATGCTTCTTGATGCAGGGGCGGGAAAAAGAGTCGATGGAAGAGCTTGCGGAAGGGATTCGCTTCGACGGCAGTGAGAATCTGGCAGCGGACGTACGGACCGCTTTTACTAGAGCCGGTAATCACGGTGTGCAGGAGTGGAGGCTCGCTAACCTTAAGCAAATGGCCTCAAAGGATTATGTTTCACCTTTGGACTTCCCGTTTGCCTATGCGCGGCTGGGACAGGATGATGAAGCGTTTCGATGGCTGGACAAAGCCTACGACGATCATGTGCCTGGGCTCGTATGGCTTCAGCAGAATTCGGAACTGAATCGGTTGCGCGGCGATTCACGATTTCAAGCTCTCATCAAACGGATAGGACTACCTGAGGCACGCTGAATCGAAATTCTAACGGGTGGGTGGCGGACGATGATTCCTAAACCAGGGGACATTTCTAACGAGGTTTGACACACCCTCACTTTTCTCTTGACTTGTCTGTAGTTCGTGGTACTCTTAGCGCCGTATAAAACTACATGTGGAGTGCGGGAGCTTGCTCCCGCTTTTCCTTTTCAAGGGCGCCATTTCTGCCTTTGCCAATCCAAAACAACCAGAATCGCGTCCTTTAAAATCAATCACTTACGAAATGAAATTTTGTAAGTCCTTTCTTTTGATATTCATGCAAATTGGTAGGGGGTGGGGTAAAGGGGGTACCGCCGCCCGGTACAGGATCGACGCTAGTCCTTTACTTTAGCCCCGCCTCGAAACCAAAGATAACCAAGACGTTGCACCCCGCACCGCCCAGGCCCGCTGTCCGAATACTGTACCTTTGGCCGTTGCTTTTAGCGCGCAATTCCGATATTAAGTTTACCTATTGTAGGTCTTTTCTCCGCGTTCCTAGCGGGGATGAACATGTCCCGTCAGGAGTTCCCAGGTATGGACACCCGGCCATCGACCTGTCTCTGCACTGACGCGCGATCCCGCTCTCTTTTGCCCGGGGTGCCTCTCTCTGCAATCGGTTTGAGGCAAATTCTCGCATAAGAAAGGGGACCCATGGTTCGCAAATTGGGGTCCTTATTCCTCGTTGTCTTCGCCATTTTACTCGTCGGGCCGACAATCAATGCGCAGGTCGAATCAGGCCTGCATGCCCGCCCACGAATCACGCAAAGCATCAATGAAATGGATCGTGTGGCGCTCCAGGGCAACACGCATCCCGAAGCTAGACCCGCGAATGATCGCGGCGCCGTGCCGAACGATTTCTCCATGGAGCACATGCTGCTCCAGCTGAAACGCTCTCCTGAACAGGAACAAGCCCTCCAGCAATTCATCGACGAGCTCCACACTAAAGGTTCGCCAAACTTCCATCACTGGCTGACCGCGCAGGAATTTGGCGAACGCTTCGGCTTGGCAAAGCCTGACCTCGATGCCATCCCCGTCTGGCTCCAATCCCATGGCTTTCGCGTCAACGTAGTCTATCCCAGCGGCATGCTCATCGATTTCTCCGGCACCGCCGCCCAGGTGCGCAACGCCCTCCAGACGGAAATTCATTATCTCGATGTCAAAGGCGAGAGGCACGTTGGCAATATCAGCGATCCGCGAATTCCCGCTGCACTCGCTCCCGTCGTTGACGGCATCGTCTCTCTGCACGACTTCCGTCCGCATGCCATGCACCATTTGCACAAGGCTAATCCAGAGTTCACATTCGTCGATTCTGTTGGCAGCATCAACTACGCCCTCGTCCCTGCGGACATAGCAACGATTTACAACTTGAATCCTCTCTTCAGCGCCGGCATTTCCGGCCAGGGTCAGACCATAGTGCTTATTGAAGACACCGACGTCTTTAGCGCTGCGGATTGGACCGCTTTTCGTTCGACATTAGGTTTGTCCACCTATACCTCGGCCTCGTTTGCTCAAGTTCATCCCCCTTCTCCCTCCGGCCCCAATAACTGCGGCGCTCCCGGCACTTTTGCTCCCAATAGTGCCGAAGCCATCCTCGACGCCGAATGGGCCAGCGCCTCCGCTCCAAGCGCTGCCATTGAAATGGCCGCTTGTGCCGACACCACTACTACATTCGGCGGCCTGATCGCTATGCAAAATCTTATCAACGCCAGCACTGCGCCTCCCTCGATCATGAGTATTAGTTACGGCCAGTGCGAAACCGTGAATGGCGCGGCCTCCAATGCCGCTTACAATTCCGCTTATCAGCAAGCCGCCACAGAGGGCGTCTCTGTTTTCGTCTCCGCCGGTGACAGCGGCGCGGCCGGCTGTGACAATAGCGTTGCTGAAGCAACGCATGGCATCGCTGTCAACGCCTTTGCTTCCACTCCCAACAACGTCGCTGTCGGCGGCACCGATTTCAGCGACACTTACTCTGGCACCAACACAACCTACTGGAATTCCAGCAACACCTCTGCTTTCGGTTCCGCCATTTCCTACATTCCAGAAATCCCCTGGAACGATTCCTGCGCCAGCGCACTCTTCTCGGCTTACTTGGGCTACCACCCAACCTACGGCTCAACCAGTCTTTGCAACGACACGCTCTACGGCCCCTCCTCCCAGACCACCGCAGCCGGCGGCGGGGGTCCCAGCCAATGCGCCAGCGGCGCACCGTCTACCGCCAGTGTCGTCAGCGGCACCTGCCAGGGGTGGCCCAAGCCTTCGTGGCAAAGTGTTCTCGGCAATCCCAATGACGGCGTGCGCGACACCCCGGACGTTTCGCTCTTCGCGGCCGACGGTCTTTGGAGCCACTTCTATATATTTTGCTGGTCGGACATTGCGAACGGCGGCGCTACCTGCGGCGCGGATCCAAGCTCTTGGGCCGGCGCAGGCGGCACCTCTTTTGCTTCGCCCATCATGGCGGGAATCCAGGCGCTCATCAATCAGAAGGCTGGCGGTCCTCAGGGCAATCCCGCCCCCATTTATTATCAGCTTGCTGCTGCCGAGTACGGCTCGAGCGGCAGCAGTTCGTGTAACTCCAGCAATGGCAACGCCGTTGGCGCCAACTGCATTTTTTATGACGTCACTTTGGGCGATATGGACGTGGACTGCGTCGGCCCCAACTGCTTCCTCGGCAACAGCTCCGTGGGCGTGCTCTCCACTTCCAATACTTCCTTCCTCCCTGCTTATGGCACCAACGTTGGCTGGGACTTCGCCACCGGCATCGGCACCGTCAACGCCGCCAACTTGGTCAACAACTGGCCATCATCATCACTGCCGGGCTTCAGTCTCTCCGCATCCCCCGCAAGCCTGACTTTCCTCCAAGGCGCCGGCGGTTCCACCACCATCACGATCCATCCTCTCAATGGATTCAGCGGCAATGTGAATTTGACTGCCTCTGGCCTGCCGAGTGGTGTCAGCGCCAGCTTCGGGACGAATCCTGCAACAACCAGCAGTCTCCTGACTCTATCCGCTACGGGCACTACCACTGTCGGTACCTACACGGTAAGTATCGTGGGCGCTTCCGGCAGTCTGAGCAGCTCAACCAGCATCCCGCTAACTGTAAATCCTGCAGGCAATTACACGCTCTCTGCTTCTCCGGGCAGCTTGACGATTGTGCAGGGAACGAGCGGCGCGAGCACCGTCACGGTGACTCCGCTGAACGGTTTCAATAGCAGCGTCAGCTTGTCGGCCTCCGGTCTGCCCAGCGGCGTCACGGCCTCGTTCAACCCCACGAGCACGGCGGGCAGCAGCACATTGACGCTGACGGCCAGCAGCACGGCAACAACCGGAACGGTCACGGTAAGTGTTACGGGCACATCGGGCAACTTAACCAACAGCACCACGGTTTCTCTCACCGTGAACGCGCCGGCGAACTTTTCCCTTTCCGCATCGCCAAACAGCATGACGATGGCGCAGGGAACCACCGGCACGAGCACCATCACGGTCAGTCCACAGAACGGCTTCAATAGCAGCGTCAGTTTGTCGGCCTCCGGTCTGCCCAGCGGCGTGACGGCCTCGTTCAACCCCACAAGCACTCCAAGTAGCGGCACAGCGAGCAGCAGCACGCTCACTCTGACGGCCAGCAGCACGGCGACAACCGGGACGGTCACGGTAACTGTCACGGGCACGTCGGGCAGCTTGACGAAGACCGCCACGATTTCGCTCACTGTCCAGTCGGTTCCTACGCTTCCTTCGGTTTGGAGCGACGGAGATATCGGCGCGGTGGGCATGGCGGGGAGTGCCAATTACGCGAATGGGACGTTCACGGTGGCGGGAGCAGGGCAAGGGACGCTGTTCGCCAGTTCGGACGGCTTCCATTATGTCTACCAGTCGCTAAACGGAGACGGGACGATGGTGGCGCGGGTGGTGAGCTTGCAGGGCAGCGCAACGCAAGCGGGAATCATGATGCGCGAGACGCTGAACCCGGGAGCGAACCACGTGTACGAGTTCGAGTATTCCTCGAGCATTTACATGACGGAGCGCACCAGCACGGGAGCGAGCAGTTCGTACCAGTCGTTGGGAAGCGGGGCGTTGCCGTATTGGGTAAAACTGGCGAGAAGCGGGAATGTGTTCACGATGTACAGTTCGGCGGATGGAGTGAACTGGGTGCAGTTGGGGACGAGCCAGACGGTGACGATGGTGCCGAACGTATACGTGGGGCTGGCGGTGAGCAGCCGCACGACGTCATCATTGGCCACGGCGACGTTCGATAGCGTATCGGTGAGTTCGGCGGCAGCGCCGGCGCCGGTGATTACTGCGGTGTCCGCGACGACGGGATCCATCGGGAGCCAAGTGGTGATATCCGGTTCTGGATTTGGAGCCCCGCAAGGGGGTAGTGCGGTGCTGCTGAATGGCGCAGCGGTGACGGTCAACACCTGGAGCAGCACGTCGCTGAGCATCACCATACCGGCGGGAGCGACTTCGGGACCCTTGCTGGTATCGGTTGCCCCGAGCATGAATGACAGCAATGCGGTGCGTTTCACGGTGACATCGCAGCCGCTGCCGGTGTCGTGGTTGGACCAGGACGTAGGGACGGTAGGGCTAACGGGGAGTGCTGGTTACGCGAACGGGACGTTCACGGTGGCGGGAGCGGGACAGGGGACCCTGTTCGCCAGTTCGGACGGAATCCATTTTGTCTACCAGTCGCTGTCCGGGGACGGGACGATAATCGCCCGGGTGGCAAGCCTGCAGGGCAGCTCCGCACAGGCGGGAATCATGATGCGCGAGACGCTGAACCCGGGGGCGAACCACGTATATCTGTTCGACTATTCCGCGACCCTGTACATGACGGAGCGCACGAGCACGGGAGCGAGCAGTTCGTACCAGTCGTTGGGAAGCGGGGCGTTGCCGTATTGGATCAAACTGGCGAGAAGCGGGAATGTGTTCAGCATGTACAGTTCCGCCGACGGAGTCACCTGGCTACAGTTGGGAGCCAGCCAGACGGTGACGATGGCGCCGAACGTATACGTGGGGCTGGCGGTGAGCAGCCGAAGCACCTCTTCGCTGGCCACCGCCACCTTCGACAACGTGAAAGTCACTGCGCCTTAGGTGGCGGCGGGAAAGCTCGTGAGAGTAAGCAGCCACGAGGGGTCACTTTCACTTCACGTCCAGCGACTGCAGCTTGGCATTCACCAGAAATGGATCATTGAACTCCGTCATTTCGCCCCAGCCTTTGCCGAGAACCGGCAGTAGCCGCGCCGAAAGTGGTTTGTGCCATTTGAACGCCAGGCTCGCCATGTCGCCGATGATCAGCGAAAGCTGCTCCTCGCTGATGTCGCCCGGCAGCGGAACAGTGTCGAGGCCGGTGCCACACACCGCGGAATAACTGAGCAGCGCATCGATGGAAATGTGTCCTTCGCTCCAGCGTTGCGCCAGCCGCGTATCCTCCAGGATGGGCAGCATCAACCCGGAATATCCAGTTTGTTTGACTTTCACGTCTTTGAGGGCGGCGGTAATCGTCGCCGCCGCCGTCAGCGTCCCACTCATGCCGACTGGCCGGGTCGTCAGATTTTCAATGGCGGCGCCGATGGAAACATCTCCCGAAGGCGCCGGCGAAAGATCGATTCCCATGTATGTCCAGCCGGTTTCCTGATCGATGCGTCCCGCGTGATGTTCAACGTCGAAGGCCGTGCTAACGAGCGCATCGATCAGCCGTTGCCTGGCCATCCCGAGGTCGCGCGCATCTTTGAACGCCGCGGCAACTATGTTCGCCGACTCCAGCGCAATCGCGAATTGATGTCCGAATCCGGTGTGATACGCGGCGGGAAAGAATGGCGTCAGCGGCGCCACCATGGCAACCGCCGCAAAGCGAAAATTGCCTTGGCTATGCTCCGTTTCTTCAAGCCTTTTCATCACCTTAGCGGCGGCGCCCACCGCGTTCCAGCGCACGCCATCCTCACCCGCCACCGCGAGGGTGGCATTCAAGGATTTCGTGTTGAACAGGATTTCTCCGAGGAGCTCGCCCTGGGCCGCGCTGTCGTCCGCGTTCAGCATCGCCGGGCCGATCGACGCCGCAAATTTTTCCTTTACCGCCAGCGCGTCGTATTCCTTGAAAAACGCGACAGCCTGTTGCGGTGTCAATCCTTTCGTGTATTCCGGAAACGGCTGGGTCGCGATGCGAATGGTCTGCACTTGGTATCCACGGGATTCAAAAGTCGTTTGCGCGCGCCGCAACATCTTCAGCGCGTCTGCGACCTGCTCCTTGTACTGCGCGCGATCGAGATTGATAAACGCCGTAATCGCCCGAATCTTGGGATTCGCTGGAACGGGCGAGGTCTTCGCCTGCGCGCGGACAAGTCCGCAGTTGCCAGCCAGAGCCAGCAATAGTACGGCAGCAAAGTTTCGGAGGAATCGAATCACAATGTCTGAGTTGGGACGCATGGGACAATGCTCCTTGTAAGGGCGCAGCACGCCGCGCCCCATTAGCTTACAAGATTCGGCCCCATGTGAGATGGTTGGATCGAACATCGGCCAGTAGCGGACAGGCGTATACTCTCGGCAACTCCTGCAGCTTATTGAGCCCCAGACGACCGAATCGTCGGAAGCCAAATGGCCAATTTGAACAGTCTGCTCTTGCTTGCGTATTTCCTTTTCGCAAACAGTATATTTGTTGGAGCTGCTTTATTCTACTGGGCCAAACCCATATCGGAGCAATATAACGCGTGGACGGCCAGAATTCGCCAAAGGTTTCCGAAAATCAACGAACCACCGGACCGAGAAAGCTCTCAAATGAATTTCAGAATAATCGTCTTCTTTTGTCGCTTTTGCGGCGTAGTTCTTTTTGTGAGCGGAATCTACTTTTTGTTTCACGCCTTCAATCGCTCACGGTGATGGCGCCTACACGTAGGCGGCAATGCCAGTGATGCGCTCGCCGATCACCAGCTTGTGAATGTCATTCGTTCCTTCGTAGGTAAAGACGCTTTCGAGGTTGTTCATGTGCCGCATGATGCAGTAATCGTCGACGATGCCGTTGGCGCCGAGAATGTCACGGGCCTTGCGCGCCGTGTCGAGAGCAATCGACACGTTGTTCATTTTCAGCATCGAGATATGCGAGGGATCAACTTTGCCGTTGTCTTTCAGCCGGCCGACGTGCAGCGCCAACAATTGTCCCTTCACGATTTCCGTGATCATCCACGCGAGTTTTTCCTGCACTAATTGGTGAGAGGCGATGGGCTTGTTCGCAAATTGTTTGCGCGTTTTCGCGTATTGCAGCGCGGTGTCGTAACACGCCATCGCCGCTCCCAGCGCGCCCCAGCCAATTCCATAGCGTGCCTGGTTCAAACAACTCAGCGGTCCCTTCAAGCCGACTATACCCGGCAAAAGATTTTCTTCCGGGATTTCGCAATCGCTGAAGGACAATCCGGATGTCACGGAAGCGCGCAGCGACCATTTCCCGTGGACGTCCCAGGCCTTAAATCCCGGCGTCCCCTTTTCGACCAGAAATCCCCGGACTTTGTCGTCTTCCGCTTTGGCCCACACCACCGCCACGTCCGCAATCGACCCGCTGGTAATCCACATCTTTTCGCCATTCAAAATATACCTGTTGCCCTTCTTGATTGCGCGCGTCAGCATTCCGCCCGGATTCGAACCGAACTGCGGCTCCGTCAAACCAAAACACCCGATCGCCTTTCCCTGCTGCAAAAGCGGCAACCACTTATTTTTTTGCGCCTCGCTCCCGTAAGAAAAAATCGGATACATCACCAGCGCGCCCTGCACGGAAACAAAACTCCGCAAACCGGAATCGCCGCGTTCCAGCTCCTGGGTCATCAATCCATAAGCGACATTGGACATTCCCGCGCAGCCGTAGCCATGCAGGTTCGCGCCAAAGAATCCCAGCTCGCCTAGCTGCGGAATCAAATGTTTTGGGAAGGTCGCTTCGCGGCTGTGTTTTTCGATGATGGGGATTATTTCGTTTTCGACGAACTGCCGAGCCGTCTGCCGAACCAGCTTTTCTTCGTCGTTCAATTGCGAATCAAAATCGATGAAGTCGACTCCGCCATATCCAGCCATACTTCTCTCCTTGTTTCTTGCGGCCCCGATCCCGTCAGGCTAACGCGCGCAGAGATGGAAAGCGCGTAGTGCGTCGGGCCACTCGTGAAAAGTTCCTCGGGAAATGATCTGCTGCGGGTGCCGTTCCCAGGTTGCGTTCCGTTCGGCCACGGCTGTTGCTCCCCGAGTATAGCAAGTACCCGAAAGCGCCAGCAACAAACAGTGCCTGCGAGTATTGGATCGAAACGAATCCACGCCAAATCGTCATTGGGGAGATTCGTGCCGCTGAACCCGAAGGATGGAGTAGAGGCGGGCGTTCCTGTGGAGTGGGTGCGGGAGCTGCAGAAAGGTCGGGCCTCAGTTCGCTCAACTTGTTACGTTTCTACCCATCAGTGCTTCCCGGCAGCTGGACTTCCGGCTTCCGGTTCGTCTAAATCACACTATTTAAACGGGTTATTTGCCACTGGAAATTGGCCGACCGAGTGCATTCTTCAGCGTTGAAGTGAACTCCCAGGGAGCGCCGGTTATCCCCAGCGAAGGGTTTAGCGCGGAACGCGAAGAGAACTGAGGACATAAATGAAAAACACTGCCAGTCAGTTCTCCAGACAGGGTGGCCGGACGCGCGGCTTCACGCTGCTGGAGCTGCTTGTGGTTCTCGCGGTTACGGCGATCTTGCTGGCAATCGCTGTGCCCCAATTTCAAAGAGTTACACAAGTCCTTCGCATTTCTGGCGATATGCGCGATATCACCGGTACCGTAGGACAAGCCAAGATGCACGCTGCGGCCGATTTTACTCACGCGCGCGCACGCGCCAATCTTGCGGCCAATACATTTCAGCTGGAAATCTGGAACAAAGCCGGCGCTGGCTGCTGGCAGACCGTGGGAGATCCCGCGAATCCCTGTACCATAGGCACCAGCCCTGTTCAGCCGCTCTCTTCCGGAGTCACTTTTGGTTTCGGAGCTATGGGAGCTCCTCCGCCAAACACGCAGGCGGCGCTCGCTCAAGCGGCAGCATGCCAGATTGGCTACAGCGGGGGACCTGCTTTGGGCACGATAGGGGGTACCGCTTGTATTGAGTTCAATTCACGCGGCATTGCCATCGATGCCGCGGGCGCCCCCAACGGAAACGGCGCCTTCTATGTGAACAACGGAAATATGGTCTACGGAGTGACAATGGCAGCCGCAGGACCACCTCTCAACTGGTCGGGCCAGGACCAAGGCGGTTCAAGCTGGTACCACCAATAAAAGGAAAGAAAAATGAGACGCCAAAGCGAATTGCGTGTGCTTAAGAATCGAAAATCGCAGACGGGCATGAGCCTGGTGGAGACGATGGTAGCGCTGGCGATGCTCCTCATCGTCGCCGCGGGAGTACTGAGTCTGGGGGGACTTGCGCTTGCCACGACCGAAAATCAAGGCCATTTGGCCGCGCGGACCGCGGAATATGCCCAGGATAAGATGGAACAACTGCTGGTCCTCCGGTACCAGGACATACAAACCGACACCACGGTATTTCCCTCTGTGATCACCGGAGCCGGAACGGGACTCACGGTGGGAGGCAACCTGAATCCGAACGCCCCCCTAGCAGGTTATTCGGACTACCTGGATACATTCGGAAACGTGGTCGGCGCGGGCGCTAATTGGCAGTACATCCGAGTGTGGCAGATCACTCAGAACGCCGCGCAGAACTTGAAAACCGTATCCGTCTTGAGCCGCGTACGCGCCGGAGTCGGGCAGCCCCAGCTGCTGCCGCAATCCACCATCGTGGCGCAGAAATCATTGCCGTTCTAAGGGGGCACCGTGTTGGCATCCAGGAAAGAGTGGAAAGTTATGACGCACAAAGAACAAACAGGATTCACGCTGCTGGAAACCATGGTGTCACTCGTGGTGCTTTTGGCGGTGTCCGCCATCGTAATGGGCGGCATGAACCAGATGATGAAGATGCAAGGAACCGTGGCGAACCGCACGGAAATGCATACCAGCGTGCGCGATGCAACGGAAGTGTTGGAACAGGAAATCGGCCAGGCAGGGAAGATCTCATTGCCGGCGGCGCCAGTGGGTGGATGGCTGATGCTGACGCCGGTGTTCGTCCCCACGGATGTGCCGGTGACGGTCCCGGTGTCCTTTTCTCCGACGCTGTTGAACGCCAATGGTGCCGTGCTCTTCGACGGAGAACTACTTCTTGTTGACGTAGGCGCGAATCAGGAAACCGTCACGCTGACCTGCGGGCCAATAGCCGCGCCTACACCGGGCCTCTGCACGACCACGTGGACTGCCGGCCCCTTTCTTAACACCCACAACAACCTGGCCGGAGTTCCGATCAGCGCGCCTGGAGCTTTTTCCACGGGCGTCGTGCCGCCTGCCGGCGGAGTCATGGCGAACCCGCCCCCGGGTTTCGTGGGTTACGCAAACTGTGCACCAGCAGCAGCTCCCTGCGGATCGACGGGCAATGTATTGAAACTGTACGGGGACGTCAACGGGGACGGAAACATGTTGTACGTCGAATACAATTGTAAACCTGGGACGCCCGCAGCGCCCGGATTTCTCTACCGCAATCAGATGGCGTTCAATGCACCAGCGGGTTCGAAGCCTCCGGTAGACCCCAGCATGATCGTGTTGAGCAATGTTCTGACAAATCCAGCGGACGCAAATGGTGTAGTAGCTCCGTGTTTTACGTACCAGGTTATCACTGTGGGTTTGAATGCGGAATTCTCGTTTGTGACC
>WNFS01002306.1_pt1 | contig 14427 bp, 14 predicted proteins | sample 5400141 | NCBI WGS metagenome assembly WNFS01 (sample SAMN13153358, study PRJNA577476) | soil metagenome | isolation source: 60 cm saprolite under Madrone tree | place: USA:California | collected 2016-06-14
ATCCTGCTGAACGCTAGCTTCTTGCCCGTCATGCTCCAATGAAGCGCAAGAAGCTAGCGTTCAGCAGGATGCATCCGCCATCGAGGTGTTGAAAGGACTCGATTTCTTTAGTGGCGATCAGGCCTTCTTCCACTTGATCGTACAACCGACTGGCCGCGTCTCTGAAATGGAAGCCTCTTGATCTGCAAGGATGGCATCCAATGCCTCCCTGACATAGTGATGCTTGACAGCATGCTCATCTTCGTAGTTATCGTGACACTCCGCCTGGGCTAAAGCCGCAGCGGCTTCTGCCACTCCTGCGTAGTCGCTTCCCTGAGTAGATGGAGCGTAGCTCCTACTCGTTGCAGAAGCGTAGTTGGGTAGGAATAGCTGAGGGGTGCTCCTCCATCCAGAGCATTCCCTCCTGGGGTCGAGTAGGGAGCGGTTGCCCCTTGTGGGGGTCACCCGTCACCCTCTCGCCGAACCGGACTTACGAGTTTCCAGGTATCCGGCTCTCCCTTTACGTTTCGCTGAAGATATTCTCTATCAGGAAGCGTACCAGCATGGAGCTTCTGATGACATTGCTTACAGAGGATCAGTGTTTTCCTGTGTCGAGCTGCCATCAGTTGCTGCCATCGCTCCTTCCCATGAGCTACATCCTTGAGTTTGCGAACGTGATGAACCTCAAATGTCCCTTCTGCTGTGCCGCAGTATTCGCACCGTTCAGTATTCAGGCGTCGTATGAGTTCTGACCTGCTGAGCGTCCAAATACATACGTTTGGTTGATTGTCCACATGAGGGTTTTTGACTGGCAATGGTTTGAGGTCTTTCAGTCGAAAGAGTCTGATGACTCGTGTCTTGTCTTTTTTCTTGACAAGGAGCACATGTCCCTCTTCTCCTTTTAGCCTCTTTGCCACTTGCTTCATACTTGCTTTGTGCTTATGTGCCAGCGTCAGGAACAAACTCCCTCTCCAAAGATATTGGAGCTTGCCCATTTTCGTCTTGACATTGTGCGCCAAGGCATAAAAGTTCGCCAGTCCTCTGAGTTCTGCATTGTAGGCAAGAATAATTTCCGCATCGCTGAGCATCGTCAGTTTGACTTTATGGGCCGCTTTAGCGGTTTGGTAGTTCCCGTATCTATTGTTACTGCTGAATTGCTGGAGTTTGCCGGGTGGAATGTGGAGCTGTACTCGTTCGGACACTGATTTTCGGGTGGTATGTCGTCCTCTGACTTTCACCTTTACTACTCGGTGCCCCGAATAGCTCTTTATCCAGTATCCAACAAAAGTCGCCCCCTTTTTGCCGCCTCGGATGTGTGATTTCTCCTCTGCAATGGTGAGCTTGAGTGTCTCCTGGATAAACCGTTTGACTTCTTCTCTCACTGTCTCTGCGTCGGCATAGGAGCCGATGAGTCCGATGATGAAATCGTCAGCAAAACGGCAGTAATGGAGCCTGCGGTATCCTGGGTCAAATTGATCTTTGCTTGGGTAGTTCCGTCGAAGCTGTTGGATGCTTTTAATGGCTCGTTGGACTTCCTGAAGTTGTTCTTTTCCTGCCCCCTTTCCCGAAAGTCGGTCATATTTCTTCCTGAGACGGCGGATTTTCCTGCTGTAATGTTCGTACACCTTGTTTGGTCGGCGCTCTTTTCCTTGTTGAAAGTGTTCCTGGACTGTTTTCATGAAGCAGTCCAATTCGTGGAGATACACATTCGCTAGAATCGGAGCGCAAATGGAGCCTTGAGGGACGCCACTGTAGGTCGCATGATACGTCCAGTCCTCTAGATAGCCAGCATCGAGCATGGCTTGTATGAGGCGAAGAAAGCGTTTATCCTCAATTTTCTTTTGCAGCAGAATCAGTAACAGGTCGTGATCGATGGTGGTGAAGTAGTCGCGGATATCCATGTCGATCCACCACTTTACTGCATCCCCTTGCCGATCAATGTACTGCAAGGCGGTATGAGGTGATCGTTCTGGACGAAATCCATGTGAGCTTTCTTCAAAGATTGGCTCATAGATGCGTTCCAGAATGATTCTCACTACTTCTTGTACTAATTTGTCGTCTCCTGAAGAAATGCCGAGTGGGCGTTTCTTGCCTGATTTCTTTGGGATGTAGGTTCTGCGGACGGGCTTAAAACGATAGGTGCCGCTTTTTAGTCGAGTGATGATTGCTTCCACTCGTTCTTGAGAGAAGCCATCGAGTGTCACTGTGTCAGTGCCTTCCGTGATCGCGCCTTCGTTGGCGTAAATGTTAGCATAGGCTTCGTGCCACAAGATAGGTGCTTCCATCAAGCGGAACAAACCGTTGAGTCGTTTTCCCTGTTTTGAGATGGTCGTCAGTGCTTCCAATCTCCTACTCACTGTAGCGGGTAGCATCAGCACATCCTCGCTTTCGGTTGATTGTGAGCTACGTAAACTGCTTCCCTTCCCCCAGATAGTGAAGGTTTCAGGCATATTGCTACGCTTTATCCTCGTATCCGTATCACATGAGCTTCGTTGCCCTGCGATCTGCGAACCCCATTACAGGTCCACTTTGGGTACTGCGGAAGCTCCGTCGCCATGCAGGTGTGACCCTGTTTAGGTGATCCCGCATTTACAGCAGAGTGAGTTCCAGCGTGCTCCAGGCCACCCGTTCGTCCGTGTGTACCTCTCGTATTAAGAGTATGCCAGATCGGTTGGATAGAGTGATAGCACCGCCTTATCACTCTACGGTCTGGTCCAGCGTTTCATCCATCTTTCGCTGGCGTCAGCATAGAGACCATTGGGACTAGGTTTCAAGAAATCCATCTTTGACCATACACGCTTTGCGCTGGCAGCTCAAGGCGCTGATGACTCGTCTTTACGCTGTCTTTTCCTCACATGCTCTACTCCCCTTCCCCTTTCGAGGTTCAAGCCTTTCGGCAAGGATAAGTGAGGTGCGCAGAAGGTTTTCCAACAACCTTCACAACTTCTGTTGCGCTCAATTTCTGCCGCCGATGCGGCGCACCGGTGCCATGCCCGTTACTCTCTGTATGCCTTGCGGAAAGGATAGATGGTCCGATCACGCTTTCGGCGTCTTGGCAGAGTGCAACACCTCTGTCTTTCGACACCCTCTCTGTTGCCAGAGGAGCAGGAGGCTTTTCCTTGTTATACCTCATGATGAGACGGCTTCCGATCATCAGACTCGCATTTCGGTCGGCATTGCCCACCATGCCGCACTCAGGACAGAGTACGAGTGGAGCCCCTGGAGTATAACCTTCGGGCGGTTGACCTTGAGCATAGCGAAAAACCTGCGCATGACAGCGCGCACATTCTCGACTCGTATTGCGGGGACTCACACGGCTGGTGATGATCCCAGAGTTCCATGCCTTGTACTTGGCATAGCTGAAGATGCGTCCCTTCATCCAATAGGCGCGTTTCGTGTTACCACGACGGCTATACTTGCCCTTCTCTGGTTTGAGGTTGCCAAGATGCTCAAATACCAGAAGAGTGGCCTGATGCTTTTTGGCAAACTGGACAATGCGAGCACTCACCAGGTGTGCTAGGTACACATCCTTGTTTCTGATCTTCCTCCACAGGTCGGCATTGTCCTGTTCGCCTTGCGCGATGATGCCCGTCTCTCGTCGGTTGCGTGCAATCCGTCCAAGCAGTTTCTTCCTAAAGCCATTTACCCGTTGACCACCTCCGATGAAGGTGGTGGCAAGGATCGAACCTTCAACCGTTTGGATCGTACACACGGCGATATTCTCGTTGATATTGAGGTCGACAGCACAGATTTTCGTGTCTGGATTGGTGGTGAGTTGTTTCTCGATTTTGCCAGGACTTTTGAATTGCCTCTCAAGAGGCGTATGTAACCACCACTGATCCCCGTGCCTGATAAGTTGGGGACTCCCCATTTCTACATCTAGAGGCAGTTCTCTTCCTGTGAGACGCACTTTGAGCCAACTCCAACATGTCCCTGTCCACACTTTCACGACGATACTGCTATGGTTGCGTTCCTTCCACATGCCTGCATAGAGCGTGGCGGACTTATTCCAGGAACGCGGTGGAACTGGTGGTCTCTCATGGACCTTTTTGCCTTTGGCCTCAGTCTTTTCCTTGCGCTTGCGCCACTTGGCAAGATGGGAGTAGAAGGAGCGAGCTGATCCGAGAGCGGCATGGATAGCAGCACGGCGGAACATGGCCGGAATGTCTTCTAGGATATCCGAGAGCGGCATGAGGGGATGCGGGTTCCTGTCTGTGGTATGAGTAAGCTTTTCAAGAGCAGTGAGGGCCTCTTTGGCAGGAAGATCAAGCACGCCCGCATGAGCCTGGATCACCTGGAAGTAGAAGGCTGCAACGTGATTGAAAAGGGCGGCATTAGCAGCAAACCACGCAGCATGATCGTGCTGATAGGAGAGCACGTGCTTAATGGTGGTGGTTGCTTTAGCCATCCCCGTTACTCCTTTCTTGACTCTTTTTTCTCTGAGATGTAGCCTTCTGCTTTGGCGGCTTTGCGTAATGCCAAACGAACGACGCTGGCATCGCTTTCTAATCCATACCGCTCTTTGAGAAATGCAATGAGACGTCGGTCTTCCTCATCAAGATACATGTTTGTCCGTTTCTTCATATGTACCAATTATACACAAAGATAGTACATATGTCAAGCTCCTACTGACAAGGGCTCAAGCCACACACGCCTCACCACGCATTGAAATGCCGTGGCTTGCGGCGGGCTGAAGCCCGGATACTGTCATATATAGACAGCAGTTAACCAATGTGCAAGTTGTTCCTATTGCTTAGGGTACACCGAAGCAGAAAAACCTGCCTCTCGCGATCGTTCGCCTATTGAGAGGTCGTATGTTCTGGTTGGATAAAGAGGATGAAGCGCTCTTCTCCTGGCTGAAGATAGGGGAATGTGTCAACTCCCATGTACTTCTTCGCTAACGCATTGATAAACTGATAATTTGGATCATCCTCGATACGAACCACTTTGCCACGGATCTCTAGATAATGGTAGGGATTGTCTGGATCAGTAATCGACAAAGCAATGCGAGAATCACGTTGTATGTTCCGATACTTCTGTTTCGATTTGGTTTGACTAAAACGCACGTATGTCCCATCCCAATCAAACCAAACTGGGTTTGACTGTGGTTCGCCTTTCGGTCCGATGGTCGCTATATGGGCAAACCCCTTAGAGGTAAGGATGCCAAGGTCCTTCTGTGGAATCACACTCATTTTTTCTTTCTTCCTTCCGGTTAGTGATCTACAATGAGAGAGGAGATCGGTGAAGGGCCGCCGCAATCAGTTCACGGGGTGGAAGGGGAGAAATACGCCCATCAGCCCGCCGATATGCCCTGCACGTGAGACTGGGCTGGGCCATGTCTTCAGGTAGCGGGGCAATGTCTACGCCATCAATATGGATGGTTGGGGAGCCGTAAAATTGATAGTGCTCTGCTTCGACCTCACTTTTCACCTCGATGATCTCCACCGGTGCCTGTATTTTCTGCTCAGCCATTGTTTCAAGAAGGATAGCTAATGCGCGTTCGTGGCTGGGGCATTCTGCCCAGTAGAAAAACTCAACTCTCGGCATCTTCTCTTTCCCTAAGAAGCACTAATCTCGTACAGCAGCGCTGTACTAATTTGATATTGTTGATCAAATTTATTTATTCTATGATAAAGAAGAGGGCACTGTCAACATTATTGACAAGATTGACTAACGCGGTCAATAATTGTATCAGCAAAGGTTCTTCCTTTCAGCGTGTTCTCCCACAGGGGGTAGCGATACTATGAATAATCTCGATGTCAAGCAATTTGCCCAATACGGGGTGGCCACGGTGTATGAAGCGGCGGGCCGCTCAGGGCTGATCGATGTGCCACTGATTCAGATTGTCCCCGGAAGTAGAGTTGCGGGACCCGCCCGTACGGTCCGTTGCGGACAAGGAGATAACTTGATGGTGCATGCCGTGCTCGACCAGGTGCAGCCAGGTGAAGTGCTTGTGCTGACGATGCCAATACCAGAGCCCGTGGCGCTTATGGGGGAATTGCTGGCAATCCAGGCGCTGGTCCACCAGGTTGCAGCCGTCCTCATTGATGCAGCTGTACGCGATAGTGAAGAGGTGCGCTCCCTTGGATTGCCGATCTGGACGCGGTGGATAGGAGTGCGAGGAGCGAGCAAAACGATAGTAGGAGCCATCAACGAATCTGTCGTCATGGGCGGGGCAACCATCGCGCCGGGTGATATTGTGCTCCTCGACGCAGATGGAGCCATGGTCGTCGCTGCTCAGCAAGCAGCACACGTTTTAGAAGCCGCACAAGCACGACAGGCACATGAGACGACTCTCAGAAGCAAGTTGCAGGCCGGAGCCCTGTCTTACGACCTTCACGGCTTAAGAAAGCTCGTGGAGGGAAAGGAAGAGCGATAGCAGCATATCGCTGCTTTGTTGACTCCGGATTTTTTACGTCAAAGCCACGGGTAACGTAAACCTGAAGCATGTACCGTGCCCCACCTGGCTTTCCACATCAATGCGGCCGCCATGAGCGTGTACCAGTTGCTCAACTATCGCCAGACCTAGCCCGGTGCCACCGGTCGCACGGCTGCGCGAGGGGTCCGCTCGATAGAAACGCTTGAACAGATAGGGCAGGTGCTCGGCTTCAATGCCCACCCCGGTGTCTTGCACACGCACCTCCACCTCCTGTTGAACAACTCGAGCGCTCACCCGAACCTCTCCCTCTGCAGGCGTATGTTTGATTGCATTGCTCAGTAAATTGCGCAAGATCTGTCCCACGCGCTGCGGATCTGCCTCGACTAACGGCAAGTCTGCAGGCACATCGACGCACAGAGAGAGATTCTTGCTTGCCGCTTGCAAGGACAAGCCGTTGACCGCGTTATTGATGACATCCTCCAATGCGATAGGTGCACATTGCAGGCGTAGTTGTCCCGCCTCAGCCAGCGTCAGATCCTGCAAATCCGTCACCAGGTGACTCAAGAGCACTGCTTCTTCATATACTGAGGCAATGACTGCGGGATCTGGCTCGATCACCTGATCTTGGAGCGCTTCCAGGTAGCCCCGAATATTGGTCAGCGGAGTGCGCAGCTCATGGGCTACGTCGCTCACCAGGTTGCGGCGCAGTTGCTCTGAACGCTCCAGGCTATCGGCCATGGTATTAAAAGCATGAGCCAGTTCACCGATCTCGTCCTTCGTTTTGATCTGCACACGCTGGCTCAGATCGCCTTGCTCCATGCGACTGGCGGCAAGTGTCAGCGCTCGCACCGGCTTGAGGATTGTGTTGGAAAGCACGAGTGTGAGCAGTAGTGCTACGATCCCGGCAACAATAACTGCCTGCAACAGTGAGCCATTCACCGAGGCAAGAAAATTTTCCTCGGGGGGATGTTCCCCCCTTGCAAGTGGAACCGGGCCAAAAGAGACGTTTCCAGTATCGGTCGAGATAATCCGCACTGACCTGGGTGGAGGAGGAGGCGAATCCGGATCAGATGAAGGACTTCGAGGGGGGGCGTCCTCCGGTCTCTCCAGCGCGAAGAGCGTTGAAAGCGTGAGGACTTGCCCCATCAGTTGCCCATTGGAGTCCGCAATGACGTGCTGAGAGTGGTCAATCACGAGAATCCGTGCCCCAGCCATTTGCGCAGCCTGCTCTACCAGGACTTGTACTTTCTTCGGATCATGAGTCTGCCTATAGGTCGTCAGAATGTGTGAGATGAGTTGCTGATCGCTGGCTTGCTGGCGCTCGATATAGCTGTGAAATGCCCCTGCAGTTGTCTGACTGGCAAACATAGCCACCGCTCCCACAGCTACGAGCACAACGAGCATAAACATCACAAGCAAGTGAACACGCAAACTATGAACTCTCAAAGTCTTCTCTCCTCAACTTATAGCCGACTCCATAGACCGTTTGCAAGTATATCGGCTGGTCGGGTTGCGGCTCGATCTTCTTGCGTAAGTTCATCAAGTGGACATCAATCGTGCGCTCAAGGCCCTCGTAGTCCATCCCGAAAACCCGGTTCACCAGTTCTGCTCGGCTAAAGGCTCTCCCAGGTTCCTTTGCCAACGTCTCCAGCAGCTTGAACTCCTTCGGCGTTAAATGGACGACCTCCCCTCTGAGCCTGGCTTCGTGAGCCACAAAATCTACCACGAGATCACCCAGACGTAGTTCTGGCTGGTGATCTTCCACCTCTTGCTGACCCACGCGCCGCAACACAACCCGCACGCGTGCGACCAACTCTCTAGGGCTGAAGGGCTTGGTCACATAGTCATCGGACCCCAGATCCAGGCCCAGCAGTTTCTCCGCTTCGGTTGATCGTGCGGTCAGCATAATGATAGGAATGGATACCTCGGAGCGGATCATACGGCAGACGGTGGGGCCATCGATCCCCGGCAACATCCAGTCAAGGATGATCAGGTTCGGATTTTTCTCCCTGGTGATGGTCAACGCTTCCTGGCCATCATAGGCGACCAGCACCTGGTAGTGCTCCTTCTCCAGGTACAGACGGATCAGATCGACCGTTTTTTTGTCGTCGTCGACAATCAAGATTTTTCGCTGCATATTTCCCTGCCCCAAAAAGCTCCTGGATAAAAACGGATTATACAGAGCTCTCTAACTGTGCCTTGAGTATACGACTAGTGACTGAAACTATAGCATTTTATAGACTTTTCTAGCGTTTTATTCCCCATTTTCGAGAGAGGAATACTCCCATAGAAACTAATAACTGTATGGGAAAAAGGAAAGAGCCTGTTAGCTTTACTAACCAGCCGCTTATCCGATAAATAATTGCACTATAAGCCCTTTTTTCGCTTATCGGTCTTTCTGCGTTGCACAAAATCATTGTAGTCCTCGCGGGAAATACGATACTCTCCACCTACATCCAATGCCACAAGCTCCCCCGATTGTATCCATCTCCGAACAGTGTTAACATTTACCTTCAAATCCTTAGCTATTTCCTCGGTGGTAAGCCAATTTTCGCCCTGTGGCATGCTCTACCCTCCTAAAAACTGAGTTTCAAGCATTGTACTACGAGTAGCCTATTCAGTCAATTAGCCTGCATCTAAGTATTGCTAAATCTTGCAAAAGTTATTAGGATATGGTAAGATTGATCTAGAGATACCAAACTCTCTCTGACTTATTGGAAAGTGTCTACATCATGCAGGCTAGTAGGTGCTGTCTAAGCTGGCCTAATGGGACCACATCAGGCCAGTCGTAGCGAGACTAGCGTGTAAAAGAGTATCTAGCCTCTCCACCCCCACTAGCATAGCGGGAGGAGAGCCAGTCGTCAAGTGAAAGGAGCACCTTCCGTTATGACAGAACCAAGAACCTTCGAGGTGGGCAACGCCATCATTGTCTTGGCAGGCACCGACGACCCCTTTAGCGAGGGGCATACCACCGGCTACCTGGAGTTTTACGACGAACGGCACCGGCCAACCTTCCCGCTGACCAGTCGGATGATCTCTGACTACCTCAGTATGATCGTGAACGAGCCGTCCGGGCCTCCCCTCTGGAAAGCCGGACGCCTCACCGGCTGGATCGAGGCTCTCATCGAGAATGCCCCGCAGACCTTCAGGAGTTTGCTCGTGGAGGAGCGTCTGACCGTTTGCCGGCAGGGGTAACAGAAGAGGTATGGAGTCCACAGGCAACGGTTGCCTGTGGACTCCATGAGGTGTGCAGAAGGAGCAACAAGGATGAAGCCGAAACGAAAGAAACGCGCCATACCAGGCGAACCCCAACGCATCACCAAAGCCCTCACCCAGATCCGCCTGATCGAGGTCAACCCTGGCAAGCTGGCGGCCCTTGATGCCCTGGCACCCGTGTACCTCTCGCTCTGTCAGCAGTACGTGACCTTGTTTTGCCTGGAGGAAGCCCCCGACAAGCTGCGGCCTCCCATGTTCCCTACAGTCCTCTCGGAGCGCTGGCAGCGAGTAGCCATCATGCAAGCCGCAGGCATCGCCCAATCCTGGCGCACTAACCGCGCACAAGCTTATCAGCAGTACCAGGCGGATCTTGCACGCTACCAGAAGCGACAAGCGGATGGGACGCTAGCCGCACCAGCAAAAGAGCCTCAGTGGCGTGAATGGAACGTGCCCACCTTGCGTGAACCCTGCATTCAGGCCAATGTCAACGTGGTCAAACTGGAGCCCTCCCGCGAGTCGACCTATGATTACTGGCTGAGCATCAGCACATTGGAAAAGAGGCAACCCATCCAGGTGCCGGTCACACTGCCGGCCTACCACAAAGAAGCCCTCACCGACCCCAAAACGCATCAAGCGAGAACGCTCAACACCAGCGTACAACTCAATCAGCGTGATGGCGCCTGGTGGCTCACCCTCTCCTACGACGAGGATGTACCCGTGCAGACCCCGCCGGACGCATCCATCGTCGGTATTGACGTGGGGATCGCCAACTTCGTGACGACCTCGACGGGCAAACACTACGGCTCGTTCCACAAAGACCTGCGTGCCCGTCACAAACGGGACCGAAAGAAGCGCCGCCGCAAGGCCAAGTTGCGGGCGTGCCTCAAGAAGAAGGGAGTCAAGAAACTGCCCTCGACCAGCAGTCGCACGGGGCAGCGGCTCATCCGGCATGTCAAGCAAGAGATCAATCGTGCCGTGAACGAGTGTTTTACCGAGGAAGAGCACCAGGGCGCCCACTTTGCCTATGAACAGTTATCGGTGGCGTCGATGTGCTTCAAGGCGCGCGCACAAAACGCCTCTCTGCGTGCGTCCCAGCTGGGGCGTATCCCCCAGCAGATCCTCTGGAACAGTCAGAAACGAGGGGTTATGGCCACCCCGGTCATCAGCGCGTATAGCTCCCAGGAGTGCAGCAGGTGCCATTACACGGACCGCAAGAATAGACCGAACCAACAAACGTTTTGTTGCCAGGTGTGCGGGTTCGAGGCGCATGCTGATCACAACGCGGCGATCAACCTTTCACGGCGCGTGGGGGACCAGGAGCTAGCTGCATGCAAAGACCGAAGCGAAATCCGCACCGTGCTCATGCAGCGGCATGAGGCATGGAAACAGCAACAGGGCAGAGAACACACGAGTTCAGTGATGCGCCGCAAACGGGGGAGATCCTCAGCGGCATCGTCGATCTGAGACGTGTGTCTCTGGTCCTGTGATAGGGCATCCGTAGTATGTCCTGCCGCCTAGTCGGTTGTTTCGTAAACAGGCGTAGCTGAACGCAAGGAATGGAGACACACTACGCTCATGCGATAGATGGCTCTGTTTTTTGCAACTATACGACAAAACTATGAAGTTCTTATGAAGATGCTGGTAATGGCGTAACTATTTGGGGGCCTGACTTCTCACCGCCTGCGGCGGCGAGAAGTCAGGCCCCCAAATAGTTACAACAAATTATCACAGAAAAAGCTAACAGCGTCTTGACAGGTTCTTCATCAGATCTTCATCGCTCTCCTGCTACACTTGGAAGTGTCGATAGGGACTGTTCCAGAGCAATGAAGCCGAGTGTGAGGACGGGTATGAGGAGAAATAACAGGCTTTGCATTTCTGAAACCCAAAAAATATGTTCGCCATAGCTTATGAAAGAGGCTTTTCTTGAACGCTATAGATGATACTCGTGTATTCTGCTTACCAGAGAAAAAAGATATTCCTGCTCCATACTGGAGCAACGTACCTGGACAATTGCTGCGCTTTGTGCTGGTCGGAGGGCTCAATACAGCCCTTGATCTGCTGATCTTGAATGGTTTGCTGTTGCTGTTTCCCACCCAGGATTCGCTGCTCCTACTTGTCTATAATTCTCTCGCTTACGCAATAGGCGGCCTCAATAGTTTCTTCTTGAATAAGTATTGGACCTTTGGGCGCAAACAGAAGACGAGCTGGAGCGAACTGCTGCGCTTCTCAGTGACGACCTTGTTCGGCATCGCCTGTAACGACGCCATCATCTGGCTTGTCAGCAATTTCTTTCACCCGCTCATTGCCAACGCGACCTTGTGGGCTAACGCCTCCAAAGTCATTGCCATCTGTGGGACAGTGCTCATCTCGTACCTGGGCATGCGCCTGTGGGTCTTTGTTCATCAACCACAAGAGGAGCATAACATGAAACAATCATTCTTTCAGGAACATATCGATCCATCCGCTGAAAACACACTGCCCTCATCAGTTCAGCGTGACGAAGCATTCATTGATTGTGGGCAGAAACACCTGGATAGGTATGCCAGCAGGCGTAGAGCCCCAATTTATCATGGGCTCTCTGTCGTCTTGCCAGCTCACAACGAAGAGCAAATCATTGCCAGCACCGTCTCCAGTGTTCTTGAGACGCTAGGTGGCTGGATGAAGGACTTTGAGGTCATTGTGGTCAATGATGGCAGTACGGACCGGACGGGGACCATTGTCGCCTCGATTGCTGAGAGAGACGCACGGGTCCGTCTCGTCACCCATGAAGTCAACCAGGGTTACGGGGCGGCCCTGCTAAGTGGCTTTAGCGCTGCAAGCAAGGAACTCACCTTTTTTATGGACTCCGATGGACAATTCGACATTCGTGATCTGAAAGGATTTTTCTCCTTCATTGATGAATACGATGCCGTCATCGGCTACCGCATAGACCGCCAGGACACCTGGATGCGCAAACTCAACGCCTGGGGCTGGAAACAGCTGATCGGGCTCGTCCTGGGTGTCCACGTACGTGATATCGACTGTGCTTTTAAGCTCTTACATACAGAGTTCCTTCACGAATATCCATTGGAAACCCGTGGAGCCATGATTAACGCAGAACTGCTCTACAAACTCACGCAAAGCGGGGGAACCTACCGAGAAATCGGCGTGCATCACCTACCGCGTCTGAGCGGGCGCGCCACGGGCGCTAAACCTGCCGTAATCATCCGGGCATTCCGTGAACTCTTCGTCTTTGCTCACACCTGGAAGCAAGAAGAGCAGCAACACCCACAGAAACCAGTTAACGCTCGCGTATAACTTGAACTCGAAAAAATCTGGAGAATAAACATGGCTACTTTCATAGATACAACAACTCAAGCACCATCGGAGCCTCTATCCCCTCCCAATAAGACCACGCCATCTCGATGGTGGCATCGACTGGCTCTGGCTGGGGTGATGCTCATCTCATTATTCATGAACTTCTACCAACTGGGACAGAATGGCTTCGGCAACCTTTACTATGCTGCCGGAGTCAGGAGTATGCTGGACAACCTGCATAATTTCTTTTTTGTCTCTTTCGATCCAGGAGGTTTCGTAACACTCGACAAGCCTCCCCTGGGCTTCTGGCTGCAGGTCGCCAGCGCCAAAATCTTCGGTTTCACGCCTTTTAGCATCTTCTTACCCCAGGCGCTGGCCGGTGTGCTCTCGGTATTGCTGCTCTATCACCTGGTGCGACGCCACTTTGGTGTCGTGGCAGGTCTGCTAGCGGCACTTGCCCTGGCGATCAGTCCCATCAGTGTGCTGACGAACCGCAACAATACGATTGACAGCACCCTGGTCTTGACCATGTTGTTGGGAGCCTGGACCGTGATGCGGGCAGCTGAGACAGGAAAGTGGCGCTGGCTTTTGCTCACCGCCACGCTGGTCGGCCTCGGTTTTAATATCAAAATGCTCGAAGCCTACCTTGTCGTGCCTGCCTACGCCCTGCTCTACCTGCTAGCTGCGCCCAGAAGCCTCAAGATGCGTATCGCGCAGCTCCTGGTGGCAGCAGTCGTCATGTTGACGATCTCGTTGTCATGGGCGGTCGCGGTAGACCTTACCCCGGCGTCACAACGTCCGTATGTTGGTTCAAGCCAGGACAACTCGGAGATTAGCCTGGCTTTTGGCTACAATGGCATCCAACGCCTCCTGGGACATTTCGGCTTTGGTGGCGCACATCCCAGAAATGCTGGTGGGACGACATCCCGACCATCCGCCCCGACTGGCACGGAGGGAAGACGATCCGCGGGTGACTTTCCGCAGCCAGGGCCAGGTGGCGGCGGGATGTTTAATATCGGCAACCCCGGTCCGCTGCGGCTCTTCAACGAGCCATTGGGTGGGCAAATCGTATGGCTCTTGCCGATGGCACTTCTGGGAATGCTCGCTCTTGCCTGGCAGCGTCGTCCACGTTTCCGGGAGGATCGACCGCAACAATCACTGATCTTGTGGGGCACCTGGCTGCTGACCATGGCTGTCTTCTTCAGCGTGGCGGGCTTCTTCCACCAGTACTACCTATCAACGCTCGCTCCAGCCATCTGCGCCCTCTTCGGCATCGGCGTTGTCGTGATGTGGCAGGATTACCGGCACTCCCCCCACGATAAATTGGGGGGCTACAAGCGCGGCTGGCTGCTGCCCCTGGCACTCCTGCTGACCGGCCTTGAGCAGATTCACATTATCGTAAGCAACCCATCCTGGGGGACGTGGCTGATCCCGCTGATCGCCATCCCCTGCGCGCTCGCGGCGGTGATCCTGTTCGCGGCTCGTTTGATCCCGCGTCTCCAGAAGAGCTCGATACATCGGCTCTCTACCTCAGCGCGCGTCCTGGCACCAGTGCT
>WNFS01002996.1_pt1 | contig 14424 bp, 11 predicted proteins | sample 5400141 | NCBI WGS metagenome assembly WNFS01 (sample SAMN13153358, study PRJNA577476) | soil metagenome | isolation source: 60 cm saprolite under Madrone tree | place: USA:California | collected 2016-06-14
ACGGTGTGTTGCTCCATGATTTTTCGTTCTTCCGGAGTCAGTGGTCCGGGTTTGAGCAGGATGTGCTCCGGCACGGCCAGCTTGCCGATATCGTGTATAAGACCGCCTCGGCGCAGAGCGACGCGCAGGTCCTGGGGCAGACCCAGTTTTTCCCCGAGCGCAACGGAGTATTTCGAGAGGCGATCGCAGTGCCCTTCGGTATAGGGATCCTTCGCCTCGATAGTCAGCGCAAGGCTAAACAACACCGTCTCCGCGTTGTCCAGTTCATCAGTGAATTGCTTCAAGCGCAGTAGGGAATGCACACGAGCCAGCAGCTCTTGCTTATTTACGGGTTTGTTGAGGAAATCATCAGCGCCGCACATGATTCCGTGGATGCGGTCGGCGTCACTGTTCAAACTGGTGAGCAATATGACGGGAGTCAAGCGGGTTTCCGGCTTGGACTTCATCGTCTGACAAATTTCAAATCCGGTTGGGCGGGGCATTACAACGTCCAGCAACGCGAGATCAACAGAGTCGCTATCCACCCGAGCTAGTGCTTGCTGGCCGTTCGCTGCGCAGATGACCTGATAACCCTCTGCGCTCAGCAGAGCGGAGAGCAGTTCGCGGTTAGCTTCGTTGTCATCGGCGACAAGGATTATTTCACGATTGCCTTTAGGAGCAGACATAGCGCCTCCTCAGCGATTCTCTCGACGGCAATGGAAGGGTTGCGAGCGATAACTCTTGTCGATCGAGAAGAGAATCCGTCCAGCCGCCAGGCAACGAATAGCCGTCGCACGAGGCCTATTCGCAAGTATCCCAAACCTGTACGGTTTTCTGTCCGCCGGTCCACAGCAAGCTGCCAAGCAGTAAACAGGACGAGTGGAGTGCCCGTAGCTCCTTGCTCGCATTTTGGATGGGCCATTCTCTTTCCTTTCAGCGTCCTCGAACTACGGAAGCTCCTAACGACTTATCGTGCTGGCTCATAGAGAAGGAGCTTCCCCCGCGAAGTCTAGAATGCTCATCGCACCAGAAATGGCTTCACTCGGAATCTTTCCCGCAGGTTCTCCTTATCCGTCTCGGAAAGCCGGCTCCTAAGAAAGTGGCCATTCTTCAGGCGGGCAGCAGAGCCACTTTTTCCAACCTAGTCGGGGCAAGCCGCAGTCAATCTCTTCCCCGAGCCTGAACCGCTAACCGCATTCATGCCCATTCAAATTGGCGCAAAGGCTGGATTCCATATAATTGGCGGCACGACTGTGTCCTCAACTTCGCTCGCTGGGATCGTGCACCCCGCAGGGCACTGCTACTTCAAATTCGACGGCGGAACTTTCCACAATTTACGGGAACTACAGGAACGCGAACGATTTTTCGGGACATCCTATCCGGCTCGCCGGGCAGCTTTAGCTGCGCAGCAGAATACGATTTCGTTACCGGTGTCGGGAGCAATCAAGGAACGAAAGGAAATAGCGACTCAAGGCACACGCTTCGGCGGCTTTGACGCGTTCGGTGTCGGCGTCTCTTTTTGACGTGGCATACGCTCTCGTCGCAGGGCAGGATACTTGCCCGATGAGGGAGACCGCCAATTCGAGAGCGTATCGTTTGGACAGCAAGGGACTTACATCCAGCTCGCGATTTGGTGCATCATAGGAGCAAGCGCCTAGGAACGTCTGCCGAATGTCCCTATGACTTAAACCTTGCCGAGCGTAGCTCGAGTGCTTACCGTGGCGACGATCTAATTCTGGAGCGATATTGGGCCGTCTTGCGCGGTGGGCTATTCCTTCAGCGATACGGGATCGGACTCATTCTTCGGCGACCTCTTATCTAACAAGGAGATTAATTCGCGGCCCGAAGCCGGGACGCCGACCTTGCCTTCGCGGACAATCTCCTTAGCACTGAGGCTTCGGCCAATAGCTGAGGACTTCTGCCCTCATCACGATGTCGGTATCAGCCGCTGCTGCACGCCCCTTCGGCCCAATTGCTGCAGAGGCATCGGCGCCAAGCTTCACTTTGCTGCTCAAGATTGAGTTCGCTCCTTTGGGATTCATGACCAAGAGGACGAAGTCCGTGGCCTGACCGCCCAACTGCAAACCGATGTTTGCACCTTCGAGCGCGAACAGTGCGGGAGCGCTCCAATGTCCCGTAAAGTGCTGGCCGGTCCGGCAGGTGATCGCACCCCGGCCGAAGTCGCCTCCGATGCCGATTGCGAACTTCAGAACCGAAGGAATCACAATGACGCATTCGGCCTTGTTGAGCAGATCCTTCGGAATCCCGTCGGGGATGTCCAAAATTTCCTTGAACACTTGGCCACATGCTGCGAGGCGCTTCTGTTCCCTGCTTTCATTCGCTGCGAAAGTGGGACAAGCCAGGAAAATGGCGATGACAAAAACACTGACTTTTCTCATGACACGACTCCCAAACATCTGCTCGATTCTTGCGCCATCAGCATCGGACGGCAACCGGCTTGGTGGCGGTCTTGTCCTAAGTGAAAACTGAATGGCGCGAGTTGACCGTCGGCGGCGGAGCCACGTTGAGACTCGGCAATGGTACCCGCCTCCCTTGAAAAGAGGGAGCTCGAATAACTTATCATCGTCGATGCTGATCGAAGAATGTTTGGTGGGCATCACCGAGTTGATGAACGTAAACGGGCTGGGCAAAGTTAGGGTGACACAGATGAACAGAAGCGATAGAAGCTGAACCGCGGATCTGGCCGCCAACAACGCCGTGCCGTTGCCCGAAGACGTCCAACTCCCGGTTTGTCGATTATTACCGGCCAATCCTTTGAATCACACCCGTAAAAGCAGTAGGCGAGAAGGGTTATTCTCTTTCAGTTGGACTTTGCCTTCAGGAGGAAGGAGCTCCGCTTCCGGCTCAGATCTTGGCAGGTCAAGCCGGGGCAGAGCTCCAACGAAGTACGATTCTGTTTATCCCATTTTCCGCACCGCCGCACAAGCTCGAAACGGATTGGGCCGCGGTCCTTCTGCGGCGATGTCCCGCTTGTGAACACGATTCGATCATCGGCCACGGACGCCGTCGCAAGCAAGCACACGATGCGGTCGTCTACGCCAAGCCGCCCTTCGCTGGCCCCCAGCAGGTGGTCGACTACGGCAGCTGGCCGCAAGCCCGCGTGGGATTTTCAGTGCCATGACTCGATTGTAGCCGCTTCACCAGCTGCGTCGACATCTCAGAGATGCGGGTACGGCTCCGTAGCGTGTTGTGAACGGGTGACGAGCAAGCTCTAGGATTCGGTTGGGCGAGTTGGGCAATTCACGGCCTTTTCAAAAAGCTAACTGATTGTGGCGACGCGTCTTAGCTTTAGTGATTCCCCGTTCGCAATGAGGAGGCCGGGGGTTCGAATCCCCTCTCGTCCACCAAAAAACCAATAATTCGTGATGTGATCCCGCATCTTTAAATCTTTTCATCTTTAATCTTTTGTTGATTCGAATTAGCGGTACACCACGCATCATTTCTCATAAATCGTTAATCTCATGGCAGTTATCTTAACGAAACAAATAAATCGAACAGCAAGTTAAATCCTTGAATTTGGCTTTATCATTCTTCCAGGGACTTTCGTCCCGACCTTACCCACCATTTAGCCCAAGCAAGGAGAACTCCATGTCCAAGTGTCTGCCGGCACGCACACAGCGCATTCTCTTGTCGGTCGCATGTATGATTTTGCTCTTGCTGTTTTCTTCATCCTCTCAAGCACAAAGCACCATCAACGTTCCGGCAAATCAACCCACCATTCAAGCCGCCATCAACGCCGCCAACAACGGCGACACCGTGCTCGTTGCTCCCGGCACGTACACCGAGAACATTAATTTCAACGGTAAAGCCATCACCGTGACCAGTTCCGGCGGGCCCTCCGTCACCATCATTGATGGCAATGCGAATGGCACTGTCGTCATTTTTGCCAACAGCGAAACGCCTAACTCAGTTCTGAACGGCTTCACCATCCGCAACGGCTTAAGCCAATTCAGCGCTCCGACCCAGGGTACGGGAGGCGGCATTCACATCTTCAATGCGTCTCCTACGATCAGCGGAAACGTGGTTACAAACAATCAAGCGGTCACCGGCGCCGGAATATCCGTTCAATTTGCGTCACCCATCATCAAGGGGAATACCATTACGTTGAATCATCAGTGCTGCGGTACCGGTGGCTCTGGTGGCGGTGGGATCTTGATCGGAGGGACTGGCAGCGCTCAAATTTTGAACAACACGATTACAAATAACACGCTCAGCAGCGCTGAAGGCGGTGGCATTTCACTCGGCGCTAGCACTCCGATAATTCGCGGCAACCTGATTTCCGGAAACTCGGTATCCGGCTTATCTCCCGCTGCGACGGGTGGGGGCATTCGGATCGTTAATCAATCTGATGCGCTAATTCTGGACAACATTATTGTTGAGAATTCAGCCGATCAAGGCGCGGGAATTTCCTCAACTGGGTCCCCCAATCTATTCCTATTGAACAACACTATCGTTAACAACGATGCCCGACTGTCGGTAGGTTCAGGCGTTCTCGCACAAGGATTCACCACTCTAATCAACAATATTATCGTGGGGATGATAAATCAGAGTGCGGTCGACTGCGGACAGTTTTCGCCTAACCCTCCTTCGGTGTTCCAATTTAATGATGTGTTCACGCCGCAGAGCAATAGTCTTTACGGCAGCTGCGCTAACGAAACGGGACAAAACGGGAATTTCTCGTCCGATCCTCTGTTCATGAGCGCCGCCAATGGTGATTTTCATCTCAAGCTCGGCTCTCTGGCAATCGATGCAGGCAATAATTCCGCCCCGAACCTACCCACTACCGATTTCGACGGCAACCCGCGCATCGCGAATGGAACAGTCGATCTAGGCGCTTACGAACTCGTTCCGACGGCCGTCGCAGGCATCGCTCCCAACAGCTTGTCCTTTTCACTGCAAGGGGTTGGAATAACTAGCGCTCCCCAATTAACAACGTTGACCAGCACAGGCACCAGCCCTTTCCAAATCAGCAGCATTCAAATTACTGGGGACTTTGCACAAAGCACTACCTGCCCCATCCTGGGCGCCCCAGGTGGTATTCTCGGAACTCCGGGTGGCTCTACCTGCAGCTTTAGCATCACATTTACCCCAACGGCGCTTGGACCACGTAGTGGGCTTCTTACCATAAATGGTACAAACGGATCGAGTCTTCTCGCTTCGTTGAGCGGTACAGGGGCCGTTCCTCCGGCAGTTTCTCTGTCTCCCTCGACCCTTACATTCCCATCACAGCTGGTTGCGACCTCAAGCTCACCGCAGTCAGTCACGCTGACGAATACGGGAGGCTCAAACTTATCAATCGCTGGCATTACTTCGAGTGGAGCTTTCTCACAGACAAACAACTGCGGCACGACGCTCTCCGCTGGATCGAGCTGCGCCATTAACGTTGTGTTCACTCCTGTTGGTCAAGGCGCAGCAACCGGGGCGTTCACTATTTCGGATAATGCCAGCGGAAGCCCTCACTCGGTCGGCTTGAACGGGACAGGAATCGCTCCAATAGCTTCCTTCTCCCCCATAAATCTGATCTTTCCTCCTCAAATCGTCACCACTGTGAGCGCGCCCCAGACCATCACAGTGAGCAATGTGGGCACTGCCCCGATGACTATCAATTCGATTACTGTAACCGGTGATTTTACTTTTAACAGCGGCTGCGGTACGTCGCTAAATGCCGGAGCAAGTTGCACTATCAACGTCTCTTTTGCGCCATCCGTCTCAGGACTTCAGACAGTCCCACTTGTGATTAGCGAATCCGCCGATAGTAGCCCACAGAACCTATTCCTGACCGGTACGGGCGTTGATTTTGCGATCGCTGCGAACACCAACAACATAACTGTCCCCCGCGGAACTTCCCGAGCATTTTCGGTCAATCTAACTCCTCTTGGCGGAACGTTCAGTAACACCGTTCGACTATCGTGCTCGGGATTGCCATCCGGAGCCACGTGCCGTTTTTCACCTGCGAATGTGGTCCCCAGTAGCGGCGGCACTTCGTCAGCCGTGACCATCACAACGGACCAACCTGACACTCCGATTGGGACCTTCGTGGTGATGATCACTGGTCAATCTGGCAACTTATCGCATTCAACCCAGGTGCAACTGACTGTCGTTAAGATGCACTGAGCTTCTCCGCTTCGCCTTGGATTTACAATGATGAATGTGGACCGGGCCGGTGAAAACCGGCCTGGCTTTTTGTGAGTTAGCCCTTTTCGGCGAGAGTATCAGACGAGCCGGTTGCTGGGCGAGTCTCAGCGCGCAAGCGGAACCACAGCCATAGCGCGCACACCGCAAAGAACGCTCCGATAGAGTCGAGCAGCGAATCGTACGGCGAAGCCTGACATTCGCCAAAACTCCGGCCGACTAGCTTCGCTGCTGTAACATTGTTACGGCGATGATTTTGGCGAGGGACAGGCCCGCCTCAAGTGTAAGTCTATCGTTGTGCATTAGAACGCACGCCGTTCACCCGAATAGAACTGTCCGCCTGAGCACTATTTCCGCACACATGGCAGACGTCCAGCGAAACAGTTTGGGTGGCCCACCCAACCATTCGCCTTTGTAGGCCGAGTAGGCCAGCTAACGACCACGTTGCGAAGACTAAGTGATTGCAGCATCACGTCTTAGTTTAAAATTTACCTCGTTCGCAATGAGGAGGCCGGGGGTTCGAATCCCCTCTCGTCCACCATTCCTGATACCGACAAGCGCCGCGTCAATCATGTGACATCCGAGAAGCTTGTTCTGTCCGCATCTTTGAGCAGAAGAGGCAGGGCTTATGCCGTCTCCCACGCTCCCTCATCTCTTTCCGAATTTCACGAATAGCCCAAATCGCCTCTTTGCTGACAGACCAAAAGCCTTTTACGACCCTATGGTCTTTTTTAGCGAGCTTCTTCAGAGGAACGAGCGCGCCTTCGTCAGCCATCTGAGCAAGAGAGTAAGCGCACCAGAAACGGACTTCCTTGGATGGGTCGTTGAGATTAATTCGAAGAATGTCGTGTGACTTTGCTCGGTGGTTGTGCGCTAGTGATTCAGCGGCTTGCCCTCTGACCTTGGGATGTTCTCGCTTGTTTCCAACGGACCTCTCTAGCGCTGGAATCGCGGCTTCGCCGTGCGTAAGATTCAACGCGTATGCCGCGGCGGCCCTGTTCAATACCCTCTGACCGTGGAGCAAGACGTTTATGACCGAGCGTACGCTGTCCGGATCGTCCTTTTGCCAAATTTGCTTCGCTCCTTCGTATACCTCTATGGAGGACCTGCCATTGAGCCGTTCCAGAGGAGTTAGAATCCGTATTTTTCGCAGACGGCGCTTCCCTCGGCCATAAAAGTTCTTCTCCTGAGACAAGTGCTCCACGTCGAAGTATTTCAGCAGGAACCCTCGGTCCGTAGTCTGCTCATATGCCCCGTTTTCGTCTACTAGCCAGATGCAATCCAATCCATCCTTGCGGCTGTAGTATCCCACTCGAAATTGGCGACCGATATCTTTCTTCCAAGAAGGTGTTTGGCTATCGGTCCTGATTAGGCGGACCCGCGAACGGGGAGGAATTATTTTGGGGATTTTGTTGATGAGCATGTGAACGAGAGGGCCTCAGGTTTGTTCAAGTATGTCGGGCCACTCTTTGAGAAGCGTTTCGAGTCGGGCGTCCTTCAGAAAGTCGTCACCGTGCATGATTGACTTGTAGCATTGGGCCGCGTAGCTCTTCGCGAGCTCAGGCTCGCCTTGCCCTTTTGCAACGTTGCTAAGCCGAGCAGTGCGCGGGGGTCTTCTGGATTGAACGAGAGAGACTGTTGGTAATAGTGTTTCACGCGTTCCAAGTCTCCGAGGAAGTTCGAGAGCACAGCAGCATGATGGCTGAGGGTGAGCACCCATTGGTTCTCCAGCTCGCGCATGGCTATTGCAATCGCGTCATCTAGTAAACGAAGAGCCCCTTCATTGTCATCCTGTTGTATCAAATTCGTACTGACACTCATCGCGTCGCGGTAACGGTGCCAAGGCTGCTTAACTTCCGCGTCTGACATCTGACGAGCCTAAACTAGTGCTGGCATTCTCGTCAAAGCAACGGGCACCAATTGTTGCCGCGTGATAGATTTCATTTGTGCGTTTGAACAAAGCCGAATCGAAAGACAATCTACTCGAATAATACGCTCTTGAGCCGTGAAGCTGTTCGCTCCAGTTGGAGGGTAAATGTGTCGGTGTCTGGCCGCCCCTGCACTTTCGCTTCAAGGCGCACTCGGGACGACTAGCAAAACAAAGGGCTTCCTCGCTCAGACATCGGCAATCCAAGTGCAGCGTTGAGAACGCTTTCTTGTGGTGCACACGTAACTTACTTCGATTCGGGGAGGGCACCGTTATGAAAAGGCTGGCTACGCTTTGTCTGGTTTTGCTTTTCGCTCGGCCTTTGCTTGCCGTTGACGACGGCGACGTTTCATATGTTGGCGAGACCGTGGACAATTTGAAGGAGGGAAGCCCGGGGAAATTAGATATAACGTCGCAGACCGAACTGGTCTTCGTGTCTTCCTCCGTCAAGCTGGTCATCCCCTACGCAAGCATCGATTCGTACGATCACTCGCAACAGGTTGCGCATCACTTGGGAGTTCTGCCTGCCATCGCTGTCAGCTTGGTGAAAAAACGTCAGAGAAAACACTTTCTGCGTATCGCTTACCACGATGAAATCAAGACGCCTCAAGTCGCGATTTTTGAAGTGCCAAAGAAGATGCCGCTGACTTTGCTCGCCATTCTGCAGCAGCGCGCTCCGCAGGGATGCAAACCTCAGCCGTATTCGAAATGCAGGGCTGTACCCGATTAAGTCGGACTTACCGCGTCTTAGCTCCTCTTGCTGCCGGAATTTTCAACAATGTCTTGAAATAACTGCTATAAAGATATTTATCGGTAGGGTACGCAACCGGATTGAATCTCAATCTCGTTCTGCTATCACCCGCCGATAACTGGTTCGATTCCAGACTGTGAAAAGGTCACCGCATAAACTGCTAGGTGGGACCGGCCTTCGGGCAAATCGGGTTTTGGCTCTGTGGGTTTAGCCCCCCGCCGGACCCCGATGGTTCCACCGAAGCAGGTTCTGGAGGCTATCAATCAATGGTCGAATTGCTATGGGTTGTGGTGCTAGTGGCGGTGCTTCTGTTGGTAGCCGTCAAGGTTGTCCCCATTAAACGAGTGATTGTGTATGAGTATCAAAAAGGCTTGAAGTATACCAAGGGTCGTTACGCTGCGACGTTGAACGCGGGGCAATATTGGATTCTCTCAACTTTTTCCTCAATAGTCCCCGTCGATATTCGTCCGCAGTTTGTAACTATTCAGGGACAGGATGTTCTCAGCGCTGACGGCGTAACCTTGAAAGTCAGTCTTGCAGCCGAATTTCAGGTTGCTGATCCAAATGTTGCCGTCAACAAGAATGCTAATTTTCAAAACAGCTTGTACCTGACTCTTCAGATGGCCGTCAGGGAGATCGTGGGCAAAGAGAAGATTGACACTCTTATCGAGAATCGCGCCGGATTTAGTTCCAAACTGACGGAGCTGACATCAGGCAAGGCAACAGAATTTGGGCTAAAGCTCATTTCGGCGGACATCAAGGACATCATGTTTCCGGGTGAGATGAAGAAAGCCTTCGCGCAACTTGTGAAAGCTCAAAAAGACGGACAAGCAGCTCTCGAAAAGGCCCGCGGTGAGACGGCGGCGCTTCGCAGTTTGGCTAATGCTGCCAGAATGATGGATGACAATCCCAACCTGCTCCAGCTTCGGGCGTTGCAAGCTTTTGCGGATTCTGGCGGGAACACCCTCGTTCTGGGTTTGCCGAACGGTTCTATTCCGCTGGTTAAGCGAGGTGACATGACCTCCGTTCCTCCACGCAGTGAACCTAAAGAAGACGACTAAAGTTTCCGGTTTTCTTGCCCTCCAATTTCAACATCCTAGGACTGCATCCAACGCCTAATCGTACATGTCGTTTTGGAAGGAGTTCACATCTCCGATTACCGCGTGTGGTAGGTTGGTTCTTGAGACCTCCTCCGATGCGCACATTTCCAAAATCCCTCGCAACATTCCGAAAGATTATCGACGAGCGCGGCGAACAACTCCGTAAGCTGACACAAGAAGAACTCAAGAAGCTCGCGGCGGAGCCGCCAGAGCAACTAATATTCGATTCACGTCCAGCTACGATTGGAATCATTGCGCAATCGAAACCGGATGGCAACCTCCGAGTCGTCATTCAGGGCTTTATGAAAGCACGCTTCGTTCCGGGGAAACACGTCGCCTTGGATGGCTTCTACAAGCACCCGGACGGAACCGTAACTCCGATGCCAGACGAAGAGTTCTATGAATTTGATTAGCGATTACCTGGCTAAGTCCCGGTAAGTTCCTTTTCGCCGATATAACTTACTCCGGGTTGTCCAATTCAGAGGGTTCTCGAAAATGACTTTGTCGTCGTTACAGGCACAGGCACCGCGCGTGATTTTATCCGGCTTCTCACTGTCGAACTGCAATGAAAAGACAAAGAGAAAACCGGCTTGCCAGACTTGCCAATTAAGGGCCTTATGAAAACAGCTAAGTGATTGTGGCGCCTTGCCTTAGCTTATTTTCCCCACTGTTCGCAATGAGGAGGTCGTGGGTTCGAATCCCATCTCGTCCACCAACTCTCAAAAAAAAACGACCTCGAGCGTGCCAAACAATCCCACCGCGGCGCGCTCGGACTAAGTTCGCTATCGGATAGCTTCCGGTACCTCGTCATCCACGCGGAACGACATGCAGGAATAGAATCGCACAGAGGAGCGCGTTGCTTGGATTTGGTAACGCAATCGGCTCCAGTTCTTCCTACTTATTTCATTGGGCAGCTTGCGCCCTCAGGAACATACGTTGAGGAATTCCCAGCGAAGCAGCTGTGAATGAATTCGTTTTTGTAATCTTTGCATGTTACGTGAGGCTGCCAGAATCAATACCCGTGGGTACGTTTCTTGATGCGCCTGACGACGGCGTTCTCTGAATTGTGTTTTTTTTTCGATTGGGAAAATGCGCTGGAAGGCCTCGCGAGGAAGCGCGATCATAGAACCTCCCAGATTCCGAACGGCCATAATGGAAATTCCGGCTCAAGCCCCTTCAGGTTTCCACAACATCCCGCTTTGGCTTGAACCATCTCTCATGTTAGAACTTTAAGCCAAAGGACAACGTATTGTAGTGTAAGCGTTCGGCTCTTGCGCAATGTTGCTGGTCTTTTGAGTTTCGCGGCGCCCTTACTCCACCCAGAGCGCCTCCAGCGCGGACCTGAACGCAAGAAGTTTCGACCGCACTCTCAAGGAGAAATTGCCGTGAACCTTTCTGAAACGCGAACCGCCCTTTTGCGCTGTTGCCTCGCATTCCTTTTTGCCTATTTCTTAGTCTCGCCCTCCGTGTGGCCCCAGGGGAATCAGGGCACCATCGAAGGCATCGTCGTCGATCAATCCGGTGCCGCTCTTGCCGGCGCCAAGTTGATGGCTACCAACGGTGCGACCGGTATCCACTTTCAAACCACTAGCGATTCCGACGGCCTCTTCACCTTCCCCGTCCTGCCGGTAGGTACCTACACCATCGAAGTCGAACATCCCGGTTTCGCCAAGCTGACACAAAAGAACATAACGTTGAGTGTCGGCGCCCGACTGAATCTGAACCTCTCGCTCTCGGTGGCTGGACAGACCCAGTCCGTCACCGTCACGGATGAACCCCCCATCGTCGAAACAACCCGTAGTCAGGTGAGCTCCGCGGTGAATGATGTGGCCATTGAAAACCTCCCCACAAACGGCCGCAACTTCATCAATTTCGTGCTCCTCACTCCTGGCGTCACCCTTGACGTACGCGGCGGCGACATCAGCTTTGCCGGACAGCGCGGCACCCTCAATTCCCTCATCGTCGATGGCTCGGACGATAACAACACTTTCTTCGGCCAGTCCGTCGGCCGCACTGGATCAGGGCGCGCTCCCTACCAGTTCAGCGAGGACGCGGTACAGGAATTCCAGGTGAATTCTAACGCCTATTCCGCCGAACTCGGCCATGCCGGAGGTGCCGTAATCAACGTCGTCACCAAGTCCGGAACCAACAATTTCCACGGTGCCGCCTTTGAATTCTTTCGCGACCGGAGCCTAAATGCCAACGACCCCATTAACATAATCAATGGCCGCCAAAAGTCCCCCTATCACTTCAACCAGTTCGGTGGAGACGTCGGCGGTCCCGTCCTCCGTGAAAAGCTTTTTTTCTTCTTCGACTATGACGGTCAGCGCAACACTCTCCCCAATCTCGTCTTTCTTGGCGTGCCCTCTCCCGCCACTCCGACTGCCAATCAGCAGGCAGCCCTCAGTTACCTCCAGTCGCGTGCCGGCTCCTGGATTCGCACTCAAAACCAGAACGTTTATCTCGGCAAGGCGGACTGGCGCCTAGGCAACAACGAGCTCCTCGGAGTTCGCTACAATTCTCAGCGTTTTATCGGCAATGGGTTTGAAAATGGCGGATCGCAAAACTCGATCGAGCACACCGGCGCATCCGATGTCACCACGGACACCCTATCCGGTTCGCTTACATCCACTATCTCATCCGGTATGGTTAACGTTGCCCGCGCTGCCTATGCGCGCGACAACGAGCCCGGCTTGGCCAACAGCAACAATCCAGAGGCCACGGTTCGCCAGGGCGGCGTCACCGATCTCGTTGTCGGCCGGAATTTCTTCAGCCCTCGCTTCACCAACATTCACCGCGGCGAAGTCGGCGATACCCTCTCCCTCACTCATGGTCGCCACACCATCAAGACGGGCATGAATATTCTCGTCGATAAGATCGGCAACTTCTTCCCGGGCAATTTCTCGGGCGCTTACCTTTTCAATAGCCTCGAGGGATTCGGCTGCAATTTGAATGGAGGCGGCGCGGCTTGCTTCACTGGCCCGGACGCATCGGATAGTTTTGCCCAAGCCTTCGCCGGCGCCGGCACCACCGGACCCGCCACCAATCCCAATCTTCAGGAATATTCAGCCTTTGTCCAGGACGAATGGCGCGTACGGAATGACGTCACCTTGAATTTCGGCCTCCGCTATGATCTCGACCTGATCGCCCAGCCGCCCGTGCTCAACCCCAGCGCAAGTCTCGCTGCTGCGGGCATCTTCACAAATAGGATTCACAACGATCATGCCGACTTCGGTCCCAGACTCGGTATTGCCTGGACGCCGCTCGGCAGGAAGTTGGTCGTTCGCACGGGCTACGGTATTTTCTACGGTCGCACTCCGGCGATCACCGTCGGCACTGCGTTCTCAAACAATGCTCTGAACGTGCAAACTCTCAACTTTACCGGCGCAAACATCCCGCAATATCCCAACACCAAGTGCGGCGCTCCCGTCGCGGCTCCCAGCTGTGCCGCCCCGGTCGGTGGCACTGCGGGCGCTCCCACCATTTATGTCTTCCAGCCCAATTATCACCAGCCCAACGTGCAGCAGGCCAACCTGGGCATCGAATACCTGATTCGGCCGAGCTTGTCCGTTCAGGTCAACTATCTGTGGGTCAAAGGCACGCATCTCACGCGCACCCTGGACATCAATCAGCAGGGCCCCGAAACGCCGGTAACCGTCGGCTTCGCTAATTCCACTCAAACCGCCACGGTGAACCGCATCACCCAGCCGCGCCCGATTGCTGGCTTTGCGCGCATTGAGGAATTCCAAAGCAGCGCCAATTCCATCTACAACGGCCTGACGGTCCAACTGAACAAGCGCCTCTCCCACAATTACCAGTTTCTTGCTTCCTACACCTTCGGCAAGGTCATCGACGACAATCCAGACGCCACTTCCGTCGTTCCCTTCTCCGCCGACGACGCCAAGATGGTGCAGGATCCTCTGAACCTTCGCGGGGATCGCGGCCCGGGCGTCAACGATCAGAGGCATCGTCTTGTGTTAAGCGCGATTTGGGATTTCGACAGCTACGCGCATGCCCTGCCCCGTTCATGGCGTTACGTGGTCGGCGGATGGCAACTCAGCGGCATCCTGACTGCCGAGACCGGGCAACCCTACTCCGGCATGATCAACTCAGACCTCAATCTAGACAGTAACAGCCGCACTGATCGTACCCCGGGACTTGGCCGAGACACTTTCAACCTTCCTAACTTCGTTTCGCTCGATCCTCGAATCACCAAGAACATCCCGATCGGTGAGCGCGTCAAAGCCCAGCTCATCCTGGAAGCCTACAACTCCCTCAACCGCACAAACTTTACTTCGGTGAGCACCACCCAATTCTCGACCGGGGGGACAAACTGTGCTGCCACCGCGACCATCTGCCTAGGGCCTCCGAGGACGCCATTCCAGACACCATTAAGCACACAACTGAACTTCAGCCCCGGTTCGCGAATCGTCCAGCTTTCGGGCAAGATTACGTTTTAAGCCGCTGATTCGTTAAAACTTTATGAGGTCATTGGACAACGGTTGGGCAGGAAT
>WNFS01002312.1_pt1 | contig 14411 bp, 9 predicted proteins | sample 5400141 | NCBI WGS metagenome assembly WNFS01 (sample SAMN13153358, study PRJNA577476) | soil metagenome | isolation source: 60 cm saprolite under Madrone tree | place: USA:California | collected 2016-06-14
AGCGCAAGCCGGTCGTCGTAGACTTCAGTGCCGACTGGTGCGTCCCCTGCCGTGAAATGGAACGTACGACTTTCGTCGACCCCATGGTGGTCCGGGCAGCGTCGGGATTCGTCCTGCTCAAGGCCAATCTGACTGCCGAAAGTGATCAGAACGCGGCGTTGATGAAGCGGTTCAATATCCAGGGAGTTCCCACCACGATGTTTATCGATTCGAATGGAAAAGTGCGAAAGCGCCGGGTCGGGTACGTGGGCCCGGATGAATTTCTGCGGTACCTGCACGAGTTCAATTAAGTGGCTTCGCCACGGGCCGGCTGGTCATAGCCGACCTCGTGCGTTATGGGCGCGCTTGCCAGGTTGCACCGGTGAATCTCCGTCAAACACCATTTTAATATGGATCAACAGGCTGCTCCCTTTAGAACACGGGTTGGACAGGGTTTTAACAGTAAATTCATCCCATAAACTGTGTGTAATCTTGAGGAAAACTCTCAAGTGAAATAATGTTTGATTGATCATGTTTGCTGCGCAGCGGCTTTATTTACTCGCACGCCGGTGCGGCCTAGAATAATTATGTTGGTGGATGTTTGGGTGGGTCTTAGTTCCGCACTTTTCCCCTATGGCAAATAAGCAAAGTTCAGACGGATACGGCGCCGAGTCGATCAAGGTTCTCGAAGGGCTCGAGGCGGTGCGCAGACGCCCGGGCATGTACATCGGTGATACCGCCGAGCGCGGGCTCCATCACCTGGTTAGCGAGATAGTCGATAATTCCGTTGACGAAGCGCTCGCGGGTTTCTGCACCGAGATTAACGTAGTCATACTCGGCGACGATCGTATCTCGGTCGAAGACAATGGCCGCGGCATCCCAGTCGATATGCATCCGACGGAGAAACGCTCCGCGCTCGAAGTCGTGCATACGGTGCTGCACGCCGGCGGCAAATTCGATCGCGGCGTCTACAAGGTTTCGGGCGGCCTCCACGGCGTGGGCGCATCCGTCGTCAACGCGCTCAGTGAAGAATTCGAAGTCGAGGTCCGCAAGAACGGGAAAGTCTACGATCAACGTTACGAGCGGGGCGTGCCGAAGAGCAAGGTCGAAGAACGTGGTGCGACCAAGCTTACCGGGACCAAGACCACGTTTTCACCCGACACCAAAATTTTTCCCGAAGTAAAATTCAAATACGAGATAATCGCGCGCTACGTGCGCGAAATGGCCTACCTCAACGGCGGTCTCAAAATCAGGCTCACCGACGAGCGTACCGGCAAGCAGGAGGAATTCCATTACGAGGGAGGGATCAAGGAATTCGTCGAGTCGCTAAGCAAAAGCAACGAGCCGCTCCATGATGCGATCTTCTTCAAAGGAGTTCGCGACGGCGACGATATCGAAGTTGCGCTGCAATGGACCGACGCGATCCACGAGACGATTTTCGCCTACGCCAACAATATCCATACGATCGAAGGCGGGACGCATCTGTCGGGTCTCAAGTCGGCGCTCACGCGCACGCTGAATTTCTACGCGAGCAAGAATAATCTCTTCAAAAACAAGGAGATGCGGCTCGAGGGCGACGACACGCGCGAAGGATTGATCGCGATAGTGAGCGTCAAGCTGCCGGAGCCGCAATTCGAAGGTCAGACCAAGACCAAGCTGGGCAACTCCGAGGTCGAGGGGCTGGTTGCCGCCCTGGTCAACGAAAAGCTCGGCGAATATCTTGAAAAGAATCCGAGCGACGCGAAGAAGATCGTCTTACGTGCGGTCGAGGCCGCCACGGCGCGTGAAGCCGCGCGCAAAGCCAAAGAGTTGGTGCGGCGCAAGGGCGCGCTCGATTCCGGCTCGCTTCCCGGCAAACTCGCCGACTGCCAGGAGCGCGACCCCGCACGCAGCGAGATTTTCATCGTCGAGGGCGATTCGGCCGGCGGCTCCGCCAAACAGGGGCGCGACCGCAGAGTTCAGGCTATCCTGCCACTGCGAGGCAAAATTCTGAACGTCGAGCGCGCGCGTATCGACAAGGTGTTGTCGTCGGCGGAGCTAAGAACGCTTATCACCGCGCTCGGAATGGGAGTGGGCGACGAGAAGGATATCGAAAAGCTCCGCTACCATACGGTCGTAATCATGACCGACGCCGATGTCGACGGCTCGCATATCCGGACCCTGCTGCTGACTCTATTTTTCCGCCAGTTCCCGGAAATCATCGAAAACGGTTACCTGTACGTCGCGCAGCCGCCGCTCTTTCGCGCCAAGAAGGGCAAGAACGAGCGCTATCTCAAGGACGAAGCCGCACTCGAGGACTACCTTACCGACCTCGGCGCCGAGGCGGTGACACTCGAAATTGGTAAGGGCAAGGACGCGCGCGAACTCAAGGGCGCGCCGCTCAAGACGCTGGTACGCAAGGCGCTTCATTACGAGCGAATGTTCGAGAATCTCGAACGCCGCTCCAAGGAACCTGCGATTGTTGCAAAGCTCGCGGCGATGATTGGCGACAAGCAGGTCAGCGCCGATACATTCCGCGATGAGAAGGCACTCAGGGAAGTCGCCGAGGCGATCAGGAAAGAGCTTGCCGCGGCCAATTATGAATGCCGCATCGTGCAGGACGGCGAGTCGAATTGGCGAGCTGCATTCTCGCACGCGAAAAATGGCGCCACGCCGCCGACGGTGGTCGACCTCGCACTGTTCCATAGTGGTGAGATGCGCGAGATTCGCCGGATCGCCACCGACTTCGACGCGTTTCGGCCGCCGTTCAAGCTGAGAACCGGTGACGAGGAGCGCACGGTCGATTCGCTCAAGGCGGTTGCCGGCGCGGTGCTGGCCGCCGGCCAGAAGGGCGTCGAAATCCAGCGCTACAAAGGGCTCGGCGAGATGAATCCGGAGCAGTTGTGGGAGACGACGATGGATCCCGAGAAGCGCTCGATGCTGCGCGTTGAAATAGGCTCGCAGGAAGAGGCCGAAGAAATTTTCAGCAGGCTGATGGGCGATCAGGTCGAGCCGCGCCGCCAGTTTATCGAAGAGAACGCGCTCAACGTCAAAAATCTCGACATTTAGAAGAAGGATATGAGCGTGAAACACGAATTGGTAAGAGCGCTCGGCTGGGTGCCTTAAATTTCTGTCCCCTCTCCTTGTCCAAGGAGAGGGTAAAGGAGAGGTCCACTCTTTGACCGACCCTCGCGCCGTACCGCTGAAATTTCATCGCGCGCGTCAATTGCGTGGCAATCAGACTGATACGGAACGAATATTGTGGAACCGACTGCGGGCCCACCGTTTGAATGGACTGAGATTTCGCCGGTAATTTCCAATAGGCAATTTCATCGCCGACTTCTGTTGCAAAGAGTATCAATTAGTAATCGAATTCGATGCTGGACAACATGTGGAGCAGCGGATAATCAAGTACGATGATCGCCGCACGCAGTTGATCGAGAATCGCGGCTACAAGGTTCTGAGATTCTGGAACAACGAAGTGCTCACTAACATGGACGGCGTACTGGAATCGATCCTCGATACAGTCGCGCAGCGGAGACCTCTCCCTCACCCTCTCCTTGGACAAGGAGAGGGAATTGAAAACAAGGAGAGGATCAGAGAAGAAGTCAGAAAAGACTGATAATCGAAAATGGCTGAAACCAACGGCAACGAACCGCATCGTAACGAACCCGCCCGTCTGAATATCGAAGACGACATGCGCCAGTCCTATCTGGACTACGCAATGTCGGTGAATATCGGGCGGGCGCTGCCCGATCTGCGCGACGGTTTGAAACCCGTCCATCGGCGGATCCTCTATGCGATGTTTCGCGAAGGGCTGCTCTCGACGCGGCGCTATTCGAAATGCGCGGGCGTCGTCGGCGAAGTGCTGAAGAAATACCATCCGCATGGCGACAGCGCCGTTTACGATTCGCTGGTGCGGATGGCGCAGACGTTCAGCATGCGCTACCCGCTGATCGACGGCCAGGGAAACTTCGGTTCGATCGACGGCGATCCCCCGGCTGCGTACCGCTACACCGAATGCCGCCTGACGCGGCTGGCCGAGCGGATGCTCGCCGATATCGATAAGGAGACGGTCGATTTCGTCGACAATTTTGACGGATCGGACCAGGAGCCCGCCGTGCTGCCCTCGCAGGTCCCGAACCTGCTGATCAACGGTTCGGACGGAATCGCCGTCGGGATGGCGACGAATATCCCACCGCACAATCTCGGGGAAGTCTGCGACGCGCTCCTGAAGCTGATCGAGGATCCCGATCTCACGCTCGAGCAGATTCTCGACATCATACCGGGTCCCGACTTCCCGACCGGCGGGCAACTGCTGGGCCGCGACGTGATTCGCCAGGCGTATCTCACCGGGCGCGGAATCCTCACGATGCGCGCGAAGGCCGCGGTCGAGACCGATAAGCGCAGCGGCAAGGCGTCGATCATCGTTCGCGAGATTCCATATCAGATCAACAAGACCCGGCTAATCGAGCGAATTGCCGACCTCGTCAATGAAAAACGGATCGAGGGAATCAGCGACCTGCGCGACGAGTCGGATCGCGACGGGATGCGCATCGTGATCGAGCTCAAGCGCGACGCCGAGCCCAAGGTCGTGCTCAACCAGCTCTACAAGCTTACGCAGATGCAGGAGAGCTACGGGCTAATCATGCTGGCGATTCATGAGGGGCGGCCGCGCGAACTCAGCCTGCGCGACATGCTGCTCGAGTTCCTCAACCATCGCCGGCGCGTGATCACCCGCCGCTCGCAATTCGAGTTGCGCCAGGCCGAGGCGCGGCTCCATATCCTCGAAGGCCTGCTCATCGCGCTGCGCAATCTGGACGCGGTAATCAAGCTGATACGCGGTTCCGCCGACGCGGAGACGGCGCGCACCGGTCTGATGCAGCGCTTCGGGCTCACGCAGGCGCAGGCCCAGGCGATCCTCGACTTGACGCTGCGCCGCCTGACCTCGCTCGAGCGCGACAAGATCGAAGCTGAGCACAAGGAAATCCAGGAGACGATCGCGCGGCTGCGTCAGATCCTGACCGATGAGCGGGAGCTGATGAAGCTAATCGCCGAAGAGCTTACGGATATCAGAAAGGAATTTGCCGACGAGCGCCGCACACAGATTATCGAGGCCGAGGGCGACTTTTCGATCGAGGATTTAATCGTCGAAGAAGATGTGCTCGTGACCGTCACGCACGGCGGCTATATCAAGCGCACGCCACTTTCGCTCTACCGCACACAAAAGCGCGGCGGACGCGGCAAAATCGGCGCGACGACGAGCGAGGAGGACTTCGTCGAGCATCTCGTGCCGGTTGGAACGCATGACCGGCTGCTGTTTTTCACCAGCGCCGGCAAGGTCTACGAGAAAAAGGCCTACGAGCTGCCGGAAGGTGGACGTGCAGCGCGGGGACGGTCGATCGCAAACCTGTTGAGCCTGGCTGGCGACGAAACACTCTCGGCTTTTCTCCCCGTGCCAAAGGACACCGCGGGCAAATATGTCTTTTTCGCGACGCGCCGCGGAAGAGTGAAGAAAACCGAACTCGACGAGTTCACCAATATCCGCTCGAGCGGAATTATCGCGATAAATCTCGAGGACGGCGACGAATTAATCGGCGTGCGCATCACCGACGGCAATCAGCAGATCGTGCTGTCGACGCGCGAAGGGCAGGCGATCCGTTTCAAGGAAGAGGAAGCGCGCTCGATGGGCCGCGCGGCGGCGGGCGTGATCGGAATGGAACTCGAGTCTCACACCGTCAAGGAAGGGAAGACCGTTACACTGGTTCAGGACGAGGTCGTGTCGATTGCGGTCGCACGCGACGACGAGACGCTGCTGACAGCCTCGGAGTATGGCTACGGCAAACGTACGCCCGCGGCGGAATACCGCCTGACGCATCGCGGCGGCAAGGGCGTGATCACGATGGATGTGACGGAGCGAACCGGCAAAGTCGTGGGCGTGCTGCAGGTCGGTACCGACGATCAGGTCGTGCTAATCACCGACCATGGCAAGGTGATCCGGCTCAAGGCCAAGCAAGTGCGAATCACCGGGCGCAACGCCCAGGGCGTGCACATGGTGAAGCTGGAGGCGGGAGAAAAGCTCCGCGCCATCGCCCCGCTCGCGGAGCGTGAGGATGACGAGGACGGCAACGGCGGCAATGGTGCTGACTCGAACGGCGCCGGCGGCGAGAAGGAATAAACGCTTCGATAGGTCGAGCGCATGCGCGGTCACGGGCCGACCATCGCAAGATACGTGTACGGCATCGATTCCAGGCATAAGCGCTTTGTCGAGAACCGCCTTAGGCCGGCGCCGGCGGGCGCTGACGAAAGGTGACAATTCACATAAAATCTCACCGCATGGTTCGTCGACGTCGACCGTGGCTACGAATGAAAAGGGCGGTGAAAAACGTGCCGGTACCTGCAGCCGGAAATCATCGGTCGAGGAAAGAGGACTGAACGGTGGAGAGAAGCCGTATCGCAATCGATCGGAAAAGGCTCGCTGGGTTCTGCCGGCGGAACCACATCCGCAGGCTCGCGCTCTTCGGGTCGGTTCTTCGCGATGACTTCCGGCCGGATAGCGATGTCGACGTCCTGGTCGAGTTCGAATCTGGACACGTGCCGGGACTGAGATTTTTTTCTTTGGAGCAGGAACTATCAGAAATCCTTGGGCGAAAGGTCGACCTGAACACCCCGAACTTTCTCAGCCCCTACTTTCGCAGCCGCGTCTTGGCGCAGGCCGAGGTTCAGTATGTCGCGCCATGAAAGCGACGTACGCTTGCGCCACATGCTGGATCACGCCAAGGAGGCAGTGGCAATGGCCGCCGGGAGAACTCGCAGCAAACTCGACAGTGACCGCCAGCTGAACCTTTCCCTTGTCCGGCTGCTTGAGATCGTCGGATAAGCGGCAGGCCGCTTATCCGCCGAAGAACGCCTCCGCCATCCCGACATTCCGTGGCCCGAAATCGTGGGTCTGCGCAATCGGCTGATTCACGGTTACGATTCCGTTGACTTCGACATCTTGTGGCACATCGTAAGCGACGATCTGCCGCCGCTTATAGCGGCGCTTGGGAATGCGCTCACATAAGCCCCGGCACCGGGGGATGAAGACATAGCGCGTTGGACCTCTCCATGAGCGTGGCGCTAAAAACCGCGCCATGCCGCTCGACACATCGTTGGTTGGAATTACGGCGGGACCAGTTGCGAGCGAAATCGACCCGCGCTGGACGATGGCGTACGCCGCCGGTATCGACGATACCGCCGCATGCTATCTCGATACGCGCTGCCCCGAGGGCATCGTTGCGCAACCGGTTTTTCCCGTATGCTTCGAGAGCCAACCCTGGCTCCGCAGAACAGTAGCTCATCGATGTTGAGCGCTGGCTAAAGCCGCGATCCAGTAAGCGCGGTCGTCTCTCAATGTGCTCGGAGAATCGCCGAATCTTTGCGCCGTCGACGCAAAGATTGACAATCTCGACTAATACGCAGTAGTAGCTGGCATGTAACGGGAGGTATCGGTCGAGCCTGCGGATCATCCGTCTTGTCGGCCGTTCTACCCCTTCCAGCGCCGGCTGTTGGCTTCAGTCCGTCGCTGTCGGTCATTGTCGGAGGTCGATGATGGAAGAGCTCCGGCTGTTGAATCCGCGGTGGCTGGCGAGCTACTCGGCGCGGCGAGTAGCGCAGTTCGTCGAGCGCTGCCACGAGCGCGGGGTGTCCGTTACCCCGCAGCGGCTCGAGGTCATACGCGCCCTCCTGACATCGGAGAACCATCCACGCGCCGAGGACATTTATGTCGCGGTTCGGAAAAGACAGCCGCACATATCTTTGGCTACGGTGCATCGCATCCTGGAGCAGTTCTGTGCGGTCGGCGAGGCCCGCAAGGTAACGCTCCTGCATGACAGCGCTCGCTACGACGGTCACGTAGGACCGCATCACCACGTGGTGTGTGTCCGCTGCAGACGAATCCGTGACATCGAGATGCCCGAGGTGGATAAATTACTTGATGGCAGAACCAGCCTCGGAGAATTCTCACTGCTCGGTTGCTCGCTGGAAATTGATGCACTGTGCAAGCGGTGCCGGGCGCAAAGCGCCAGGACCAAGGCGGTCCGCGCAAAACCAACGAAAGACAGGGCATACCAATGAGCCCAGGGAAAACCAGGAAGGTTAGCGGAAGGACGCAACGGAGGAAGGTAGTCTCTAAAGCACGGGTGAAGGAGGGACATATGGCTGATCAGGATATCGCTCTAACGGCTCACCTTTTACGCCGGGCCGGTTTCGGGGCCAGCCGTGAGGAAATCGAAGCGAGAGCCGCCAAGGGCTACGACGCGACTGTGGAGGAGTTGCTAAATCCCGGGTCGCAGCCGGCAATCGACGAAGACCTCATGCTGCGCTACCACCCGGCCTATAACCATGCACCCGCGATCGAGTCCAACGTCCAGCAATGGGTGTATCGGATGATCAACAACCCCCGTCAACTCCAGGAAAAGATGGCGCTGTTCTGGCACATGATCTTCTGCACCGGGCATAGCAAGCTAGATCACGGGGAGGAGATGGGCCTTATAATCGAGATGTTCCGGGAGCATGGCATGGGCAACTTCCGGGACCTGCTGATGCGGCTCTCGACCAGTCCGCAGATGATGTACTACCTGGACAACACCGAAAGCCACAAGGTCGCGGTCAACGAGAACTACGGCAGGGAACTGTTGGAATTGTTCTCGATAGGCGTGGGCAAAGACGAGGCGTTTAATTACACCGAGGACGACGTCAAGGCGTGTGCCCGGGCGTTTACGGGCTGGAACAATGCCCCAGCGTATCCTCCCTTTCCGTACGGGCGCAGTCCGTGGCAGTTCCGCTATGACCCGGCGGACCACGACGATGGTGTGAAGACCTTCTTGGGGGAGACCGGGCGGTGGAACGGCGAGGACATCGTCAACATCATCTGCAAGCGGCCCGCGGCTGCCAGGTTCATCTCGAGGCACTTGTACAACTTCTTCGTCGCCGACGAAGTGCCTGTCCCGTCCTGGCGCCAGACAGCGCCAAAGGATCCGAACGCGATCGCGATCCTGGAGAAGGCGTATTTCGACTCGGGTTACGAGATCAAGGCTATGCTGCGGGCCCTGTTTACATCCGATTTCTTCAAGGCTCCTTCCGCGCGCTTCGCGCGTGTCGCGAGCCCGGCAGAGATGGTGGCCAGCCTGATGCGGATGGTGGGCGAGCACCGAGGTCAAGTCAAGCCAGGCCTGTTCGAGATCTCGCAGGAGCCGAAGTACATGGGCATGGACCTGATGAATCCACCGACGGTGGAAGGCTGGCACACCGGTCAGGAATGGATTGACAGCGGAACCCTGGTCGAGCGGATTAACTTCGCATCGTCATATCTGGGCCAGACCGACCTTCCGGGCGTGCGAGCCTTGGTCGACCGCCTCACGGCTCGGGGCGCGCGTCTCTCCCCCGAGGCATTCGTGGAGGGGTGCATTGACATGATCGGCTGTCATAACGTCACCAAGGACACGCGTGAAGCCTTGACTGCTCATGCCAAGCGAAGCGGTGATCTGCGACATGGCACCGACGCGGAGGGGGCCGAGTTTAAGCGCAGGTGCGGCGAGATGTTCCAGATGCTCGCGGCCACCGGAGAGTTCCAGTTCTGCTGACATAATATCGAAAGGAGAAAATAGCCATGGCTTCCAACAAAGATGATCATGTATTAGCCGTGCTGTCCCTTTCGGGCGGCAACGACGGCTTGAACAGCTTGATTCCCTATAACGAGGGTTTATACCGGGATTACAGGCCTCGCTTGGGCATTCCACAGGACAAGATCGTCCCCCTGAACGACAAGTTGGGCTTCCATCCAGCCATGGCGGCCTTGAAGCCGTTCTGGGACGCGGGCAAACTAGCCATCTTTTTGGGGATTGGATACCCGCACACCAGCTATTCTCACTTCCGCTCCATGGACATCTGGCACACCTGCGAACCGGAAAAGGTCGGCATCGACGGCTGGCTGGGCCGAGTCATCAAGGAAATCGACCCGAAAGCGGAGAACGTACTGACTGGTGTCAACTTTGGGCGCGGTCTGCCCAGGGCTCTGGCCAAAGCCGGTGTGCCGGTTGCGTCGGTGGGCGATCTGGAGACGTACGGTCTCCTGACCGGCATTGAGGGCCAGGACCAGCGAAGCCAGGCCTTGGAAGTCTTCGCGCAGATGTATGGTCCGGCCGTTGGCAGCGGGTACACGCTGGATTATATCCGCTCCACTGGCGTCTACGCGTTAAGGGGGGCCGACGTTCTGGCCACGGCTCCGGGGAAGTACAAGTCAACGGTGACTTACACCAAAAGCGTAGTCGGCCAGTATATGAGGAACATCGTGCAGACCTATTTGGCCGGCTTCGGTACCCGAATTCTGTATACGACCTCCCCGTACAATGGATTCGATACCCATGCCAACCAGGCTCCGTTGTTCAATATGCTGTGGACCGATGTGTCGGCCAATGTCACGAGCTTCTTCGCCGACTTACGGGAGCACGAAGCCAGTGACAACGTGTTGCTGTTGATGTTCTCCGAGTTCGGCCGGCGCATCGCGGACAACGGTTCGGGCACCGACCACGGCGCGGCCGGCATAGCCTTCGCCGTGGGTGAGCACGTCAAGGGTGGCTTATACGGCGAGTATCCATCACTGAAGCCAGGTGAGCAGGAAACAGGCGGGAATCTGAAGTTCGGGACGGACTTCCGCTCGCTCTATTCTACCATCCTGGATGACTGGCTGGGCCTGAATCCGGCGCCCATCGTCAACGGCACGTTCGAGAAGGTGAAGTTCCTCTAATCAGACCCACTCGGGCCAGCAGGAGAGCCTGCGGCCCGGTTGCGGGGCGGTGTCGCGACGCATGGGTTAGGCATTATCGATATCAGGTGGGCTGTTCCAAGGGCATCCAGAACCACTTGGAGCAGCCCCACAAACACCGGTAACGGCGAGGAAAAGCGATGGCCACACACTTTTTTGGGCTTAGGGACTGGACGTTTTCCTATAGCAATTCGGTTGGCCGCGGCGAATTTGCGGGTACGGGATTTCGCAATCCAGTCGACCTGGCGTTGGGTGCTAATGATGTCGTCTACGTCATTAATCGGTCCTGGGAGAACCGCCCTGACGGGATTCATGTAACCGTATGCACTCTGGGCGAGGAGTACATACGCGAGTTCGGCTCAGAGGGACAGGGTGAAGGTCAATTCGTCTGGCCCACTGCTATCGCGCTGGACCGCGAGGAGCAGGTCTATGTCGCCGATGAATGGCTCAATCGGATTTCGGTGTTCAGCAAGGACGGCAAGTGTCTGCGCACGTGGGGGAAGCCTGGTTCAGGAAATGGGGAACTGAATGGACCGTCAGGAATGGTAATCGGCCGCGACGACGTCATGTTCCTGGTAGATAGCAAAAATAACCGGGTGCAGAAGTTTACGCTTGATGGACGATACTTGGGACAGTTTGGTCGCTCCGGCGACGGAGAAGGCGAATTCAATCTGCCCTGGGGCATAGCTCTGGACAAGGACGGCCACGTATATGTGGCCGATTGGCGCAACGACCGCATCCAAAAATTCACGCCCGATGGGGGATGGCTTGCAACCTTCGGCCGCTCCGGCAGCGGCGCAGGCCAGTTCAATCGTCCTAGTGGTGTTTGCGTGGACAAGGACGGTGACATCTACGTCGCCGACCGGCAGAACGACCGCGTGCAGATATTGGCTCCGGATGGCCGCTTCATCGGCGCACTCTACGGTGATAATCAGCTGTCAAAATGGGCGAAAGAGAAACTGCAGTCCAACCCGGATATGATCCGCCAGCGCGCCTTGGCGATTGCACATGATCGCGGCGCCTTTGAGAAATCGTTTTCATTCCCGTGCGCTGTGAGGGTCGACGATAAGTATCGCATTGCCGTGCTTGATAGCACCCGCAGTCGCATTCAGGTGTATACCAAGTCCAAGGATCCGGTGTTGAATTAAAAGACGCCCGGAAGGCAATACGGCGCCGGCTGGCCCTCGCACCGGCAAGATACCCTGCTCGCCGGAGTGGTGGCTCCTCCAGGGGCTGCCTCCTCCGGCGCTGCTTCTGTGGACTTTGGGAGAATGAGGATTACTCAGTCCGTGGTGCGATCGCATCAGGATCGTCCGGGGAGTGTCGCTATTCCAGACGGTGCAACATCCGAGCCGCAAGTGGTGGACTTGTCCGCTGTCAGTCCCGCCGAGTTGGAGGGGCTGTGGCAGCGCGAAGAGCAACTGTGGCGTGAGCGACTGCTATGGGACGTCTCGGATCGCCTTGGCGCGCTCCGGCGGGTTGCGGAGCGCGGCGGCTTGTCCGGTAAGGCCCTGAGGGTCGACGCTCGAACCGTGGGCTATGCTTATTATCTGATCGTCGGGCATCTCGGAGTGATTTCCGGTCTCGTCGTGTCGCCGGATTGTAGCGTTGGCGCGAAGCGAATTCTGCTGCGCGAAACCATCGACCAGATCCGAATGGCGCGAGTGCCACGTATCGAGAGCTCGTTCGTTTCCATCGACGGTCCATGGCTGCCTCCATTTTTCGAGCGAGAGGGCTTTCGTACCTACTGGCGCGAATTCATGCGATGTGAACTGCGCCGAGCGCAGCAGCCGGTGAGCCCACCTGCGCTGGTGCAGCTTGAGCCATTGCGGCGAAGCGATCTTCGCGAGGCAGCCGCTATCACGCTCGCGGCATATAACGGCGGAGTCGATGCGGAAATAGGCCAGCACTATCGTACCTATGAAGGCTGCGAACTGGTGCTGCAGAATGTCCTGAACCACAGCGGTGGTGGGATTCCCATACTCGAAGCCTCGGCGATGGCCCGCCACCGGGGACGTGGAATCGGCTTCATCATTCTCACCGAGATCGCGGCTCGCCAGGGACATCTACCGCAGGTGGCGGTGCTTCCGGAATATCAGCGTCAAGGCCTCGGCCGCCTGCTTGTAAGCTATGGTTTGTCTCGACTGGCCGAGCTCGGATTCGAAACGCTTTCCTTGATCGTCAGCCGGCTCAATCGGCCTGCGCTTAGGATGTATCAGCTCATGGGCTTTCAATCGGTTTTGTCGTTTCCGGTCTTCACCTGGGAGATGTAGCGGGAGCCAGGGGCTCATCCAATAGGCCCGGCAAGAAGTGCTCTCCTGGATCAACGCGTTGGACCTCTCCACGCGCGTGGCGCTAAAAATAGGGCCATGCCACTCGACACATCGTTGGTTGGAATTACGGCGGGGCCGGTTGCGAGCGAAATCGACGCGCGCTGGGCCATGGCGTACGCCGCCGGTATCGACGACACCGCCGCATGCTATCTCGATACGCGTCGCCTGCAGGGGATCATTGCGCATCCGCTGTTCCCGGTATGCTTCGAATGGCCGGCGGCGCTCGCCATCCGCGCCAAGTCACGCGGCTCGCTCGCGCAGGCCGAGGCGTCGCGCGGTGTCCATGCCACGCAGCACATGATCCTCCATCGCCCGGTGCGGCCGCCCATGCGCCTCACGACCATCGCGACGCTGATTGGAATGGAAGCGCGCAAGCCTGGCGCATACGAGGTCACGAAGTTCGAGACCGTCGATGACAAGGGCACGCCGGTCTGCACGACTTACTCGGGAAGCATCTATCGCCAGGTCGACATAAGGGGAGCGGAGCAGCCGGCTGCTATGCCGAAGCCCCCCAAGCTTGCGAAGCTGCCGGCGAAACCGCGCGCCGAGGTCAAAGTTGCGATCCCGGCCGGTGCAGCACATCTCTACACCGAGTGCGCGCGTATCTGGAACCCGGTGCATACTGATGCCGCGGTTGCGGCCGCCGCCGGGCTTCCCGCGATCATTCTGCATGGCACGGCGACGCTGGCGATGGCGGTCTCACGTATCGTGATGGCCGAAGCGGGCGGGGACCCGGAGCGCATCGCGGAAGTTTACGGGCGATTCGGTGCGATGGTGCTGATGCCGTCGGATGTAATGGTGCGAATCCATGCGCGCGAGAAGGCCAACGGCGGCGAGGCGGTGCCCTTCGAGGCGATCAGCGCCGAAGGCGGGCGCGCGATTCGCGACGGCGTCGTGATGTTGCGCGGGTAGCATCGGGTCGCGAGAGTCGGCGCGAGCATCGCGTAGCAGCACCCTCACCCGCGCGTCGCGGCGGTTGCAAAAACAACGCAACCGCCGCGCCGCTTGCCCTCTCCCGCAACTGAGCGGGCGAGGGATCTTCAGAAAGAGGCGGTTGGCCTATCGCGCAACTGAGCGGGCGAGGGATCTTCAGAAAGAGCCGCTTGCCCTGTCGATGCAAGTGACAACCGCGCTGCCTCTCGCGCGACCCGATGCTACCCGCGCAACATCACGACGCCGTCGCGAATCGCGCGCCCACCTTCGGCGCTGATCGCCTCGAAGAAAACGGCCTCGCCGCCGTTGGCCTTCTCGCGCGCATGGATTCGCACCATCACATCCGACGGCATCAGCACCATCGCACCGAATCGCCCGTAAAC
>WNFS01002314.1_pt1 | contig 14409 bp, 11 predicted proteins | sample 5400141 | NCBI WGS metagenome assembly WNFS01 (sample SAMN13153358, study PRJNA577476) | soil metagenome | isolation source: 60 cm saprolite under Madrone tree | place: USA:California | collected 2016-06-14
GCCCCAGAAGGACTGCGTCGTAACTAATTTTGGGCGAAGCCAACTCTCTTTCCGGAACTCCGACAACGGACTCTGGTAAGCGCTCGATTTGTCTAGGTGGAATGGAAGCCTGGGGATTTTTGCCGGGCGGCTCTGGTTTAACGTCAGTTGATTGCGTCTTGGTTTCCGCGGCTTCCTTACTCGAGTTCTTGGTTTTGTCGGTTTCTGAAGCGCGCTCCGGTGACGGCACAATAGAACTCGTTCTACAGCCCTGCTGCAAAGCTAGCAGCGTCAAGAGCAAAAATGCACATCGCTGAGTCCTGGGGATAACCATGGCGTGCTACCTGAAAAGTCGGTGCGCGGTCACGGGTCTGAAATCGTTTCGTTCCATGGTCTGTTTTGCCTCCGCCTCGACGGGTCTTTTATTTGTGTTAATAATGTTAGGCAACGTCCATGCCAATAACGGAGGGTTAGTTTTACGCAGCTTGGAAGAAAGGTGCACGAGGGGAATCCGGGAAAATAGATTTCCCCGCCCGCAGAAGGTGAAGTCGAAGAGTGCCGGTTTGGGTCGTTTTAACTTGCTGCGGCTGCCGCACGTTTCATTATTTCTTCGGACGTCAGGTCCTCCTTGTGAGTTGCGATCGTCCAAACATGTCCGAACGGGTCCTCCAAGGTTCCGGCTCGGTCGCCGTAGAATTGATCGCTCATCGGTTTCGCGATCTTCGCACCTTTCGCGACCGCCCGGTTGAACATGTCATCGCAATCATCCACGTAAAGAAGAATACTCACCGGCGAACCGCCGAACGATTGCGGCCCGCGAAAGCCCATTTCGGGATACTCGTCGGCCAACATGATGCGCGAATCACCGATTTTGATCTCCGCGTGTCCTATCTTGCCGGTAGGTTCGGATAGGCACAGCATAACCTTCGCTTTAAACGCTTGCTTATAGAAATCAATCGCGCTCGCTGCGTCCTTAATGATCAAGTAAGGTGTCGCGGTGCGGTAGCCTCGCGGCACCGATTTCGGTTTCTTGGCCATCAGTCTTCTCCTTGGCTATGGTACACGGTCGAAATGAAAGACCGTAATTTTTGCCGCAAGACATATGCCACGATGATACGCGAAATATAGCTATAGTTCGAGTGAGATTGAGTATCTGGGTAAGGTTTTGTGTATGAATTCTCCTTCACGATCAGTGGAAAAAACTCAAAAAAGGCGAAGATTGTACTTAGATGCTTTTTCCCATGGTCTTGAAAATGGGCGTAAAGGAGCCATCATGATACCGTGGAAACCGTCAAAATAGACGACCCCCGGCTCGACGAAAGTTTCTCATTTCTTTTTGGATTTAGAAAAGGGGATCTAGTCGTTAGCAGGGAAAATCGAAGTTTACGCGGACACATAAACGACGGCGTCTATGTCGGCGAGTTCCCAAGCCGAGCGGGAGGAGCCCTCAATCCCAGGGGTAAGACGTTGTACGAGATCAAGCTTCCGGGCGAAGCATTTCAAATTGTCGATGAAAAAGACATCGAAAAGGTTTCGGAGTGAGATTCTCGAAATCCTTTTTAGCTTCTACCGCTAATCCTTTTGAATAAGCCTTCTCTTTCTAATTCGTCGAGCACACGTTCATCGACATATTTATCGATGTTCGTATCCAGCCTGACTCCGGGGCTGCGCTGGGCGATCATCTCCATGGCGACGCGCATGCCGTCGTGGGACACTCTCGGTGGAAAGGAAAAGATTGCGGCGAAATACTCATACGTCTCTTCTATCACGGCGGGGTTCTTTTGTTTCATCCACTGGTTGTAAATCGGCAGAGCCTTGTTCTTGTTGGTCATAAACTGGTAGGTGGCTTCGACGTATGCCTGCAAGAAGCGTTTGACGATATCACGATTCTTTTCGAGAAAGGAGCGGCGGGTAGCGATGACGTTCATCGGGAAGGCAGCCGCTTTGAGATCAGTCATGTGGGCAAGGGTAGGCAATCCCAGTCGCGAAGCCTCTCCGGTCTCGGGCGGCGCGAGCAACGTGGCGTCAAGGCCGCCGCTGGAAAGGGCGACAAAACGGTTAGCCGCCGGACCGCTGGCAAGCAAAGTTACGGATTGTCGGGGGATGTTCCACTCTTTGAGAGCCAGTACCATAGAGACTTCGTGCGCGCCGCCAAAAGCGACGATGCCGACTTTTTTCCCTATCAGATCTGCCGGCTTGGTGATATTTTTTTGCACCACAAGGCTAAAAGGGAATTTATTGAGAGACGCAGAAATGATCACCAAATCCGCTCCTTGATTGATGGCGGCGATCAATGCGGTCCCATCAATCTGCCCAAAGTGGGTGCTTCCGCCCAGCAAGGCCTGCGTCCCCCGGGCCGATCCGGGTATCATCACTAGCTCAGTATTCAAGCCATATTTGGTAAAGAGACCTAAGTCTTTGGCGGCCCATGCCGGTGCCTGAAATCCACCGAAGCCCGCATAGCTTACCAGGAGGCGCTCTTGGGCGTAGATGTTTGCAGACATCGCGCTAACGATCAGAAGGATAATAAAGCGGTGAGCTTTTAACATTCACCCCTCCGGAGGGTATCCTGAGATTTTTGGGAAGTTCGAATTTGATGCGCACCGATTTAACCCCGATCAAACAGAAATAGTCAAGTCTTCCGCGCTATAAGCACTTTCGATGTGCCGCGGCGGGAAAGGAAAACAACAATCGGCATCGTGTGAGTTTTCCTCGCAGGCTTTGTAGGAATTCCCTATCAGTGAATGTGCTCGCAGACCTCTCCAGACTGCGGAAAAGCTGTTGAATCATCGGGGTGAAGAAAAAAGGGGCGAATGGCATAGGCCTTGCGGACCGTACGTGCTTAGGGTCTGGGCGAGCCTTGGACGTGAGCCGTATTGAGGGGGATCCTGTGCATTCGCGCTTCAAACAACACAAGGTTACGCATATAGGAGATTTTAGGAGATTTATGAAAGGGACTCTGCGGGTACTTTACGTGGATTGTTGTTTTGTCCTGTTGGTTTCTTTTTTCGCTGTCACAGGTTGTGAGAGCATCGCACTTTCGCCACGGCCGGACGTCGGAAATCGGGGAACCGAGCGGAGCCCCGGCAGCGGAGTCGCGAAGGAGGAAATTATCGGTACGGTGGAGCGGGTTGACAGGGCGAAAAACGAAATTCAGCTTCGGACAACGGAAGCGAAAGTAATCGTCATTAAATATGACCCAGCGACGCGCGTATACAGCCGAGAGCGCGAAGTCGGCATCGACGGGTTAAGTCCTCGCGATTTGATTCTGGCCCGGGTATCGAAAACTTCTCAAGGCGAGTCATATGCCGATCTCATTCGCTTAAACGATAAAGGAGAAACGGGATCAAAACGCTAACGCGCTACCCGTGCATTGGTGGGTTTTTTATTTCTCATCTAAGGAGAACAATCTGTGAAGACAGTCGTTGGTATCTTCAAAGCTCGGCAGGAAGCAGCTCAGGCTGCCAACTTGCTAAAGTCGGTGGGATTCGAAGGCGAGAATGTGGTCCTTTTAGCGCCGCGCGCGCCGGACGTGGATGTCGAAGCGGCGGTGCCGACCGAAGATGCAGAGCAGCCGGGTATAGGCAAAGCGATTGGGAGCGTCGTCGGCGGAGCAGTCGGCCTTGGCGCAGGAGCGATGATCGCTAATCTTGTCTTGCCTGGCATCGGTCCGGTACTAGCGCTGATGTTCGGGGCCGCGGCCGGTGGTTTGAGTGGCGCCGTAGCCGGGGCGGCGGCAGGTGGCGCGCTGGAAAATGTTTTATCTATCGGCGTGCCCAAGGACGAGATTTTCTTCTATGAGGATGCGCTTCGACAGGGTCGGGCGGTCGTCATCGGGCTTTCGGAGCGCGAAGATCAAATCGAAGCCGGTCGCGACGTGTTGGACAAGGCCGGGGCGGAGAGTCTCGACGCCGCCAGGGAAAAGTGGTGGATCGGGCTAAGAGATGGCGAAGCGATTGGGTATTCGAAACCGGAGGATTTTAAGCAAGTGGAGACGACCTTTCGCTGCGGTTTCGCAGCAGCGTTGGAACCGGCGATGCGGGGTCGGTCGTTTGACGAGGCGGCGGAATATCTCAGGCAAAACTATCCCGCTTCCTACCATGAAGATAGTTTTCGTCGCGGTTTTGAACGGGGCCAACTTTATCATCAGAAATTGCCCAAACCGGGAGCTTGAGCGGGGAGAATATCCTCACGACATCATTCGAAAAAAAGAATCGCAATTTGCTGTCGACGCCCTGAAGACGTATGGTGATTCGAGCCTGAGATACGAGTAAGATCTGCCGGCTTATGCCTGGAGATCCCGACACGCGTGACCACGTCTTCACCGGGAATACCTAACAGACTTTTTCTCTTTTTTGTAGCCGGCTGGATCGCTTTCGCCGGACCTGCTCTAGCTATCCAGATCGAAGAGCTGGATGCCGCCCAACAATGGCGCTTAAGAAAAATTGAGATCTCCGGAAACACCAAATTCTCTGACAGTGAACTTCTAGCCGAGCTGCTCACTAAGGCTCGACCCTGGTACCTGTTCTGGGAAAACGAAAACATTTTCGATCCGATCACCTTTCGCGAGGATCTAGAACGCCTCAGGCGTTTTTATGAAGCGAGGGGATATTACCAAACCCGCGTGACCCACGACCTGATGGTTGATCCACAAACTTCGGAACTTGAAGTAAAGATTCAAGTATTGGAGGGCCCGCCTGTCATCATATCGCAAGTTAAGGTTGAGGTTTCTGGCAGTTCGTTGTCACCGCCGGAGCTACCCATTAAGGAAGGCGAGATTTTTACTGAAGAGTCTTACCGAAGAGGGGAGGAGGTGCTGCGTCAATTCTTCTTAGATCGCGGATATGCGTATGTGACTGCAGAAAGGCACGCCGAGGTAAATGTTGACGCGGATCAGGTTAGCATCCAGTATCGTGCCGACCCAGGACCGCTGAGCTTCTTTGGGGACACCACGGTGCAAGGGACCGACAAGGTGGATCCGGAGATTGTTCTACGCGAACTGTCTTACCAAGCCGGTGAAGTCTTTTCGGCGGCAAAGATTGCTGAATCCGAAAAGAAGATCCTGGCCCTGGATCTCTTCGGACTGGTGCGAGTGAAGCCCAAAGAAGTTCCAGGAAAACCGAGCGTTGTTCCCATGGAAGTACAGGTTGCCGAAAAAGAACCGCGCGAAATTAGGGTCGGGGTCGGGTATGGCACAGAGGACCAATTCCGAGCTCAGCTGCAGTGGCTGCACAACAATTGGCTTGGTGGGGGGAGGCGTTTATCAATCCTCGGCAAATATTCCTCCATCTTTACCACTGGGGCGATTAGATTTGTTCAGCCGCACTTCCTTTCCCCAAGTACTCAGGCCGTGGTTAGTCTGAGTCAAGATCGAGAGGATGAGGATACCTATTTAAACAACGCAACGCGTTTTAGTCCTCGCCTCGATCATATTTTTTCTCCACATCTTTCGGGTGGTATCTGGTATCGACTGGAGTATGAGCGCCTGAGTAAGATTTCCGAGGCGACGATAGAAGCGCTGGGGCCCGTCCGGAATCGAGGGCTCCTGTCGGGGCCTAGCCTCGCCTTGAGCTGGAACACCTCGGATGGGCCGCTGAAGCCAACGAAGGGTGAGGTGGTGACGCTGAGATTGGACCAGGCCGGAAAAATTTGGGGCGGGCAGTTCAGCTTTTATAAAGTTACGGCGGAGGCGAAGAAATATTTACTTCTCGGTTGGGAGACTGTCCTGGCCGGTCGGCTGAAGATCGGCTTCGCCGAGCCCTTGGGCCCCGAACAGAACCTTCCGATTTTCGAGCGGTTATACGCAGGCGGCGAAAACAGCGTGCGCGGATATCCGCGGAGAAAACTTGGCCCATTGAACGCAAATGGCGATCCCATCGGAGGTCTCAGTTTGCTTGAAGGATCCGTGGAGCTGCGCCGTCCTATTTGGGGGCCGATTGGCGGAGCACTATTTCTTGATTTCGGCCAGGTCTCGACCCGCTCGTTTGACCCGCCGATCAACGATTTAAAATTTGCCGCCGGGTTCGGCCTCAATTATCAGACACCCATAGGGCCGCTGGAACTTTATCTGGGATTTCCCTTTCGTCCGCCTTCGGGCGATCGCCCTTGGCAAGTCTATTTTAGTGTGGGAGCATTCTTTTAGCAGGCCGTTGGAAAAGACTTTAAGGCTGCGCTCGATCGTCGCGCTGCGCCGATCCCAGTTCAGATCGTTCAAAGCGGGGTCCTTGCCTCTGAGCTGTTTCCGAGCAGCCTGCAATCAGATTCTTCGGGACACCGCTAGATGATGATGAAAATATTCTTGCGAGCTTTTCGTTGGGTCGCACTGATGTTCGCGTTCTTACTCGTGCTGGGAGTAACCGGACTACTGTTTTACACCCATACGGATGGCTTTCGCGAGCTTGTGCGACAGAAGCTATTGGCGGTGATCAACGATTCTGTTCGAGGCAAAGTCAGTGCTGCAAGACTAGACGGCTCGGTATGGGGAAGTCTAACGCTTATCGATGTTCGTCTGTCTGATAACGGGAACGAAATCATCCGGGTGCCGCGTGTCAAGGTAGTTTACTCCTTGCCAACCTTGCTTTTGGGAAGGATTCAAGTCTTTCACCTAGAAGCTTTTGAACCGATGATGTGGTTGAAAGAGGGACGAGACGGAGTTTGGAATATTGTTGAAGCGTTATCTCCGGTTGCGCCGCAATCTGACACACCCAGCCTGGTCGTGGCATTGAATTCCGTCGAATTACAACAAGCCGATATTGATGTCAGCTTGTCCAGCAGTTCGTATCGTCTGACAGGCTTGAATCTTGAGGGCACCGCTAGGATTGACTCCGGCGGCGTTTCAGTTGATTTACGGCAGGTTTCGTCGCGCATACTCACGGAAGGCATGCCTGAGGCTCACGTCAAGGGTGCCCTTGGGTATCAGGATACGGGTGCGTTGGCGACTTTGAAGTTTAGCGACTTTTTGATGGAAAGCGGTAACTCCAGGCTTAGGTTAACTGGGACCGTTAGTGATTTGAAAACTTTCGATATGGCAGTAAGGGTGTCCATCGATCAGCTGGCGCCTCCCGATGTGAAGCATTTTGTTCCTCAGTGGCCGGTTAAACAAAACATTTCGGGGACGCTCAATGTCAGTGGACCGGCCCGTGCTTTGAACGGCGACTTTTCTTTGGCCGTTGCCGATGGCTCCTTATCAGGAAAGTTTCAGGCTGACGTGACGCGAGCAACGCCGGTGTATCAAGCCAGCGCAAAAATCACCGGCCTGAACTTAACTAAATTACTCGCGCGCGAAGATTTGCGCGGGATTGTGACCGGGTTGGTTCAAGCCAACGGAAGCGGTTTCGCCTTAGCGGATATCACGGTGCAGGGAGAGGCCAATGTGAGATCTGCGGAAATCGCCGCCTGGAATCTGGGCGATGTTTTTCTCACGGCGAATCTGGAGCACAGCGAAGCCAGAATGACCGGGCAATTCAAGAGTGATCTCGGGCACGCCGATTGGCGGGGCCAGATCGCCTTCAAAGACAATCCCCAATTTGAACTGAATTTTTCTGCGAACCAGCTCGATGTTCAGAAACTTTCACCCAAAGGCAAGGCAATCCAAGGTAAATTGAGTTTAGATGGTTTCATTACAGGATCTGGCGTGACGCTCGCGAGCATGAACGCGCAGACGAAAATCGACTTGCTGCCATCTATGCTAGGGGGGGTGCATCTGGAGCAGGGCAGGCTGGCGGCAACTCTGGCGAACCAACGAATTCGCGTGTCGGAGGGGTGGCTCAAAGCGGCAGATGCGACGTTCACCGTCACCGGCGATATCGGTACCGATCTCAAACAGCAAGGGAAGCTCGATTACCAACTGCGCATTGGAACTCTGTCGCCTTGGCTTGCACTTATCGACCACAAAGGTTCAGGATCGGCCAACCTTACCGGCGGGGCCAAAGGTAATCTCGATGATCTGAAAGCGCAGGGCAAAATAGCGGTGAATTCAATCGACTTTGAAGGAACAGCCGTCCAGCGTGGCTCGATCGATTACGATTTGGCCTACTCAAGCGCGAGATCCCTTCCCTCTGGAACTCTCAACATCAGTCTGGTCGAAATTCGGAGAGGTTATCGACTCCAATCGCTGCAGGGAATCGTTCGGATTTTGCCGCAAACCCCTATGGTCTTCGAGGTGGATGCGAAGGCGCAAGACGCTCAGAGCCGGACTCACACGTTGGCGGCTCGGTTGGAGTATCAACCGGCGCATCTTGTGGCGCGGCTGGCGCGATTGACTCTTGAGTTACCGGACGGGACATGGCGACTCTCGCAGCCGACTGTTGTCGAACAACGCGACCAAGACTTTGTCGTGGACCGTCTATCGATTGGCAATAACGGCCGGCAGTTTTTTTTGGACGGACGCTTCTCTCTGTCCGGGAGTCAGGCACTGCGATTGGAGATCGAAAGATTACCTATCGAGTCATTCCGCGTTTTCTTTCCTGAGGGACCTGATATAACGGGAATCCTTTCAGCACAAGGTCAGCTCGGAGGCACGGCAGCGGCGCCGGAAATCATCGCAACAATGAAATTGGATAATTCTAAAATCTTCGGTCAAAGCTATGTCGGTTTGGTTGGAGCAGGGAGTTACAGGAATCAAAAGGCGGAGCTGAAGGCAACTGTGCAGCAGGATCAACTCCATCAGCTTAGCGTGAACGGAAACCTGCCGATGACACTGAGCTGGATCAATGGTTGGCGTTCGGAGGTGTCTGACAACTTGGAAGCTCGTATCCAGTCTTCAGGCTTGAGCCTGGCTTTTCTGAATGCCTTTAGCGGAAAAACGGTTCAGACGATCGACGGTGAAGTCGAAATGGATCTCCAAGTCCGCGGTTCTCTGACTCAGCCTGTCACCAATGGATTTTTCCGATTGCGAGAGGGCAAATTCACGCCGACCCCTCTCGGCATTCAAGTTTCCGCTATTACGGCGGAAGGGGTGCTGGAGCCCCGAGGGATCAGGATTAACCAAGTATCTGCCCGTGCTAATAAAGGCGAATTAAACGCAAGCGGTTTCATCGCTTTGAATAAATTTTCGCCGCAATCGATGCAATTTTCGATTGTCACCAAGCAATGGCCGGCAATAAATACGCAGCGATACCAGATTGATTTGAACGGGGTGGCTAGAATTGACGGTACATTTGCCGCTCCGCGGATAACCGGCAAGTTTGAAGTTCCAAGAGGCGAGCTACGTCCGGATCTAAGTTTTCTTGATCGCGGAAACACCCCCATCAACAGGGATCCGACCATTACTGTGGTGTCGACAAATGCAGCCGGTATTTCTGCCAAGCAAGAGAGTAATAATCAGGCCGACAGTGAGTTGTGGCGGAATTCCAGCGTGGACATTGAGGTCCGTGTGCCGAATAACCTTTGGATCAGGCATCGCAATGGCAATGCTGAGCTTTCCGGAAATCTACGGATAACCAAAGCAAGCGGCGGCAAACCCGCCTTAACCGGATTGATCGAAACCATACGAGGCTGGGTCGGCTTTCAAGGCAAACGTTTCATCCTGACTCGTGGGGAAGTGGAATTCAACGGCGGCGACACCATCAACCCTGCGCTCAATATTGTGGCTGAATATCGGGTCAACAACTATTTGGTTAACATCGTCATTAAAGGGACGGCGGAAAAACCGACATTGACTCTCACGAGCGATCCGCAATTGGATCAAGCCAATATCTTGTCAGTGTTGCTTTTTAACAAGCCCATATCGAGCCTCGAAAAGGGCGAGCAAATATCGTTGCAGCAAAGCGCCATTAACATTACCACCGGATTTGCGGCCGCGGGTATTGGACAAGCTGTTTCCAAAGCATTGGGCTTGCAAGAGCTCGGGGTTGATATCGGAGCTGTGGATTTTTCCGGAGGGCAGATGCGTTTCGGCCAGTACGTGGGTCGGAGCACATACGTTTCATTCTCTCAGGAAGTGTCGGGGAAAAGAGGACGGGAGGTATCGGCGGAATATCAGATCACATCGGATTGGAAGTTCAGCGTTTCATCAAGCACCACAGGCCTGAGCGGCGCCGACCTTATCTGGCAAAAGCGCTACTGAATGCCCGACCAAATAATCGTTGTCTTACGCCGACTTGCGGTTGACTTACTATAACTCAGACGGCATAGTGCCTACTATAAAGCGGCTTTTACAGGAGAGGTTCAATGCAAGTCTATTACGATCGCGACGCTGATTTAGGCGTTCTTCAGGGGAAAAAAGTTGCGGTTCTTGGCTATGGCAGCCAAGGTCACGCGCATGCAAATAACCTGCGCGACTCAGGAATTGATGTCGTGGTGGGTTTGAGGCGCGGAAGCAACTCCTGGCCAAAAGCTGAAAACGCAGGGCTCAAGGTCGCGGAAACGGCTGAGGCAGCGGCCTCTGCAGATATCGTCATGATTCTGTTGCCTGATGAACTTCAGGGGGAGGCCTACGAAAAGGAAATTAAACCGGGGCTAAAAAACGGCAACTATCTCGCGTTCGGCCACGGCTTTAACATTCATTTCAAGAGAATTGTTCCCCCGGCTGGAGTCAACGTTTTCATGGTCGCTCCCAAGGGACCGGGACATCTAGTGCGTAGCGAATTTCAAAAAGGCCGCGGAGTTCCTTGCCTTCTGGCAATCCATCAAGATCCCTCCGGCGATACGAAGAAAGTCGGCCTAGCCTACGCTAGCGCTATTGGTGGCGCGCGGGCAGCCGTTATCGAAACCACCTTCAAGGATGAAACCGAGACCGACCTGTTCGGCGAACAGTCGGTTTTGTGCGGGGGGCTGACGGCTTTGATTCAAGCCGGCTATGAAACCTTGGTCAATGCCGGCTATCCACCGGAGATGGCCTACTTTGAGTGTGTTCATGAAGTTAAATTGATCGTGGATCTCATCTATGAGGGTGGACTAACCAACATGCGCTACTCCATCAGCAATACAGCCGAGTATGGGGACCTGACTCGAGGTAAAAAGGTCATCGGACCTGAAGTGCGGGAGGCGATGCAAAACATACTCAAGGATATCCAGAGCGGGAAATTTGCCGAAGAGTGGATTAATGAGCACCGGGTTGGCATGCCGCATTTCACAGAGTTGAGAAAAGAAGCAGCCAACCATCCCTTGGAGAAAGTTGGAGCGGGACTTCGAGACATGATGCCGTGGCTCGCGCAAAATCGGCTGGTGGATAAGAGCAAAAACTAAGGCGTAGATGGCAATCGGATACCGCGGATGGAAGACTGAGAGAGTCCATGAGAATAGCGAGGGAAGGGTATCCGCTGATCTTCACCATGGTTATCATTACGCTGCTTGCGTTCGCGGCGAGCTGGCTACCGCTTGGAATTATCCTGGGGCTGCTCGCTTTAGCGATTGTCGGTTTCTTTCGTGATCCCGAACGGCAAGCGCCCACAGGCGAAGGCCTGATCGTCTCGCCGGCGGATGGTAAAGTCGTCAGCGTTGAGGGAATCAAGGGTGATTCACCTTTTCTGGGTGCTGCGACGCGAGTGAGCATTTTTCTTTCGCCTCTTGATGTACACATTAATCGGACGCCCGTAGAAGGCCGGATCGAAAAGATAATCTATCAACCGGGAAGTTTTTTGGCTGCCTACAAGGAAGAAGCTTCGCAGCGCAACGAACAAAATGCTCTAACCATCGTAGATAATGAGGGCAGAACATTGGGCGTAGTGCAAATTGCCGGTGTGTTGGCACGACGAATCATTTGTCGGGCAACCCTCGGGGATCGATTGACTCGTGGTGAAAGATTTGGACTGATCATGTTCGGCTCCAGAACGGATACTTATCTGCCGGAAGGGTGCCGGGTCGAAGTGGCGGAGGGACAGAGAGTTAGAGGCGGAGAGACCGTATTGGCGAGGTTTATATGAGTGGGATCAATCCCCAAGGACCGGATGAGTTTCCTGCAGCAGGAAAAGTTCGACTGCTGCGGCGGCGGGTCCGACCGCGGGTCGCTCTGCGGAATAGAGTCGCTACCGAAAAGCTAAGAAAGGGGGTCTATCTGATCCCCAGTCTGTTTACGGCGGGGAATCTCATTTGCGGCTTTTTTTCCATCATTTCTACCTTTAACGGCGATTATCTATATGCGACGATTTTCATCATTCTGGCCAACATTCTCGACGGGTTGGACGGCTACGCGGCCCGTCTGACGAGATCCACCAGTCAATTCGGCGTTGAATTCGACTCGCTGGCCGATGTTGTTTCGTTCGGTGTTGCTCCGGCTATTCTCGTTTACTTTTGGGCGCTGGTGCCATGGAAGACTTGGGGTTGGTTGGCTGCTTGTACATTTGTTGTGTGTGGCGCGCTTCGTCTGTCCCGCTTTAATGTGCAGAGTACGGGCCCGGCCAAAGGTCATTTCGTGGGGTTGCCCATACCTGCCGCTGCCGAAATGATTGCGGCGATCGTGGTTATGTATTACTTTTTGGGTGGAGAAGGTGCGCCCAACAAACACGTCACTTTACTCTTAGTGATCTATGGATTGTCGGGCCTGATGGTGAGCGGTTTCCCTTACTTTAGTTTAAAGAATTCGGCTTTGCGAAAAAGACACCCCTTCTGGATGTTGGTTTCCGGCTTTATTTTGATTACACTTGTAATTGCAGAGCCGCAGATTATGTTCTTTATGATATTCTTGTTATACACCTTATCGGGCCCCCTCTTATGGTGTTTGACGACGAACAAACGCCAGCGGGAGAAACGAGGGGAGATGGCTGAAGCTAAACCTTAGATTACCATCTCGACTCGGAAGCACTCCCGTTGGCTATGCCACACGGGAGTTTTTTTTTGTAGGCCATAAGGAAGAATCGGAGGACCACCATGTCAGCAAACGTAGCAGATAATATCGTTAGAATTTTTGATACGACGCTTCGGGACGGCGAGCAGTCGCCGGGAGCCAGCATGACGGTTGAACAAAAAGTAGTCATCGCGCGCCAGCTGGAGAAGCTTGGTGTCGACGTGATTGAGGCCGGTTTCGCCGCGTCATCTGAAGGTGATTTCGAGTCGGTGGCGCGGGTCTGTAAGGAGGTGAAGCGACCGCGGGTCCTTAGCCTCGCCCGATCCCAAGAGGGGGACATCACGCGGGCCTTAAAGGCGGTCGAACACGCCAAAAATCCAGGTATCCATGTGTTCATCGCGACCTCTGATATTCACCTGAAGCACAAACTCAGGATGTCGCGGGAGCAGGTCCTGGAGGCAGCCGTGAACGCAGTCAGTTATGCTAAGAAGCACATCGACTACATAGAATTCTCAGCCGAAGATGCCTCGCGCAGCGATCGAGATTTTCTTATGCAGGTGTTCAGGGAAGTGATTCGAGCCGGGGCCAATACGATCAATGTGCCGGATACGACCGGCTACGCCATTCCGTCAGAGTTCGGCGCCTTGATGAGCAATCTCATTGAACGCACCGCCGGGGGCGACCGGGTAACCTGGAGCGCCCACTGTCATAACGACTTGGGACTGGCGGTCGCCAATTCATTGGCCGCCGTCCACAACGGGGCTAGGCAAATCGAATGCACCATCAATGGTATTGGCGAGCGGGCGGGGAATACCTCCCTAGAAGAAGTTGTGATGGCGTTGCGAACGAGGAAGAACTATCTCGATCTGGACACTCATGTTATCAGCGAACAGCTCTATCCAACCTCGCGGCTGGTATCTCAGGTGACAGGGATCCCGATCCCGATTAACAAGCCGATTGTCGGGGACAATGCTTTCGCCCACGAGGCGGGGATTCATCAGGATGGAGTGCTTAAGCATAGACAGACGTACGAGATCATGACCCCGGAGTCTGTCGGCATTAGCGGCAACCGCCTTGTGATGGGCAAACACTCGGGGCGCCACGCCTTCGATGAGCGGCTGAAGCATTTGGGTTTCAACCTGAGCAAGGAAGATATGAACCGGGCGTTCCTTCGTTTCAAAGAATTGGCGGACAAGAAAAAAAACGTCTATGACGAAGATATCGAGGCGATCATCGGAGAAGAGATTCTCAGGGTGCCCGGGCAACCGGACCTCTACGAGCTATTGTACCTCAACGTTAATTCCAGTTCGGATGGCATTCCCGCAGCGACTATTAAGATGCGTGTCAACGGTCAGGAAAAGATGGATTACGCCTCTGGGGATGGCGCCGTGGATGCCTGTTATAAAGTCATTACCAAGATAACCGGCTCTCAATCGCAGTTGGTCCGTTATACGGTGAATGCTATTACGGGTGGGACCGATGCCCAGGGGGAAGTTTCGTGCGTCATCGAGGATAGCGGCTTTCGCGTGTCGGGGCAGGGCGCGCATACGGATATTATCATGGCCAGCGCGCTGGCGTACATTAACGCACTGAACAAGCTCGAAGGAAGAAAACACTATCGGCAGTCGGTGGAGAGAGAGGGGCCATGAGCCATAAAATTGCAGTTTTACCAGGCGACGGCATCGGGCCCGAGGTAATGCGAGAAG
>WNFS01002315.1_pt1 | contig 14408 bp, 7 predicted proteins | sample 5400141 | NCBI WGS metagenome assembly WNFS01 (sample SAMN13153358, study PRJNA577476) | soil metagenome | isolation source: 60 cm saprolite under Madrone tree | place: USA:California | collected 2016-06-14
CAGGGTCCCACCTCCTTCTTGTTTTCCGGCAAATAATCCGGCTGTGAGATTACGGCGGAGGTGAACGAATTTGAAGGAGTAATCGCTCCAACCGAGGTCGCGCCTCCACAGACCGTGAGCTGCCGTACGCTCAAGCACAAAGGTGTTGTTTCGGAACGAGACGAGCATTGTTCCGTCTCGGTGAAAAGTAAATAGAGATTCAAACGCCGCTGTCGGTATAGGATCGCCTGTAGTGCAATTGCGCGGTGTGATCTTCACCAACCACACGCCCTCGAGACTGCGTTCCGGCGCTTTGTCTTGTGCTGTAACTGGAACTACCGAGATCATCAATATGACGACTGTCACGATGAGCCCGCACTTCATATTTCTAAGCGTTGTCCTTTTCATTGTTTTTATCTCCTCGATTTCCTGATATAGGCTAAGGGCTTCGTCTGTTCCGCTCCGGAGTGAAAATACAAGGAGTGGAAGGCCATTGCTCCACCACCTTCGTCGAGGTGACTTTTTGAGTCGCTGCGCTATAATGCGCTTGATCATTTTTGACCCTAGCGCGTTCGTCACCTCCCGCTCACACCCGACAGTATGGAGAAAATGGCGGACTGTCTTCGAAGTTAACCTTAATTGTTTCTAAGTTTATTCTTAGGATGGATATCGCGGCTGAACACAAGGTTTACGAGTTCGACGACTTTCGAATCGATGTCGCCCACCTGATGCTTTATCGCCGGGGAGCTGAGATTCCGCTGGTCCCGAAGGCAGTTGAAACGCTACTCGCACTTATCGAACGCCGTGGCAAAATCGTCAGCAAGGATGAACTACTCGAAGCCGTATGGCCCGATACGGTTGTAGAGGAATCGAACCTGTTTCTCTACCTTTCCCATTTAAGAAAAACTCTGGGAACGCACAAAGACGGGAGCCCGTACGTAGAAACACTTCGCCGCCGGGGGTACAGGTTTAATGGAGATGTGCATTTGGTAGAGGAGTCAGTCGAAGATAAAAACTATGAACTCAGAGTCGATGAGTTCGAACAAAGTCGAGCGAACATACAAAGCCAAGCCGTCCGACTGCATGTCGTAAAGAATTGGAACCGGAATACAACGGAATCCGAGAAAATCAGTTCCGCGTCGTCCGCACTTCCAGCTCTAATACCTTTCGAATCTTCACACGACCCCACGCCTTCAAAGAACGAATTGGCGCCTGACGAACTATCAACAGATCTAGAAGTCAGTGAGGGGACATTGAAACAAGCCACTCGCTTAGTCAGTGATACCGGGGAGTCGAGGCGTTCGAAGCTAAGATACGTGCTGCCGATTTCGCTTGGTGTAATTCTTCTAGCCGGAGTTGTTGCGGGCTCATTCTATTGGCGCAGCCGACGAGTCGCGACCACGAACGTTGATAAACCAAAAATCATTGCCATTCTGCCATTCAGACCGCTCGTCGACCAAAACCGTGATGAAGCTTTGGAACTTGGAATGGCTGATACGCTTATCACACGGCTCGGTAATAATAAGGCGATCACAGTCCGTCCGTTGAGTTCCGTGCGTAACTTCCAAGGCCCCGATCGAGATGCAATCAATGCTGGGAAAGCGCTCGGTGTTGAAGCAGTATTGGACCCAAGCATACAACGTTCTGGCGATCGAATCCGCGTGAATGTGAGGTTGATAAAGGTCGCTGACGGAACAACGCTTTGGGCAGACACTTTTGATAAACATTTTACGGACATATTCGTGGTCCAGGATTCGATCGCCACGAGCATTGTCAATGCTCTGGCTCTCAACTTAAACAGTGAAGAGAGGACGCGACTCGCAAAGCGGTATACAAGTAATCCTGACGCGCTCGACTACTATAATCGCGGTCGTGTTAATGAGCTTAAGATAACAAAAGAAGGTTTGCTCAAAGCCATCGACTTTTTCGACCGGGCGATAAAAGCTGATCCGAACTATGCACTTGCCTATGCTCATAAGGCTGATGCTTACCGCACACTTGGAATTGCAGGGTTTGCGAACTACAACGATGTCTTGCCTAAAGCACTTGAGCTCGCACAAAGAGCTTTGGAAATTGATGGTTCACTTGCCGAAGCGCATCTCCAAGTTGCCCGGTGCGACTACGTTTATTTGAGGAACTTGACCGTCGCGGAAACCGAGTTCAAGCGGGTTATAGAGATGAGCCCAAGCGATTTCCAGGCGCATCTCGCCTATGCATTGCTTTTGTCGTCAACTAATAGACATGCGGAAGCTGTTGCCGAGGCTCGACGAGCAAGAGAGCTGAGCCCAATGACGCCTCTCGTGTTTGCAATGGAAAGTCAGATCCTGATTCGTGCCGGGCATGAAGAGGAGGCAATACTTCAGGCCAAAAAGGCATTAGATTTTGAGCCAAATTTCTGGGTCGCGCACTTTCAGCTCGGCTCGGCCTACGCGAGTCAAAACCAATACGACCAAGCGACTGCAGAATATGAGAAGGCAATACAACTCGCTCCGGAAAGCTTTTTTCCCAAGACCGCTTTGGCCAGATTATTCGTGCGCACAGGCGATCACAAAAAGGCTTACGAGATTGTGCGTGAATTGGAGAGTCGACGCAGCGAGCGGTTCGTTCCATTGAGTCAACTGGCGGCGATCTACAACGGATTAGGTAATAAAGACAGAGCCTTAGATCTGCTCGAAAAAGCCGTAGAAGAGCGTGAACTTCCTCGTCTCAACTTGCGGGAACAGCCTCTCTTCGACAACCTGCATTCTGAACCGCGATTCCAGAACATATTGAAGCGAATGAACGTTGATAAATAGCCGGGGTTTCCCTTCGCCCTTAGCCGAACGTTAGCATTCCTCTGGGCCAACTATGATCAGGCTCCTCAGAACAATTTGTGCCGTTGCTATGCTTGTTCTTTTTGCAGGCACATCGCACGGACAGTCTTCAACCGGTTCGATCTCCGGCGTCGTTACTGATCAAAACCAGGCCGTTATTGCTGCCGCAACAATCACCATTCGGAACACCGCAACCGGATTCACCAGATCGACTACTACAAACTCAGAAGGTCGTTACCGTTTTACTGACTTGCCTCTTGGCGCGTACAAAGTAACTATCGACGCGTCAACTTTTTCTAAGTACATTCGAACGGGTATCCGGTTGCTTGTAAATCAAAATGCTATCGTCAGTCCGAATCTCATGCCGGCAGGCGTTAACGAGGTTGTAAACGTGAACTCGGACGCGTCACTGCTGAACAGAACCACACCAGAGGTCGCAACGCGGTTCGACGAACGTCGGCTTTCAGAGCTGCCGATTGCTCCAAATCGCAGCGTGTTTAATGTTCTGCTTTCGGTTCCGGGCGTTAGCCAACTCGGCGGCGGCCAAACTGCTTCCGCGATCGGCATCAGTTTTTCAACGAATGGTGGGCGACTTAGGTCAAACAGCTTCCTGCTTGATGGTCAGGATATGAACGACCCTGCCCTTACTGGAATGCAGATGCCATTAAATAACCCCGATGCGATACAGGAAGTTCGTATTGTCACTAATCAGTTCTTGCCGGAATACGGACATAACGCAAGTTCAGTCGTAAATTTTGTCGGCAAATCTGGAACCAACGATTTTCATGGTTCTGTTTTTTGGTTCCACAACGATCAGTATCTGAATGCATGCAGTAACCTGGATAAAGCTGCGGGATTCTGTCAATCAAACGCATCAGACAAAAAGAAGCGAAATGCACCTTTTCGACTGGAGAACCAGATAGGGTTCACAGTTGGAGGGCCGGTTATTTTTCCCCGGTTTGGTGAGGGAGGACCTCACCTTTACACCGCTAAGAACAAGACGTTTTTCTTCGTTGATTTTCAGCGCTGGACCGATCGTCAATTGAACTCGGGCGTTACACTGAACGGTGCTCCGACGGCTGCCGGCCGTGCGGCATTGCAGACCTACGCTGGTCAACGTCCGCAAGTGCAAGCTCTTCTTCGATTCGTGCCGGCCGGAACTCCGAATGGGCAAAGACGGACCGTGACGATCGACGGTGGCCCTACCTTTGACGTCGAACTTGGCGATCTCACTGGCTCGTCAGCGTTCAGATTCGACAGTCGTCAGGGATCTGTTCGCATAGATCATAGTCTTAATAAGAACAATTTCATTTACGGGCGATACAGATCCAGTAAAGAGTCATCCGCGGGCTCAGAGCAGGTTACACCCCCAGGACTGGGCACATTAGATGACCGCAAAACGAAGGCTGCAACTATTGTTTGGTCATCTTTGCTGTCATCTAGTGTAACCAATGAAGCAAGAATTGCCTGGACGAGGTTTGACATCGAAAGAGATGGCGAAGATCCGGAATCCAAAACGATTCCGTCCATCCAAATCAACGACCTCGGCATGACGAGTGGTGGTGGCGGTCTAGCGACCAGAACCGCTTTCGGCCTCGCAACGATTCTGCCGCAGGGCAAAATTAATGACACTTATCAATTAACTGATGCAATCTCGATTCTTAACGGAAACCACTCATTCAAATTCGGCCTTGAATTGCGGCGAACGGATGTAAAGAGCTTTTTCTTTCCATCGGGTCGCGGCAGTTTGGTGTACACAACATTAAGTAATTTCGTAAATGACGTTGCTCAGATAGCGTCCAAGGCACTGCCTCTGCGCGGAGGAGATAGGATCACCTTTAACCGTTGGCACGAGGTTTATTTTTACGGTCAGGACCATTGGAGGCTACGACCGAATCTTACGCTCTCATATGGTGTCAGATATGAGTATCCCGGAGATTCATTCCAATATCTTCGTGACCTGAACCAGCGCATTCTTGCAGCTAACAATAACGATCCGGCATTCAGATTCGAACCTGATCCTAAAACGGACACGAACAATTGGATGCCGAGGATTGGTTTTAATTGGAATCCGCAAGCGAGCGATAAAGGCGTAATAGGTTTTGTAACTGGTGGCAATAAGCTGGTCTTGCGAGGCGGGTACGCTCGTGCATATGACGCAAATTTTACCAATATAAATACGAATATCTTCCAGTCCTTCCCGTTCGTGGCCACGCAAACCATATTGCCGCCGCATTCCTTCGCGACTCTGATCAATATCACTGTTCCGAACATTTCAAATCCCGAACAACTCAGTCGCACGATTGTCTCAGGAGACTTTCGGGCGCCAGCAACGGATCAAATCTCGATCGGTGTTCAGCGTGAGTTAAGCGCAGACCTTATCTTTACGGTCGGTTATGTTCGGACACGTGGTACCGGCCTTTTCCAGACTGTTGACGGGAATCCCAGGCTTCCGTGTCCCTTCGGAACTGGCCCAGGAACCTGCAACACAACCGGAATCGACAGAAATACTGGAGCCCCTCTTCCCTCCTCAACACCGATCCTGGCCCCCACGGTTGATCCGAGCAGAGGGATGATCATGTTAAGAACCAACTCGGCCTCGTCAACCTACGACGCTTTACAGGCAAGCCTGGAAAAAAGGCTTAGCCGTGGGGTCAGCTTTGGTGTGCATTACACCTGGAGTTCGTTTATTGACACGGCCTCGGACATTTTTGTTCCATCCGCTGCAGAAAGCGCTGTCTCGCAAGATCCTTTTGATAGAAATTCGGACGGGGCGCGTTCAAGTTACGACAGGCCTAATAGACTTTCCGGAAATGTCGTTTACGAACTGCCATTCTTCACAAAGCAGAGTGGATTTATTGGCAAGATGTTGGGCGGCTGGCAGGTCAACTCTTTTTTCAACTTCCAGACAGGTGCCCCCCTGAGTGCGCTTAACGGATTTGATCCGGCGGGTGCAAACACTTCAGCCACTGCGATACGTCCGAATGTATTCACAAACCTCGACGTTTCAAGAATGACTGTCGCGCAGTTATATCTGATTAACCAACAACAGAGAGAACTAGCCATTGCGCAAGCGCAGCAAATCTTCAGGGCCTTGCCTTCAGGTCCCTGCGTTCCTGGATGGCTTCCTGGCCCATCGCTTCCTTTTACACTGTTCTCTGCACCAAGAGGAAGGATCACCTGCAATGCTCAAGGAGCAAGGACCCTTGTTGTCGATTTCAATGGAGTTCCTGAAGGACAGCGGGTCGGCACCGCCGGTCGAAATATAATGCGCGCAGATCCGATCAGTAATGTCGATATCGGAATCATAAAGAACACCCAGGTTGCCGAAAATGTGAGGGCTCAGTTTTGGGTTGATTGTTTCAACGCATTCAATTCGCGAAATTTTGGTATTCCTTCTGGCGTGGCAAGTAGTCCCGGCTTCCTAAACCAATGGGCCACTGATGGAGGCAACCGCAGAATTCGATTTGGCGCACGCCTAGTCTTCTAGTAAGTGACGCGGAAGAGGTCACTCTTTGTCCCGTTCCTCAGAACTATTTCTGACTAACCTTCAACAACGTTTAGGAAAGCTCTGAGGGATCTCAACGCAATTCACCCGTTGCTTAATTGATGCTCGATGAATGCCCGCCGGTGAAGGGCTCGCTCCGGGCGAGTGCTCCTGGAAGGATCGTGGCATGTACCCAAACGAACCGGACCGAGTCTCACAACACGTCGAAGGAGGTTCTGACAGTTTGAAAGTGGGAGGAAGTCTTGCACCAGAAAACAGATGGTACGAGGACCTTCATTCTGCGGATAGTTACTGGACCTTCATGGTATCCAACAACAGGCTGGGACAGTTGATCGCCACGAGCGCCCGGCCAAACCTGGAGATGCGTGTGGCCCCCACGGCAAGAGTGCCGCCCGAGATGGCCGAGCGGCGGGCTGACGAGTTCTACGCGCAGCGCGAAAGAAACGCTTCGCGTGAAATCCGGCAACAACTTGAACAGTTTCGTCGCGAGATTCGGGAGCAGAATTTGTCCTATACCGTCGGCTACACGACGGCAATGGATCGCAATATGGATGAACTTGCCGGCACGAGCGTTCCGGACGATCTGGCGGATCAGTACCGCATAAAAAATGCCTTGCTCGGCCGGAACAAGAACACGGATTTGCAGGACGTCACCAACATGTTAGAGGTGGATGCTTCTTTTCAAAGTTCTTACAGCTGCAGTGCAGCGGCAACATCATTCGACTGGCGCGATCAGGGTAAGGTTAGTCCGGTGCGCGATCAGTTGGGCTGCGGTGGCTGCTGGGCTTTTGCCACGCTCGGCGCGTTTGAAGGAAGTTATCTGCTGCGTAGCGGCGTTAGTGATACTTCTGAGCAGGACATTCTTTCTTGTAGTGGCGCCGGTACTTGCAAGGGAGGATTTTGGGCCTACGACTATATGATAAAGACGGGAACAACCACGGAAGCAAGCGCACCATTCACCGCGACTACTGGCATCTGCAAAAGCGTTCCTCGGCTATACAAGGCAGAAAGCTGGGGCTTCGTTCCTTCGAAAGTGGCCATGGGATTTGCGGAGCCCAGCCCTCCTGAAGTTGCTGAACTTAAGAAGGCGCTCTGCCGGTACGGCCCGATTAGTGTTGCTCTCCTGGCGACTCCAAAAATGATCGCCTATACGGGAGGAGTCTTTAAGGAGGACCTCCCGGACTCGGTGCGCTATGGCAAGACCGCTGATGGAAAGTTGAAGACGTTCAACGCCAACCATGGTGTCACCTTGATCGGTTGGGACGATAACCTGGGAGCATGGTTGATCAAGAACTCCTGGGGCACAGGTTGGGGTGAATGGGCCGGCCCCGGACTTTCCACTGAACGCGGTTACGGATTGATTGCTTATGGAAGCAACAATATTGGTTTGGGCGCCGCGTGGGTGGTTGCCAGACCATTGGGGCCAGGCCTGATAAGACTGCCAATCTTCAAAAGCGGAGATTAACCCGGTCTGGATGCTCTCTGGTTCTTCGGCAGGCGAAGACTCCAACCAAGAAAATCCACAGCCACGAAACCCTGCGTCTATTAAGAGTCCAATAGCGTCCTCGTGATTCCTTCAAGTGCGGTAGAGTGCTGTCCATGCCGCTAAGTTCCTTTGAATTACAGCGAATCACTTCTCTTTCGCAGCGGCGACACGGGTTCGACTCCCGTACGGGACGCCAAATTCCTTTTATTAATTCCTAATCACGGTCCAAAGCGGTGCCGTTACTCGTCCGGGGTAATAAACGCTTTCACCATGTAAGCGGCGACGCTCAGAAAACACAGTCGAACTAAGCCTTCTCGACTACAACGTGTAGAATGCTTCTTCTAACCCGCTCCGACTTACAGCGTTTGCAGTGACGCCGAGACAACACTCCTTTTCTGACGATCAACTCGAGACGCTTCAGCGGCTCACCTTTAATTTTTTCCTGAAGGAGACGAATCCGCAGAATGGCCTGGCGCCGGACAGCACCCGCCAGGAAGCGCCGTGCAGCATCACTGCCACCGGATTTGCCCTCGCCGCATATCCCGTTGGCGTCGAGCGGAAATTCATCACGCGCAACGACGCAATCAAACGAACCCTCACGACACTGCGCTTTTTCTGGAATAGTCCGCAGGGGCCGGAACCAGACGCCACCGGATACAAGGGTTTCTATTATCACTTCCTCGATATGGAGACCGGACGTCGAACGTGGAATTGCGAACTGTCAACCATCGATTCGACGTTCTTGATCGCGGGAGCGCTGGCGGCCGCGCAATATTTCAATCGCGACACTGAAACTGAGCGCGAGATTCGCACCCTTGCCAACGCCATCTACGCCCGGACGGACTGGCAATGGGGGCAAAATGGGAAAGACACGGTAACGCATGGATGGAAACCTGAAAGCGGATTCATCAAGTATCGTTGGCAGGGCTATAACGAGGCGCTGCTTCTTTATGTCCTCGGTCTTGCCTCGCCCACGTACCCGTTGCCCGCGAAGAGCTACCGCGCATGGACCAGGACTTATAAATGGAAGAAGCTTTACGGCCGCGAGTTTCTCTATGCGGGGCCGCTCTTCATCCATCAGCTCTCGCACATGTGGATCGATTTTCGCGGCATTCAGGACCAGTACATGCGGAAGCGTGGGATCGACTATTTCGAGAACAGCCGCCGCGCTACCTACATTCAGCAGCAGTATGCGATTCGCAATCCGCAACAATTTAAGGGTTATGGTGAATATATTTGGGGTCTAACTGCGAGCGATGGCCCAGGACCGGCAAGCAAGAAAGTGGGAGGCAGGTTGCGTCGATTCTACGACTACAAAGGGCGCGCAGTTCCAAACGGGCCGGATGACGGCACCCTGGCTCCGTGGGCCGTTATCGCTTCCCTTCCGTTCGCGCCGGAGATTGTTTTGCCCTCGCTCCAGTATTTCGACGAGACGGTTCCTGAGATGACCAGCAAGTACGGATTCAAATGCAGTTTCAATCCGACATTTTCCGGAGCTTCAGGCAAGGGATGGATCTCGAAAGGCTATTACGGTCTGGATCAGGGGCCGATAGTGTTCATGATAGAAAATTACAGGTCAGGATTTCTCTGGCAGCTAATGCGCCGCTGTCCCTACATCATCGACGGACTGCGCCGCGCAGGTTTTACGGGCGGCTGGCTGTAAGCAAGGGCGACCGTTCGCTGTTTACCTACGGCTTCTTCGGCGCCGACGTGGGCGTCGGCTGCGATTGTATTTCTTCCTGACTGTCGACTTCGGTAATCTTCACCTTACTTCGGAAGCGCTTATAGTCCGTGTACCGCACCAGCATGCGCAAGTGCACCGTCTGCCCTTTGGGGAAATCTAATTGGTCATCGGCGTAGGTATAGGTCGGAAACCAATAGTGTCCGTCAACTTGCTGTCGATAAGTTTCAAATACTGGAAAACGCTGATTTCCCTCAGGCACGCCCTTCCCTTTCACTTTAACGATTTGCAGATCCTGCTGATCCACCCAGATGCGCCCCTGAAAGAAGCGCTCACTCACTTTTTTCGGTATGACCTTTGGGGCGACATCAAAGACGTAGGTGTCTAGTTCGTCCAGTCGTTCTTTGCCAACATAATCAAAATTGTACTGACCAATTTTTGCCGCTTCGAGGGCGAACGGTTGGACGCCGCCAAGATCCTCGAGGTCTTCCTGTGTGACGGTAAGCTCCGTAAGTGTCGGCTGTGGGAAATATGTGATCTTCTCGAACCGCTCGTTGTTATCGTTGAAGACGAACTGCGAGGTTCGATGGTACTCGCCGGTGATCTGCCCACCCATACCTACCGTCTGAACGGTCGCGTCCCGTGTGAAAGCATATTCTGCCAGGGCATGGCGAAATTCTGTCTCCTTGGCAGTAAATGCCCTGACGAGCTCCTCAACGTTAACCGGACTGCTATTGGCCAGAGACTGGGAAGGCAACTTTTCGTTGGGTTTCGAAGCTTGCGCTTGTAGTGTGGCAGGAAAACTTAACAGGCACGTGGCAAGGAAGAGCACGGCGCTCATCCTGACGATCTGCAATTTCATCTGGAGACTCCGCTGGGATCGAAATTCAGAAAGCAAAACACCGGGAGACCGCTGCTTGGATGCGAAATTTCGTCAGAGGGGATGCAAAAATTTTGTCAAGGAATTGTAAAGATGTCGTAGCGACGATAATCGCCACCGATGTCAACTACCGAGCTGCGGTTAAGCTAGGTTGCTGAATTCACAGCCTTGGTTCACAGTAAAGTGGCGCCGGAATAATTTGCGGCGCCACTTGTTGTTCGACTCTAGCGGTCGATAACAACTATTTACGATTTACGATTTACGAGATTCCATAAGCTTACCGTCTTCGCGGCAGGGGTATCAGCATTGACACCCGCTGGCGATACACCCGGTAGGTCTCTCCATACGAACGCATCAGATCGCGCTCTTCAAATTGGATCGCAACCAGAATGTAAGCCGTGGTCATAACAGCAAAGAACAGGTGACCAAACGTCATGCGCGGCGTGCTCCAGAAGGCGATGATGAAACCAAGGTAAAGCGGATGACGAACCATCTTATACAGCGCTGGCGATTTGAAAGGTATGGCTGCCTCGCTCCTGCCTTTGAGGTAGTTGTAAACCTGCTTTAGTCCGAATAGAGCGAAATGGTCAACGAGGTAGGTAGAAACCAGGACGCCACCCCAGCCGATCCAAAATAGGGCCTGCAGCAGCAGCCGGCCGGTTGGATTTCTTACCTCCCAGACAATCGGCCTCATCGGTTGCCACTGCCAGAAGAGCAGGAGTAACAGGAGGCTTGCCAGCAGGACATAGGTGCTGCGCTCTACTGGCGGCGGAATCACTTTGGTCCAGGCGCGCTTGAACCATTGCCGCGCCATTACGCTGTGTTGCACCGCAAAGAGACTAAGCAGAACAGCATCAATTGCCAGAGCCGAGCTTAATGGAGAGTTCAGCGCACCCGTATCGATTGCCTTTGGCACGAAGACATTCCCGACAAAACCGATCGCATATAAGAAGGTTACAAAGAAGATCAGGTAACAAGTCACTCCGTAGACGAAAGCAAGAACTCGACCCATGGCTGGTATCTCCTTTCGTGGTTTCAAAGCGTGGAATTCAAGTTGGCCGCACTGGAAAAGACAGGCCGGTGAATGTGCGCAGAGTATAAAAGAAACCCTGCAGACGAGGAAAGCTAATCTCGCAGCATGGTTCGCCACATTCTATCAGGCGGCATGAGCCACAAGCCTTCCAATGTCCGCTAGCGTACAGACCTTCGGATTTAGAATCGACGCATCATTCGTCAGGATGCGGGTCGGAAGGCTTTCCCGACGGTCCGTCCCGCGACCAAGTTCTATTACTAAAGGAGTCCCCCATGTTTCCCGCAACTCTGAGAGCTGGAGTGTGGTATATCGCGGCCCTTTGCCCGCACTGCAAAAGGCTCATACCATTGTTTCGCGATCTCACGCAAGGTTCATCCAATTTTCGTGGCAGTTATCAAATGACTTGCCCCGAGTGTAAGCACAAAGGCGTTTTCGAGGGCCAACATTACAAGCCTTCTGCAATAGAATGCTTGCCTGGCGTAGCCAATGTGTAGTCGGCTTCACAAGTCGATGAAAGCAATCCTGCATGAAACGAACAAAGCCGATCTCGCGGCAAGGTTGCCGTCGCTATTCCATCAGCGGTATAAGCCACAATTAATTAGTAGGTACGGAAGTATCGACTAGCTGCGAGTATCGACGTGAGGACGATAAACGCGGCGGCTCAGGAAAAGGGCGTTGCTCCCGGCGAGGACAGCAGCGCCCTTTTTGTCTGGACTCTGGTTCGAACCGCCGTTGAATATCTGAACGCGCCCTGCTATACACTACTCTGGTTGTTTCTGTGTCATTAGTTGGGAATATTCATCTGGCCAGACCTGGTCGATGATGAAGCTAATCAGAGGTCAGTTCTTATGGTAGAGATAACCATTCTTGACGACAAAGCTGTCTTCGAGGTGGAAGGCTGGCATAAGCTGTGGTCATTGCGGAGCAGGCTTGAGATTCCGCTGGCCCACATTAAAAGTGTTCACGCCGATCCTGAGCCGGCGATGGGTTGGTTTCAGGGACTCAAACTGGCGGGAACTGATATTCCCAATATTTTCAAGTCAGGCATCTTCTATCAGGGAGATGGTCTTGTCTTCTGGGACGTACTCAATCCTGAAAAGACCATTGTGATTGATTTGGACCATGAACACTTTGCCAAGCTGATTCTGGAGGTTGCTGATCCGAAGGTGGCGGTGGGCTTACTGGAGAATGCGATCACGCGGCCGGGTACCTGAGAATCCATCTAATGCTGAATCTTTCTTTTCAACTTCATTCCCCTCGATCGCAACGAATCCATTAACAACGCGGTCTTGAGGCAAAGTAAAGTGGCGCCGGAAAAATTTCCGGCGCGACTTGTTTATTTGGCCCAGCGGTTGACGTTGTCTAGCGGCTGACCGTTGGTTTAATGGTCGTCGTTAGTTGTAACGGCCCAAGGTTCAGGTTGATGACCTTGACTACGTACGAGCTGCCTTGCGTCACCGGCTGATTGATCGTCGCAATTCCGTTTGACGAACTCACTGTAGCCAGCGTCAGTCCGCTGGGACTGACCAGTGCCAATTGGAACGGCAGGTTCAAGCTCGACTCCGCGGTGACGGTGAACGACTTTGAACCCGATGGTGGCTGATAGCCAGAGCTGGCACTCTGGCTGCCACCAACGCTCGACTGCTTGTTCGAAGTCGAGCCCGGTCCTGATGAAGGCGTCGCCGTCGAGCTCGCGCTCTCAAGGACGAAGCGATCAACATAGACCACATCGCTCATGTTCTTGATCTGCAAACGGTGCGCGCCTGCGGCGAGACTGCCATAGCTCACTTTATAATTCGCGGAGAACTCCGGCGCCTGCGTCGAGCCGTTGCTACCCTTGAAGTTGATGGTCTCTTTTAGCACGCCATCAAGATAGACATCGGCCGTGCCACCCTTTGGACTGCGCGCGAAGTAGTAACTCAGTGAACCAGTCTTCCCTGCCGGCACATTGATATCGAGAGTCGCCAGATGGCTTGAGTTCTTGCCCGTGTGATAGCGGAAGTGGCCGGCACTCGCTGCTGAATTATTCACGAGGTGCCAACCTTCCGAGTAGGCAATGCGCGAGTCGTCATCCTCGATAGTTTCCACCGTCGGCTTCGCGCTTACCTGAATCGCGACCTGCGGCGCGTTAGTGCTCACGGCGCCCTGGGGATCAGTTGCCGTGACGGTAGCAAAATAATTACCGGCCGATTGATAGGTGTGCGCGATGCGCGGATTCGACTGCGTCACTGTCGGCGTGCCATCGCCGAAATCAAAAGTGAACGACAATGGATCGCCATCCGGATCGGTCGAGCCAGATGCGTCGAAGCTCACCGCCAGCGGTGCAACGCCCTGGTGTGGCGTACCATCGAGCCCGGCAGTCGGCGGACTGTTTAGTTTGCACGTGCCATTGCCGATAAGTTTGTAGATCGTGTCGTCGGTAATGTCATTCGCGACGGTTTGAGAGCGGAAAGTATCGGGTTGGTTCAGGAATGTACGCGCGTTGAGCGCGACCAGGCTCTGACCCGCCTGAATGTTTTCCGCTTTTGCATCCGACAGCGTGAAAACGATCAAACCGCTCGCTGGATCGTAGCTTCCGCTATCAACGTCGCCGAGTTTGAACGGTGAATTGTTCGTACCCGTAGGAACACTCGGAATTGGTAGTGCTACACCAAACTTGCCGTATTCAAAACTTGGTGCTCCCGTAGCGTCAGTCTTCATTGCTACATACATGCGATCGTACTGGGCGTCCGGGTGTAGCCGGTTCCAGATGACGTACCACTGGCTGTTCGGCGTTGGGATGCTCTGATCCGCAGGTGCCATTTGCAAAGTGAACACCAGCTTGTTCACGCCTGGACCAAGGTAAGGCTCCGCCACGAAGAGCTTGCGAATGTTGACATGCGCATCTGGCGGTATGTTTGGCTGGATGTCGAAGTCAGATCCGTCGTTGTTAACGTCGCTCAACACCAACACCCCCGGTGTCTCGCACGCTGTTGGGCCGGACGTGATAACCGGCTGCACTTCGGCGGAGAACGGACCTTCGCCGATC
>WNFS01005103.1_pt1 | contig 14403 bp, 11 predicted proteins | sample 5400141 | NCBI WGS metagenome assembly WNFS01 (sample SAMN13153358, study PRJNA577476) | soil metagenome | isolation source: 60 cm saprolite under Madrone tree | place: USA:California | collected 2016-06-14
GAAGAGGTCCGGCATGTTCTGGACCGTTCGAGGAGCCAACGCCATCCTGGCTCTACGCTGCTGCCATCTCAATGGCGAGTTTGAAGATTACTGGGAAGCACGTCGGGCGGCTTAAGTTCCACCTGTAAGTCGCGCACCCTTTCGTTTTCCGGGTAGCTCCGGAGCAGGCGCCCCGGTGTATGCCGCGCCTAGGAGCGGCTCCCCTACCTTGTCCGCTCATTTAGGCTGTGCCACACGCCGGATCGGCGTAAACTCCACGCGCGAGGGTCTAGACCAGGTCACCAAGCGTCGTCGACGGGGAGTGGTGCCATGTCAAAAGTGATTTTATTACTTGTTCTCAGCTTGATGATTGCTTTGCCTGCTTGCGCAGATGTCAAAGTGGAGAAAATTGAATACAAAGGGTGGCGTAATTGCTATCGGGTTAGCAACGGCGAAGTGGAGCTAATTGTGACTGGCGACGTTGGACCGAGAGTGATCCGCTTTGGATTCGTAGACGGCCAAAACGTCTTCAAAGAATTTCCCGATCAACTGGGAGGAAGCAGAGAAGAAAAGTTCCAGCTGCGCGGTGGAGACCGCGTTTGGAAAGCTCCCGAGGATCCAGTGGCGACGTGGGCGCCCGACAATATGCCGGTCGAAATAACAATTACTGCGAACGGACTGATTGCGAGAGCTCCTGTGGAGCCGCTGACAAGCCTCCAGAAAGAGATTGAGGTAAGGATGGCTACTTCGGGCACGGACGTGACTGTCCTTCATCGCGTTACGAACCGTTCTCTTTTTGCGCTGGAATACTCGGTATGGGCGTTGACGATGATGGCACCGGGGGGGACTGCGATCACGGGTTTTCCGCCGCGGGGGAAGCATCCTGCGAACCTGGAGGCCACTAATCCCTTGGTGATGTGGGCGTACACAAACCTGTCAGACAGACGCTGGGTCTTCACCAAAAAATATATGGCATTGAAGCAGGATCCGAGAAACTCCGAAGCGCAGAAACTGGGGATGTTCAACCCGGATACTTGGGGTGCGTACATTCTAAATGGCGAGGCTTTCATCAAACGCGCGCATGCAAATTCTGGAGAGACGTATCCGGATTTCGGGTGCTCTTTTGAGACTTTTACGAATAACGAATTTTTGGAGATAGAGACCCTCGGACCGTTGACGAAGCTGCCACCTGGAAAGACGGCCGAGCAGGCCGAGCATTGGAGCCTGCATCGCGGGGTGAAGCTCACTGAATTCACGGATGATGCGATTGATACGGCCATCTTGCCATTGTTGCGCGCGGGTGCGAGCGCAAATTGACGAGCGTCCATCGCTAGAAATCAGAAACCAGAAACTTGAAATTGGAAAATAAGAAGAGACAATCCCTCCTTCCGCGAGACGGGCCATCCCGCCCGCTACACAGTCCAGAGGATGTCGAGTTTTTTTTGGACGTGGGCGAAGTCTTTATCGCTGGTGGCGAGAGAGGCTTTGCGTTGGGCGGCGAGGGCGGCGGCGAAACCGTCGGTGTACGGAAATTTGTGCTCGGCGCGAAGTTCGGCGGCGGTGCACGTCAATTCGAGGTTAGCGTCGATGATCTCGAGAGGGAGTTGGGCGATGTCCTCGATGACCTTTCGGGCGACGCCGGGGCCTTTGGTGCGCCATGTGGAGTAGTACACTTCGCCCCAATTCACCACGGACATCAATAATTGGCGTTTGCCTTCGACGCCGAGGCGAATGAGATCTTGGACCTTTTCGGCACCGGGGCGGTTTTCGAAGAAGGTCATTAGGGCACTGGAGTCGAGAACGATGCGTTTCATAGTTCGGGGCGTTTTACAGCTCGCGGTCGCGCTTCCTTTCTTCGAGCAGGTACTTTAGAGCGGATGGTTCGCCGCTAAGCGACCCGCGCAGGCTGCGGATAAACTGCGGAGTGAGCGGTTGGAGAATGAGACGATTTTCCTCTTCGACGAAGGCCACCTGCGTACCTTCCTTGATGGAATACTTGCGGCGAAGCTTTGAGGGGATGACCAATTGGCCTTTGGTGGTGACGGTGGAGACTTCGGTTTTCATGGGGACTCCGGAGAGCTAAAGATCTAGAGAAGTATAGCGGTGACGGAGATGTAAGTCAATATGGGATGTGCCTTACATAGTGGCATGTTTCCCCCATATAGCTATTTGCCGTACAAACGAAGGGGTGAGCTTTAGCGTTCTTCGCCGAAGCGCTTGATGTCTTCGGGGCCTTCCTTGAGGGGAGCGACGTTGCGGCCTTGGACGAGTTCGCGAATTTGGGCGACGATGTCGGGATTCGCGAGGGTGGTGATGTCGCCGGTGTCCATGTTGTTGGAGATGGCGGCGAGGACACGGCGCATGATTTTGCCGGAGCGAGTCTTGGGCATGTCCGGAACGATGTGGATGGTTTTGGGGCGGGCGATTTTGCCGATCATGGTTTCGATTGTGGAGACGACTTTGTCCTGGATGGCTTTGGTGGTCGGAACGCCGGGCTTCAGGGAGATGTAGACGACCGGGACACGGCCTTTGACTTCGTCGACTGCGGGAACGACGGCGGCTTCGGCGACTTCGGGGACGGTGAGGCAGGCGGATTCGACTTCCTTGGTGCCGAGGCGGTGGCCGGCGACGTTGATGACGTCATCGACGCGACCGAGGATACGGTAGTAACCGTCGGCGGGGAGCACGGCGCCGTCTGCCGCGTAGTAAGGCCAGTCGCGCCAGTCCTTGCTCTTCGGATTCTTGTTGTACTTTTTGTAGTACTGCGTGACGAATCGCTGGGAATCGCCCCAAATGGTTTGCATGATGCCCGGCCAGGGATTGCGAATGCAGATGTTGCCGGCGTTTCCCGAGCCTGCTTTCACTTCGTTTCCGTTCTCATCCCAAATGATCGGATAAATTCCGAGCACGGCGGGACCGGCACTGCCGGGCTTCATGAGATCGAGCGCAGGCTTGGTGCTGCAGAGGAAGCCTCCGGTTTCCGTCTGCCACCAGGTGTCGACGATGACGGCTTCGCCCTTGCCAACGGTTTCGTAATACCACTTCCAGACTTCCGGCTCGATCGGTTCGCCGACGGTGGTCATGTGCTTGAACTGGTAATTGTAATTTTTCGGCGCATCGCCGCCGGCTTTGCGAAGCATGCGGATGGCGGTGGGGGAAGTGTGGAAAATGTTGACGTCGAGGCGTTCGGCGATGCGCCAGGGACGGCCAGCGTCAGGGAATTGCGGGACGCCTTCGTAGAGCACGCTGGTGGCGGCGAGAGCCATCGGGCCGTAGACGATGTAGGAGTGCCCGGTAATCCAGCCGATGTCGGCCATGCACCAGTAGACGTCTTCGGGATGAATGTCCTGGTAGTACTTGGCGGTGCCGGTGACGTAGGCGAGATAGCCTCCGGTGCGGTGCTGGCAGCCCTTGGGTTTGCCGGTGGTGCCGCTGGTGTACATGAGGAAGAGCGGAGCTTCGGCGTCCTGCGAGACGGGTTCGACAATGTGGCCGCGATATGGTTTCAGGACTTCGTCGACGAAGAAATCGCGGCCCATGATCATGGGTGTTTCGGAAGTGTATTTTCCGGGATAGCGTTTCCACACGAGAACCTTATCAATCTCCTGGCCCTCTTTCGTCGCGGTTCGCACGGCGATATCCGCGCTGGCCTTGTGATCCACCCACTTGCCGTTGCGGTGATAGCCGTCGGCGTAGATGAGTACGCGGCTGCCGGAATCGGCGGCGCGGAGACCGCAAGCTTCTCCGCTGAAACCGCCGAACACGACGGAGTGGACGACGCCGAGCCGCGCGCAGGCCAGCATGGTGATGGGCAACTCCGGAATCATGGGCATGTGGATGGTGACGCGATCGCCGGTTTTGAGTCCGGCAAAATCGCGAAGCATCGCGGCGACTTCGTTTACGCGCTTGTAGAGTTCCTGGTAGGTGATGACCGTGGCGGATTCAGCCTCGGGCTCGGGGACGAAGATCAGCGCAGCTTTGTTCTTGTATTTAGCGAGATGGCGGTCAACGCAGTTGTAGCAGGCGTTGAGTTTGCCGCCGGTGAACCATTTCCAGAAGGGCGGGTCGCTCGCGTCGAGGGTCTTGCGCCAGGGCTTGTCCCAATGGAGGAGGGAAGCGTAGTGGTCGAAGCATTGCGGAAAATGCTTTTCGCTGAATTTTTTGACGAAGGCGGGATCGGCGAGATTGGCTTGGGCAATGAACTTTTTGGAAGGTCGAAAGTATTCTTCTTCTTTCCAGTGAACGGCAATTTGCGCTTCGGTGAGCTTTTGCTTGCCCTTCGATGCTTTGGCGTTTAATTTCGGTCGGGCTGTGGCCACGGCGGCAACTCCCCCTGCGAAGAATGATGTCGATTGTTACGCAACCACGAGGAACAGTGTAATGGGGGCGAACTCATCCTCAGTGGGGAAAGAGCTGGCCCGCCAAAAATGATGCTACCGCGTAGGCGCGCGAGTCAATCTGTGAAGGCCCGCTACTTCATGCCTCCAACCTCGTTCCAGATGAGGGTGCCGTGGGTCTCCTTCAGCAGCAGGCCGCCAACGACGAATGTCAGGCTTGCCACGATCATCGGGTAATAGAGGCCGGCGAGAATATTCCCTGTCGCCGCGCAACTCCATAATCCGATGAGCGGCAGGAGGCCGCCAAAAACGCCGTTACCGATGTGATAGGGAAGTGAAAGCGACGTATAGCGAATCTTCGCCGGGAATGCCTCGACGAGATAGGCCGCGATTGGACCGTAGACCATGCAGACGTAAATCACCTGGATGAAGACGAGAAAAACAAGCATAGGCACATTGGGGTTGGATGCTTCCTTCGCGGGGACTTGCGCATTGGTAGCGGGATCGATGGTCATGGCGGTCAGGCTGATGGCCCCGGTGACTTTGTTTTTCGCAGATTTTACGGTCACTACGTTGTTGCCAGCGGCGCTTTGCATCGCCTTGTAAATTGGAATGTAGGTCACGACGGCGAGCAGACATGCACCCATCATCAGCCATTTGCGGCCGATCTTGTCCGAGATGGCGCCGAAGACGGTGAAGAATGGCATGGCGCAGAGCAGCGCGATGGCAATGATGATGTTGGCGGTTTTGGTGTTCACCTTGAGGATCGTCTGCAGGTAGAAGAGCGCGTAGAACTGGCCGGTGTACCAGACGACGCCCTGGCCGGCGGTGGCGCCGAAGAGAGAGATGAGCACGCGCTCGAGATTTTCCCATTTCCCAAAAGCGTCCTTCAACGGCTGCGTAGAGGTCATTCCCGCGCTCTTGATGGAGGCGAAGATCGGCGATTCCTTCATCTTCAAGCGGATGTAAAGCGAGATGGTGACCAGGATGATGGAGATCAGGAAAGGAACGCGCCAGCCCCACGCGCTGAAGTCCTCCTTGCTCATGGACTGCTGAGTGAGCAGGATCACGATGAGGGAGACGAACAGGCCAAGGGTCGCAGTGATCTGAATAAAGCTGGTGTAGAAGCCGCGCTTGTTATCGGGAACGTGCTCGGCCACGTAAACGGCCGCACCGCCGTACTCGCCGCCGAGGGCCAACCCTTGCAAAACGCGAATGAGAATCAGCGTGACCGGAGAGAACCAGCCGGCAGCGCTATAGACAGGCAGAAGACCGATCAGAAAGGTTGCGCCGCCCATGATGGTCAGTGTCACGAGGAAGGCATATTTGCGCCCGACCAGGTCGCCGATGCGTCCGAAGAAAAGCGCTCCGAACGGACGCACCAGGAAGCCCACAGCGAACGTCGCCAGATAGGCGATGTAGGCGAAAGTATCGTTTCCCGGTGGATAGAACTTGAGCGCAAGGACGGCTGCCAGGCTGCCGAAAATATAGAAGTCGTACCACTCGATCATGGTGCCAACGCTGGAGGCGAAAATCACTCGCCAGATGCTGTACTCGGCGGTTCCTCCCACTGGGATTGCGTCTGCTCGGCTGGCCATGCTTCCTCCTGTTGAACTTCAAGCTGGGTGTTGAGATACGCCTCCGCCGGAGCGTCTTCGGCAGAGAAGTTGCGGGACACAACTCTACCTTGCGGCTGCTCCTTCCTCTTGAATCCCCCCAGTTGGCTCGCTACTAAGGATGCGAGCCAGGTCTTCAGTGGCGGAAGGGTACTGGAATGCCCCCGTTCATATACGGGTCGGCCTGCGTTGTCAAGAAATGACTTAACCGCCCCGGGAGACAGGCCAGAATGGATTTCTTGCGAGGATTCTGTGGGCAGGGATTTGTCCGGCTAGAGCAGGAGGCCGCAATCGTGATAAAACTCAGGCTTGAACCTTCACGACGCGATATTCCTGTTCTTTGCCGGGGCCCTCGGGGGAGGGATCAACGCCGTCGCAGGGGGAGGGAGTTTCGTCGCTTTCCCTGCGCTCCTGTTCACCGGGGTGCCGCCCGTCCCGGCGAATGCGACCAACACGCTGGCGCTCTGGGTTGGCACGACGGCGAGCGGCGGCGCCTACCCTGAAAAACTGAACATCCCGCGGCGCATCATGATCCCGCTGGTGATTACGAGCGTAGTCGGCGGTTTGGCGGGAGCGTTTCTGCTAATCAAGACGCCGGCGCAGACTTTTCTCCGCGTTCTTCCCTGGCTGCTACTTGGTGCGACGCTGCTGTTCGCCTTCGGCAGGCATCTTACGGGGAGGATTTCCGCAGGAATCTCGCACGACGCCACGAATGCAGCGGTAACGGGCGCCTCGATCTTCGAGCTGCTGGTGGCGGTCTACGGAGGCTACTTCGGCGGCGGGATTGGAATCATGAATTTGGCTATGCTCGCAGCAATGGGCATGACCGATATCCATGCAATGAACAAGCTCAAAGTGATCCTTGGAGGGATCATCAACGGCGTCGCGACGGTCACGTTTATCGTCACAAGAGCGATCCTGTGGCCCCAGGGAATGGTGATGACCGCCGGCGCACTCCTGGGTGGCTATTCCAGCGCGCACTACGCGCAGAAGCTGCCGCAGGCCTGGATACGCGCTTTCGTCATTTTGGTGGGGACCGCCATGACCATCTATTTTTTCATTCGAGGCTATCGCTAGAGACTGCCGTGGGGCCTTTCCATCACATCGATTTTTCTTTTGCCCACAGCCTCTTTTGATATAGTCCGCGCTGTATGTCCACTGCTGGCATCCATCTGGAAGCACAACTCGCTAAGGCGACGCCGCTCACGCGAAATCAAGTCCGGGGTTTCTGGGCCTCGTGGGGAGGCTGGACTCTCGACGGCATGGATTCGTTCATTTACGCCCTGGTGCTGGTGCCTTCCTTACGCGAACTCCTGCCGCGATCCGGCATTGCAGCAACGAAAGGCAACATCGGCTATTACGGAGGATTGCTCTTTGCGCTGTTCCTCTGCGGATGGGGGCTTGCGTTTCTCTGGGGTCCCGTCGGCGACAAGTTTGGCCGCGTTCGAACGCTGATGCTCACCATCGTTTGGTATTCGGTGTTCACTTTTCTCAGTGCGCTGGTGACGAATGTCTGGCAGCTTGCAGCGCTGCGCTTGCTGGCAGGAATCGGCATCGGCGGCGAATGGGCGATGGGTGGCACCTTCGTGGCCGAGGAGTGGCCGGAAGACCGCCGGCGCGCCGGCGCGGGATACATGCACACCGGATATTACGTCGGAGTTTTCCTGGCGGCGCTGCTCAACTTTGCGATTGGAAGTAAGTATGGATGGCGCTATATGTTTGCCATCGGCGGACTGCCGGCCCTCCTGCTTGCCTGGGTGCGTCATGGCGTCACCGAGCCCGCCTGCTGGCAGAAAAAGGAAAGACTCGTCCGAACGTGGCAGATCTGGCAGCCATTCGCGAAACTTTTCTCCAAGGCCTTGCGCCGCAGAACAATCCTGAATTCTTTGTTCATGCTGGCTTCGATTTGCGGCCTCTGGGCAGGAACGGTGTACGTTCCGGCGGCGGTTACGGTGCTTGCGGAAGCGGCGGGGAGGGCCGGATCAGCGGCGGTGCAGCTCGCTTCGCGCGCGACCATGCTAGTTTCTTTTGCGACGATTCTGGGCTGCCTGGCCATGCCGTGGCTCGCGGAAAAACTCGGACGGCGCGGCGTTTTGGGATTTTTTTTCGCGCTGATGGCTGCCTTCATCGCGCTAACGTTTGGAAAAATTTTCTATCTCGGCGCTGTGGCGCTTCCCTGGTTTTTTGTTTGCCTCTTCTTTCTTGGTCTTGGTGGTACGAATTTTGCCGTTTACACGCTGTGGCTTCCGGAGCAATACCCGACGGAATGTCGGGCGAGCGCTTTCGCGTTTTCCACCTCCTTTGCGCGATTTGGCGGTGCGGGAATCACGTTTCTGGTTGGCGCGGGAGTACAGCACTACGGATCGCTGGGAATTCCCGTTGCACTAACGTCCATCGCTTTCGCCATTGGCCTGCTCCTCATTCCCTTTGGCACGGAAACCCGCGGGCAGACGTTGCCGGCGTAGAGTTCGCGATGGACTACGATGAATATGACCGACGTTGAAACAAGAGTTTTTCCTATCGAAGCCTTGCGCGAATTTTGCACTCGCGTGTTCCTGCACTTTGGAGTGGCCAAGAACGATGCGATGCAAGCAGCCGAGGTGCTCGCTTCCGCGGACTTGCGCGGTATTGATTCGCATGGCGTGGCCCGGCTGCACAGTTATTTCGACATGCTCGGCGAGGGGCGGATCAATCCCAAACCTGAACTCAAAGTGGTGCGCTCGACGCTGAGCACGGCAACCGTGGATGGCGACAATGGCCTGGGTTTAGTTGTGGGCCCGCAAGCGAATCGCATCGCCATGGACATGGCGGAGAAGGCCGGCTCGGGTTGGGTCAGCGTGCGAAACACGAATCATTACGGCATCGCCGGCTACTACGTGCTCAAAGCCCTGGAACGCGACCTGATCGGCTGGGCGATGACAAATTCGACCATGCTGGTCGCGCCATTGTGGGGCGCGGAGCGCATGCTCGGCACCAACCCCATTGCCATCGCCTTTCCGGGAAAGGAAGAACCGCCCATCGTGATTGATATGGCCACCAGCGCCGCCGCGTACGGAAAAATTGAAATTGCCCGCCGGCGCGGCGAGCCGATTCCCGAGGGCTGGGCCATCGACAGCGAGGGCTGCCCCACAACCAATCCGGATCACATGGTCGACGGAGGGGCGCTCTTGCCTCTCGGTTCAGATCGCGACCGGGGCGGACACAAAGGCTACGGTCTCGCCATTATGGTGGACGTCCTGTGCGGAGTTCTCAGCGGCGCGAATTGGGGGCCGTTTGCGCCACCGTTCGCCCTTCGCCAGGAAATTCCGAAGCGCAGCGTCGGCAAGGGCATCGGCCATTTCTTCGGCGCCATGCGCATCGACGGCTTTATGGATGGTAATTCATTCAAGCGTCAGATCGACGACTACATCCGCGTCTTTCGCGCCACCAAACCAGCGCCTGGCACCAACGGCCCGCTGATCCCCGGCGATCCCGAACGCGAGATGGAACAAGTGCGGAGCAAGAAAGGGGTGCCCCTGGTTTTGCCGGTCGTCGAGGAGTTGCGCGACATTTCCCAGAAAACCGGCATTCCTATTGAGTAGCGGTTTGCAGGAATGGATTAACTCCGCAGCGATTCCATCGACATGCCACGAATGGACGCATCCACGAGTTGAATCGTGTGCACCACGGGAATCTTCGGGCCATGGCGCGCCAGTGCGGATTGCATTTGCAAAATACATCCCGGATTTCCCGTTGCCACCACGTCGGCCTTAAGTGGCTCAATAAGCTGTGCCTTGCGGTCCCCGAGTTCATTGGCGGCATCGGGCTGCACGAGGTTGAAGATTCCCGCGGAGCCGCAGCAGATGGCAGCTTCGGGAATTTCCACAAGCTCTAGACCGGGAATGCTGGAGAGTAAAGCGCGGGGCTGCGAACGCACGCCTTGCGCATGCTGCAAGTGACACGAATCGTGGAACGCCACGCGCAGTTTGAGCCGATGGCGTGTGGCGCGCGGCTCGAGGCCGGCCAATACTTCGCTGATGTCTCTGCACTTTGCCGCGAAGACCCTCCCTCGATCGGCGTAATCGGGATCATCCCGGAGCAGGTGCCCGTACTCTTTGGCGAGAACGCGAGCGGTGGCGGCGTTGACTTGCGGGAAGAATTCACGCTGCACGCAACCCAGCAACAAACCAACGCGGCGGCGCTTCGTGCCGGCGGCCGGCGTGACTTCCGCGACTGCTTCGCGCGGCCCAAGCTTGGGAAGCAGCGCTTCCATCGCCCGCACCTTCTTCGGCAAAAGCTTCAGCAGGCCCAAGCCGCGCACGACGGCCCGCAATCCGGATTTCTGATAGGCAAGCAGCGGCAAGCGCATTCGCCGCAAGCGCTCCGGCCGCGTAAAGGTTTCGAACATAAATCGCCGATGCAGTTCTTCTACCGGCGACCGTTCCGTCTTTCGTTCGATCTGCGCGCGCGTGGCCTCGATGAGTTTTCCGTAGTCCACCCCGGACGGGCACGCGGTCATGCAAGCCATACAGCCGAGGCAGCTATCGAAATGGCTCACCCACGTCGAATTCATTTCCGTGGCGCCCGCGCTCGCCATCTTCATGAGGTAGATGCGCCCGCGCGGGGAATCCATCTCCTGCCCCCACAACACGTAGGTGGGACACACCGGCAAACAAAATCCACAGTGAACGCACTTTTCGATGATCTCGTTCGAAGGCGCATGGTGTGCGTCGAAGGCGCTCGCGCATTCCTGTTTTGCGGTCAAGTCTTCCATCAAATGCCACCAACAAACCGGCCAGGATTCAGAGTGTTCTTTGGATCGAGCTGCTGCTTCACCGCTTTCATCAATGGCAGCGCATCACCGGCGCTTCCCCAGGCGTCGAATGCCGGCATCTTGCTCGGACGATGGAGCGTGACAAACGAACCCTCCTGGCCTTGCAATTCGCCGCGCAGCGCATGAAGGGCCGCGCATAACGCACCCGGCTTGCCTTCCAAACGAAGCCATCCGAGGCCCGTTGCATAAATGCGCGCTCTCCACCGGAGCTGCTGCGCGTTTGCCGAATCCGCCACCAGTTTTATCGTGCGCGCTATGTTTGTTGGCAAGATGCTGATTTTCGCGATGGCCGTGCTTGCTGGATCGGAAAAAGTCCAAAGCTCTTCGCGCGCCGTCCAGGATGAGTTGGAAGCCTCAGAAACACTTGCAGGCGCGGCGAGATTTCGCAATTGCGCTTCCTGTGCCGCGAGGCCGGCCGCGGTGCCTTCAAAGAGAATGTCCGAGGCAGGAAGTTTTTCATCGGAGAAATGCGACTGAAGAAAGGTGTGTGCGAGTTTCGAATCCTGAACCGCGAGGACAAATTTCTGCGTCTCTTCCGCATTCGCAGTGGAAATGCTGAAGGAATGCGAATTGAGAGGAAGCGGATGAAGGCGAAAGACGGCGCGCGTGATGACGCCGAGAGTGCCCAGAGCCCCGGTGACGAGCTTGGGAAGGTCGTAGCCGGCGACGTTTTTCACCACTTTGCCGCCGCTGCTTGCGAGCGTGCCGTCGGGAAGAGCAATGGTGACACCGATGATGAGGTCGCGGAGCGCGCCGAAACGAAGGCGCAAAGCGCCGCTGTCGTTGGTGGAGAGCACGCCGCCGACGGTGGCCTTTTCCGGCCAGAGCGGATCAAGCGCCAAACGCTGGCCATGTTGCCCGAGCGTTTCCTGCAATCTTTGAATGGTGCAGCCGGCTTCGACGGTTACGGTGAGATCCGCCCAGGCGTGCTCGATGATTTCGGTCATGCGCGCCGTTGATAAAACCACATCCGCGCGCGCCGGTGAATTTCCCCAGCCGAGCTTCGTTCCTCCGCCCCGCGGAATCACTGCCAGCCCCGCCTCATTCGAAAGCCGCAAAATCTCGGCAAGCTCTCTTTCCGCTCCCGGTTCAATCACCAGCTTCGGCTGCGCTCCGGCGACCGCATCCGCGGCCGTCGCCGCCCGCACGTACTCATTCCCAACAAGGGCGATGAATTTGTAGCGCAGCGCCGAATGCAAGCCGCTCGCTTCGGATTTGGTTGCGGCGTCCATCGGCCGGCTTTAGTAGCGCTCCGCGATTCCCGCGGATTCAAGCGGGTGCGGCACGTATTCCCCAGTTTTTTCGCCGCAGAGCCGTGGGGTCGGAAAGATTTTCGTGGGATTGGAAAGCTGCAGAGGATCGAACGCGCAGCGGACCCGCTGCATCGTCACCAAATCGGGCTCGGCAAACATTTTCGACATCATCTTCTTTTTGTCTTCGCCCACGCCGTGTTCACCGGTGATCGAGCCGCCCGCGGCGATGCACAATTCGAGAATATTGTTGGAAAGGAGTTCGGCGGCTTCTTCCTGGCCGGGAATTCGGCGGTCGTAGAGAACCAGTGGGTGGAGATTGCCATCGCCAGCGTGAAACACATTTGCGACGCGCAGTCCTGTTTCCTGGCTGAGGCGTTCAATCTCGCTCATCACCCGGGGAAGAGCGGTGCGCGGAATGACGCCGTCCTGGACGATGTAGTTGGGCGAGATCCGGCCCATCGCCGCAAAAGCGGCCTTGCGTCCCTTCCAGACGAGCGCGCGTTCCGCGTCCGACTGCGCCAGGCGAATTTCCGATGCGCCGTTTGAACGGCAAATCTCCTTGACGTGGCTCATCAAGGCTTCGACTTCGGCGACGGGACCATCGAGTTCGACGAGCAGCAGGCCGCCGCAGTTCGGATAGTTCGCGTGGACTGCGGCTTCCGCGGCCTGGATGGCGAGGTTGTCCATCATTTCTATGGCGGCAGGCAACATTCCAGCGGCGATGATATCGCTCACCGCCGCGCCTGCTTCGTTTGTCGACGGGAAAGCGGCCAGCAGCGTTCGAATGCACTCGGGGCGCTTCACAATCCGCAGAATGATTTTGGTGGCGACGCCGAGAGTGCCTTCCGAGCCCACGAAAACTCCGGCAAGGTCGTAGCCGGGGGTGTCCAGTGTTTTTCCTCCGAGATGGACGAGCGAACCATCGGGGAGGACGACTTCCAGGCCCAGGACATGCGTGGTCGTAAAGCCGTACTTCAGGCAATGCGCGCCGCCGGAATTTTCCGCCACGTTACCGCCGATGCTGCAGATCGATTGCGAAGACGGATCGGGCGCGTAGAAATATTCTTGCGGCGCGACGCGTCCGGTGACGTCGAGATTGATGACCCCGGGTTCGACGACCACGCGCGCGTTTGGAAAATCAACCTCAAGGACGCGATTCATGCGCGCCAGGCTGATGACAATACCGTTTTCAACGGGGAGCGCGCCGCCGCTTAAGCCCGTGCCCGAGCCGCGCGCCACGAACGGGATTCGTTCACAGTGGCAAATTCGAACGACCTCCTGAACTTGGTGAGTAGAATTTGGCAGCAGGACCGCACGAGGCATGACTCGGAAATTGGTTAGGCCATCGCACTCATAAGTATGAAGCTCTTCGGACGAAGAGATCAGCCCGCGGCGGCCGACGATCGCTCGAAGCTCATCAAGAATGTGCGCTTCCATGGGATTCATCCACCGGAATGCAAGAAGAAGCTTGCCCCATCAGTGAATGAAGTTCAACCCATTAGGGATGAATTGTGGAAAGACGTAGGCATACATCATGACGATGATGCCGACGATGGCTGCGAGCGCCACGGAGTGCCAGAAGACGAAGCGGAAGATGGAGCCTTCGTTGCCAACCTGATTGGTGGCCGCGGTAGCGATGCAGATGGACTGCGCATCGATCATCTTGCCCATCACGCCGCCGGCGCTGTTCGTTGCGCACATGAGAATGGGGCTGAGGTTGAGCTGTTGGGCAGTGATTTTCTGCAAGCCGCCGAAGAGAACGTTTGAAGACGTGTCGCTGCCCGTGAGGGCTACTCCGAGCCACCCAATGAAAGTTCCAAAGAACGGAAAGAACCAGCCCGTACGCGTGAATGCGAGACCTAAAACGGCGTCCATGCCGGAGTAGCGCGTAACGTAGCCCAGGCCGAGCATGCAAGTCATCGCAACAATGGCGAACCGCAATCGGACGAGAGTTCGTCCGAAGATTTGTAAGAGTTTGCCAGGCCCGAGGCCGAGAAGGAGGCCAGCAAGAATTGCCGCTATGAAGCAGCCCGTTCCTGTAGCCGTAAGCCAATTGAAATCGAAACGCGCGCCTTCGGCGGTGGCCTTCTGCACAACGGGCGCCGTTCGAAACACTTTGCCATGCAAATACGGCCAGTCCCACCCCGCCGGGCCGGGCCGAGGTTTGCCATCCGGCATCATCACCTTGAAGGCCGGCGTGGTCGCCTTATTCATGGCCAACTTTACGCTGGGCAATCCCCACAGGAGCACGAGGACGGAGAGAATTGCGAAGGGCAGCCAAGCCTTGGCGGTCTGGCCGGCCGTGTAGTGCTTGGCCACTTCCTTGCGTTCCACCTTTGCCGCATCTTCGACGCGCTCGTCTTCAAATCGCCAGATTCGCTTCGGCTGCCACACGCGGAGGAAAA
>WNFS01002317.1_pt1 | contig 14401 bp, 13 predicted proteins | sample 5400141 | NCBI WGS metagenome assembly WNFS01 (sample SAMN13153358, study PRJNA577476) | soil metagenome | isolation source: 60 cm saprolite under Madrone tree | place: USA:California | collected 2016-06-14
ACTCGTGCATCACACCCTCGATCTTGACCCAGGTCGGCGCCGCGCCGGCGATGGAGGACAGCAGCACCCGGCGATAGGCGTTGCCGACCGTCAGGGCTAAGCCCGGCTCGAAGGGCTCGATAGCGATCTTCCCGTAGGCTCGTTCCCGGGCGAGCCACTCGTGACGGACCGGAAGGGCCAGCGCCTTCATGGGAGTCTTCCTCAGCGAGTCGGCGATCATTCCACCGTACCAGCGCTTCGACAGCTCTACCGGAACTTCGACCCCGAGGTGAGATGCCGGAAGGAATGTGCGGCCCCCACTCCGCACGCTGGCGTCGGTGTGAATGCCAGGGTCGACGCGAACCTTCTCTTCGCTCCGCCTCTAGCGACCCGCGCGGCGGGGACTGTACTCTTGCGGGGAGACTGTTCCCGCGACCGAGGCGTCGTCAAGGGCGGCGTGAGCGACGCAGACCGCGGGGGACAGCGGCCAGTTCAAATTATCATAGCTTCACTCCCAGCTCTTTGGGACATTCACATAGGAACGATCCAAGGCGGCAGTGGACGGACAACCGAGCAGCCGTAGGGTGCGCTCCAGATCAGCTCGCAATATCTCAATTGCGCGCGCGATCCCTGCTTCGCCCGATGCGGCAAGGCCATAGGCATAGGCGCGTCCACAGAGGACCGCGCGAGCTCCGAGGCACATTGCCTTGACGATATCGGTGCCGCGGCGAATACCTCCGTCCATCCATACCTCGACCTGACCGTTCACCGCGGCTACCACCTCTGGTAAGGCTCGTAATGAGGCCGGGACGCCGTCTAGTTGCCGGCCGCCATGATTCGACACCGAAATCGCTGCCGCGCCGGCATCAATGGCACGACGCGCGTCGTCGCCGGTCAGGACCCCTTTGATCACGATCGGACCGCGCCAACCGTCGCGGATCCACTGCAGGTCGGCCCACGTCACCGCGGAGCGCGCGAGCGCGGCATTGATATCGACGAGCGGCATGGGCCCCTTGCCGGGAATGACCACGTTGGGGAGGGCCGGCAGACCGCCGTCCAGTAAAAAACTGATGAGCCAACCTGGACGTGAGAGTATTTGCGGAAGAAATGGAATCTTCTCGCGCAGGCTGCCACTGATCAACTCCTTCATGCCGTTCCGATAGTCGCGCTCGCGGATCCCCGAGACGGGGGTATCGATGGTGACAACCAAAACGGCGAACCCCGCAACGCGTGCTCGTTCAATGACCGCCTCGGCGGCTGCCCGACCGCCCATCAGATAGAGCTGGTAGAACACCGGCCCGGACGAACCGGCTTTCACGTCTTCCAGCTTGTGCCCCGAAATGGTGGAGAGAATATAGGCAGTGCCAGCCTTGCCGGCTGCCCGAGCCGCCGCCACCTCGCCGCCCGAGTGCATCAGACGGCTGTATCCGACAGGGGCAAGCAAGAAGGGGAGGGTAAGTTCGAAGCCCAACACCCGGGTCCGCAAATCGCACTCCGCGATCGCGACCGCATGGCGCGGTCGGAATGTCACCTCCTCAAAGGCGCGGCAATTCTCGCGAAGCGTGACCTCGCCTTCGGCGCCGCCGTCCAGATAGTCAAACACGGCTTTCGGCACCCTGCGCCGCGCCAGTGGTCGCAGATCCTCGATGCAGACGACCCGAGGGGATGCGACCCTGTGGGACGCCCTCGTCATCTGCGATTCCAGGTTTCGGAATCCTTCAAAACGGGTCCCCCTATAGCGCCTCCGCCTGCTCCAGGCCAGAGACGCATGTCCATCTGCCGGAACATTGTCGTCGCAGTTGTAGGTTGTTGCTGCGCGTCCTGCTGTTTGCTATCTCGTCGGTAGAGTTTTCCAAGGCCGAGGTGGCAGTGGGCGACAACGGGTCGAATGCCGAGTTCGCGGCTAGCGTCAGCGCCTCCCTGTAGTACGTCTCGGCCCGCTCTGCACATCGGGACGGGTGGCGTGGGCGTCGACGACACCCAGCTCAAACAGCGGGGTTGCGCTTCTCGCGAACGGGCTTCCTGCTGCTCTCGGGCCAGATCCAAACCCTTGCAGGCGTGCGGCCAGGCTTGGTCGAGCGGTCCAGCGCGGACATAGTTCGCGCTAAGCCCTCCCTTCGGCCTAAGCGCAGCTCGAACGAGGCGTGCCCGGCGCCCTCCTGGGCACGAGGGTGCACGCGAAAGTAGCGGGCTGCATCCGATACTGCTCGAGCAGGGCCGAAAGCCGCACCAGCGTCCGATCGCGCTTGGCAAGGCCAATACCGTAGATGGCCAGATCGTTCACCAACCGCATGTAGAACACATGTGGGGCATCGCCCCCGTCGCCCATGCAGGGCGTGGGTTTCTGGGCCACGCGCAGTAGAGGCCCGAAGGCCCGCGTGTATTCCTGGAGTGTGGGCTCGTCGCGCACATCGCGGGGTACCTCAGGAAACCGAGCCAGGAATTCGTCCACCGACATGGGCGCCCGGGCTGAGCGCGCCCGTTCTTCGAGGTCCGACGACAAGCGAATCCGCATAGCATTGCCCTCCTGGCCGATTATAGCCCCTCATCGTACTCGCGGCTGGCCCGGGTGACCCTGTGGGGCCATACTGAACATGAGGAAGCGGGAGCTGAAGGAGTTGCTACACCGGGTCAAGATGATGGCATCACGGGCCTCGTATAGTCGCATAGTCGCAGCCGCCGCTTTCCGGAGAAGGGCGAAGAGCGGGCGGACTTCGGGGCCGGTCGATGGAGCGAATCGGGTTGATCGCGGCCGTCAGCACCTACCAGCGCCCCTCCGCAAAATGGGCAAGACGGCGACCCTGCTCCAGGGGTGAGACAATGGAGTTGGGCGCGATCCTGGTGGTTCAAAGATCGCCTGCTGCGGTGCAGTTGAGGCGGGTCATCTGCGCTTCCCCGAGTACGGGGCGTACCTCTACCGACCCGGAGCGGGCGGCGAGCCCGCTTGCTTGATGATCTCGGACGTCGGGCTGGGGCGGGCGGATGAAGTGATCCAGTGATAGAGCGCCGCTTCACTCCGGTCAGCATGACCTCTCCGCCCCGCCACTATCTCGTCCGCCTCATGTTTGGCTGTGCTTGACTCCGCCGACGGCATCCGGCTAAGGTCGGCGTGAGCGCCCCACGAAGGAAGCTGGCCCGGTTCCGCCAATGGAGGCCTCTCTGCCATGAAGTGTCCCCGGTGCCAGCACGATAACCGCGAGGGACGCCATTTCTGCGCGGAGTGCGGCGCCGGGCTGGCACTCGCGTGTCCGTCCTGCGGCTTTTCGAACGAGCCTGGCGAGAAGTTCTGCGGGGGCTGCGGCGCTCTGCTTGGGCCCTAGCGGGGGCAGCCACCGGTTCTCGGTTCAGGAAGGTGAGCGCAAGCAGGTCACCGTCCTTTTCGCCGATCTCAAGGGCTCGATGGAACTGCTCGCCGACCGCGATCCCGAGGAGGCGCGGAAGATCCTCGACCCCGTCCTCGAACACATGATAGCGGCCGTCCGCCGGTACGAGGGGACAGTCAACCAGGTGATGGGCGATGGCATCATGGCGTTGTTCGGCGCGCCGCTGGCCCAGGAAGACCACGCCGTCCGCGCCTGCTATGCCGCGCTGCGGATGCAAGAAACCGTGAAACGCCATGCAGAGGAAGCGCGGCGCACGCACGGCGCGAACGTCCAGATCCGCGTCGGGCTCAACTCGGGCGAGGTCGTCGTGCGCGCGATCGGCAGCGATCTCCGCATGGACTACACTGCCGTCGGGCAGACCACGCACTTGGCCGCACGGATGGAACAACTCGCCGCTCCCGGGAGCATCCTGTTGACGGCCGCGACACGGGCCCTCGTCGAAGGCCACGTCCAGATCAGATCCCGGGACGCGTGGCCGTGAAGGGCGTGAACCAGCCGCTCGAGATCCACGAGCTCATAGGCCGTGGCTTGGCGCGGACGCGGTTTCAGGCGACGGCGGCCCGTGGTCTCACACGCTTCGTCGGCCGCGACACCGAGGTCGCACGGCTCCACGAAGCGCTGAAGCTTGCCGGGAGCGGGCACGGGCAACTTGTGGCGGTCGTGGCCGACGCCGGCGTCGGCAAATCACGATTTGTCTATGAATCCATCCACGCAGACCACGTGCAGGGCTGGCGGATCCTCGAGGTCGGGTCGACGTCCTACGGGAAGGCGACCGCATATCTGCCTCTCATTGACCTCCTCAGAGAGTACTTCAAGATCGAAACCCGGGACGACCATTGCGAGATACGAGCGAAGGTTCTGGGCCGGATACGGGGGCTTGATCGAACCCTCGAAGCGCTGCTTCCGCCGATCCGCGCCCTCCTGGACGTCCCGGTCGAGAGTCCTGCATGGGAAGCCCTCGATCCTCCTCAGCGCCGACAACAAACCCTCGATGCCGTCAGGCGGCTCCTCGTTCGGGAGAGCCGGGTGCAGCCTCTCCTCCTAGTGTTCGAAGACCTCCACTGGATCGACAGCGAGACGCAGGCGGTGCTGGACGGGTTTGTGGACCATCGCTGAAGACAAGCGGCAACTGGAACACCTGAAGTCAGTCTTTGGCGCGGATACACTCCTATCGCAAATCACTGCGGCTAAGGTCAGCGCGTACAAGACGCAGCGCCTCGGTATCAAGTCTGAACGCACCGACCGCCCGCTGACGGCGGCTGCGGTTAACCGGCCACTCGCGCTGCTTCGGCATCTGCTGCGGCTGGCGCACGAAGAGTGGGAGATCCTGGCAGCAGTGCCGAAGATCCGGCTGGAGAAAGAACCGCAGGGCCGAATCCGTTGGCTGGAGCCTGACGAAGAGTCCCGGCTGCTGGCTGCGTGTGGCAAGTCCCTGAACCGCTCGCTGCTCGCCGTGGTCACCGTGGCTCTCGAGACAGGCCTACGGAAAGGCGAGCTACTTAGCCTAACGTGGGACCGAGTGGACTTCAGCCGAGGCGTCCTGCGGCTGGAAGTCACCAAGAACGGCAAGCGGCGCGAGGTACCCATGCGACAGGCGGTCTATGCTGCTCTAAGCAGCCTCCCTGGTCTGCGTAAGGGCCGCGTGTGGCCGGTCGGCACCATCCGCACCGCCTTCGAGAACGCCGTGAGGGACGCCAAGCTCGATGGCGGGTTCCACTTCCACGACACCCGGCACCACTTCGCAAGCTGGTACGTGATGCGTGGAGGGGCGCTACCATCCTTGCAGCAGATCCTCGGCCACGCTACACTCGCCATGACCATGCGATACAGCCACTTGAGTCCGAAGCACCTACGCGAAGAGATGGCGAAGACCGAAGCTCGCCCCGAGCGCGAGAGCGACTCTGATCGGGCGCAAGATCGGGCGCATGAGGGTATGGCTGTCGCGTAAGTCCTCGAAACGCCGGGGTAGCTCAGTGGTAGAGCAACTGATTCGTAATTAGAGCCGAGGGCGCCGCAGATCAAGCACTTGCGGCGCCCTCCTTCTTTCTCGCGCGCTTGGCCCGTCTCAACGGCGGACAACCTTCTCACGCGAGCCCATCCGTCGCGGCGACCTCGGGCTCGCCCAGCACATGAACAGCACAAGGTTCGAGGTGAACGTGGTCGCTCCCTGAGAACGTGTGATCGCCAGATGGTGGCGGCGGTGCCACTCGTAGTGGAAGCGCTCTCGCACGGTGATCTTGGTCCGTGCCGCGTCGTAGGGCATTGGCAAACACTTCATGGCGCAGCTACAACCGCGCTCTGCGGCTGCGAGCGCGATCCGGTGCCTGCGTTCCGTTGACTTCGACTTCTTCGCCATCGCTCATCCTGTCGAGCCCTGAAGGTATTGCTGGGAAGCGCGTCAGGATTCGCGCTTGTCGGCCGACCTATCCCAGCGAGTGCGAGCTGGCGGAGTGGGCCTGGAGCCCGGCAGGCAGGGGTAACAAAAAACCCCTCGCCATAGAGGGGTGCAACGCCATCCTGCTTGCCGACCGTGGGCCTGATCGCTCCCCGTCCTCGGGCTGGCGTTGGCACCTTGCTGGCGTTCAGCAGGTTGCCGGGCGCTTCATCGGGCCAGTGCCCTCTGCGCCTCTCTCGATCGCTTGAGACTAGGTTATCGAAGAGGGGATTCGGGGAATTAACATTGACTTACACGGCCAAGCTCGGCTGACGCGAAGTCCTGGCGAGATGAGGTACGGGTGAAGCAATCAAAGCGTCGGGCGAGGCGCAAACCCTCTACCTGCAACACGGGCAGTCGAAGCTCGGGTCTGAAGCTTCAGGATTTTCTGACTGTCAGACATTTCTCCGGTGGTGAGATACCGACGCATGCCACGGGGGGCCCCCGCCCACGCTAGCGAGCCAGTAGACTCACCGCTTGGGCAGACCATCGAGGCCTCACCCTCACTGGGGCCGCCCCGAGGGCCTGTAGTCGCATTAGTCCGACTGCTCTTGACCACGCCGGCGCCGCGGAGCAGTATGTGCCCGGGGTTGCGACCTGGCCGGTGTGTCCCTTCGCCCCACGACTCGGCCTGTCCGGGTCCGGCTCGTACCCAAGCCGGCCACCCGCCAACCCAGCAGAGGTGACGGTGGTGGCGTTTATCCTTCCTCTCTCTGGCCGAAGGACGGAGGTCGAGATGGTGCGCGGGCGGTTAGCCGGGATGCGCCGCAGGTTGCTCCGCAAGGACCCCAGCGCGCGACTGGTAATCGCCAGAACGGTGCGCTCTCGATGGAGCCGTGCAATGAGGACCCGGATCGGAGCGAGGCGTCAACCGTGCGTGTCCGGCACGAGGGTCCCCTAGAAGTAAATGGATGTGGGGGTGGGGGATCGAATGGCGAACGCCGACCGGATCCTCAAGGCGCGCGTCCGGGTTGACCTCCCGGCTAGAGCATTCTCACGCCGCCCGTGGCGGCTACTGCTAGGGATACCCCTGGTGTTGCTGATTGTGGGGGGCAGCGTGTCCCTCGCGGTATTCCCGCTTCCCTGGTACGCGGCGCTCGCGGGCTCCGTGGCCGTCGGCAGCCTCTACGCGAGCCTCTTCTTCTTTGGGCACGAAGTGGCGCACGGCGCCATCGTGCGGTCGCGCCGACTACAGGAAGGTGTCCTCTATGTCACGGGTCTCGTCTACGGCCTGTCACCACACCTGTGGATGATCTGGCACAACCATGCCCACCACGGCCACACGAACATGCCCGAGCACGACCCCGACACGTTCGGTACGCTGGAGGAGTTTAGGCAGCGTCGGTTCAGCCAAGTCTTCGCCAGGTTCGCTCCAGGGTCGGGCCATTGGCTCAGCAGCCTCTACCTCTTCACATTTTTTACGTTGCAGTGCCACGGGGTGCTCTGGTTCAACAGCTTTCGACCCCCCTTTCGCCGGTTGAACAAGCGGCGCGCCGTCATCGACAGCGCCGGCATGGCGGCGTTCTGGATCGGTGTCAGCATCTTGGCAGGTCCGCGCGGAACCCTCTTCGTGGTGGTGATCCCTATGCTGACGGTCAATTTCGTGATGCTGTCCTACGTCGTCACCAACCACATGCTCCGGCCGCTGGTGGACCGACCAGACTCGCTCGCCACGACCATGAGCGTCTCTACGTTCAAGTTCCTTGACGTCCTCTTCTTCAACTTTAGCCATCACGTGGAGCACCACCTGTTTCCATCGATGAGCCCGCGCTACTATCCGCTCGTTCGCAGAAGTCTCCGTCAGCACGCGGCAGATGACTACCTCGCGCCCTCGCACTGGCACGCACTACGGCTCGTCTTCCAGACGCCGCGCTTCTATGCCGACGCCCGGACGTTAGTAACAGCATCGTCGACGGCCGCTCGCGTCCCCATCACCACCATTGAGTCCGCTGTCCATGGTGAGAGGCGTTCGGCGGCGCCTGGCGCGAGCGGCCCCTAGCGATGAGCACGAAGCGGCTGCTCCACCGGATCCTGTCCCAGGTCCCCGGCGCGTCATTTACCGTACGGTTCTGGGATGGCGAGGCGGTACGCTACGGTTCTGGCCCAGAGCAGTTCGCGCTCCACCTCAAGTACGAAGCAGTGTGCAAGCGGTTGCTCGGCAACCTCCATGTCCGGTTCGGTGAGGCGTACGTGTCGGGCGCGGTCGAGGTGCACGGAGACCTGCAGCAACTCCTGCGATGGATGTTCATCGCCAGTCCGGCCGCCTTCTCTCTCAGCCGTGGCGAAAAACTGAAGCTCGCCCTGATGCGCTGGCATGGCGCGAACGGGCTGGTCGAGGCGAGGAGGAACGTCGCCCAGCATTACGATTTGGGGAACGAGTTCTTCCAGCTTTGGCTCGGCAAAGAGCTGGTGTATTCATGTGCATACTTCATGAGCCCGGAGGACGATCTCGACACCGCGCAGGAGCAGAAGATGCGACACATCTGCGCGAAGCTCTGCCTCTACCCGGGCGCCCGCCTACTCGATCTCGGCTGCGGCTGGGGCGGCTTTCTCCGCCACGCGACGACGCAGCACGGGGTGCGCGGGGTGGGCATCACGTTGAGCGCAGCGCAGCGTGAGGAGGCGAGCCGACGGATCGCCGCCGCAGGCGTGACCGACCAAGTGGTTGTCGAGCTCAAGGACTACCGGGAACTCCGCGAGACCGGCAGCTTCGATCGAATCGTCAGCATCGGGATGTTCGAACACGTCGGTAAACGCAACTATCCCGACTATTTTCGACACACGTCACGCCTCCTCAAGGACGGCGGGGTCGGCGTCCTGCACACCATCGGGCGCCAGGCGGCCGCGCCAGCCAACCCGTGGATTACGAAGTACATCTTTCCCGGCGCCCACTTTCCGTCGCTGGCCGAGATCACCGCACCGCTTGCGCAGAGCGGACTCATGATCACTGACATCGAGGTGTGGCGGCTCCACTATGCGTTGACACTGGAGCGATGGCTCGAGGCATACGAGACCAGCCTCGATCGGATCCGTGCGATGTACGGTGAGCCATTTACACGCATGTGGCGACTCTATCTCGCCGGGTGTGCGGCGAGCTTTCGGTACGGCGACTTCTGCGTCTGGCAAATTCAGTTCTCGAAGGGGCAGACCGATGAGATTCCTCTGACCCGCCAGTATCTGTATCACTCCGACCGGCGATACTGACAAGGCGCGCGACTTATGCGCTGCGCACACTGCGAGGGCGACAATCCCCCATCCGCGAAGTTCTGCAGCCACTGTGGGTCAGGCCTGAGCGCTCGCTGTACCGCATGCGGCCATTCGAACGCACCAGGCACCCGTTTCTGCAACGAATGTGGCCGGCTACTCGATGGGGCGACGGCCCCCGCGCCCGTTGCGGGGTTCGGCTCGCCGCGGTCCTATACCCCCAAACACCTCGCCGAGAAGATCCTCACCTCCAAGAGCGCCCTTGAGGGCGAGCGCAAGCAGGTCACGGTGCTCTTCTGCGACATCGTGGAGTCGATGGTGCTCGCCGAGCAGCTAGGACCCGAGGGCACGCATGAAGTGCTGGATCGAGTATTGCGGCTTATGGCGGAGATTGTTCACCGCTACGAGGGGACAGTGAACCAGTTCCTCGGAGACGGTCTGATGGCCCTTTTCGGGGCCCCGCTCGCTCTGGAAGATCACGCGGTGCGGGCCATTGAAGCCGCACTCTCGATCCAGGAGACGATCAACGGCTACAGCGAGCAACTCAAGCGGGAACGGGGGCTAGACTTGAAGTTGCGCCTGGGACTCAACAGCGGCCTCGTAGTCGTTGGCAGGATTGGGGATGACCTGCGGATGGACTACACCGCCGTCGGCGACACGACCAACGTCGCGGCCCGAATACAGGCACTAGCGGAACCAGGAACAATCCTCATGACCGACGCGACGCATCGTCTCGTCGAGGGATACATTCGGACCGAGCCGCTCGGGCCCGTGTCAGTCAAGGGGAAGAGTGGGCCTGTTGTGGTCTTCAGAGTGACCGGCCACCGGCGGCATCGGAGTCGTCTGGACGTGAAGGCCGACAGGGGCCTGACTGCGCTGATTGGCCGAGAGCGAGAGCTGGCGGTTCTCCAAGACTGCTTCGTCCGCGCGAAGAGCACGCGCGGCCAAGCGGTCGGTCTCGTGGGCGAGCCGGGCATCGGCAAATCGCGACTGCTGTATGAGTTCCGTCGGGCTCTGGAAGGCCAGGCGGTCACGTGGCTCGAAGGTCGCTGTGTCTCCCATGGTCAATCCACACCGTATCTGCCTATCCTTGAGGTGCTCCGGGCGAACTTCCAGATCGAAGAAGGCGACAATCCGCTCCAGATCGATGAGAAGCTCCGCCACGGGACACGACAGATCGATGCCCGCCTGGAATCGATCTTGCCGTTCTTACGCGAATTGTTCGGCTTGCTGGTGGAGGACGAAACACTGAAGCATCTTGAGGCCAAGGACAAGCGCCGGAAGATTTTCAAAGCCGTGCGGGCCCTCACCGTCGCCGGGGCCCACCGGCGACCCCTCGTCCTCGTCCTGGAAGACCTGCATTGGATTGACGAGACGTCGGAGGAGTTTCTCGCCTTTTTCGTCGAAAGTCTGACGGGCATCCCCGCACTGCTGCTGACCACGCACCGCCCTGGCTTCAAGGTGAAGTGGGCGGACAAGCGGTACTACACGCAGATTTCGCTCGACCTCCTTGGGGAGGCGGAAGTGGCGACGATGGTCGCGCGGCTCCTTGGGACCGAGCAGGTGCCCCCGGATTTCGTGCGCGTCGTCTGGGAAAAGGCGGAGGGGAACCCGCTCTTCGTGGAGGAGATCACGACCGCCTTGCGTGAAGGCGGGCTACTCAGACCGGGCGCAGGCAGCTTTGCGGGAGCCCGGAACGCTGTGGGTGAGTTCCCGGACACCATGCAGGACATCATCAGCGCGCGTCTTGACCGGCTGGACGAGGCGGTAAAATGGACGGCGCAGACGGCCGCCGTCATCGGACGAGAGTTTAGCCTGAATCTGCTCGCCAGCGTCTCCGAGATTGCGCCCGAGGTTCAGCAGTACCTCGACACGCTGAGGCGCCAGGAGTTCGTGCACGAGAAGCGCTTCTTCCCCGAGCTCGAATACACCTTCAAGCACGCCGTCATTCAGGAGGTGGCTTATCGCAGCCTGCTGACGCATCGGAGCCGGGAACGGCACGGCGCGATCGGCCGCGCGATCGAGGAGATCTACGGCGGGCGCCTGGAGGAGCAAACAACGATCCTAGCCTACCATTACGCCCACAGTGAGAATCAGGACAAGGCCATAGCATACGCCCTGCTCGCGGGCGATCGGGCCGCCCGACTCTATGCGAACGCCGAAGCCACGGCCTACTATGAGCGGGCGCTCAACACGGCGCGGACGCTCGACGCCTCGCCGGATGTCAGGCGCGCGGTGATAGATGCGACCATTAAATTGGCGGCCGTCGGCGCGACCCGGCAAGACGTCACGGAGCGAGATAGGGGGAATCTCGAAGAGGCGCGTGCGATCGCGGAGGCACTTCACGACGAATCGCGGCTGGCGCAGGTTCTCTATTGGCTCGGGCGAATAGCCTATCTTCGCTGGCAGCCATCGTCCGCGATCGCCTATGTCAAGCAGAGCCTGGACATCGCCGAGCGCCTGGGCGACGAGAGCCTGGCGGCCGCCCCCACCAACCTGATCGGCCGCATCTACTGGCAGCAGTCCGACTACAAGAAAGCCAGCGAACTCCTAGAGCGGAGCGCCGAGCAGATGCGCCGCCTGGGCAACAAGACCGAAGAGGCGACGGCGGCTGGCTTCGCAGGGTTCGCGCTTGGGTTGATGGGCGAGTTCGATCGCGCCTTGGCGTACACTGAGCATGGTCTCCAGCTCGCCCAGGAGATCAAGAATCCATTTGCGGAGGCGTCCCTCTATCTCGAGCGGGCCATCGTGCGAGGTGAGCGCGGCCAGTGGGCTCTTGCTTTCGCCGATTTCGACCAGGCACGGCGGGGCGCCGAGCAAGTCGGGGACGTGTTCAGGGTCTACATCGTGAACTTCTTCGAGGGGCGAGTCCACACCATCGCAGGAGATCCGCGGCGGGGACGAGCGCTGATCGAAGAAAGCCTCGCACAGAGCGAGCAGATTGGAACGCGGTTCGCTCTCGCATGGCAGAAGAGCTTGCTCGCCCAGGCGCTCCACGCGCTCGGCGAGCTCGCTGCAGTCCCTGCCTTGTGCGAAGAGGCCATCCGTCTCGCCGACGAGACGGAAGATCGGTTTCCCAAGGCGCTCGGCCATCGGACCCTCGCTCAGGTGTTCATGAGCGCTCATCCACCTGAACACGAGAAAGCGGAGGCGCATGTCCGGGAGGCCATCAGGATTCACCGGGAGATCGGTACCCGGCCGGAGCTTGCCCGTAGCTATGTGAGTTACGCGCGGTTGCTCCAGGTTGGGGCCCAGCATGAGCGAGCCGAGAAATTGCTTACAAACGCGATCACATTGTTTCAAGAGATGGGGATGATCCGAGAGGTTGAAGAGGCGACGGAGATGTTCCGGCGTTCCTGAGGAGGCAGCCGGCCGCAGTCGCCTCCAAGACGCCGCGACGCCAGACATGAGGAGAACGCCATGAAGATACTTGTCGAGCACCACGGCCCCATCACCACCGTGATCATCAACCGGCCGGGGGTCCGTAACGCGGTTGACCCGGAGACCGCGGCAGCACTTGGCGAGGCCTTCCGCGCGTTCGACGCGGATCAAACGTCGGCGGTCGCCGTGCTCTGCGGCACGGGGGGCTGCTTCTGCGCCGGCTATGACCTGAAGTATCTGGCAGCCCACGGGCTACCGTCGTCTTACCACCCCGAGGGGGAACCGGCGCTAGGTATCACGCGGACACTGCTGGACAAGCCGGTAATCGCGGCGGTCGATGGCTTCGCGGTCGCTGGTGGCCTCGAACTGGCTCTCTGGTGCGACCTGAGGGTCATGGAAGAGGACGCGCAATTCGGGGTCTTCTGTCGCCGCTGGGGCGTTCCCCTCATCGACGGAGGCACCGTACGACTTCCGCGGCTTATCGGCATGAGCCACGCGCTCGATATGATCCTCACCGGTAGAGCGGTGGGCGCCCAAGAGGCGCTCGGATGGGGACTCGCCAACCGTGTCGTGCCGAAAGGGCGCGCACGCATCGAAGCAGAAATCCTTGCCAACGAGATTGCGCGATTCCCGCAGACTTGCTTGCGCACGGACAGAGGGTCTTGCCACCGGCAGTGGGACTTCGAGCTTGACGAGGCGCTGAAAGATGAGGGCCGCCGCGGCCTCGCGCCCCTCTTGGAGGAGGCTCGAAGCGGTGCCAGTCGCTTCGCTGCCGGGCTCGGCCGCAGCGGATCATTCGAGCGAATCTGAATGAGTGCACGCTGGAGGCACGCCGACGACAGTGCGGGTAGGCATGTCTCGCACGGCGCCGACTTGACTGCGAGGTGGGCATGCTGCGCCCGAAACGTTCATCCAGAGCCCTAACTCAAGTTGAACGACGCCGTCTACGCCGCGCTCTCGAAGCGGCCGGGACCGCGCGAGGGCAGGGTGTTCCTGAGCCGCACCATCCGCAAGGCCTTCGACAAGGCGGTGGAGGCGGCGAAGCTGGAGGACTTCCGGTTTCACGATTTGCGGCACACCGCGGCCAGCTACCTCGTGATGCGGGGCGCCTCGCTAGTCGACGTGCGCGCTGTGCTCGGCCACAGCGACGTCAAGATGACCATGCGGTACGCCCACCTCAGCCCGGAGCACCTGCGCGCCGCCGTCGCCCGCCTCGACGGCCTCACGTCGACAGCGGCGGGGACACCGACTGCAGCACACGGACAGCACAAAGTGGTAAAATCGCGTCCGCAGTTCGCGTAAGTGCCTGATCGCCGGGGTAGCTCAGTGGCAGAGCAACTGATTCGTAATCAGTAGGTCGCGGGTTCAACTCCCGCCCCCGGCTCCACATTTTCCGCATAGATGCGTAAGCGCCGCAATCCGATCGTTGTGTACAACTGGACAGGTATCTGCGAGGTCAAATCTGCTGGACAGGTATCGATGCAAATTGTCCTGGATGATGTGTATGCTCCGGGAACACCCATATCGTTTCAGCGAACGCCCCCGACATTCGTCCACAAGATTACGATTTAAGATAGCCACGGCACCTTCCCGCTAAACCTTTCCGAGATGGCGACGACACCCGATCCTTGGCTATTGCGTGCCGAAAGTGGCGAACGGGGTCATTTGACCCTATGCTTCGAACTGTTGCGACTTCAATATCCCAACTCTAAGTTTGGCGGTACCGGCGAAGATGGCACGTGGGGCATAATTATCGAGTTCGTTGTTCCCCTTGAGACTGGTTCCGGTGGCTTCTGGAGAGTCGAGCGTGTCCCGACACCCGAGGCATTGTTGCTCTTGGCGGTTGGGGCAGTTACTGCTCACGAGTATAGCCAGGATGCGCGGAGTTGTCCCGCTCGCTGTTGAACTTGGCTGAGCGCGACGGCAGGGCATCATACCCTCAGTTCACAGCGCGGAGGGGGATACCGATATAGCGGCCCCCCTCGGGAAGATCGATCTTGAGCCAATTGTGGCCCTCGCT
>WNFS01002319.1_pt1 | contig 14394 bp, 10 predicted proteins | sample 5400141 | NCBI WGS metagenome assembly WNFS01 (sample SAMN13153358, study PRJNA577476) | soil metagenome | isolation source: 60 cm saprolite under Madrone tree | place: USA:California | collected 2016-06-14
TGCCCGAACAGGATCACCTCCGCGCCCGTCAGCGACTTCAGCCGGCGCGCCTGGGCGCTGGTGATCTCGCTGGCGATCCCTCCCACCTGCACCGTCTTATCGGCGGCGACCTCCGGGTCGATGAGCTGTCCGAATCCGCCGTTCTTGAGCGCCTCGAGCACGGTGGTCTCGGCGATGCGCAGATCGGTGGACACGAGCGCATCCTGTCCCCGCATCCAGGCCGCGCGTGGCCCCGCCATGCCGATGTTCTGCTCGGCGATCAGCACCATGGTCCGCGGCATCCCCTTGCGCGCCATGAGCAGGCCCATCGCTTCCAGGTCCTTGTCGAGCTCGGCGGTCCCGATGAAGGCGCGCACGGTCACCTGAACCACCGCGCCGTCCATGCCCTCCTTGACGATCTCGTACCGGCGGACGAACCCCTGCGCGTGCGTCAGGACCCGGTCCATCTTGACCTGGAAGTCCTTCATTTCCGTGATGGAAGACACCCGCGTGCCGGCAGCCATCTCCACTGCGCGGCGGAGAGCGTCGTCGATCGCCTTCTGCCGCGCCGCGGGCCTGTCGTCGTCGAGGACGGCGGCCTCTCCCTGCGCCACCTGCACCAGCATGTCGCCCTGGACCGGCGCCGGCTGCGCGGTTCCACCGGCGGGATCTCCCGCACCTTTGAGCGGAGCATCTCCCGGCGGGACGCGGATCGCCCGCGAGAGCTCCGGCGGAAGCGCGTCGAGCGGAACCTCGATGTCCAGCGTCACGCCGCCGTCCGAGAAGTAGCGGGTCTTGATCGGCTTCACGCCTTTCAGCGTCCCCTCCACCCGGCCGGTCAGCGCTTCGTCGTCCTGCAGCAGCGTCCCGACGCTGCCGCCGGACTGCAGCTGCATCCCCTTCAGCGACTCGAGGGCATTGCGAATCGCGTCGAGCTTGGCGGCCCTCTCCGCTCCGAGCCGTGCCACCGCGACGGAGGGCGCGTTCAGGTCGGGCGCGCCTTGCCCGTGGCCGATGAGCACGCGGCGGTTCCAGTCGATCTCGCCTCTTCCCTGCGCGAGCGCCGGCGCCGCGACCAGCGCGGCGATCAGAGCGATGCGACGAAGCAAATGACCCTCCCGGTCCGGCCTTCAGTATCGCAAAGACAGTCTGGCGCAGCCACTTCCAGGCCGGGCCGCCGCAAGCGTCCTCGGGAGCTTCCTACCCGCGCACGGCCTTCCTTTTCCGGTCGACCAGGGCTTCGACGGTCTGGCTGATGCGCTGGCTCAGGATGAGCATCTCGCCGACGTCGGTCGGGGCCTGCTGCCGATGGCCGTTGTCCAGGTACAGCATGTAGGACACGCGCCCGCGGTGCAGCACGGGGAAGATGAGGGAGCTGAGCGGCACCTTCTTCCCCAGTGTGGCCAGGAAGCGGATGTTCGCCGGCGTCCTCTGCAGCGGGCCCAGGTAATGGCTGCGGGTCCTCGCTACCAGGGAGAACGCGGAGTCCGTCGAGAGCGGCATTGCCACCTGCCGGGCGCTCTCCGTCCCTTCGCCGAGGCCGTCCCAGCCCAGCGCGACTCCGCCCTGGACCTGGAGGAGGACGGCGCGGGCAGCCTTGCTGCGCGAAGCGCGCAGCACGATGTGGGCGATCGCGTCGCGGTCGGAAACTCCTTCGAGCGCCTGCAGCGCGTGCTTGAAATCCAGCGGGCTCTCGTCGCGCGCCGGCAGCGGCGGCGCGGGGACGTCGTCCCAGGTCACTTTTCGCAGCGGCGGCTCCTCCGGCTCGGCACGCGCGGCAACGGCCTGCTGCACCGGCTCGGTGACGATCGCGTCCGCAGGAACCTCCCCGAGGATGGCATCGTCCGGAAGCGCCTCGATCTGCTCTTCCTCCGGGGGTGGAGCGGGCTGCTGGACCGCAAGCGCTACCGGCGGTTGCGCCGAGGCGGGCGGGGTCGAAGGAGCCGGCGCGCCGGACCTGCCCTGCACCACCTGGTTGTAGATCTCGTTGAAGGCGCTCTCGTCGATCAGTTCCGGCGTTTCCTCCAGCGCCTTCGCCTTCTCTTCCATCCGCTTGCGCCGCTTCGACCGCCCCTCCTCGGGGACGACTCCAAAATCCAACGCGCGCATCTGGCGCGTCGCCTGGTAGTTCGCGCGCAGCAGTTGGTAGATGCGGAACTCGGGAGCGATCACCGGCACGCAGGTGCGCCCGGTCTTGTACGACAGCTGGTCCAGCTCGCTGAGCTTGATCTCGCAGCAGAGCACTTTGAGCCGGCGCTTCTCCAGCTTCCAGGGGACCATCTCCTGCCGGTCGGCGATGTGCTTCGGGATCGCGGACACCAGCGCGGGGTCCACGGATAGTTCGCCCCAGGCGACCTCCGCACCCAGCTGTTTCCCCAGGGCGCGGGCGAGGTTCTCCTCCTCCACGAGCTTGAGCTCGAGCAGGTTGGTGCCCAGGCGCCCGCCGTAGAGGACCTGCCAGTCCAGCGCTTCCTCGAGCCCTTCCTGGGTCAGGTGGCCCTCGCGAATGAGGACCTCGCCGATCTTTGCCATCTGGATTGAGGCTAGCACAGGGTCCGGGCCCCGCCCGCCCCCAAACCGACCGGGCCCGGGCAGAAAAACGTGCTCCCCTGGGTTGCAGGGACCATGACACGCACGCTCGCCATGCTTGCCGGCGTCCCCCCGGCCTCTGCGCCCCGGCCCCCGCATCTGGAGCCTGTGACCACTGGCATCTTCATCACGGTCCAGGTTGCGAAGGGGGCCGCGTGCGAGAGGCTGCTCGGCGCACCGGCCAGCGCAGGGGTCCCAGTGCCATGAAGGAACACCACGTGATCACTCAAAACGATTGGCGCCTGCAGGGTCAGGACTGGCTTCGCGAAGAGCTGCTTCGCTTCGCGCACTACCGGCCGCAACGGGTCGGCTCCGAGCACGACCACTGCGAATTCTGCTGGGTGCCGTTCAAGACCAGCGACGTCCCGGGCACCGCCAGGGAAGGCTACGTGACCCAGGACAGCCGCTGGATCTGCGAGACCTGCTACGAGGACTTCAAGCTGATCTTCGACTGGGTCCTCGAGACCTGAAGACCTCAGCCCACTCTTGCCAGCGAGAGTCGCCCGCGCCAGCGGTGCAGGAGCTGCTCGCGCACGGCGGCATTCTCCGGGCTGCGCATCTCCGGATCTTCCTCGACCAGCGCGAACGCTTCCTCGCGCGCCTCCTTCAAGATGGTTTGATCCCGGGCAAGCTCGGCGACCGCGAAGTCCGGCATCCCGCTCTGCTTCGTCCCCAGGTACTCTCCCGGTCCCCGGAGCATCAGGTCTACTTCCGCGATGCGGAAGCCGTCGGTGGTCTCCTCCATCACCTGCAGCCGCTCGCGAGCGGCGGGTCCCCACTCCGCGCCCGACGTTCCCGTCAGCAGCAGGCAATGCGACTTCGCGGCCCCACGCCCGACCCGGCCGCGCAGCTGGTGGAGCTGCGAGAGGCCGAATCTCTCTGCGTGCTCGATCAGCATCACCGTGGCGTTCGGCACGTCGACGCCGACCTCGATGACCGTGGTGGCCACCAGGATCTTCGTTTCTCCGCGGCGGAAGCGCTCCATCTCCTCGTTGCGTTCCACCGCGCTCTGGCGGCCGTGCACCAGGCCGATCGAGACGCCGGGGAAGACGTCCATCGCCAGGCGGTCGCGCTCCTGGGTGGCGGCTTTGAGGTCCGCGAGCTTCTCGCTCTCCTCGACGAGCGGGAGGACGACGTACGTCTGCCGGCCGGCCTTCAGCTCGCGCCGGACCACGTCGTACGCCTTCTCCCGCGCGGAGTCCCGGTACACCCTGGTCGCGATCGGCGTGCGCCCCGGAGGCAGCTCGTCGAGCACCGAGACGTCCAGGTCGCCATAGAGCGTCAGCGCCAGGGTGCGTGGAATGGGCGTGGCCGTCATGACCAGCACGTCCGGCCGGTGGCCTTTCGACATCAGGCTGCGGCGGGTCATCACGCCGAAGCGGTGCTGCTCGTCGATGATCGCCAGCCCGAGCTTGTGGAACCCGGTGGCCTCCTCCGCCAAGGCGTGCGTGCCCACCACGATCTGCGCCGCGCCCGAGCGCAGCAGGCGCCCGGCATGCTCGCGCTCGCGCTGCGGCAAGCTTCCGCTGACCAGCTCCACGTGCACCGGCGCGCCGCGCAGGAGCATTCGCAGCGAGCGCGCGTGTTGCTCGGCCAGGATCTCGGTGGGCGCCATCAGCGCGGCCTGGTAGCCGTCCTCCACCGCGATCCGCGCCGCGCAGAGCGCGACCGCCGTCTTTCCGCTGCCCACGTCCCCCTGCAGCAGGCGGTTCATCGGCTCCGGCTTGCGCATGTCGCCGGCGATGTCGGACAAGGCACGCTGCTGCGCGCCGGTGAGCGCCCAGGGCAGCGCCGAAACGATGCGGTCTACTGCGTCCGGGAGGCCGCGAAAGGCGATGCCCGGCTCGACCTTCACGCCGCGCCGGCGCAGCGCCAAGCCGAGTTGCACCAGGAACAGCTCCTCGAACGCGAGCCTGCGCCGCGGCTCGCCGCCGGGAGCTCCGCGCGCCAGCTCCGCCGCGAACTTCTCTGGGAAGTGCGCCTCCCGCAGCGCGTCGGGCAAGGCGAGCAGCCGCCTCCGCCGCCGCACCGGAGCCGGCAGCACGTCGTCGACGAAGCCGACGTACTCGTCCACCGCCCGCTTCTCGATGCGCCGGAACGTCCGCTGCGGAAGGCCCTCGACGTCGGTGTAGACGGGGACCACCCGCCCGAACGAGTCGTCGTCCCGGGGAGCGGCCGGATCGCCGTCGGCTCCCAGCAGCTCGACGTCGGGGTGATGCATCACCTTGCCGCCGCCCCGGTAACCCTCGCGCACCTCGCCGGAGACGAGCACCTGGGCGGATGGCCGGAAGCGCTCCAGCAGGCTGGGCCGATAATGGAACCAGATGCACACCAGCGTCCCGCCGGCGGCGTCGCGGACGAGCACCTCCAACCTGCGCCGGCGGCCTCGCGCTTCCTGGGCCTTGAGGATCCGGCCGGCGATGACCGAGCGCTCGCCGATCGGCGCCTCCGCCACCGTTCGCGGCGTGCGCCGGTCTTCATACTTGCGCGGGAGGTTGAGGAGCAGATCGCCGACGGTCCGCAGGCCCTTGGCCTCCAGCTTCTCGGCGATGGCCGGCCCCACGCCGCGCAGCTGGATCACCGGCGTCGACAGCGGATCCGGGGGAGCTTTCGGAGCGGCGGCCGGCACGGGCATGGTCGGCAGCTTGCCGGAACCCCCTGACACCGACCGCGCAAGAGCTGAGATTTCCAGCGGGATCGGCAGAAGCGCGCCCAGCTCCCGCACCAGCGCAGCGATGGCCGTCTGCCGGTCCGCCTCGCTCAACTCGTCGAAGCCGCGCACGCTCTGAGCCAGCCTCTCCAGCCGCGCGGCGGAGGCCTCGCTGGCGTAGGCCCGGGCCTGCTCGACGACCTTCGCCACCAGCGCCTCGAGCCCGGTGAGGCGCGAGACTCCCGCGCGCGTCGCGAATCGCAGAGGCTTGAGGAGCGGCGACAGCGCGAGGGAAAGCCCGGGGTCGCCCTGACTCACCGCTATTCCCCTTCGTCGATCTCGTACTCGAGGAACAGCACTTCCAGCACCTCGTACTCGCGTTCGCCGCCCGGCGTACGGATCTTCACGGTGTCGCCCACTTCGCGTCCGATCAGGCCGCGGGCGATCGGGCTGGTGATGCTGATCCGCCCCTTCTTCAGATCCGCCTCCGTCTCACCGGCGATGGTGTACTGCGCCTTCTGGCCCGATTCGGCGTCCTCGAGCTTGACGGTGGCGCCGAACATCACCCGCTCGCCGGAGAGCTTGGAAACCTCGATGATCTCCGCCCGCGCCAACCGATCCTCGAGCATCTGGATGCGGCCTTCGATGTGGGACTGCTTCTCCTTGGCCGCGTGGTACTCGGCGTTCTCGCGGAGGTCGCCATGGTCGCGGGCCGTGGAGATTTCCTGAACGTTTTTAGGGCGTTCTACCGTCTTCAAGCGCTTCAGCTCGCGCTTGATGGCCTCCGCGCCGGCCTTCGTCATGGGGATCTGGTTGCCTGCCATCATGCTGCCCTGAGCAAGTGAAGCGAGTGAAACGAAACGCGGCCGGTCCCCCGAAGGGTCCGGCCGCTCGCGAGCACATCATTGTGGAGGCGCTTGGCAAAATCAACCAAAAGCTACCTTTGACGGGCAAGGAGGCAGCCATGAAGCTGTTCGCCAGCGCTACAGCTGTCCTGCTCCTCGCCTGTGGGGGCGAGCCGTGTGCCCCTCGGGGACCTGCCGCTGACGATTTCCCTTGCACGCAGGGCGTCATTGCATAATTATGCGGTTCGATGCAGACCGTCCCGGTCGGGATCATCGGCGCGTCGGGGTACAGCGGGCTCGAGCTGAGCCGCATCCTCGCGCTGCATCCGCAGGTCGAGCTCAAGCTGCTGGGCAGCGACAAGTGGGCCGGAGACACGGCGGCGCGCCGCGCGGGGTTGCCGGGGGCCGCCGGGAAGTTGAGGTATGCGCCCCAGGAGAAGTGCGCGGAGCTTTCGCGGGAGTGCGCGGTCGCCTTTCTCGCCACGCCGGCGGACGTGTCGATGGAGCTCGTGCCCCGGCTGCTCGAATCAGGGGTCAAGGCGATCGATCTGTCCGGCGCGTTCCGGCTGCGCGATGCGGCGCTCTATCCGAAGCACTATGGGTTCGAGCACGCCCACCCCGATCTCCTTTCGGAGGCGTTCTACGGGCTTCCCGAGCTTGCCCGCGCGCCGCGCGGCTCCCGCCTCGTCGCCAATCCGGGATGCTACCCGACCGCGGCGGCGCTGGCGCTGGCTCCCCTGATCGACGCGCGCCTGCTCGCGCCGGACCCCCTGATCGTCGACGCGGCTTCCGGCGTCACCGGCGCGGGCCGGAAATCGGCAGAGGACTTCTCCTTCGCCGAAGTCGACGGCGACTTCCGCGCGTACAGGGTGCTGAGACACCAGCACCAGCCGGAGATCGCGCAGACGCTGGCGCGACCCCTCACCTTCACTGCGCACTTGCTGCCGGTGAAGCGGGGAATCCTGGCCACCTGCTACGCGCGCCTCGCCCCGGGCCGGAAGGCCAGCGAGCTGCAGGCGGCATTGCTGCATAAATATGCAGACGCCCCCTTCGTCGAAGTGCTGGAGATGCCCGATCAGGTGACGCTCAAAGGGGTGACCGGGACCAACCGCTGCCAGGTGGCCGTGGCGGCGGACGGCGAGGTGGTGGTGGCCATCTCCGCCATCGACAATCTCATCAAGGGGGCGGCCGGTCAGGCCGTGCAGAACCTCAACCTCATCATGGGCTGGGCGGAGACCGCCGGCCTCGATACGCTGCGGGGGTTCCATCCGTGAAAGTACCGAAGGGGTTCTTCTGGGCCGGCATGCAGGCCGGCATCAAGCCGAATCGCAAGGACCTGGCGCTGGTGTACAGCGATACGCCCTGCTCCGCCGCCGGCTGCTTCACGCAGAACCTGGCCAAGGCGGCGCCGGTCCTCGATGCCGAGAAGCGGCTCCCGGCCGACGGAATCCGCGCGGTGGTGATCAACAGCGGCAACGCCAACGCCCTCACCGGGCCCGAAGGCCTCGAGGACGTAAAGACGGTCTGCGAAGCCGTGGCCAAGGAGCTCCAGGTTGGAGCAGGCGCGGTGGTGAGCGCGTCCACCGGAGTGATTGGCGTGCGGTTGCCCGCGCACAAGATCGTTTCGTCTGCGCCGGCGCTGGCCGCCTCGCTGAAGGCCGACCCCCTGCTCGCCGCCGAGGCGATCCTGACCACCGACACGCGCATCAAGCTGGGAACGCGATCGGTGCGCATCGGCAACAGGGAGGTGACCCTGACCTGCATCTGCAAGGGCTCGGGGATGATCGCGCCCTCGCTGGCGACGATGATCGCGGTGGTGGCCACCGATTGCGCCGTCACCCCGCCGATGCTTTCGGTAGCGCTGCGGCAGGCCATGAAGCGCAGCTTCAACGCGCTCACGGTGGACGGCGACATGTCCACCAACGACTGCGTCTTCGCGCTGGCCAACGGCAAGGCGGGCAATGCCCCCATCGCCGATCCGGGGTCGGCGCTCGACGCCTTCTCCGGCGCGCTGGACGAGCTCTGCCAGCAGATGGCCAAGGAGATCGCCGCCGACGGCGAAGGCGCCACCAAGCTGCTGGACGTTTCGGTCGAAGGCGCACCGGCCGAGGACGTGGCGCTCGACCTGGCCAAGGCCTGCGCCGGCTCGAGCCTGGTCAAGGCGGCCATCTTCGGCGCCGACCCGAACTGGGGGCGGATGCTGGCCTCCATCGGCGCCCGCGCCGGCACCGCGGGATACGCGATCGATCCCGCGGACGCGCGAGTCATGGTGCAGGACGTCGCGGTGTACGACCGCGCCCCGCTCGCTTACGACGCAAGCGTGCTCAAGGCGCGGATGCGCGAGCCGGAGATCCGGGTCACGGTCGACCTGCGCCGGGGCGAGGGCAAGGGACAGGCCTGGGGCTGCGATCTCTCGTACGACTACGTGAAGATCAACGCCGACTACACCTCGCTGATCGTCACCAAGCCCGACGGCGGCGTGGCCAAGGACGACCGGCTCTCCAACTACAGCCCCACCTTCAAGGTGAAGCTGCTCGTCGACGCGCTCGAGTACATCAAGAAGTTCTCCGGCACCCGCTGCGTGATCAAGTACGGCGGCGCCGCCATGGTGAAGGAGTCCTTGAAGAAGTCCTTCTGCGACGACATCCGGCTGCTTCGCGCCGTCGGGCTGCGTCCCATCGTCGTGCACGGGGGCGGCCCGGAGATCACCCGGACGCTGGAGAAGCTCGGCGGCAAGGCCGAGTTCATCGACGGACAGCGCGTCACCAACGCCTCCGACCTGAAGGTGGTGGAGATGGTGCTCACCGGCTCCATCAACACCGAGCTGGTGACGCTGCTCAACGGCAACGGCATCGCCCAGGCCGTCGGCGTCTCGGGAAAGGACGGCGGCCTCATCCGGGCGCGGAAGCTGGTGCAGGAAGGCCGCGACCTTGGACAGGTGGGCGAGGTCACCCGGGTCAACCGCGACTTCCTGGAGATGCTTCTCCAGCAGGGCTACGTGCCAGTGGTGTCGCCGGTGGGCCTGGGCGAGGACGGGCAGAGCTACAACATCAACGCCGACAACGTCGCCGCCGAGCTGGCCGTCGCCATCGGCGCCCAGAAGCTCATCTACCTCTCCGACGTCCCCGGGATCCTCAAGGCCGGCGAGCTGATCGGCCAGCTGACCAGCGCCGATCTGAGGACGTTGATCGACGACGGCACCATCGCCGGCGGCATGAAGGCGAAGGCGAACAGCATCCTCCGGGTGCTCGCCTCCGGCGTGCCCAGCGTCCATCTGCTCGACGGACGCGTTCCGCATTCGATCATCGGCGAGCTGTTCACCGACAACGGCGTCGGCTCCTGGATCCGCGCATGAGGCTGATGCGGGAAAAGGGTGGCAAGCACGAGCGGCACGAGGAGATCCGCCGTCTCTTGCGCGCGCGCCGCATCTCCACCCAGCAGGAGCTGGCGGAGCTGCTCGCCGCCCAGGGCATCGAGACGACCCAGGCCACGCTCTCGCGCGATCTCGCCGAGCTGGGGGTGCTGCGCGTCTCCCGTCCCGAGGGCGCTGTCTACGAGCTGGAGCCGGTGAATGCCACGGCAACCCCGCTCGCGGAGCTGGGTGAGACCGTCTTGTCCTTGCGCGACAACGACACGCTCGTCGTGGTGAGGACGCGGCCCGGGATGGCCTCCGCCGTCGCCCTGGCCATCGACAACCGGCGCATGCCGGAGTGCCTGGGCACGCTCGCCGGCGACGACACCATCTTCGCCACGCCCGCGCGCGGCGTCTCGACGCGGCGGCTCGCGCAGCAGATCCGCAGTCTCTTCGGAAGGGAGATCGACTAATGGCAGCACCTCGTCAGAAAGTGGTCCTGGCGTATTCCGGCGGGCTCGACACCAGCGTCCTCGTCCGCATCCTCACCGACGAGTACGGCTACGACGTGATCGCCTGCCACGCCGACGTGGGCGAGTCGCGGGACCATGAGAAGCTCAAGGCGAAAGCGCGCCAGGCCGGCGCCGTCGCCACCGAGATCGTCGACGCGAAGGAAGAGTTCGCCACCCAGTTCTGCTTCCCCGCCCTGCAAGCCAACGCCCTCTACCAAGGCGTGTATCCGCTCAGCGCCGCGCTCAGCCGTCCCCTGATCGCCAAGCACCTGGTGGCGGCGGCGCGCAAGCACGGCGCCACCGCGGTGGCCCACGGCGCCACCGGAAAGGGCAACGATCAGGTCCGATTCGACCTGGCCGTGAAAGGCATGGCGCCGGAGCTGAAGATCCTCGCCCCTCAGCGCGAGCGGAACATCACCCGCGACGCGGCGATGGAATACGCCGCGAAGCACGGCATCGAGGTGCCCACCTCCAAGAAGTCTCCATTCTCCATCGACGAGAACCTCTGGGGCCGCTCCATCGAGGGCGGAGTGCTCGAGGACCCGGCCCAGGAGCCGCCCGAAGCGGCCTTCGCCTGGACCCGGAGCGCCGACGCGGCGCCAGCCGCTCCCGCCTATCTGAAGATCGGGTTCGAGGCCGGCCTTCCGGTCACCGTCAACGGCGAGAAGCTGAAGCCGGCGGCGTTGATCTCCAAGGTGGGCGAGATCGCCGGCCTGCACGGCGTCGGGCGTATCGACCTGATGGAGGATCGGGTGGTGGGCATCAAGAGCCGCGAGACATACGAATGCCCTGCGTCCGTGGCGCTGATCGCCGCGCACCAGGAGGTGGAGCGCTTCACCGTCATGGGCGACGCGCTGCGAGTCAAGGGCCAGCTCGACCAGCGGTTCGCGCAGCTCACCTACGAGGGCTTCTGGTTCAGCCCGCTCCGTCTCGCGCTGCAGGCTTTCAACGATGCGCTGGCAAGGACCGTCGACGGCGAGGTGACGCTGAAGCTGTTCAAGGGCTCGCTGCGCGTGGTGGGCCGGACCTCTCCGCACGGCCTCTACAACCACGCGCTGTCGACCTATGGCGCCGGCGACCGCTTCGACCATCGCGCGGCGGAAGGCTTCATCCAGCTGCTCGGGCTGCAGCTCCAGGAGTTCTCGCGCCAGCACGGCGGAATCGACCGGTGACCGTCGTCGGCTCCGGCGCCGCTTCGGGGGGGGCCCAGCTCCTGCCCGAGGTGCTGGCGTTTTCCAGCTCGCTGCCGCTCGATCGGCAGCTCTTGCGCGAGGACGTGATCGGGTCGCTGGCGCACCTGATCATGCTCTCGCGCACCGGCATCGTGCCGCGGGACGCCGCAGCCGCGATCCGCGCCGAGCTCCTGCGGGTGCTCGAGGGAGCTCCGGAGCTGCCCGACGAGGAGGACGTCCACATGGCCGTGGAGACGCTGCTCTCCCGCGCCCTGGGCGAGCAGGCCGGGATGCTGCACACCGCCCGGTCTCGCAACGACCAGATCGCGCTCGACCTGCGGCTGCACGTCCGCGAGCAGTGCGCGTCCGCCTTGCAAGAGCTCTCGACGTTGCTCGGCGCTCTCGCCGGTCGGGCGGAGCGCGAACGGGACACGCTCCTGCCCGGGTACACGCACCGGCAGCGCGCCCAGCCGGTCAGCGCGGCCTACTATCTCTGCGCCTGGGGAGCCATGTTCGCCCGCGACCTCGAGCTGCTGCGCGCGGCGGCCGCTCCGGAGATGCCGCTGGGGGTCGGCGCGCTCGCCGGGACCTCGCTTCCCATCGATCGCGAGATGGTCCGCAAGCTGCTGCGCTTCGATCGCCTGACCGCCAACGGCCTCGATACCGTGGGCGATCGCGATTTCGCGCTCGATTTCGCTTACGCGGCCGCGCGCATGCTGCTGCACGCGAGCCGCGTGGCGGCCGACGTGATCGACTTCTGCACCGCGGAGTTCGGGTACCTCCACCTCGACGACCAGATCGCGATGGGCTCCTCGATGATGCCGCAGAAGCGGAACCCGGACCTGTTCGAGCTGATCCGGGGGAAGTCCGGGCGCGCGATCGGCAACCTGAATTCGCTGCTCGTCACGGTAAAGGGGCTTCCGGGCGGGTACAACCGCGACTTGCAGGAAGATCGGCAGCCCCTGCTCGAAACCGGGCCGCTGCTGATCTCGGTCCTGCGGATGCTGCGGCTGGGACTCGAGCGCGTGCGCTTCGATCCCGAGCGTGGGCGGAAGGCGCTGGAGGACGGCGCTACCGCCGCCACCGACGTGGCCGAGGCGCTCGCCCAGACCGGGGTCCCCTTCCGGACGGCCTACAAGCTCACCGGCGCCCTGGTGCGCAAGTGCATGGAGGCGGCGGTCCCGCTCAGTCGCGCTCCGCTCGATCTGGCGCGCCAGATCGACCCGAGGTTCACGCCGGACGTCCTGAGGGCAGCGGACGCCGCCTCGTCGGTGACGCGGAAGAAGAACGCGGGCGGGACCGGCCCCGAGGCGATCGACGCGCAGATCGCGCATCTGCAAGCCTCCGCGCAGGCGGCATCCTCCGCCGGCGCCGCGATCCCCCGGCTCGGAACGCTCCTTTCGGACCTGAAGGAGGCGCGGCTGTGAAACGGGACTTTCTCCAGCTCTCGGACCTGTCGCCCGACGAGCACCGGACGCTCTTCCAGCGGGCGCGCGAGCTCAAGTCGATGCGGCGCTCTGGAGAACCGGTGCGCACCCTGGAAGGCCGTTCGCTCTTGCTGCTCTTCGAAAAGGCGTCCACCCGGACCCGCATCTCGTTCGAGGCGGCCATCGGCCAGCTCGGCGGGAACGCCATCACGCTGCCGACGGCAGAGAGCCAGATCGCGCGCGGCGAGACCCTGGAGGACACGGCGCGCGTCGCTTCGCGCTACGTGGACGCGATCATGTTCCGCACCCACGGGGACGATCGGCTGCGCGCTTTCGCGCGGGCCGCGACGGTGCCGGTGATCAATGGGTTGTCGGATGGCGGGCATCCGGTGCAGATCCTGGCCGACCTGTTCACGGTCGAGGAGAAGATTGGTGACATCAAAGGCAAGCGCGTCGCGTTCGTCGGGGATTGCGCCTCGAACATGGCCCGCTCGTATCTAGAGGCGGCGCCCATCTTCGGATTCGAATTGCGACTGGCCGGCCCCGACGGCTACTGGCCTCAGCCCTCGGAGATGCGCGGCGCTCACATCGACACGGATGTCGGGACGGCGGTCTCCGGCGCGGACGTAGTCGCCACCGACGTTTGGGTCAGCATGGGGCAGGAAACAGAAGCGAAGGAGCGGCTGCGGGCCTTCAAGGGGTACAGCGTCGACGAAGATTTGATGGCCAGCGCGAAGCCAGAAGCAATCGTTCTGCATTGTCTGCCCGCCCACCGTGGTGAAGAGATCTCTGCGAACGTGTTGGAAGGGGCCCAGTCCGCCGTCTGGGACGAGGCGGAGAACCGCCTGCACGTGCAGAAGGCGCTGCTCGAGACGCTAATCCTGCGAAAGTAAACACGAAATCAATTGTGTTCATTAGCGGACACTCGGTTCAACCGGTTGAACCTGGCTCATCCGGTTGGCCGCTTCGGGCCGCTTCGGGGCGTGTGGGCCGGGCTGATCCTGGAACAGCATCTTGAGAACTCCGGGCAGGTCCTCCTGCGTCGCCAAGCGCACCTTCATCGCGGCCACCGTCAATGGGCTTGCGTTCAGAGGGACGGCCTCTCCGTGTAGGTCCCGAACACGTCCTTCAACCGCGATACAATCTCGCCCAGCGTGGCCCGGGCCCGGACGGCCTCGATGGTCCCCGGCATCAGGTTCGCCGAGGGATCGCGCGCTTGCTCCGCGAGACCGTCGAGCAGTTCCTTCACCCTGTGATTGTCGCGCTCGCGCCGGACGCGCTGCGTCCGCTCGGCCTGCCGGCGCTCCACCTCGGGATCGACGCGGTGGATCTGAATGCCCTCGGCGCCGGCCGGGCCCGCGTAGCGGTTCACGCCGATGACCGGATGCTCCCCGGAAGCCCGCTTCTTCAGAGTCCGGTACGCTTGATCCGCGATCTCGCGCTGGAACCAGCCTTCCTCGATCGCCGTCACCGTGCCGCCCATCGCCGCCACCTGGTCCAGGATGGCGAAGGTCTCCCGCTCGAGCGCGTTGGTGAGCGACTCCACGTAGTACGATCCGCCCAGCGGGTCGACGACGTTCCCCACCCGCGTCTCCTCGGCGATGATCTGCTGCGTGCGCAGCGCGATCTTCATCGCTTCCTCGGTGGGAATTGCGTACGACTCGTCCAGCCCGTTGGCGTGCACCGACTGCGCCCCGCCGAGCACCGCGGACAAGACTTGGAGGGCCGTGCGGACGACGTTGTTCATCGGCTCCGACCGGGTCAACGAGGCGGCCGCGGTCTGGCAGTGGAAGCGGAGGCGCATCGATTCCGGCTTCCGAGCGCCGTACCGCTCCTTGACGATCTTCGCCCAGACCCGGCGGGCGGCG
>WNFS01006868.1_pt1 | contig 14391 bp, 13 predicted proteins | sample 5400141 | NCBI WGS metagenome assembly WNFS01 (sample SAMN13153358, study PRJNA577476) | soil metagenome | isolation source: 60 cm saprolite under Madrone tree | place: USA:California | collected 2016-06-14
CCTACCCACAAACCAAACGCGATGAACCGTTTGCTCAAACTCACCGCCATCATCGAAGCGGCTGCAGGGCTGGCGTTGATGGTCGTCCCTGCCGTCGTCGTCCGGCTGCTGCTCGGTTCTCGACTCGACACGTCTGCAGCGGTGACGCTCGGACGCGTGGCCGGCGCGGCGCTATGCGCGCTCGGTCTCGCTTGCTGGCTGGCGCGCGATGATGGTCAAAGCCGCGCCGCGAGAGGATTAGTTGCCGCGATGTTGCTTTACAACGTCGCGACCGTCGCCGTTCTCGCTTTCGCCGGCATCGGCTTTGGACTGCATGGAATGGCCTTGTGGCCGGCGGTGATTCTCCATGCGGCGATGGCCGTCTGGTGTATCGCGTGCCTGCGGCGCAGTCCCCAGAATGAGATGAATTGGTTCGATCATAAAACACGCGGGCCGCCTTCTACGGGATTCGACGCGCATCGAAGCGCAGTGGGATTCAACCCTAACGAGAAAAAGCGCGATCAATGAAGGAAATTGAGAAGTCATCGAGAGTAATGGGATTGCGTCGCTTCTCGATGGTCCAACTGCTGATCGCGCTTGTGTTGCTCTTCTTCTTCGTGCCTTTTGTCGAAGAAATCAAAGGCGGAGCTCTCATTGTATCGGCTCTGCTTTCCTTAGTGTTGCTCTCCGCTGTTCTTGCCGTCGCCAGCCGCGGTCGCACCCTGACTATCGCGCTCTTGCTGGCGATCCCGGCGGTCGCGGGCAGATGGATCAACCATTTTCAACCGCACTTGGTTCCATCAGCGATATTTCTCGTCGCAGGAATTGGCCTGGTTACTTTCGTCGTGGTGAATTTGCTGCGCTTTGTTCTGCGCGCCTCTTCGGTAGACGGCGAAGTACTCTGCGCGAGCGTCTCCGCTTACTTGATGCTTGGTTTGATCTGGACGATGGCTTACTGGCTGGTCGAGCAGTTGACACCAGGAGCTTTCGCGTTCAACACGGCCACCGGGACGAAAGAGACGATGGAAGGTTTCAATGCCTTCTACTTCAGCTTCATCACACTGAGCACGGTTGGCTACGGCGATATCACTCCGGTTTCGAAAGTCGCGCGCATGCTTGCAGCAACGGAAGCCATGACCGGGCTGCTCTATGTCGCGATCCTGATCGCCAGGTTGGTCGGCCTTTATTCAACTACGAAGTCTTCCTGATTCCGATACAAGCTGTGTGATCAGCATTGGCAGAGCCCCGAAATGTTTTGCTGCGAGCGATCCAACGGGCCTCGCGACGGCGTGGGACTAAAGTCCAATATGCGGGGAGCGCAGCGTGTTTAAATTGAAAAAATTCAAACTCTCCAGCGCTCAAAGAAATAACAAACATCACGAGACCCGAAGTAAAATGAAAACGATTCCACACTCTCTCCTACTGGCTCTCGCCAGCGTTGCCTTATGCGGCACCCAAACTCTGCGGGCTGCCGACACCGATCCCAAGATCGCTGAGATCACCAAAACTGCCGAAGCCTTTGTCGAAGCCTTTCATAAGGGCGATGCGAAAGCGGTTGCTGCCCTTTGGACTCCGGACGGCGATTTCATAAATGAAAACAGCCGAGTGCTTAAAGGGCAAAAGGCAATCGAGGATTCATTCGCGCAGCTTTTCGCTGCCAACAAAGGATTGAAGGTGCGGATCGACATCGCTTCAGTGCGATTTCCGGCGCCCGATCTCGCGATCGAGGATGGCACCTCGACCGCTGTCGCGCCCGATGGCTCCACACCGAGCCGCGCCCGCTATACAAACGTGCTGATCAAAAAAGACGGTCACTGGCTGCTTTCGAGCGTGCGCGAAGCTCCCTACAGCGAACCCAGCAATTACGAGCACCTGGAGGGGCTGGAGTGGACGATCGGCGAATGGGGCGACGAACAATCTAACGGGCCGGTTGGTCGAGTCTCTTTTGAGTGGGCGCCGGGACAGAATTTCATCATCGCAACGCGCGGGGTGGAGTTCAAGGACGACACCTTGGACAACGGCACCGAATGGATCGGCTGGGATCCCGCGACAAAACAGATTCACTCCTGGAGCTTCGAGGCTGACGGCGGTTACGGCGATTCGATCTGGACGAAGGACGGCGCCAAATGGGTCGTCAAATCCAACTCCACCATTAGCGACGGAACTAAAGTCAGCGCGACTCACATCATCACGCCGGTCGATGCCAACACGGTTACATGGCAATCCAAAGATCAGACTCTAAACGGCAAGCCGCTCCCAGACACCAAGCAAATCAAGATGAAGCGTGTCCTTCAAAAAACTGAATAACAAAATTCAACCGAGAATAAAACCATGAACTACAAAATACTCTCCCTCAGTGTTATTGCCGCGGCGGCGCTCGTCCTTCCATCGGTCGCAGTGTTCGCGCGGGGCGGCGGCGGCTTCCACGGTGGTGGTGGCGGTTTCCACGGCGGTGGCGGCAGCTTTTCGCACTCCGGTTCGACATCGTTCAGCCGTGGCAGCGGTTTCTCGCACAGCGGCTCGACCAGTCATTCCTACTCGGGCGGTGGATATCACTACGGCGGTGGCGGCGGCTACCACTACGGCGGTTATGGCGGCGCCCATTACGGGGGATGTTACGGAGGCGGATTTGCTGCTGGGGCGGTTACTGGCGCAGCTGTGACTGGAGCGGCAGCAGCCACGACTGCGGCCTATTACAACCAAAATCAAACCGGCGTCTATTACCGGCCTGCTTATTAAGAGTCGGCCGCGTGATCAGGGACGTTCACCACATTTGCAGCAATGAAAAAAACATTCACACTCCTCATGTCCGCCGTCTGCCTTTTTGCGTTACTGATCCAGGCAATTCGCAAGGCGGGCATCAAGAAAGCGATTGTGGCAAAGCGCGCCGGGCCTAGACCCCGTGCGCTTCGAGCGCTGCCAGACCCTTTGTCAACAGTGCGGAGCGCTCGATCCACCGTACGGGCGTTGAACGTTTCAAGGGCCGGTTAACTGCCGGATGACGCCAAGGCGTTGTCTCGCGCTGTTCAATCTGAATGTCTGAACGGACACAACGATGAAAACTACACACACACATAACCTCATGCTGGTCCCGCTCCTTGCGGGACTGGCGATCACCGCGGCCTCGGCTTCGGGACAAGCCACCCAGGGACTGGACCGCACGGTGCTGCCGATTCGTGAGCCGCAGTACCCGCCAATCACCGAACTGGATGCTCGCAACGCCAAGGCGCCACCGCGCTTCGAGATCAAAGCACCGGCCGCCGCGCCTAACGTCGTCATCGTTTTGCTGGACGACATCGGCTTCGGGCATTCCGGCGCTTTCGGCGGACCCTGCAACATGCCCACCCTCGATCGTCTGGCCGCCAACGGCTTAAAGTACAACACCTTTCACACCTGTGCGCTCTGTTCTCCCACGCGCACGGCTCTGCTCACCGGTCGCAACCATCACGTGAACAACGCCGGCGCCATCATGGAACTTGCCACGGCTTTTCCAGGCAACACCGGCATCAGGCCCAACAATGTCGCGCCTCTGGCAGAAATGCTTCGGTTGAACGGATACAGCACCGCTGCTTTCGGAAAGTATCATGAGACTCCGCCTTGGGAAGTATCCGTCTCTGGGCCGTACGATCGCTGGCCTACTCACTCAGGTTTCGACAAGTTCTATGGCTTCATCGGCGGCGAAACCAATCAGTGGGCGCCGGCAATTTTTGACGGAACCATCCGTGTGGAGCCACCCCACGATCCGAATTACCACTTCACCACCGATATGACGAACCAGGCAATCGGCTGGATGCAAGCCCAGCATTCACTCACACCTGACAGACCCTTCTACGTCTATTTCGCGACCGGCGCGCTCCATGCGCCGCATCACGTCCCGAAAGAATACATCGACAAATACAAGGGCAAGTTTGACCAGGGTTGGGACAAACTGCGTGAGGAAACTTTTGGGCGGCAAAAGGCAATGGGAATCATCCCGCAAAGTGCGCAGCTCACTCCGCGACCCAAGGAAATTCCCTCCTGGGATTCACAGACTCCCGACCAGAAAAAACTCGGAGCGCGCCAGATGGAAACCTTTGCCGGCTTTGCCGAGCATACTGATCATGAGGTCGGCAGACTGTTACAAGCGCTCGAAGACATGGGCGCAATGGACAACACCTTGTTGATTTACATCGTTGGCGATAACGGCGCCAGCGCCGAAGGCGGTCCCGAGGGCGCCTACAATGAGATGATGGCGTTAAACGGCATCATCAGTAACGCCGCAATCAACATGCCTCACCTCAATGCATGGGGTGGCCCGAGTACTTTTCCCCATTACGCGATCGGTTGGGCCTGGGCGGGCGACACTCCGTTCCAGTGGACGAAGCAAATCGCATCTCATTTTGGTGGAACCCGTAACGGGATGGTCATGCACTGGCCCAAACGCATCAAATCCAAGGGTGAAATCCGTTCCCAGTTTTCGCATGTCACAGATATCGCGCCGACCGCGCTGGAAGCCGCCGGTCTTCCTTTCCCGAAAATGGTTAACGGAACGGAACAGCGGCCGTTTGATGGAACTTCCCTCGTTTACACGATGGCTGGGTGGCGTGCACTCGCCATTCCATCCCCTGGTTGATGGTAGAGAACCCGCCGCTCACCAAAGACGTGTGGGAACTTTACCACGTAGATGAAGATTTCAGCGAAGCCAATAATCTTGCTGAAAAAAATCCGGAAAAGCTCAAGGAACTTCAAGATTTGTTTATGAAGGAAGCGGTCAGGAATTCTGTCCTGCCGATTGATGACCGCAGAGCAGAGCGATTTAATCCCGCCATTGCCGGGAGACCGGACATCATGGGTTCGCGCACTTCACTCACCGTCTACCCCGGGATGGTCGGGATGACAGAGAACGCTTTCATCAACGTGAAGAACCGTTCGCACACCATCACTGCCAATGTGGAGTTAGCCAACGCCAATACCAACGGTGTGATCATTGCCCAAGCCGGCAGGTTTGGCGGTTGGACCCTGTATATGAAACAGGGAAAGGTGCACTACGAATATAATTTCTTCGGAGTGGAAAGAACCAAAATTGCCTCAGCCGCTTCCCTGCCCGCAGGGAAACATTTGATCAAATTCCAATATGAGATCGATCAACCGAAGCCGGGTACTGGAGGCAAATGCATCTTGTTGGTTGACGACAAGAAAGTTGCCGAAGGTCATATTCCCAAGACACAGCCGTTCGCTTTCTCTGGAGATGAAGGGGCCGATGTCGGAATGGATGGCGAAACGGCTGTCTCAAATGATTACAAGCAAGGCGATAACAAGTTCACCGGCAAGATCGCCAAGGTAACCATTGATCTGAGCCCTTCAAAGTTGAGCGGTGCAGATGAAAAGAAAGTGGAAGAAGCGGGAGAAGCAGCCGCCTTTATCGAGGACTGATCAGCAGGACAATTAGCACGAGCAACGGACAACAATAAAGACCACCCGCAAGGGCATGATCAAAGTTTCCAGCGCGCCGATGCGCAAGGCCCTCGAACGATCACGTCGCCCGAGCCCTCTTATATAGAGAGGAAGAAACAATCGGTCGCTTAAGTTCTCCAACCGTAAGAGTGCGCGGCGTATCTTGCGTATCCTGCGGATCGGTTGAGGCGTCTCACTGGCGCCGCGACTTTGCCTGCTGCCAGAACTCTGGCCAATACTTTCATTTCCCGAACGGCGGCTTCAAGAGTCGCCAATAAAATGGCGGTCGCCGCAATCAATAGGAGGGCCGCAATGGCGCAGGCAACGTAAAGCCTGGGAATATTGCGCCGGTTGACCTCGACGAAAAGTTGCGGCGGGTTCATACTTTAGAACGAATTCTACAAGGGTGCTCTCGCTACCAGTCAAAGACTGGCGCGCGACTTTCCATTAAATATGTCGGAACGCCGTGCTGGGTATTGGACCAAAGTCCAATAGTCGGCCGCCGCGCGGAACGGGAATGATTTCGTCACATGACTGATCCAAGCGAAGCCAAGCGGCGCTGGTTCGAACCGGCGTCGGCAATTCTTATGGCTCTGGCCACGCTCGGCACAGCATGGTGCTCATATCAATCTTCGAAATGGAACGGGCAGAGCAGTACATTCGCTACCAAAGCGGCGCGCTCGAACCAACAGGCTGCGGTTTTACACTTGGAGGGCAACCAGGTCACGGCCCTCCAGGCGAAAATGTTCACTGAGTTTATGGATGGCCGGATGTCGGGTAATGAAAAACTGGCGCAGTTTTACCTGGATCGTTTTCCGCCGGAGCTCCGCAAGGCTTACGACGCATGGTTAACGGAGAAGCCTTTTGAAAATCCTCGCGCCGATCCCCACCCCTTTGTGCCAAATCTTTATCAACCGCGGTTCCTCGAAGACGCACGACAGGCCAACGCCGATGCCAGCCGAAACGACGCCGAAGGAAAACGAGCGAGCGCTGTGGCCGCGCACTACCTAAGCAATACCGTCCTGTTCGCCGCTGTCCTGTTTTTCGCCGGCACCTCCGCAAGATTCGATCATCGCTACGTGCGCCAGAGCAGTTTGTTCTTTGCCATCGCAGCGTTTCTCTTCGCCGCTGTGCGGATGGTTATGCTTCCCATGGCCTAGGCCCCACTCCCGACTCGATGAGCTAACTCAGAAGGCGGGCGTGGACTGCTCTGGCCCATCGTGGCTCTGGGCTTACTCAAAACCGGTGCTGCACTAGCTCGCCTACGGAACGACGCTGCTTCGATAGGCGAATGCTCATTGCTACGTATTTTGCTGCGGATTATTTGAGCCCAGCGTACAGTTCAGAATCGGAGACTACCATTTGGCGATAGCGGATGCTGTGATAGACGCGCCAGACTTAGGATTCCAAAATCGATATCGTGCGCTCCCATGGGACCAAGGTCCAATGGGCTGCACCGGATGCGCCCGCTAGAATAGGTGAAATCCGATGGCGGCAAAAATCGATTACCAGCCTAACGATATCTGTGTGTCGATCTTACCACCTATTGGCTCAGTCCCGGCACACGCGACGGAACGTTCATTTTTTCTGTGACAGTGAATTTTTGAGCCATGAAGATTTACGCCAGCAACCATTGAGAGCCTTATGAAAACAAAAGAGATCATCAAAAGAGCCCGTCGCTTGGCCAAACCATTCCGGGTCGGCAAAGGCAAGGATTTCCGGCTCAAAGATGTCGATCCGAACGACACACTTGAGTTCACCAAGGAGGAAGACAAGCCCAGAGCCAAAGAAACGCTCGCCACGGGAGTCGTGGCGCTGGCTGAACTCCAGGACAAACTCTACGCGCAGGACAAGTGGGGCGTGCTTCTGTTGTTTCAAGCGATGGACGCGGCCGGCAAGGATGGCGCCATCAAACACGTTATGTCCGGAGTGAATCCGCAGGGTTGTCAGGTGCATTCTTTCAAATCGCCATCAGCCGAGGATCTGGACCACGATTATCTCTGGCGCTGCATGAAATGCCTGCCGAATCGTGGCCAAATCGGAATCTTTAATCGCAGTTACTACGAAGAGGTCCTCGTCGTCCGCGTCCATCCCGAATTTCTAAAGAAGCAAAAACTGCCGCCGAAACTTTTGGGCAAGAGAATTTGGGAGGAGCGTTTTGAAGACATTCGCAATTTCGAGCAATATCTGACGCGAAACGGCGTGATCGTGCGGAAATTTTTCCTCCACGTTTCAAAAAAAGAGCAGAAACGACGATTTCTGGAACGAATCGATGATCCGCTGAAGAACTGGAAATTCTCCTCCAACGACGCGGCCGAGCGTGATTATTGGGATGATTACATGGGCGCTTACGAAGAAATGATTCGGGAAACCGCCACGAAAGATGCGCCGTGGTATGTGGTGCCGGCAGACAACAAATGGTTTACCCGCGTCGTCGTCGCGGCCGCAGTGATCGAGGCGCTGGCCGAACTCGACTTGGCATATCCGGAAGTTGGGGACGACAAACTAAAAGAACTTGCGGCCGCGAAAAAGAAATTGTTGAACAAATAGCTTCATTCAATCCCGACCGAGCGCCTGGCGCTCAATTCCTGGCGTAGGTCTAAGGTCCAATATCCGGGCCAACTTGGGTGGGCGCAAACTTATCGCAACCAAATAAGAAACGGAGAGCGCTATGAACAATAAGCTATTGGTTGTAATTTTGGTCTGCGGCGGCGCATTGATGCAGTCATCTTTGCTCGCCGCCACGATCCCGGCCGGCACACCGATCAATGTTCGAACCACCGGTGCAATTTCCTCGCATGCAACACCCGGTAAAACTTTCACTGCAAAACTCGATCAGGATGTTGTGACCAATGGAAATGTGCTGCTTCGCGCCGGAACGCAGTTTTCGGGGATAATTGCATCGTCACGCGGTTCTCGTTCCACCACTTCGTCACAACCGCTTACCCTGAACCTGACTGCCGTCGCTGCGAACGGGCGCATGGTCCCGATCAAAACGACCGGCGGCATGCGGCCCCAAGCTGCGAAGACAACGCGCCAATCCAGAGGTGGGTTCAGTTACGGTGAAAGCATTTTTCCAGCAGGCACACGATTAGAATTTCGTCTCGCCCAACCGCTTCATCTTTAACTGACCGCCATGGACTTTCTCAGCTATTTCGCATTACTCATCCTGATCTTTGTCGTCCTGATCCTCGCCTACGGGATGATCGCGATTCACGACATCCCCTATCACATAGCCCTGAAGCGGGACCATCCTCACCAGGATGCGATTCACGCCGCCGGTTGGATCAGTCTCTTCACCCTTCATGCCATCTGGCCGTTTCTCTGGATTTGGGCCACCGCTTATCACCCGGTGGGTGGCTATGCCGGAAAGCCCCGGGAGAAAACCGATGACGAAACGAACCCATCCAAGTCTAGCGGTCACTGACCCGGATGACCCTCGAATATGGATCTACTGATCATTCTCACCTACGCCGCGTTTGCTTACGGCGCGTTTAGACTATTCAAGATCCCGGTCAACGGATTCAGTTTGCTCACGGCCGCGCTGGGTGGCATCGCCTTACTCAGCGCGCTGTTGCTGGGCATGAACTACAATCATCCTTTCAGCAGCCAGGCCCGGTTTTACTTCCATACCACGCCGATCGTTCCCGCTGTCAGCGGGATTGTAATCGAGGTTCCCGCCCAATCGGGCGTGAAGCTGAAAAAGGGCGATGTTCTGTTTCGCATCCAACCCGAACCGTTCGAAAACGCGGTGAAGGCCAAGGAGGCAGCGCTCGCGGATGCAGTCCAGGCCACCAAGCAGTTGCGAGCAGGGTCGGATTCGGCTCAGAAGAAATTGGAGTCTGCTCTGGCAGACCGGGACGGAGCCAAGGATGTCTTCGAGCGCTCGAAAAAGCTGCTCGAAAGCGGTACTATTGCCCAGGTTCAATTCGAGAAGGCCAAGAACAATTACAATGCCGCCGAAGCGAGCGCGCAAAGTGCCCAGTCCGAAGCCAACCGCGCATTGTTGCAGGCGGAAGCCTCCGTTAAGGGAGTCAATACCGACGTAGCCCGCCTCCAGTCCGAACTCGATACCGCGAAGTTCAACCTCGACCAAGCCACGGTGCGCGCGCCGACCGACGGAACGGTCCAGCAGAATTTCCTGCGTCCCGGCATGTTTGCCGCGTCGATGCCCCTGCGCCCGGTGATGGTTTTCCTGCACGATGAAAAACCGAAATTCACGGCCGCTTTTCTGCAAAACAGCGCCCAGCGGATTGAGGAGGGATCGGAGGCCGAATTCATCCTGCCCGCGGTGCCGGGACGATTCTTCAAAGGCAAAGTCACCGCCGTCGGCGCCTTCATCCCTCAAGGCCAGCTTCAACCCAGCGGCAACCTCATTGATCCTGAACAAATCAAGGGCGAGGGGCGTATCCTCGTCGCGATCGAACCGGAAGAAGGCATCTCAAAATATTTGATTGTGCCGGGCAGCACCGCTCAAGTCGCTATTTATACCCACCACATGCATCACCTGGGCCTCTTGCGAAAGGTGCTTCTCCGCATGAGTTCGTGGACGAATTACCTCTTCAGCGACGGCCATTGACCCTTACGCGCAACTCCGTTTCGCATCGCGGTTGGGTACCGGCTGGTGGTAGAATGGGCTCCCGCCAACAGAGAAGTGGCCATGCAAACCTGATTTCAAGACTCATCATGACAGCAAAAATGAAAACCGGCGCATAACTCACTCCTATGTCCTTAGTTCATCAAAACTGGTGGTTCACCACGCTGCTGATCAAGCAGTTCAAATATTGTCCGCCGTTGAGCAAATCGCTGAAGTGCGATGTGCTAATCGTCGGCGGAGGTGTCAGTGGCATCAGCGCGGCGGCGGAATTTGTGAAGCAAGGCCGCAACGTGGTGCTGATCGAGCGGAACATCGTGGGCGGCGGGTCGGCCGGTCGCAGCGCGGGATTCCTCACCCCAGACAGCGAGTTGGAACTGCATCAGTTGGTCCGCCGCTACGGACCCAAAGCCGCGCGGGAAATCTGGGACGCGCCCTTACGCGGAATCGAGCGCCTCGTTAACGGCATCAAAAATTTTGATATTCAATGCGGACTTGCCGAGCAGGACTCGCTTTTTCTCGGTCTGGGTAAGAGCGGCAAGGAAGCCGTTGAAGAGGAAATGGAATGCAGAAAGAGCGTCGGCTTCACCGACCAGCAAACCTATGACGAGCAGAGTTTGAAGACCATCATCGGCTCGGAAGGATTCAGCGCCGGCATTCGTTACGGCGGCACGTACGGCATCAACCCTTTGCTTTGCCTGCAAGCGAAGATTATCGGCAAGCCATTGGTTTTCTCTCTCACCAATGCCTGGGCGAAATTTTATCAGGTGGACAGCCATCGAAAGACCGAGGAGATGCGGGCGGAATTCTAATTCGCTCCGGGTAGCATCCAGATGGGCTCGACGTTCACTGCCACCGGAGCCGTTGAAATGGCGGGCGTGGCGGTGGCCCGAGATTTGTCCGGATCGAGATCGACCTGGGTGCGAGGTCCCGTTTGGGACAGCTTCTGGATGTTGAGCGGGCTTTGGCTCGCGCCCATCGTCATCTGGCTGGCCTGGGGATATGACGATCCGGAATCGAGTCCGCTCGATCTGCTCTACTTCGGTCTCACCGCATTGTTCTGGCTCGGTCACCGGTTTTGCAGCACCTATCTCGCCTACTGCACGGAAGCGTACCGCCCACTTCTGCGGACTCAGTCGGTCCGCTTCGTCGTGCTTCCGGTTCTAATCACGATTGGATGTTTCGCGTTCTTTCTGCCGCCGGACTCGGCGCTGCCGTGGACGCGGGCGGAGCGGTTGGTTGGCCTGGCGATCGTCGATTATGCATGGGTTACCTGGCACTTCGCCGCGCAGCACTTCGGCGCGCTTTCACTTTACCGTTCACGCGCTGGGCGAGCCGCTTGTGTGCAGACACGACGCATCGATCGCTTCTTTGCGTTGAGTGTCGGAGGCGCTCTCGTTTTTGTCGCAGATATTCTCGCCGGAGCTGTCGCTTATCAGGACCAATGGATCGATCGGTGGTTTTTCCCCACGTGGATGGTCTCAGCGCAGGACGCCATTCGCGGTGGCGCCACCCTGGTGCTCGTGATCGTGACGGTCGCAGCGTTGTTTGCCGAGCTGCGCACATCCCGATGGTCGTTACCGCGCGTACTATATATAATAGGCATCGCGGTGATGGTCGGCATCGCTCTTCGTCCGCGAAGCTTGTTTCTTTTTTTGGTAGTCTGGACTTCGCAGCACTGGATTCTCGCAGCCGGACTGGCGTCGCAAACGCCGCGCGCCGAGCCGGCTCCCAGGCGCGGTGTTATTCGGGGTGCACTGCATGGATTGAACATTCGGCCATGGGCGGTCCTGTTGTTCTTAATGGTGCTATCGGTTCTGCTCCTCCCATTATTCGAAGTGGAAGCAAACCGGCAGGCCGGCACGTATTACGGAGAGCGGATATTCGGCGCGATCGCGACAGGATTACGGACATCGTCGTGGGTGCCGATGCTCGTCGCCCTCGGTTTTGCAACGGGGTTCATCCATTATCTGCTTGATCGAAGCGTCTTTCGAATGTCAGACCCGCAAGTGCGCGCCGCGGCGCGTGGCTTACTTGACCACGAAGGATTCTGACCCGGCTCGAATGATCTCGAAACTCCTCATCGCCTGGTCGCTGACGGCGCTATGCGTGATCGTACACGCGATAGGCATGACGGCGTCATTGAGATGGCTGAGGCATTCAGCCGAGCGAATGGCTGGGCACTTTTGGTTTTCGACATGGATGCTCGTCCGTACCGCGGGATGGATCATTCTTCTGCATCTGGTGGAGATCGCGTTTTGGGCGTTTTTCTATGCGCGCGGACACGGAATGCCCGACCTCCAATCGGCTTTCTACTTCAGCGCGGTGACTTATACGACGACGGGTTACGGCGACTTGGTTCTACCTAACGAGTGGCGCCTGGTCGGCGGGGTCGAAGCGCTTACAGGCATCCTGATGTGCGGCTGGGTCGGCGGCCTTCTTTTTCGCTGTCGTCAGCCGGATGAACCAGCCACGATCCAAACCGGAACGAACCTGACTTATGTCCATGAAACCATCTATCTTCTGGCTGCTCATATTCATTCCCATCACCGTCATCCTCGAACACGTTGGCAAACTGCCGCCACCGGTGATCTTTTTTTCCGCCGCGCTGGCCATCGTGCCAATCGCGGCATTGATCGTGCAAGCGACAGAGCAACTCGCCCATCGCACCGGCGATGCCGTCGGCGGCCTGCTCAACGCTACATTCGGCAACGCGCCGGAGTTGATCATCGCAACGGTGGCCTTGAGGGCCGGTCTCCTGGACATGGTGCGCGCGTCGCTTATCGGCGCGATTCTCGCCAATCTGTTGCTCGCGCTCGGCCTCTCGTTTTTCCTTGGCGGTCTCCGCTACCGCGACCAGAAATACAACCCGCTCGCCGCTCGCACTTACAGTTCGATGATGTTGATCGCGGTGATCAGCCTGGTTGTGCCAAGCGCCTTCAGCCGAATTCTGACGCCGGAAGGCACGATCCGCCAGGAACAATTGCTCAACATAGGGATCGCCGTGGTGTTGCTGCTGGCCTACGGGCTGTATCTGTTGTTTTCGCTCAAGACCCATCCCGGGGCGTTCGCCAGCGTGGACACCTGATCGGCGCGTCAGTGTTGGCGGCGTGGATGAGTGAGATCCTTGTCGGAGCGGCCGAAGGCACCGGCAAGTCGTTAGGCATGTCGCAAACTTTCATCGGCATCGTCTTCCTCGCCATCGTCGGCGGTGCGGCGGAGAGCGGTTCGGCCATTGCGATGGCGCGCAAGAACAAAGTGGATTTATCCGTGGGCATTGCGTTGGGGAGCAGCATCCAGATTGCACTTTTCGTCGCGCCAGTGCTTGTGTTGCTCAGTTACTTCATCGCGCCTCAACCGCTCGAACTCTCCTTCAACCGCGCCGAGACCGGTTCCCTATTCATGGGCGTGCTGATCGGCACTCTGGTCTGCGGCGATGGGCAGTCCAACTGGTACAAGGGCGTTCAACTTGTTACGGTGTACACGATCATCGCGCTGATGTTCTACTTCATACCGGCGACTGGGCATTGAACATTGAAAGTGGGAGCGCCCATGGCTGAGAAACCCGCAGAATCACCCGCGAAAAAATGGATCGAGCCCGTCGTGGCCGTGCTGATGGCGCTGACCACCATCGGCACGGCGTGGTGTTCCTATGAATCCGCTGCATGGACCCGGCAGAGCAACCGACTGATGAACGAATCCAACGCGCTGGAACGGCGCGCGGCGTTGCTCGAAGTGCAGGGCAGCCAGGCCCTAATCATTCACACCTCGATGTTCATGCAGCTCCTCGCCGCGCAGCACACCGGCAACGACAATCTCGCGAGCTTTTATGCAGAGCGTTTTCCGCCCGACGTGAAGAAAGCCTACGATGCATGGCTTGCGGAGAAGCCATTCGAAAATCCCACCGCCGACCCGCACCCATTCGTGCCAAATCTTTACGAGGTGCGCGGCGCCGTGGAAGCAGCCGCAGTGAGGGCCGACTCCGTGCGGCGGGTCGCCGAGGCGCGCGAAGCGGGCAATCGCTCCGGCCAATATCTCGCCAACACCGTGCTCTTCGCCACCGTGCTCTTCTTTGCCGGCACGGCGGGGAAGTTTGAACAGCCACGAGTGCGGCTTTTCGCCGCGACCTTCGGCGTGGCGTTGTTCGTTTTTGCCGTCATCCGAACCCTCCTCATGCCTGCGTCCTGAAAACCTCTCCTTCCGCAAACTCCAAAACCAAACCCATCCAATCCAATCTCATCATATGAAGACCAAGAAAGTCATCGAAGCTGCCCACAGATTGTCCAAGCCGTACCGCGTCAGGAACGGAAAAAAATTCCGCTTAAAGGATGTCGATCCGGGCGACACAGGTGAACTTAAGTCCGGGGACAAGCCGCGCGCGAAGG
>WNFS01002327.1_pt1 | contig 14376 bp, 9 predicted proteins | sample 5400141 | NCBI WGS metagenome assembly WNFS01 (sample SAMN13153358, study PRJNA577476) | soil metagenome | isolation source: 60 cm saprolite under Madrone tree | place: USA:California | collected 2016-06-14
GAAAGGATTCCCGCGCCAGCAATGTCGCTCCAACGTTGACGGCTGAGTCCGGCACCGGCCGCGACGAGATGATGCGCAGCTTCGCCAACGCGGGATCGCTTTGCCGCATGGCCCAGAACGATGGCCCCCACACGAGCGCGACCCCGATCTGCTCGCGCAGGAGCGCTCGCAGCGCGAGCTCGTCCGATCCCATCGGAAACCGGCTCCACTGACTGCCCACCGGCAGCGCTTGCAGGTACTGGATGAGCCGAATGTCGGCGCTGGTCCCGATGGTGGCGCCGATGGCCTGCGTGTGCGGCATGTCGGCCAGCGAATTCCATTGCGTGTTGGCGGTCACGAGGACGTAGGATGTGCGGTAGTAGGGCCGCGTCACGGCGAGCCATTGCGGATAGGCATCGGGAATGAGCTTGAAGCCGAGATAGACATCACAGCTTTCAAGGAACACGCGGTAAAGATTATCGAGGTCCTCGCCAACTGAATTCTGACCAAGTTCGCGCGGCTTGGGTTCCAAGAGCAGGGCTGCCGCAATCGCCTGCCCGATCTTGCGCGCAATCGGCAGATCGGGGTCGCGAATGTCGAGGCAATATTGCAGCGTCGCGCCGGCTTGGCGCCGGCCGTATTTCCACTCCTCCGGTACGTAGGGGGTGTCCTGAGCAGAGGCAGGGCCGGCGTACATCCACAAGACGACGACGGCGGCAACGCTGAGTGTTGTCGCACGCAGGAGGGACAGAACGGTTGATGGCAATGGCATCCTTTTCACGCCGAGAATGCTCCCGGCCCGGGCGTAGGGTGGGCAAAGCCAACGGGTCCGGCCTGAGCCTGCCATCGGGCCGGCCAGAGGCCGGACCCGTGGGCCGGCTCGATGACAGGCTCCGCGTGCCCACCACCGGCCGCAGCCGCGGTGGGCACAGCGCACCGAAGTCGGGCTTGCCCGACTTCGGCACTCAAAGTGTCGAAATCGGCAACAGCCGATTTCGATTGAGCGCGCCTTTGCCCACCCTACAATAAAATCAATTCGGCAACGCGAACACCCACAGCACCGAGCCGCCGTCGGGGTTCTGTATCTCTGGGGTCAGCGTCGCGAGCGCCTTGGAGTGGCTCGATCCGCTGCCGACCGCGACTGCGACATATTGCTTGCCGTTGACGCTGTAGGCGATCGGGAACGAGTTGATCACGTTGTTGAGGCGCATCTGCCATTTCACTTCGCCGGTGGTATCGTCGAAGGCACGGAAGTAGCGATCCCAAGTGCCGTTGAAGACGAGACCGCCGCCGGTCGGCAGCACAGCCGCCGTTATCGGCGCGCGCTGACGGGATGACCACACCTGCGAGCGGTCGGAGAGCCTGACCGCGTCGACGCGTCCGATCTTGCCATCGCTGTTGGGCACCGGCACGCGAGCGAAGATCGCACGTCCGCCGCCCGTATAGGCCTGGCCGGGATCGAGCGGCGAGGGCGTGGTGTTCGAGCAATATTCGTTGAGCGGCATGTACAGGATGCCGGTCTTCGGGCTGTAGGCGGTCGCCGGCCAGCCGCGGCCGCCCGGATCGGCTGGGCAATTGACGGTGGTCTGGCCGATATGCGGGATCGCGGCGACGTTGATGGTCTTCTCGCCGGTCTTGGGATCGATCGCCGCCACCACGTTCTGCGGGATGGTCTCCTTGTGCCACAACCACGCACCGTTGGTGCGGTCGAGCGCCTCGATGATGCCGAGCTTGCCGGTGGTCACGACGGCCTTGCGGGTCTCGCCGTTAACCGGCAGGTCGATCAGCAGCCGCTCGTAGACGTAGTCGAGATCCCAGGTATCGTCCTCGAGATGTTGATGGTACCACTCAAGCTTGCCGGTGTCAGGATTGATGGCGAGCGTCGTGTCCGAATACATCGCATTGGTCTTCAGGCCCGGCTTTTTCGGCAGGGTGCCGCGCATTTCGGCGATCCACGGATAGGGCTGGCCGGTGCCGTAGAACACCAGGTTCTGGTCGGGATCGAACGCGCCGGAAATCCACGCCGAAGCGCCGAACCGGCTTTCCAGCGGCAGGCCGTTCCAGGTGTCGTAGTTTGGATCGCCCGGATGCGCGATGGTGTTGACGCGCCACAGCTCGGCGCCGGTCTTGATGTCATGGCCGGTGATGAAGCAGCCGCCAGGCTCCGCATTGCCGCAGCCGGTCATGCCCTGGATGACCTTGCCGTTGACGATGAACGGGCCGCCCGTATAGCGCCAGCCCTTGGTCCAATCGGCAGTGGCGTGGTCCCATGCGACCTTGCCAGTCTTGGCATCGATCGCGACGATGTGGGCGTCTGAAGTCGCGACGATCAGCTTGTCGTCATAGATCGCCATGTTGCGCTTGGCGAGAACATTTGGGAAGTCGGCAAGCAGCTTCTCCGGCAGATCGCGCTTGTATTCCCAGATCAGATCGCCGTTGGTGGCGTTGAGCGCCTGGATCTTGTCGGCCCAGTTGAAGACGAACAGCACGCCGTCGTGCACGATCGGCGTCGTCTCGGTGGGGCCAGGCGTCATCGACCACGTCCACACCGGCCGCAGGTCCTTGACGTTGTCCTTGTTGATCTGGTCAAGCGGGCTGTAACCCCAGCCGTTGTAAGTGCGGCGCCACATCAGCCAATCGGCGGCTGGTGGATCGCGCAGCATTGCGTCGGTGACCGGCGTCATGGTGGCGGCGGGGTTGGGCGCCTGCGGCGCTTGGGCCATTGCGGACGTCCCCGCCAGTAGAAGTGCCGGCAAGGATAGCACCGTCACTCTCAAGTCTCGGCGCATGAACATCGAGTCTCTCCCGTCTGCATTGTTGCATACAAAGTTTATGTTCAACGAGAACCGACGCATTCTTGCGAATTCTCGTCGTGATCCCGGAGAGCTTATAACTGATCACGGGCTGCTATTCCATTGCCGCGGAAGCGTTGCTGCCGTGTGAAAATGCGTCTCGCGTGGCCGGGCAAAGGCGTTGCCCAAGCCTCGATGGTCGTCGCCGGGCTTGTCCCGGCCACCCCGGTTATTTCCGCTCGAAGAGCTTAATCCAGCGGCTCCACTTTGACGATGGCGCTGCCGTGATTGTTGCCGACCCACAGCACCGGACGGGGGCCATTGTCGATCACGAAGACGCGCCGGATATTGGTGTTGCGCGGCAGCAGATATTCAACGATCTCGTCAGTCTTGGTGTTCAATCGCGCGACCTGGTCGGTCAGCATCGACCCGGTCCACACCTCCGCGGCGCCTCTCGTCGGCACCACGTCGTAGGGCTGGCTCCAGTCGGTCGGCAGCTTCCATTCTTTGATCTGTTCGGTCTTGGGATCGAACATGGCGATGCGATTGGCGGCATATTCGGCGAACCACAGCCGATTCTGGTCGTCGAACCGGCCGCGGCGCGGCCGGGAGCGGGTCATCGGGGTCGACCAGATCTGGGCCACATTGGTCTTGGCGTCGAGACGGCCGATCCGGGTATCGCCGAACGACATCAGATAGAGATTGTTGTCCTTGTCGGCCGGCAGCCCATAGCCGCGGATGGTCTCGCCTTTCGCCGTGGTGGCCTGGCCGCGGTCTTCCCACTTGCCGGTCGCAATATCGAGCCGGAAGACGCGTCCGTTCTCGGTGTCCTCCATCCACACCTTGCCGTCGACATCCATGTGGGTCGGCGTCACCATGTTGGTCTGGCTGGTGACGCCCTGCCACTCCCTCGGCAGCGGATAGGTGGCGACATGTTTGGTCTTGCGGTCGATCTTTGAGGCGCCGGCCTGATACGACATGCCGATCCAGATGTTGCCTTCGGGATCGAATTCCATGCCGAGCGGGCCCTTCGGCTGATCCTGCCGCAGGGTCTCGAGGGGGTAGTCCGTCACCTTGCCGGTCTTCGGATCGAGCTCGCCGACGAACTGGTTGCCGAAATCCGAATACCAGGCGTGTCCGTCCGCATCGACGATCACGTCATGGGGCAGCGCCTCTTTGCGCGGCAGATCGTACTCCGTGATGACGACGTTGGTGGCGCGGCCCTTCGGGCGCGCAACCCGTTTGAACACCTGCCCCTCGTTGTCGGGATTGTTCACGTTGGCGCTGACCAGGAACTCGGCCGCTGCCTCCATCATGTTGGCAGGCACGCGCGGGCGCTCGCTGCGCGGTCCGCCCTGCAGGAGAAGCTGCGGGCGGGTCGGCACGCTTTCGGGGGCGTAGCGGCCCATGCGCACGAACACGTTCTTCCACTCCTCCGGAGTATGAATGGCCGAGAACACACGCTGCAGCGTGTGGCAGCCGACGCAGTCAGGCAGGAACGACTTGATCCGGTCGTCGCCCGGCGCGCTCATGATCCATTCGCCGTTGGAGAGCTGGGCCTGGATGCTCTTTGCCTTGCTGAGCTTGATCTCGGCGCTCGCCGGCGCGCCTGTCGCGACGTCGATCTGTTTCGGTCCTGCCAGGCTGTAGCCCGCGGCCCGGATGGTGATGTTGTAGCGGCCGGGTTCGATGCGATCCGCCGGAAAACGAAATTCGCCCCTGGCGTTGCTCACCACGGTGGTGGTGACGGTCGAGCCCTCTTTCTTGGCGCTCACCAGAACGCCTTCCATCAGTCCCTCTTCGGCGGAGGACACCTTGCCACTCAGGGTTTGCGCATTCGCGCCGATTGTCGTCAGGCCGGCCAGCAGCCCCGCGAAGCTTACGGTCACAAAAAGCCTTTTGGACGTCATCTCTGCACTCCCTCCGCGGATCATTCGAATCGGATCCGCCAATATAAATTCCGCCAAGTTGATTCCTGCCACCAGCTGCCGCCGCGTGCTTGCTGCCAGCGGCTCCCCTATTGGCCGCAGGATGGTCCGCCGCGAGCACAGGGGTGTCACAAATCTGGCAGGCCGGATCACCGCATATAATAAATTGTTATTGCAGTTTGGTCGATCGGGAAGGTCGCGGATCGTGGGGTGTTGCACACCCCACCCCTATCCGAGATCAAGAAATCGCAATTTTTTGCAGAGACCGCCGATCACCATGCGAGGTGTGGTGCTTCCACACGTGGGGCAAAAAGAAAAGTGCGCTGCCAAGCCGGAGGAGCACCGTGGCAACGCACTCTTCGCTCTGTCCGCCCCCTTTTACCTGCAATCATTCTCCCGGAACGTTACGGCAACTCAAAAAGTCCAGCGCATGACCCGGTCGTAAAATGAACGCCTCATACGCTGGGAGGGAGCCGTCAACGAGAGGAGCGATGTTTGCGGGCTACGGCGACGCTTGCCGTCTGCGGGCAAGCGCCCCAGACGCCAAACCGGGCGTCCCGTGCTTGCGAGTGCGAAAACGTAAAGCACTGATTTCCATTCTTGGCTGGGGCGCCGTTGAGAATGTCGGCTTGTGCCGCAGTCAACATGACTCCAAATGCCGCTAAAGCCACTACGGACATCGTGAATTGACGCATGGTCGTCTCCCTCAGTTTGTTAAGCACCCACCTAGGGTTGCATTAATTTTACATAAAAATAATACCTTATAAGAAATAAATATCAACGGTAAAATTAATACTAGTTACTTTTTCATATAAATTTTATCTGTCTAGCATGCTTAACCCTTTGTCAACTCCAGGATTTCAGGAGGTCTGCCCACTCAGGGAAGTGAGCGGTCAGCATTCAGCCCAAGGTTATCTTTCAAGGGATTCCGACCTGCCCGTCGCAGCGCAGCCCCCCAACGGGATACCGTCGCGAGGCGAACTTGCCCTCTTTGCCCCATTCGTTGTGGGTCGACTCGACGCAACTGCATGCTGCGCCCGCCCGCGGCTCCCCCTATCGGCCGTTGGATGGTCCGTCGCGAGCACAGGGGGGTCGCAAAATCCGGCGGGCCGGATCACCGCGCATGATGTTGCAGTTTGGTCGATTGGAAGCATCCCATCGTCGGTCTTCTGCAAACCGCTATCAGGGATTAAGAAATCGCAATTTTCTCTGAGACCGGCGGTCACCGTGCGGGACGTGGTGCCGTACGCGGTCAGATAAAAAAGAAAAGTGCGTTGCCAAGCCGGAGGAGCACCGTGGCAACGCACTCGTCGCTCTGCCCGAACCCCTTGCCTACAATCACTCCCCAGGAACGTGACGGCAAACTCAAAAAGTCCAGCGCATGACCCGGTCGCAAAGTGAACGCCTCATGCGCTGGGAGGGAGCCGTCAACGGGAGGAGCGATGCTTGCGGGCCTGCCGGGGCGCTACGGCCGCGCTTGCCGTCTGCGGGCAAGCCTCCCAGTAGCCCCACCGCGAGTCCCGGGAGCCACTTGTAGTCGCAAATTTATAGCACTGACTTCCTTTTTGCGGCGGCTGGCCGCCGAGATTGTCGGCTTGTGCAGCAGTCAACATGACTCCAAATGCCGTTAGAGCCACGGCGGACAGCATGAATTGACGCATTGGTCGTCTCCCTCAGTTTATTGAAGAACACACCTTGGGTTGCATTAATTTTACATAAAAATTATATATCAAAAAAAATAAATTTCAACCAGAAAATTAATATACATTTCTTCTTCATAAAAAATTTATCTGTCTAGCATGCTTAACTCTCGCCAACTCCAAGGATTTCAGCGGGGTTTACCTTCGCGGGAATGACTTGTCGGCATTGAGCCGAAACCAGTCTTTCAAAGGATTCAGATGGCCAGTCGCCGCGCCGGTTCCCCCAACGGGATACCGTCGCGAGACGAACTTGCCCTCTTTGCCCTATTCGTTGTAGGGCCGACGCGGCACAACGGCCTCACGCGCCTGCGGCAATCGACTTGAGCCCTTTCAAATGACATCAAACCAATCGCGGTCCGCGGCGGGACGCCCCGATTTGCGCCTTGCGGCAGACATCGGCGGTACCTTCACGGATGTGGCGGCGTTCGATGCCGCAACCGGAAAGCTCAGGCTTGGCAAGGCGCTGTCGACGCCGAATCACCTTGTCGAGGGCATCACGGCCGGGGTCGAGAGTGCCGGCATCGCGTACGGCGACGCCGGGCTGTTTCTCCACGGATCGACCGTGGCGATAAACACGATTTTGGAGCGCACCGGCGCCAAGACGGCGCTCATCATCACGGAAGGCTTTCGCGATATTTACGAAATCGGCCGCATCAACCGGCCCGACGCCTACAACCTGTTTTTCCGGAAGCATGTGCCGCTGGTCGAACGGGCGCTGCGTTTCGAGGCGCGCGAGCGGGTGCTGGCCGACGGCGCAATCGATATTCCGCTCGATGAAAGCGAGATCGCCGCGCTCGGCAAACGGCTCGACATGCTCGGCGTCGAGGCGGCAGCAATTCTGTTCCTCAACTGCTATCGCAATGCCGATCATGAAGCGCGCGCCAAGGCGCTGCTTGAGACCAACCATGCTGCGATGTTCGTTTCGGCGTCTCACGAATTGTCCCAGGAATACCGGGAATTCGAGCGCTGCTCGACCGTGGTCGCCAATGCCTATATCGGCCCCAAGGTGCGCGGCTATCTCGCCGAAATCAGCGCGCACATCAAAGCGGCCGGGTTCGGCGGCTCGTTCCTGGTGGTGCAGTCGACCGGCGGTCTTTACGAAGCCGAGCAGGCGAAGTCGCACTGCATCCGCATGCTTGAATCCGGGCCCGCGGCGGGCGTCATCGGCACCAAGGCGCTGTGCCGGGCGCTTGCTCTCAACCACGCCATCGCGTTCGACATGGGCGGCACCACCGCCAAGGCCGGCGTCATCTACAACGGAGAGGCATTGACGACGGGCGCGGCGCTGATCGGCGGTTATGAGCAGGCATTGCCCATTCAGATCGCCATGATGGACATCTTCGAAGTCGGCACCGGCGGCGGCTCGATCGCGCGGGTCGAAGACGGCGCGTTGCGGGTGGGGCCGCAAAGCGCCGGTGCGCAGCCGGGGCCGGCCTGCTACGGTCTCGGCGGCACAGAGCCGACCGTCACGGATGCCAATCTGGTGCTCGGACGATTAGGCGCCGACCGGTTTCTCGGCGGCGAGATGCAACTTGATGTTGCAGCGGCTCAAACAGCGCTCACGCGCCACATCGCCGAGCCGCTCGACATGAGCTTGACGGCTGCAGCCGACGGTATCCTTCGCATTGCGGCGATCGCCATGTCCTACGCCGTCAAGCGAGTAACCACCGAGCGCGGTCTCGATGCCGGCGACTTCGCGCTGGTGGCGTATGGCGGCGCCGGACCGCTCCATGCCGTCGAGGTCGCCCGCGAGATCGGAATTCGCCGGGTCATCATTCCAAACGCTCCCGGGGTGTTCTCGGCCTTCGGCATGCTCTACGCGGACCTGCGCTATGACTACGTGCGCACCTGGCCGACCCGGCTCGACGATGCGTCGTTTGACAATTTCGCGCGCATCTACGGCGAACTCGAAGACGAGGGGAGGCGCGCCATTGCCGGCACCTCAATGACGCCCGAGACGGTAACGATCACCCGGGCTGCCGATATGCGCTATGTCGGCCAGGAGCATGCCGTCACGGTCGAGCTGCCGGCGCAGGTGTTCGAAGAACAAGATCGCGCCGCCATCAAGCGCCATTTCGACGACATGCATCTGTTGCGCTACGCCAGCAGCGCACCCGCGGAGCGCGCCGAAATCGTCAGCCTGCGCACCACGGTGACGGGCATCATGCGCAAGCCGGTTATGGAGGAGATCGCCCGCGGCCGGGCGGCTCCGCGTAAGGCGGCACGTACCGGCGAGCGGCCGGTCTACTTCGACGGTCACGGCTTCATCGACACGCGCACCTTCGCGCGCGATCGGCTCACGGCCGGCAACCGTGTCAAGGGGCCGGCGCTGATCGAGGAACATGCATCGACGACCGTGCTGATGCCAGGCGACGCCTTGGAGGTCGACCGCTTCGGCAATCTCGACATCGTGGTCGGGAAGAGACGGTCGTGAGCGGTAGCCCGGATGGAGCGTAAGCGTAATCCGGGATCAGCCTCGCCGCTTGCTGAAGCGCTGATCCCGGATTGCGCGGAGTTTATAATCGGGCCGGCCCACCGGGTCCGGCCTCTGGCCGGCCCGATGGCAGGCTCCGGCCGGACCCGGTGGCTCTGTCCGAGCTACAAACACGGCACCTGCGGGGAGAAGCGCGATGGCGCGAAAGACCACTAAGCAGAGCGCAACGGAGCGCACCAAGCGCGGTCCGCTCGACCCGGTGATCGCCGAGATCGTGCGCAACGGCGTCATCGCCGTGACCGAGGAAATGAAGACCAACCTCATGCGCACCGCCTACAATATGATCATCTACGAGGCGCTGGACTTCACGGTCGGGCTGTTCACGCCCGACGGCGAGACGGTGTCGATCGGCATCGGCCTGCCGATGTTCATTCGCGGCATGGCAGAGACCGTGAAGGCGAAGATCCGCCACTTCGGCCGCGAGGGCATCAAGCCCGGCGACATCTATGTGACCAATGACGCCTATATCACCGGCAGTCACCTCAACCATGTCACGCTGACCTTGCCGATCTTCCACAAGGGCGCGCTGGTCGGTTTCTCGTGCTGCATGGCCCACTGGATCGACATCGGCGGCACGCTCGGCGGGATGACGACCGATATCTTCTCCGAGGGCCTGCAAATTCCGATTCTGAAGTACCAGGACCGCGGCAAGGTCAATGACGACCTCGTCGACATCATCCGCCAGAATGTACGCATCCCGAACCGCGCGCTCGGTGATCTGCGCGCTCAGGTGACTGCCGTCAAGACCGGCGAGCGCCGCTTTCTGGAACTGGTCGACCGCTATGGCCGCGACCAGGTGGCGGCCGCCGTTGCGGCCATCATGGATCGTTCCGAGGCGGCGGCGCGCGCCCGCACCAAATCCATACCGAACGGCGTCTACGAGGCGGAATCCTTCATGGACGACGACGGCATTTCGATCGGCAGGCCGATCCCGATCCGGGTGCGTGTCGAGGTCAAGGGCGAGGAGATGACGATCGACCTCACCGAGGTATCCCGGCAAGTGCGCGGCTTCTACAATTCCGGCATCACCACCGGCCATGCCTGTGCGCAGGTCGCCTACAAATGCCTGACCTCGCCGACCGACTATCCGATCAATGACGGCTCGTTCCGCAGCCTGAAGACCATCGTGCCGCCGGGGCGCGTCATCAGCGCCACGCGGCCGGCTCCGATGCGATGGTGGATGACGTTCCCGATGACGATCGTGGATACCGTCTTCAAGGCGTTGGCGCCCGCCATTGCGGATCGCGTCATCGCCGGGCATCACGCCGATCTCCTGGTCGCGCAGTTCCACGGCTTTAATCCGAAGACGTCCGAATTCTTCATGGGCAATTTCGGTCCGCTCGGCGGCGGCTGGGGTGCAAAGCGCTCGGAGGACGGCGTGTCCGGCACCGTCGCCATCAATGACGGCGACACCCATAACTCGCCGAACGAGCAGATCGAGGCGAAGTTTCCGCTCGTGGTCGAGCGCTACGCGCTGGTGCCGGATTCCGGCGGCGCCGGCCGCTATCGCGGCGGCCTCGGGGTGGAGCGCGTGGTGCGGGCGCGCACCGACATTACGCTCAACACCCAGATCGAGCGCGCCCATTGCCGCCCCTGGGGGCTCGAGGGCGGCCGCGACGGCAAGGGCAATTCTGTGGCGCTGCGCTTTGGAACCCACTGGAAGACCGAGTTCCCGAATGCCAAGGTGCTGGTCGCGCAGATCAAGGCCGGCGATGCATTCCGCCTGCGTTCCGGCGGTGGCGGCGGCTACGGTTCGCCATTAGATCGACCGGTAGAGGACGTGCGCGATGACGTGCGGCAGGGCTACGTCTCGGTGCACGAGGCGGCCGTGTTCTATGGCGTGGTGATCGATGCTGAGACGTTCAGGGTCAACGAGGGTGCCACCTTGCTGCTGCGGGCGCACGGGACATAGATCCGCTCTCGTGCTCGTCGTCGCGGCACTCCCCCCGCGACGGCACCTCGCCTTGATGTTCCTCGTGCAAATCACCAACTGCTCCTTCGATAACGAGGGAGGTCGACATGCCTGACCAATCCGCCGTGCTTCTCCCCCTGGAGCAGTCGCTGACGCCGCATCCGATCGATGCTGCCGTCAGGATAGGCCACGTCCACCTCAAGGTCGCGGACCTCGACCGTGCGCTGGCCTTCTACTGCGGCGTGCTCGGATTCGAGCTGACCCAACGCCGTGGCAGCGAGGCAGCCTTCATTTCGGCCGGCGGCTATCATCACCATATCGGCCTCAATACCTGGGAAAGCCGCGGTGGTTCTCCGCCGCCGCGCGGTGCCACGGGTCTTTACCACCTGGCGATCCTTTACCCCACGCGAGCGGCGCTGGCCGGTGCCCTGAAACGATTGCTGGCGGCTGGAATTGCGTTGGACGGCGCGAGCGATCATGGCGTCAGCGAGGCGCTCTATCTGAGCGATCCGGACCGCAATGGCGTCGAGCTTTATTGGGACCGGCCGCAGGCGCAGTGGCCGCGCACGCCCGAAGGCCACCTCGACATGTATACGCGCCCGCTCGACGTGCGTGCGCTGCTTCGTGAAGCCGCCTGAGGACAACCGCATGCTTGTGAACGGGAAATGGACGGCGGGTTGGCATCCCATACAGTCCAAGGATGCCAAGGGCGGCTTCGTCCGGCAGGAGTCGCAATTTCGCAACTGGATTACGGGCGACGGCGGTCCCGGCCCGACGGGCGAAGGTGGCTTCCCGGCCGAAGCAGGACGCTACCACCTCTACGTGGCTTTGACCTGCCCCTGGGCATCCCGAACGCTGCTCGTGCGCAAGCTCAAAGGTCTCGATGACGTCATATCGGTGTCCGTGGTCGAGCCTTGCCTGACCGATCAAGGCTGGCGGTTCGGCGACTACCCGGGCGCGAACCGTGACGCGCTCAACGGTGCAACCTATCTGCACGAAATCTACGCCCGCGCCGACCCGCTCTACAGCGGCCGCGCCACCGTCCCGGTGCTGTGGGATAAACAGAGGCAGACCATCGTCAACAACGAGTCGGCCGAGATCGTTCGTATGCTCAACGGTCCGTTCGGTAAGTTCGCCACCAACGACATCGATCTATATCCGCCCGATCTGAGCCCGCAGATCGAAGCGCTCAATGAACCGATCTACCGCAAGCTCAACAATGGCGTCTATCGCGCGGGTTTTGCCAGCACGCAACAGGCGTACGAAGAAGCCTGTCGGGACGTGTTCGAAATGCTCGACGAACTCGAACGGCGTCTCGAACGCCGTTCGTTTATGCTTGGCGAGCGCATGACCGAGACCGACGTTCGGCTTTTCGTGACGCTCGTTCGTTTCGATGCGGCCTACCACGGCCTGTTCAAGTGCAATCTGCGGCGTTTGATCGACTACCCGAACCTGGCCGCCTATATGGGGCGCGTCCTCGCCATCCCGGGCGCGCAGGAGACCGTGAATATCGATCACATCAAGCAGGGCTACTACTCGATCAAGGCGCTGAATCCGGCCGGCATCGTGCCGCTCGGTCCGGAACCGCCACTGCCGGCCTGATGGAATCGTAGCCCGGATGGAGCGTCAGCGTAATCCAGGGCGGCGCTTTCATCTACGGCGAGGCCGGTCCCGGATTACGCTGAGTTTATCACCGGGCCGGCCCGATGGCAGGCTCCGGCCGAACCCGGTGGCTCCATCCGGGCTACGATTCCTCGGCCTTCAGTTTGACGCTGAACGACATCCCGCCCGCCCCGCAGCACGGGCAGGCCATCGCCACCAGGATGCTTTGCCTCTGCTCCTCGTCGATGTCGGCGCGCTCCAACATGTTGCGGGCCTGCTGTTCGAACAGTTCGTGAAGGGACAAGTTGCTGACGCTGACCGGGTAAATGTCGCCGGCGGCAATCTCGGCCGCGTCTGTTTCGGACGCCGGCGCCCGCGTCGTGGATGCGGAAAACTTGGCCCTCCCGGTTTTTCGGCTTGTCCGCCTCAAGGCGAAATCTCCTCCAGCACGCGCGACTTGGTTTCAGTGGCGAACAAAGCCACGACGACGCACGCCCCGAGCGCCACCAGGCCGAATACCAGAAAAGCGCTGCCGATGCTGCCGCTCCCGACCGTATTGCCGAAGACCTGAGGTCCCAGAATGGAGGCCAGGCGCAGCCATGCGGTGCCGGTCGACGTGCCGAGCGCGCGTACGCGCGTCGGGTAAAGCTCGGCCGTATAGAGGTAGAGCGCGAGCGACAGCGTGCTGATGCACAAGTTGGTCAGGATCGCAAAAACGAGAATACGCTCCGCGCTGCTTGGTCCGATCCACCACAACGTCAGCAATGCCGCCGCCGCCCCGGCGAACGCCATGGCGAACCAGATGCGGCGGCCGACCCTGTCGATCAGCATCGCGCAGGCGAAGCTCGTGAAGAGCCCGCATGCTTGGGTGATAAGACCGTAGTTCAGGGCGTCCTCCAGCGGGAGCTTGAAGACCGTCCGATAGATGGTCGGCAGCCAGGTGGTGAGCCCATAGTTGGCGAAGTAGGTCGCAAACCACGCGACCCAGATAACGAGCGTGCGACGGCGATAGGCAGGGCTGAACAGTTCCGTCCACGTCGCCCGTTTGGCGACGACTGCCCGGGGCGCGGCCTCGACCGGCGGCAGCGGCTTGCCAGTTGCGGCTTGCACCGCGTTCTCGATGAACGCGACCGCGCCCGCCGCCTCGCCGATACGGCCGCGCGAAGCGAGCCATCGCGGCGATTCCGGCAGGTGACGCATCATGAACAGGGCGAACAGCGCCGGCAGACCTCCGACGAAAAACAGGTATTGCCAGCCGACCGGCACGATCCAGCGGCCCATCACCGCCACCGCCACAAGGCCGATCGGAAAGACGAGTTCGAACAGCAGCACGAAGCGGCCGCGGCCTTTGGCCTTGGCAAGCTCGCTGATATAGGTCGCGGCCACCGGCACCTCGGCGCCGAGGCCGAGCCCCTGGAGAAGCCGCAGCACCAGGAGCGATTCATAATTCCACGCCCACCCGCAGGCGAGGCTGAAGAGCCCGAACCACAACACCGCCGCCACGATCACGGGCCGGCGCCCGATCCGTTCGGCGAGCGCGCCGCCGAGGAGCGCGCCGATCAGTTGGCCGACAAAGCCCGCCGAGATCAGCCAGCTGATCGCACCCGGCGTAAGCTTCCAGGCCGGCACGACCGCCGGCAGCACATACGTGATCGCGAGTGCATCGAAAGCGTCGAAGAAGGTCGCGGTGCCGACAATGATGCGCGTTCTGATCTGCCAGGACGACAACGGCAGCCGCTCGATGCGGGCGAGGATGTCCCCGGAGGTGGCGACGCCGGCCGCGTCTTGAGGGGAGGCCGTTGGCGATACGGTCATTCCGTGTTCCCCCTCAAGACCGCGGGCCGCGCGCGTGCCTGCCGCACCTTACCCTCGCCGCGAACGGTCGGTACAGCGAGACGCATAGTCCAACCGCCCTCGTTCTGCTGAGCCGTGGTTCGGCGCCGCCCCGTCCGCGTAAAGCCTATTCCCT
>WNFS01010177.1_pt1 | contig 14374 bp, 8 predicted proteins | sample 5400141 | NCBI WGS metagenome assembly WNFS01 (sample SAMN13153358, study PRJNA577476) | soil metagenome | isolation source: 60 cm saprolite under Madrone tree | place: USA:California | collected 2016-06-14
ATTGCTTGCATAGGTTTCTCTCGTTTCCCCTTAGTGAAGATAGTTCCAGTTACCATTGGCATCCACCTGCCACAATTGCATGGACCCTGAAGGTAGAAGGATAATGGCCCGGTAGCCCGCATTGGGGACATTCACACTGCCCACAAAGGAGACCAAAGCGCCCGCTGGCGGCGGATTCACCGCGCCGCGCTGGTCAAACTGGACCACGGCATTGGTGTTGCTAAGAGGAATCAGCGGACCCACATTGGCGGCCAAGATGAGACCCGCCTGGTTGGGAACGTTGCCGGCGGCAAACAGTGTGACGTTGGGACTGAAGACCAACTGCCGCTCTACAGGGTCTGGAGCTCCGTTTCCGTTGGAATCCGTCCAGGCAATGGTTGTTGCTGCCGGCGTCACTCCGATCACATAATTTACGGGAGTGTTGCGGCGAATGGCCTCGTATCGCGTGAACTTGATGACATTCGCCATTCTCGTCGCCGCATCCGTTACCTGATAGCGTTGGTATGCCTGCATAAAGGACGGCAGGCTTATGGCACTGGTGATCAGAATCACCACCAGGACCATCATGACTTCAATCATGGTTAGGCCGCGGCTTCCGCGGTGTCTCCCACTGCACGGTTTGCCAAAGTTTTTCATTTTCTTCTCGTGGCCTCATGCTCGCCCTGTCCTGCAAGGACCTCCCAGGGGCAGCCAGCAACTTCGACCATAGAGAAAGGCACTTTCGCTGCCACCGTCGAGGTTGAGCTAACTCTTTTGTCAGCATAGATTTATAGGAACCCAACGCCCGAATTCTCCATCCTGGCTAACGGGCATGGGTAGAAACGTAACAAGTTGGGTGGGCGGGGCCGGAATTCTCAGCTAGCAATTGCGGCTACTTTTTCAAAGAGGTTCCCTGCGCTTGGGATTGACTGGCATCCCTGAATCTCTGCTCCTTGCGAGAAGGCCGGTTCACTCCAAATTAACTCTCCACCTGTCAGCGCAGTCTGTTGCCGCCTCTTTCGGGGACTTGCTATACTCGCCCATTAAAGCCGTGGCCGAACGGAACCCTTCTGGGAACGGCGCCCGCAACAGATCTTTTCCCGAGGAACTTTTCAAGAGTGCCCGGAAACAAAACGCGCTCTCGGTCTCTGCGCGTGTCAGCCTCGACGGCGTCGGGGCTGCAGGTAACAAGGAGAGAATTATGGCTGGTTACGGCGGCGTGGATTACATCGATTTTGATTCGCAACTGAACGACGAAGAAAGACTCGTCCGGCAGACGGCGCGGCAATTCGTCGAAAACGAAATTATTCCTATCATTGAAAAGCACAGCCGTGAAGCGACATTCCCGAAACACTTGATCCCGCAGCTCGGCGAGCTGGGATTTTTTGGCGCCAACCTGCATGGATATGGTTGCGCGGGAATGTCCAATGTAGCGTATGGATTGATGACGCAGGAATTAGAGCGCGGGGATTCGGGCTTGCGCAGTTTTGTTTCCGTGCAGGGTGCGCTGGTGATGTATCCGATTTATTCCTACGGCAGCGACGCGCAGAAGAACAAGTGGCTGCCGCTGTTGCAACAGGGCAAAGCGATTGGCTGCTTTGGTTTGACGGAGCCGCAGTTCGGTTCGAATCCCGGTGGGATGCTGACGCGCGCGGTAAAGAAGGGCAACAAATACATTTTGAACGGCGAGAAGATGTGGATCACCAGCGGATCAATCGCGGATGTTGCCGTGGTGTGGGCCAAAGCGGAAGACGGCAAAGTCCGCGGATTTCTGGTTGAAAAAGGCGCGCGGGGATTCAAGACCTGGGACGTGCACGGAAAATGGTCGCTGCGCGCCTCCGTGACTTCCGGACTATCTTTCACCGATTGCGAGATTCCGGAAGAGAATCTTTTGCCCGGCGTCGTCGGCCTGAAAGGTCCGCTCGGTTGCCTGAACCAGGCGCGTTACGGAATCGGCTGGGGCGCGCTGGGAGCGGCGATGGCGTGCTATGACACGGCGCTGCAATACGCGAAAACGAGAAAACAATTCGCGAACAAGCCCATCGCTTCACACCAATTGGTGCAGGAAAAGCTGGCGTGGATGATCACGGAGATTGTGAAGGGGCAATTGCTGGCATTGCACGTCGGCCGCTTGAAGGACAACGGGAAGGTTGATCCTTCGCACATTTCGATGCTGAAGATGAACAACGTGGCAATTGCGCTGGAAACGGCGCGCAAGGCGCGCGACATTCTCGGCGCGAACGGCATCGTGGATGATTACTGCATCATGCGCCACATGAACAATCTCGAGAGCGTGTTCACTTACGAAGGAACGAACGACATCCACAAGCTGGTGATCGGCGAGCGCATCACCGGCATTTCAGCGTTCGTGTAGAGGCCGAGTGGGCGGACTGAGCCCCTCATTTTCCATCCAACCATCTTCGGACGTGCTGAATCTTGTATGCTAATGGGACGCCTGCCGCGGCCGGCGTCCTTACAGGAGCATCGTCCCATGCGTCGTTCCACATGGAAGAATTCCAAGTTCACAATTTTGAGAATGCTGATTTCGGTTCTGACGCTTCTGTTCCTGGCGGATATCGCGCAGGCTCAAAAGCAAGCGGCGGCGCCGGCTGACAAGCCGAAGATCCGGGCGATCACCGCATTCATCAACCTGGATCGCGCGCAATACCAACTCCAGGTGGCGGACGCGCTGAAAATGCTGCGGCGCGCGCAGACAACTTTCGAATCGCGCGGGTACCAGGTGCAAACCATTCGCATCGCGACGCAGCCATTCCCGGAATACACCAAGGGCCTCTCGAAGGAACAGACCCTTGCGTTTTTCAAGCAATACGACGCTCTGGCCGAAAAGGAAAAGTTTGCGGCATCGATCGGTCCGGCGATGCTGAACTCCGAGGACAGCGATTCGCAAGCCGAGTTGCTCGGTGAAATTCTGAGCAACACGAAAAAACTGAATGGAACCGTGGTGGTGGCGGGCGAGGACGGAGTGCGATGGAACGCCGTCGGCGCGGCCGCTCGCGTGATGAAACAACTAGAAGAGACGGAGCACAGCCAGGGTAATTTTCGTTTTGCGGCGATTGCGATGGTGCCGCCGCTGACGCCGTTTTTTCCGGCCGCATATCACACCGGCTTCGGGCATCAATTCGCGATTGCGCTGGAATCGGCGAATGTTGTAGCAGCAGCGTTCAAGGATGCGCGGGATCTCGGGATGGCCAGGCAGCGCCTGATCGATTCGCTCGCGGCCACGGCGTTTGACGTCGAACACCACGCGGGACGGGTCGATCAGGAAACCGGCTGGGCGTACGTGGGTATTGATCTTTCGCCCGCTCCGTCAGGAGATGTTTCCATTGGTGCGGCCATCGAAAATCTGACGACGCAGCCCTTCGGGATGAGCGGAACGTTGACAACGGCGGCGACCATTACCGCAGCCGTGAAAGACGTTAAAGTGAAGCAAACCGGATATTCCGGCTTGATGCTGCCGATCCTGGAAGATACGCGGCTGGCACAGCGGTGGAGCGAAGGACACGTCTCTCTCGACGCACTGCTGAGCTATTCGGCCGTGTGCGGCACGGGGCTCGACACTGTTCCGCTTCCTGGTGACATTAGCGCCGAGCAGCTTTCGCTGATTATCAGCGACGTGGCGAGCCTGGCCGTCAAGTGGCACAAACCGCTCTCGGCGCGGCTCCTTCCTGTTCTGGGCAAGGGGTGGGGGGAGATGACGGAGTTCAATGATCCGTTCCTGGTGAATGCCAAGCTGCAGTCGCTCGATGTGAAGTGACTCGTGATCCCGACGGGGTTGTCGCTTACGGTGTTGTGAGCGACACGTTGTCGAACGTCGCTGTCGCCAAAGAAGCCGTCGTCCGGTTGCTCACTGCCAATCCTATGTACACACTCGGCCCCATGCTCACCGTCTGGCTCGTTCCCAACGCCACCCAGTTCACTCCATCCGCACTTCCGTACACGCTGAATACGTTCCCGCTTCTCACCAGCTTCATCCAATTCGGCACCGTCCCGCTTCCCATCGATTGATACGAACTGCTCGCTCCCGTGCTGGTCCGCTCCGTCAGCAATATCGACGTCGAATAATCGAACAGGTACACATGGTTCGCTCCAGCGTTGAGCGTCTCCCGGACCATGATGCCCACCTGCGCCGCGCTGCTCCCCTGCACACTCACCACCCGCGCCACCATCGTCCCGTCCCCAGCTAACGGCTGATATACAAAATGCAATCCGTCCGAACTGGTGAAGAAAGTCCCTTGCCCTGCTCCCGTCACCGTGAACGTCCCGTTCGCAAAACTCGCACTCCCCGCTATCCCTACCGCCCCTACATCCTGGTCCAACCAGGACGCCGGCAGCGGCTGCGCGTGCTGCTCCACGCATTGATCGTCACCGCCGCGCCGTTCAGCAAAACCGCGCTACCCCCTTGCGGGCTTCCAAATCCAGTACCTGAAATCACCACCTGGCTGCCAATCAACCCCGTAGTTGCTGAAACTCCGCTAATGACCGGCGCCGGCGCTGCCGCCGAACTCACCGATACGCTATCGAACGTCGCTGTCGCCAAAGAGGCCGTCGTCCGGTTGCTCACTGCCAATCCTATGTACACACTCGGCCCCATGCTCACCGTCTGGCTCGTTCCCAACTGCACCCAGTTCACTCCATCCGTCGATCCGTACATGCTGAACACGTTCCAGCTTCTCACCAGTTTCATCCAATTCGGCGGCACCCCGCTTCCTATGGACTGATAGGAACTGCTCCCTCCCGTGCTGGTCCGCTCCGTCAACAAAATCGACGACGAATAATCGAACAGGAACACATGGTTTGCCCCTGGGTTCAGCGTCTCCCGGATCATGATTCCTGCCTGCGCCGCGCTGCTCCCCTGCACGCTCACCACCCGCGCCACGATCGTCCCGTCCCCCGCTAACGGCTGGTACACGAAATGGAACCCGTCGGAAGTAGTGAAAAAAGTCCCTTGCCCCGCTCCCGCCACCGTGAATGTCCCGTTCGCAAAGCTTGCACTCCCCGCCACACCCACTGAACCGATATCCCCGTCTGACCAGACGGAAGGAAGGGTAGGAATTAAGTGAATCGCGAGGGAGATTGTCGTGGTCTTTGTCAAACTGCCCGAAATACCGGTGACTGTCACCGTGACCGTTCCCGTTATCGCCGTGCTGCTGGCTGTCAGCGTCAACGTGCTAGTGTTTGCTGTCGTGCTGGGGCTGAACGACGCCGTCACGCCGCTCGGTAGGCCAGTTGCCGACAAACTCACGTTGCTGTTGAAACCGTTCTGCGGAGTGATTGTGATTGTACTCGTGCCGCTGGCGCCTTGCCCGATCGTCAAGCTGTTGGGCGATGCGGAAAGAGTGTAGTTCGGCGGGGGCGTCACGGTGAGAGAGAGTGTGGTTATATGTGACAACCCGCCGGACGCGCCCGAAACGGTTACGGTGACCGTTCCTGTGGGCGCCGTGCCGCTGGCCGTCAGCGTCAATGTGCTTGTACCCGCCGTGCTGCTGGGGTTGAACGACGCTGTCACGCCACTCGGCAGACCGGATGCCGACAAGCTCACGTTGCCGTTGAAACCGCCCTGTGGCGAAACGGTGACGATGCTCGTGCCGCTCGTCCCCTGGACCACGCTGAGGCTGTTCGGGGAAGCGGAGAGAGTGTAATCACCTGCGGGATTAACAGTAAGGGTCATTATAGCTGTGCTGCTCAGGCTGCCCGAAGTACCCGTGATGGTGACCGTGAACGTGCCGATAGCTGCCGTCGCGCCCACGCCGAGGGTCAGTGTGGTCGAAGCAGGGTCGGGGTTGGAGCTGAAGAATGCCGTGACGCCACTCGGAAGACCGGACGCAGAGAAAGTTACGCTTCCGGTGAAACCGTTTCGAGGAGAGACAGTGATGGCGCTGAAGCCGGAAGTTCCTTGCACAATGGCGAGACTAGCTGGGGACGCGGAGAGAGTAAACCCGGGTTGTGGCGTCCCCGAGGCCCAATTGTTCACCAGGTTGGCGGCGTTGATGGTGCCGATGCCGGTGGCAAAGTCCCAGCCGATGTTCGCGCCATAAGCGGGGGCGAAGGAAGTATTGGAAGTCGAAAGCACGCCCACGGAGCCGCCAGCGAGGTAGCAGTTGGGGCCAACGCAGTCCACATCCATGTCACCAGAAGTTACATCGTAGAAAATGCAGTTGGCGGCGACGGCGTTGCCATGGTCCGAATTGCAGGCGCTGCTGCCAGCGGAACCATACTCTGCCGACGCTAGCTGGTAATAAACTGGCGCGGGGTTCCCCTGGGCGCCACCGGCCTTCTGATTAATGAGTGCCTGGATGCCCGCCATGATGGGCGCGGCAAAAGAGGTACCACCTGCGCCAGACCAGGCGCTTGGATCGGCGCCGCAAGCAGCTCCCTGATGCGCGGTATCCGACCAGCAGAAAATGTAATAGTGGCTCCAGAGCCCGTCGGCAGCAAATAGCGAGACGTCAGGCGTGTCGCGAACGCCGTCGTTGGGATTGCCGAGGACGCTTTGCCACGAAGGTTTCGGCCATCCCTGGCAAGTGCCGCTTACGACGTCACTTGTAGAGGGCGTCCCGGTTGCGCAACCGCTGGGACCGCCGCCGCCAGCCGCGGTGGTCGCGAAAAAGGAACCGTAGAGCGGGTCGTTGCAAAGACTCGTCGAACCGTACGTTGGGCTGTAACCTACGTAAGCCGAGAGGAGTGCGCCGGCGCAGGAGTCATTCCAAGGGATTTCAGGAACGTACGAAATGGCGGAACCGAAGGCGGGAGTGTTGCTGGAATTCCAATAAGTGCCGTTTGTGCCGGAGTAAGTGTCGCTGAAATCGGTGCCACCGACAGCTACGTTGTAAGGCGTGGAAGCGAAAGCGTTGGCGGCGATGCCGTGAGTCGCTTCCTGGACGCTATTGTCGCAACCGGCCGCGCCACTGTCGCCAGCGGCGACGAAAACGGAAACACCCTCGGCCACGGCTTGCTGATACGTGGAATTGTAAGCGGCATTGGCGGCTGCTCCGTTCACGGTTTCGCACTGGCCGTAACTGATACTGATGATGGAGGGAGGGGGAGTGCTGTCGTTGATGAGGTTCTGCATCGCGATCAGGCCGCCGAACGTGGTATTGGTGTCGGCACAAGCAGCCATTTCGATGGCAGCGCTGGGAGCGGAGGCGCTGGCCCATTCGGCGTCGAGAATGGCTTCGGCATCATTGGGAGCAAAAGCGCCCGGAGCGCCGCAGTTATTGGGCCCGGAGGGAGGGGCGGGGTGAACCTGAGCAAAAGTGTCTTCAATAAGCACAATGGTCTGGCCCTGGCCTGAAATGCCCGCGCTGAAGAGGGGATTCAAATTGTAGATTGTGGCCAGGTCCGCGGGGACAACTGCATAGTTGGGGTTTCCAAAGGCATCTGTAAATGTGAATTCCGTGTTGGGCTTATGCAGATGGTGCATCGTATGCGGACGGAAGTCGTGCAATGAGACGATCCCGGCGACGACGGGAGCGAGAGCGGCGGGAATTCGCGGATCGCTGATGTTGCCAACGTGCTTTTCGCCTTGGACATTGAGGTAATGAATTTCCGTTTGGAAAGCCTTGCGCACCTGGGCGGCGGTGCCGGAGAAATCGATGAGCATGCCGCTGGGATAAACCACGTTGACGCGCAGGCCGTGGGATTCCAACCAGGCTGTGACAGTGTCAACGTCGGTCTTCGCCAGTCCAAATCGTTCGCCGAATTCCTGCGCGGTCAGCCAGTGATGGAAGTTTGGAGAATCTTTGGTGTGGAGATCGTCAATGAACTGCTGGAGAGCCGCTTCCTGTTCGGGGGAGCGCTTCAGTTGGAGTAGCATGTGCTCCATCGTGAAATTGTTGGACACGGGGCCGCGATCATTTGCGAACCGCGCTTCGGGACGAGTGTTGCCCGGGAGCGCCACGCGGTCCATTTCATTGATGCCTTGCCTAATGCGCGGGCGCGCATGCCGTCCTGACTCAACTTGTGCGTTGACAACCGGTTCGGCAAATAAAACAGCGAGGACGATGAAAGAGAAGGACCCCAATTTGCGAACCATGGGTCCCCTTTCTTATACGAAGATTTGCCTCAAACAAACTGCAGAAAGAGGCGCGCCGGGTCAAAAAGAGCGGGATCGCACTTTAGTACGGAGACAGGTCGATGGCCGGGCTTCCATGCCTGAGAGCTCCTGACGGGACATGCTTCGTCCCCGCTAGGAAACGTAAAGAAAAGAAAGGACCTACCAATAGGTAAAGTTAATAGCGGAATTGGCGGCTAAAAGCAACGGCCAAAGGGACAGTTTTCGGCCAGCGGGCCGGGCGGCTTATTTCGTAAAGTTACGCATTTCCCAGGCTTTAGCCAATACCAGACCCTGCGGGAGCTCGGTTGGCCAAGCCACTCACCAGACAGGGGCGCCGGCATCGCGTTCTCGCAGGAGCTTTTCTTAGGTCGACCAGCCTTGGCGGTATTCTCGACGTAAAAAGTCGTTGGCTTGCAAAGCGTTGGTAATGCGCATATTGGCGCCGTCGTAGTAGATCTTCTTTCCGGCGCGCAAGGCCACGATGCCTAGGAGCATGACCTCCGTAAGACGGGCGGCGTAGTCAAACGGGCAGGAGGCTTCCACCTTTCCCTTGGCGGCGTCCACCCAGTTCATTTCATGGGCTTCGCCGACGATGCGCGGGAGTTTTTGCGCAGGCTTGCCGAAGGATTCGTGGAGCGACTTGGGCAAGAGCCTGGGCTTGAAGCCGTACGTGTCGTGAAGGAGCTTGCCTTTGCTGCCGATCAGCAGAGCACCGCCCTCTTGTTTCAACTCTTCGTCGCCGAGCTCTTCGGGCTTGTTGGGCTTGAGGCCCCCGTCGTACCACGTGAGCTTGACGGGCGGCATCGGACCGCGAGCGGGGAATTCATAAAAGGTTAGTGTCGCGGTCGGATAGGAAGCACCGTTGAATGGGGTCGAGATCGTTTCGACGCTGGTAGGTAAGCCAAGGTTGAGTGCCCACATGGTGTGATCGATCAAATGAGCCCCCATGTCACCGATCGCGCCGACGCCCCAATCGGTCCAGCCGCGCCAGTTGAATGGATGGTAGATGGGGTGGTAGTCCACGTTGTTCGAGGCGGCACCCAGAAAAAGATCCCAAGCGAGCCCATCCGGGATGGGATAGTCGCCGGCAAGGGCTGCGGCAATCCGCGCCGTGACGCCACGGCCATTCCAGCGAAGAGGATCGGGCTGCGGCTTTAGCGGTTCCGGGCGCGGCACGCCTTGAGGCCAGTAGCCAAGGGGCCTGTTCGTCCAGATATGCACCTCGCGCACGTCGCCGATCGCGCCGCTCCACACGTACTCGACGGCGGTCCTCCCATCGTTCGACGAGTGACCCTGATTGCCCATCTGCGTGGCAACTTTGGTTTCGTTAGCGCGGCGAGAAAGCTTGCGAGCTTCTTCGACAGACCAAGAGAGCGGTTTCTGGACGTACACATGCTTGCCAAGCTCCATCGCCGCCAAGGCAACCGAGGCGTGCATATGGTCAGGCGTAGCGACCAAGACAGCGTCGATGTCCTTCTGGTGTTCGAGCATGTCGCGATAGTCGGTGTAGCGTTTGGCCTTCGGCAGATGTTCTGTCTTGAGTTTGATCATTCCCTCAAGCCGCGCCTGGGCTTTCATGGGATCGAACTCCGCAGGCGGCTCGCCCGGCGGTGGCGGGGCAGGCAGTTCTATTCGCTTCTTCACCCTCTCGATGTCGAGGTCGAGCCGGTCAAATCCTTTGTCGGCATAGCGCCAGTCCACGTCGCAGAGCGCCACGATGTTCTGGCTTGCGAGGTTGATCAAATTATTGCGGCCCATGCCGCCGACTCCGACGCCGGCGACGTTCAGCGTATCGCTCGGCGGAGTGAATCCTCGGCCGAGGACGTGCCTGGGAACAATGGCGCACGCGGCGCCGCCGGCGGCCACCTTTGTCAGGAACGTGCGGCGCGAAATTTCTTTCTTTTTGCTCATGGCATCTCTCCTAGGCTGGATTATCGAGTGTCGGCGAGGGCGACGTAGGCGCCGAGAGTAATCATGCCGAGACCGGAAGCGACACGCTGGCCGCGGCGGAAACGCACGCTGGTCTTGAGTTTACGCTCCAGAGGAGCCGCAAGGAAAACGACAAGAAGATCGGCAGCGGTATTGAGGAGCACCGAGAGAGCGCCGAGAATTACGAATTGCAGGAAAACATGGCCGCGCTCGGGCACGATGAATTGCGGAATGAAGGAAAGGAAAAACAGAGCTGTCTTAGGATTTAGAACTTCAGTAAGAATCCCTTGACGAAAAGCGCCCATCGCAGCAGGCTGCGATGCGCTGACAACCATCTCCGCATTTCGCGAGCGGATCATCCGAATTCCCAGCCAAACGAGATACGCGGCTCCCGCGTATTTGACGGTGTGAAAGGCGACAGCGGAAGCGGCGAGAATCGCGGAGATACCGAGCGCAGCGGCCAGGACATGGAAGAGTCCGCCAACAAAGGTACCCAAAGAAGAAAGGATGCCCTCGCGCCGGCCGCCGGCGAAACTTCGGGCCAAAACGTAGAATATTCCTGGTCCTGGAGTAATTGCCAGAAGCAGCGCAGCGGCAAGAAAAAGCAAGAAATGGTGTGCGTCAAACATTCGAAAATTGTAAAGTCCCGCCTCGCAACGTGCAAGATGGCCTAGGCAATATGAATGGCCGGCTGGAAGATGCTTATTTGCCGGTGACGGCGAAGCTGCCGGCGTCGAGGTGATCGAAGTTGAGCATGGCGTTGAAGACGAGGAAATAGCTGCCCGTGGTTTCGCCGCGCCACATTGGATTGTTGGCGAAGAGGACGACGTGGCCTTTGCCGTGGGGAACGTCCACGACGGCGGGCTTTTCCGCGATTTCATTGCCGCTGGTGATCATGCCGCTGAGGAGCAAATCTTTTTCGGCGGCGAAGCGCAGGACTACGCGCGGTTGCTGATCCTTCGGAGGAATCGCAAAGCGGGCAAAATCCGGCAAATCCTCGGGAATGTAAAGCTCTTGCTCGTGCGGTGTGCGCTTCACGGGCTTTTCGGGAAGTTCGTAGGGCCTAGCCTGAATGATGTCGGGATCGGTGGCGGTGCCGCGTCCGCTGGAACGCGCTGAGCCAGCTGCGCCCTCGTCAGGTCCACCCCCACCGCCTGGACCGCCGAAATTGCCGCCGACCGTGATGACCGGACCCTGCCGAAAATAGACGTAGAGCTTGTCGTCGTAGCCGTAGGTGATGGGGCTTTTCTTGTCGTCAATAGTGGAGAGAACTACGCTGCCGGGGGCTTGCATGGTGCGAGCGTCAGAAACGTTCACCATTTCGGTCATCCCTCCGGCAACGGGGAGCGAAGCACTGGCTTGCACCGCGATGAGCAACCCGCCTTCGCGGACGAACCGCTCGAGATTGGCGATTCCCTGGTAGCCGAGACCGCCGCGGATGTCGTCAGTGGAGTCTAGACCGGGTGCGACGAAGTTTGGAGTTTCGGTGGAGTTTTTCCAAGGACGTGGATCACCGCGCATCGGCAGGCCGCGTAGCACAGCGCTCAGTCCCGCGGGACCGCCGCCACCCATGGGAGGAAGGATGACGACGTCGAACTTCTCGCGGAGATTCTGGGTTTCACGCAGCCAGGTGTCGGCAACGTAGGTGTAGGGGACTTTCAGCTCCTCCATGGGAATGCGGAACCAGCCGTCGTTCTGGGTGTTCTGCCAATTGTGGACGAGCGCGATGCGGGGAACAGCGAGCGGATGCGTCTTGACGCTCAGGGCAGCGTTCGTGGAATGGACTTTGATTCCCAGATCTTTCGCGGCTTTTTCGAGTTGGGTGCGATCGGCATTGCGAATGATGAAGGAGCCAGCTTTGAACTTGATGCCATCGGCTCCGAAGCTATCTTCAGCGGCTTCCATAGAAACGTTGGCGAGGCGGAAGCGCAGTGAGGCAAGCGTGCTGTCCGTGTTGTGCTGGATGACAAAAGTTTTGCCCTGTCCGTCGATTCCGCCTGGGGGATTGATCCTGCTCATTTTTTGCGTGGCAGCACTAAGGATGGAGAGATCAGTGACTCGCGTGGTTTTGACATTGCGGAGCGCGCCGAGGGTCCAGCCGGTGTCGTCATAGGAACGAGGATCGCGCGGGCTGTAATACTGGGTGTCGAGGGCCATATCGGCGAGCCGGCTGTAAGGCTGATCCATGCGCACGACGTAGCTGCCTGCGGGAATCACGGTTTCCGCCGGCTTCTTCTCTTCTTTGGTCCTGGCCGCGGCATCGGATTTTTCGGCTGATTTTTCCTGATCTTTTTCCTTGTCACCGATGGATTCCTGCGCACCCTTTGCAGCCGGGATGCGCAATTCCTTCTCGAGGCGGTGAACTTCGACGCCCTGAAGCTGCAAAAGATTCAGGAGGCTGGCCTGCTCGGCAGGGCGCGGGTCGTCCGAAGGAAAGACCCAGGCAGCTGGGCCTTCGGTGCGGGCTTTCGCGACTGCACGCTTGCTCTTCAAATAAAAATTGTTGAGAAACTTCTGGCCATTGGAGGCCACGTTGTTCATGCCGAAGAGGATGGCGCTCTCCTGCATGTTGACATTGTCGCGGGCGGACCATTTCACTTTGGGGAGCGGAGGATTGGGGCGATACCACTCGCGGCTCGTATCGGGCGGGCGAAGAGTACGGACGCGAGTGTCGGCGCCGCCATTGCCAAACGTTTCGTAGAAGCGGCCAATGGAGTTGTGATTGTTAGCGATGGAAAGCAGATAGTTTGGCGCCCAGCCGTCGTAAAAACCGTGCGTCCACACGCCGATGACGCCGCGCTTAGTCATTTCCTCAATTTCGTGATAGGCCATCTCCTGCCACTCGCTGATGACGATGGGATCAAGCCAGGCGTTGTAAGGACCGGTGCCGGTCATGATGTACAGATAAGGGACGGACTCGTGGAGATCGTGCATCACGGTGGGATGCCAATCGAGGTAGGTCTTAAGCATGTTGCGGGAGAGTGCGAGGCTGACGCCCAGATTGTCGCGGTTGTTGTCATGCGATACGTAGTGTCCCCACCAGATGAGGGGATAGGGAGGCTGGTCGGGGTGCTTTTTGTGCTGCATGTAAATGTCAACCATGCGATCGTGGCCGTCGGTTTCGACAATGGGAGTGATCAGCACGATGGCATCGCGGCGGATTTTTTGAATGAAGGGCGTATCTTCCACGGCGAAACGGTAAGCAAGCTCCATCAACATTTCCGGAGAGCCGGTTTCGGGGGAATGGATGCTGCCGTCGGCCCAGTAGATGGGCTTGCCTTCGGCGATGAGCTTTTGCGCTTCGGCATCACTAAGGCCGCGCGGATCCGCGAGGCGAGCGGTGATTTCCTTGTAGCGGTCGAGTTTCGCGAGATTGGCTTCGTCGGAGACGGCAGCCACGAGCATCTCACGGCCTTCTTCGGACGTGCCAATGCTCCAGACTTTGACCCTGGGGCTCTTGCTGGCAAGCAAACGGAAATAAGCGTTGATGTCCTTCGTGTAATCGAGAATATCCGGCGCTCCCACGATGTGATGAAGGAAGGCATCCGGCGCGGGAACGCAAGAGCTGAGAGGCAGATGGTCGACGAGTTCAGTACTGAAGAAGGATTCCGTCGTGAACTCTTTGATTTTCTTGTTGTATTCCGTGTGATCGCTGAGCGAACAAGGGCTGGACTGAGCGAAGCTCGTAGCCACACAGAAACACAGGGCGAGCAAAACGCCGAGCAAGCTGCGGATCATAAGACACCTCAGGGCAACGCAATCGCGGGTGATTTTATAGACTGTTTTTCGAGGGGGTGCAACCCAATCCCTTGAATGTCGACGATGCGGGGCCATTTGGCCTATGATTGGCCGCCTGCGTTAGTGGAAATTGAGGAGAGGGACGGATGGAAGAACAACTGAGCCTGGATTTCTTGCGCGTCGTGGAAAACGCCGCGATTGCCGCAGCGCGCACCATGGGATTCGGGGACCGGCACCATGCCGATGAAGTAGCCGTCGAAGCGATGCGCAAGACCATGGACTCCGTGGAGATTGACGGGACCATCGTGATTGGCGAAGGCGAGCGCGATGAGGCGCCGATGCTGTACATCGGCGAAAAGGTCGGCCTAGGGACGCACGCGCCGAAAGCATTGTTTCCACAAGTGGACATCGCCGTCGATCCCCTGGAAGGCACGAACCTCTGCGCGACGGGGGCGGCGAATGCGATCGCGGTGCTGGCGGCAAGCGAACGCGGCGGCTTGCTGCACGCGCCGGACCTGTACATGGAGAAATTAGTTGTAGGGCCGTCGTGCAAGGGCGCCGTGGACCTGGATGCGCCGGTGGCCGATAACTTGAAATCGATTGCCAAGCGGCTGGACCGCGACGTTGAGGATCTCGTCGTGATCGTGTTGGACC
>WNFS01002329.1_pt1 | contig 14366 bp, 9 predicted proteins | sample 5400141 | NCBI WGS metagenome assembly WNFS01 (sample SAMN13153358, study PRJNA577476) | soil metagenome | isolation source: 60 cm saprolite under Madrone tree | place: USA:California | collected 2016-06-14
GTCGAAGCCAACCGCAACGGATTCGTCTATGTATTGGACCGCGTGACCGGCGAATTTCTTTCTGCCACTCGATTTGCGGAGAAGTTGAATTGGGCTAAAGGCATCGACGAAAAGGGCCGCCCAATTATTGATAAAAACAGCGCCAGACCCACGCCGGAAGGCTCCAAGGTCTGTCCGGGATTTTCCGGCGCGACCAATTGGTTCTCGCCATCTTTCTATCCAGAAACTCGCACTTTATTTTTCATGTCGCAGGAAGAGTGCACCATTTTTCTTTCCGGTCCCCAAACGTTCAAAGAAGGTGAAACGTATTACGGCACTGGTTCCCGCCATCCGCCGGGCGAGCGCGGTCAGAAAAATCTTCTGGCCTACGACCTCGATACCGCGACGATTCGCTGGCGCTATCCGCAGGCGAACGGCCGCTGGTCCGCCGCCGGAACCATGGCGACCGCAAGCGGCCTCGTATTCTTCGGCGACAACAGTGAATCCTTCGAAGCCGTCGAAGCAAAAACTGGAAAACCGCTGTGGCATTTCAATACTGGCCAGCCGATACATGCTTCGCCCATGAGTTACGCGGTGAACGGCAAACAGTACGTTGCCATCGCCGCAGGAAGTGATGTTTTTAGTTTTGCCTTGCCCTAAAGAAATCAAATCTTGCTGAATCGTATTTCAAAGGAGGATCGCACATGTTTTCCAATCTAACGACGCGTCGCGGTTTCGCAGCAAAGCTGGCCGCACTCTTACCGGGCCTTGGCCTCGCCGGAGCCGCCGCCCCTTCTCCGGTGGCTCCCGGGGAGCAAGCGCCAGGGGGCGTGCAAAAACTCGACGGCAACGGGAAGCCGTCCGATGGAAAGGGTTTCATCACGCCGCTGATTATTCACAACGGCCTCATCTACATCGCCGGACAAGGCGCGCACTCGCGCGGCGATAAATCCGATGCCGGAAAAACTCCCACCATCGAAATGCACACCAAGATGGTTATGGACGGCGTCCAAGGAACCATCGAAGCAGGCGGCGGCACGATGGACAGCATTCTTCAGCTCACCGTATTTCTCGCAAAGCTCGACTATTACGACGGCATGAATTCCGTTTTCAAAACGTATTTTCCAAACGGCGGCCCTGCGCGTACAACCGTCGCCGTCGCCGGACTTCCCGGCGAGTCACTCGTTGAAATTAACTGCATCGCTGCGGTCGTCAAGAAAGGGGCATAGCCTCATGGCCTTAAAAGATCAATCGAATCGCAGAACATTTCTCGGCATGCTCAGCGCGCTTTCCGCCGCCGTGCTGAGCCCAATCAAAACATTCGCTGTACCCGCCGGCTCGATTCCTGCGGCAATCAAGAAACTCGCCGGCTTTGGGTCCACCGGAAACGTTTTCGAAGAGCTCGGCGTCACGACGGTCATCAACGGGCAGGGAACGATGACCGTTCTTGGCGGCTCGCTCCCGCGGCCTGAAGTCGAAGAAGTCATGGCCCTCGGTGGAAAACATTTCTGCAGCATTCCGGATCTCGAAGTCGCCGCTGGCAAGCGCATCGCCGAAATGTTGAAGCTGCCCGAAGGCTACGCCGCACTCGTCACTTGCGGCGCCGCGGCCGCCATGCAATCCGGGCTGGCCGGCATCCTCACTGGAGATAATCCGAAGTTCATCGAACAAATTCCAGACCTCACCGGTATGAAAACAGAAGTCATCATTCAGAAGTCACATCGGAATCCCTTCGATCATCAGCTGCGCACTACCGGCGTCAAGCTCATCGTTGTGGAAACCGCGGACGACGTGAAGAAAGCCGTCAATCCGCAGACGGCGATGATGCATTTCTCCAACTTCGCCAATAACGAAGGTCAAATAAAAGTCGAAGAGTGGGTCAAACTCGCTCATGAAAACAATATCCCGGCCTTCATCGACGCCGCGGCCGACACCCCTCCCGTTTCCCATCTCTGGGACTACGCCAACATGGGATACGACCTGATCGCCTTCAGCGGCGGCAAAGCAATGCGCGGTCCGCAGTGCGCCGGCTTGCTTATCGGCAAAAAAGGCCTCGTCGCCAACGCGCTCCTCAACAACAGCCCGCACGAAGACACCATCGGCCGCAGCCAGAAAGTCGGCAAAGAAGAAATCGTCGGAATGGTCAAGGCGGTGGAAATGTTCTTGAAAGACGACCACGAAGCCCTAAACAAGGAATGGCTGCGCCGCCTCGAATATATTTCGTCCCAAATTACAAAAATCCCGACGGTGACGACGTCCTATCCGCCCATGGAAATTGCCAACCACGTTCCCCATATGCGCATCAAATGGGACTCGAAAAAAATCCCGATGACCCCGCATGAAGTCGGAAAGGCTCTCCGCGACGGCAAGCCGTCCATCGTGCTCTCCACCGGCGAACACGGCGAAGCACTCTCCCTGAACTCATTCATGCTCCAGCCCGGCGAGGAAAAAATCATCGCCGCGGAGCTGGTTAAGTTTTTCAAGGCCCATCAGGCCTAACCCCATATTCAACGTCGCAACGAATCGCATTCGAATGCAGGAGCGCGCTTGACCGTCGAAAGAACGAGCCAGTTTCGCTGGTTGTTGATTTTTTGGTTGTTTGTCCTTAGCGCGGTCGCTTACCTCGATCGCGTAAACATCTCCATTGCCGGAACTCTTCTGGCGAGCGAGTTTCACCTTTCCAAAATTCAGCTCGGCTGGATTTTCAGCGCCTTCCTCGCCGGTTACGCCCTGTTCCAAACGCCTGGCGGCAGGCTGGCCGACAAATTGGGCGCGCGTCGCGTTCTCGCACTCGCCGTTCTTTGGTGGGGTATTTTTTCCGCTCTCATCGTTGTCGTCCCCAGCGGATTTGGCTTTGCATTATTCGCGTTCATGTCCCTGCGGTTCACATTGGGCGCGGGCGAAGCCGTCATGTACCCTGCGTCGAATCAATTCGTCGCTCGCTGGATTCCCAGCTCCGAACGCGGCCTCGCCAATGGCCTGATTTTTGCTGGGGTAGGCGTTGGCGCCGCATTCACGCCGCCTCTAATCACCTACATCATGTTGCGTTACGGCTGGCGCATCCCTTTCGTCGTCTGCGCCGCGCTCGGCTTGGTCGTCGGCCTGGTCTGGTACTTGATCGCGCGCAACACTCCCGAAGAACACTCTCTCGTTTCTCCAAGTGAACTCGCCAAAATCAAAGCCGGCTTTCCCATTTCATCTCTCACAGAAAGACCAAAACTCATTTCCTGGGGACGCATGCTCCAAAGCAAGGAAGTCCTTGCCGTCACGATCAGCTACTTCACCTACGGTTACGTCGCTTGGATATTCTTCAGTTGGTTTTACATTTACCTCGCCGAGGTGCGCGGCCTTAACCCGAAGGCTAGTGCGATCTACTCCACGCTACCTTTCGCCGCCATGGCAGCTTGCTCACTGCTCGGTGGATTTGTGAATGACACTATGGCGAAGAAATGGGGCCCACGCGTCGGCCGCAGCAGCATCGCGGTGTTAGCCCTTGCTCTCACGGCAATTTTCCTGGTCCTCGGATCACGCGCCGAAAACACGCAAGTTGCTGTGTTCGTCTTAGCCGGAGGAGCCGGCGCGCTTTATCTTTCCCAAAGTTCGTTCTGGTCAGTGACGGCGGACATCGGCGGCACCTCAGCCGGAAGCGTTTCCGGCTTCATGAACATGGGCAATCAAATCGGTGGAATGATTACAGCCGTCTCGACCCCGTGGATCGCGTCACGCCTCGGTTGGACGGCTGCATTTCTTGTCGCCGCCTCCCTCTGCGCTCTCGGGGCGTTGGCTTGGCTACTAGTCGATCCACGCAAGCAGTTGGATGCCCTCTAGGTCCGTTCCACTGCCTTCATGTCTTCGCGGCTTTAAGCACCTCGAGCGTGTGCTTGCGCACACGCTCGAAGGCTTCACCTATGACATCCGCTCGGCAACAACCTGCACCGGGACGCCTCGGACCACTGAATCGTAGACCGGGGAAAATCTCGGACCCAACTGGCTGAGTTCCTTAAATTGTGCCTCCGAGACGTTTGCCTTGATGCGCAGCGTCATACGGATGTTCTGGTAACCGTTCCGGATTTCCGGCGCGATACCGAGAAATCCGCGAAGATCCAGCACACCTTCCAGTAAACTCTCCACCTGATCCAAAATGATGCCGCGTGCAGCCGCGTGATAGACCATGGAAGTTGTGACGCATGACGCGAGCGCATGCAGCAAATGCTCCACGGGATTCGCCCCCGTATCCGTCCCCAAAAGAACTTCGTGCTCATCCGCAGCAAGAACAAAATTCGCCTTGTGTCGAACGATTTTGCCCCCGGCGCTGAACGGCCGGACCTCCGACAAGTTTTCTCCGCCGTTCACCCAACGATTGTGAATCCGAAAGCGGAAATCACCGGCCGCGGGAGTAGCTTTGACGGTGTCGATTGTTTCCTGAATGCGCGCCACGTCTACGCCATTCGTAACGATTGCCAGACTTTGTTCCATGACATTTTCTCCAAGTTGGTTGTGAGAACTTTTGTTCTCCGCTCCATAAGAAGTGCAAAGGAACGGCCACGCTGTGTTCTTCTTACTCCCTTGAAATGAATCGCTTGCACGAATGGGGGCCTCGGCCTCGCTTGCGATTCTTCGCCACTCACGAATTCTCGTGAGTGGCGTATTCGCTCCTTTTCACGAGGAAGATTTTGGCGGCTTATCGCATCTCGCGCCGGAACCGTGCTGCGCGCATCATCGGCTATCCCTCGACGCCATTCGCACACGCGTTCGAATCTCCATCTTGCAGTGGCGTAGCACTTCCTCCGTGTTCCTTCCGGACTTTCCGTCCAGGGAATCCGTGTCTTCGGGGATTCGCCCCGTCACGTGGGCGAGTTCGTGCAGAAGTGTCGTGATTTGCGCGCCCAGCGTATCTCCGCGATAAGCGCCGACACTAAGCGGTCGAAGTCCTTGGTGAGACAGAAGTGATCCTTTCTGGTCCACTCGCAACACCGGCAGCGTCGCCACAAAAAATGCTCCGCTTGGATTTAACTTAACCCTTGAATTTCGCCCGGTTGATTGAAGCGTGCTCGCGGCCCACGGTTGTTTGTACATCCACTCTCCCTGCGCATCGCGGACCAGCGCGACGTATTTTACGGGTTCGTCGACAATGTCAAAGTGCAGACTGTCGAATATTTCCGCCGATTCCGGATCGGTCTCCTGGAACCACGCGCTGCATCCATTCCCGGCTTGCAAAATATCCAGCGTCAACCCGCGCGCTGTTTGTAGGTCTGTTTCGTCTTGGCGGAGATCAGACAGCGCCGCCGTTCGTCGATCATTTCTCGCGGCGCGATTGTGAGAACGCGATTGTCCTGGGAAAAACAGAGCGCCAATCAGCGCCATTGATAAAAGCCATTTTGGCCTTCCTGCAAAAAGTATGTTGCCCTCCTGCCCGAGAAACTGCACAGGACGGGCCATCGCTACGATGGCTTAACAACCTTTATTATCAATAAGTTGGCGAACGGGTTGAGGAGAGCGTGCTCGCGGCTTTTCGCGATTTCTCGGTTTATCGTGAAGCAACAAAAAATCGCGACCGGCGAACCTAAATTGGCCTGTGGATGCCGAGCGACTTCATGCGCGAAGACAGCGTGGACGGCGGTACGCCGAGTTTTCTTGCCGCGCCTTGGGGACCGGCAACTCTCCAGCTCGCTTCTTCCAGCGCGCGAGTCAGCGTGATTTTTTCCATGTCGCGCAGATCTTCTTTCGTCTGGATCGCAGCGATCGTCTCCACGGTTTTTCGCTGCCGCACAGGCTGCAGACTATTCAGCGGCAAAACGTCGCGTAGGTTCAGTTTCCCGTCGCGCGCGATGATGACCGCCCGTTCGATCACGTTTTCAAGTTCTCTCACGTTCCCGGGCCAATGGTACGAACGCAGCCGCCTCAAGCAATCCGCCGTCAATTGCAGTCGCGGTTTACCCATTCGCTTGCAATTGCAGTCCAGAAAGCAGTCCGCGAGCAGTTCGACATCCATGCCGCGATCGCGCAGCGGCGGAACATCGATTGGAAAAACATGCAAACGGTAGAACAAATCCTCGCGAAAGTTTCCTGCGGCGACTTCCGCTGCGAGATCGCGATTCGTTGCCGCAATCACTCGGATATCCACTTTTCGCGTCTGCGAGCTGCCAACCGGTTCGAATTCGCCCTCCTGCAGAACGCGCAGCAGTTTCGGCTGCATTTCCAGCGGCAATTCCCCCACTTCATCGAGAAAAATCGTGCCGCCGTTAGCCAGTTCAAAACGCCCGGTGCGCCGCATTGCTGCGCCGGTGAATGCGCCACGCTCGTGGCCGAAAAACTCGCTTTCGCACAGCGCGGCCGGGATTGCCGCACAATTCACGCGAATAAAAGGTTTCCCAGCGCGGTTGCTCGCTTCGTGAATCGCTCGCGCCACCAACTCTTTGCCCGTCCCCGTTTCACCCGAAATAAAGACCGTCGCAGGCGTCGGTGCAACTTGATGAATCGCGGTCATGACCGTGCGAATCGCGTTGCTACTGCCGACGATTTCGCCGCCATATCGCTGTTCGTTGATCTCGCTCATCAGGTACGCGGTTTCGTCCTGCAATTCGCGCAGACGGCTTTCCGCGGCCAGTTGATCCTGCACGTTTCGTAGGATCAAACTGTACCGGAGGCGCCCTTGCACCTCGAACTGCGAAACGCTCGCTTCGGCTGCGAACGACGTTCCATCCGAATTGATCGCGTCCAATCCGCCAGGTACCCAGGCGTATTGTTTGGATTCCGCATCAAGGTCGTGCGCCACGCTACACAGTTTCTGTGCGCTCGCCGGGCTCAGAAACGATGTCACTTGTTGGCCTGTCAGCGATTCACCAGGAGAAACGAACAGCGTCGCAGCAGAACTGTTCGCGCGTTGGATATGGAATTCTTCATCCAGCTCAAAAATCGCGTCCATCGCGCTTTCAAACAAACCGGAAAAGCGCTGCTCGCTTTCACGAATCTTGTTTTCCGCGCGAATTCGGTTAAGTTCCGCTCCCGCCCGTGCCGCAAAGATGCGGAACACTGATTCCAGTTCAGCCTCCAGCTTCATCGGCTTCGTGTCCATCGAAGACAGGTGACCCAGCACCGAGCCGTTTGACTTTAGGATCGGCGCACCCAGGTAGCTCACCGCCTTGAACGCAACCAAATCCGGATCGTCCGGGAACAGATCAACGATACCTTCCGCGTAGTGCACCAGCCGCGCTTCGTCAATCACCACGCCGCATGGCGTCCCGTCAATCTTGTACTCGTAGTCCTCGATGAATTCGCCGTTCAGCCAGAACGCGATTGACCTCAGCACCCGCCGCTCTGGCAGGTATTCGGTGATCCATGCTCCGGTTACGTTCAACGCCAGCGCTGCCGAGCGCACCAGCTCCTTAAAGAACTCCTGCCCTGTCTTGGAAGCCGTCCCCTCAAGCAGGTGCTGAAGCAGCGTTTCGGGTTGTATTTGCAGACCTGGACTGCTCATAGGTGCTCTATTGGACGCACAATATGAGCAAGTGGTGAGACGTTCTTTAGAAGCGTTTCATACCAATTTGGTACGTGCTGCGCTCCCTAACCGGCGCCATCGCGCAGCTGCCAGCCAGTCCGCCTTCAGCGCGCCTTGCACCCGACCCTGCCGGCCGCCGGAATCTCCCCGCGGTGAACGCTCGCGCTGTCCTACGGTCCTCATTCCGAGATCGGGAATCCCGCCAGATTACCCTCCCGGTTGGATTGTTACGAAGTATTCATTTTGGCGGGGCGCGTTCGCAGTTCCCTTGTAGTCGCTGTAAACAAAGGACTTCGTCCCGTCGGCAAACCACTCCAATCCTTCGTCAAGTCATTTTTAACATCCCTGAAACATCCCAGTAAGTAGTTGTTCACGTCCGCTTTGCTACTTTCACTTCGCAAGCCTTTACTGCGTTAGCCTGAAAGTGTAGTGGATTTCATCCGGGGTGTAGTTATTCGCAAATTTTACATGGAGGATCGAATGGGTAGGATGTTGTCTGCATTGCTCATCTGCGCGCTCTTGGCCTGCGGGCCGCTGCGCGCTGACGATACAAACACAGGGGACGCGGCAGCCAGGAATTCCCCCGCGGCTGCCACGGACAAGAAGGCCAATACGCCAGCCGCAAAATCCGAAACCACCAAATCCGACGCCGCCAAGCCGGCGACGGACTATCGTGAAGAGATAGAAGAATTGCGCCAGTTGATGCGCGAACAATCGCAGCAACTCGCCGAGCAGCAAAAGCAGCTCGAACTTCTCCGCGAGCAGCTCAGCTCCACCCACAAAGCCGAAGTCTCTGCTCCGTCTGCAGCGGCCCCGGCTATGCCTGCCGCCGTTCACGTCATCGCGGGAGACATGGCCACGGCAATTCGCCCGCAAGCGGGCGCATCGGTTCCAGCGGCGCAGGACAAGCCGAAGACGGACGACTCGCCGAGCTCGATTCGCTATAAGGGAATCACCATTACTCCAGGCGGCTTCTTCGCCGCGGAAACGGTGTACCGCACCCGCGCAATCAGCGCCGACGACAACACTCCCTTCACCAGCACTCCGTTCAACGGCAACAGCCTCTCCAAAGTTTCCGAACTCAACTTTGGCGGGCGCCAGACTCGCATGAGCTTGCTCCTCGAAGGCAAATTGGGCAGCGCGAAAATCGGCGGCTTCCTGGAAGCTGATTTCCAGGGTGCTGGAACGACCTCGAACAACCGCCAGAGCAACAGCTATGTCTTCCGTCAACGCCAGGCATTCGCTCAGGTCGCGATGGACAACGGGTTGACGATCACCGGCGGCCAGATGTGGAGCCTCGCCACGGAAACTCGCAAGGGCATCACAAACCGTCAGGAAACTACCCCGCTCGTCATTGACCACCAGTACAGCGTCGGTTTCACCTGGGCTCGTCAATACGGACTCCGTGTCGTGAAAAGCTTTGGAGACAAGTTCGCTCTCGGCTTCTCCGTGGAAGGTCCTCAGACCACCCTCGGCGGCCGCGGCTTTTCTTCTGCAACCAACCGAGTCGCCCTCGGCAGCAACACCTTCGTGACCGGTTCAACCAACACGAACTTCTTCGTGGACGCTCCGGGCCAGAGCGGCGGCCTGTTCAACGCCTTTGACCCGACCGGCTACACTCCCAACAAGGCGCCGGACTTTATCGTCAAGGCCGCTGTCGATCCGGGCTGGGGTCACTATGAAGTGTTCGGAATCGTCAGCGAATTCCGCACGCGCATCTATCCCTGCGCCGTCGTAGGAACGAACGTCAACGATACGACCGCGCCGGGAACACCGGTGACTGTGAATTGCGCCCCGGATCCCGCCAATCCCAATCCCAAACCGAGCACGCTCGGCGCGTTTAACGACACTCGCACCGGAGGCGGTGCGGGTGCCAGCGCCCGTATGCCCCTGTTCGCCAAGAAACTGGACGTCGCCTTGAAGTTCACCGCCGGCAGCGGTATCGGCCGTTACGGCTCCGCACAATTGGCCGACTCGACCGCTCGGCCAGACGGCACCCTCGCTTTGATCAAAAGCGCGCAATGGTTGGGCGGTTTGGAGTTTCATCCCAATCCCAAGCTTGACCTGTACGCTTATGCCGGCCAGGAGTATGCCGGACGCGCGGCCTACACCGGCTACACCGCAATCACGGTGACAACCACGCCCGCGATTCCCGCGACCGCCGGCTCGCCAGCGATCCCTGCTACGACGGCAACATCCATCAACACGGCCGGCATCGGTGGCTACGGCTCTCCATTTGCCAACAACAGCGGATGCAGCTCAGAGACCCTTCCGTCCACACAATTGGCCCCCGGCACCGGCGGAACCTGCGCCGGCGACATCCGGACCATCAGCGAAGGCAGCATCGGCCTGTGGCACAAGTTCTACGCCGGACCCAAGGGCGGTCTGCGCTGGGGTATCCAGTATTCCTACTTCACCAAGAGCGGATGGTCGGGAAACAACGGCATCGCGCCGAAGGCCGTCAACAATATGGTCATAGCGTCGTTCCGCTATTACCTGCCCTAACCTTGCACTCGGAGCGCTGCTAGCGCAGCTTCCGCTTTACACAACAAAACCCTGGACCGCCTCACCCCGCGGTCCAGGGTTTTTTCATTTCTCTGGCGATTCTTTTTAAACTAGAACCATCTCATAAGTGTTTTTCGGGAGGGCACGGCTTCAGCCGTGCCGAAAACAGCCCAAAAAACGAGGGCTTTAGCCCCTGAGGGCTTCGGGCTTTGGCCGTTCCCATTTATGAGACGCGTTCTATTTAATAGATTGAATCTCGCGCGCCTCCGCCACTCCCACGAATTTGTCCGCAGCTCCGTAGTAAAGCATCCACCGATCTCCGTGCCGGACCATTCCTTCCACAAACACCACGTTCGGCACCTGCCCCGTCTTCTCCCATTCAAATTCCGGCGCAAAGACCGGCGTTTCGCTGCGATACAGCAATTTGCTCGGATCTTCCCGGTCGAACACCGCAATTCCCGTCCGATAGACCAGCTTGTCGTCCGCGCCGTTGTATATCAGCACGATCCCCGCCTCCGTCAAAATCGGCGGCGGCCCCGGCTCCACCACGCGCGAATCGAATTTCCCCGCCCGCCGCGGCAACACCGGCTCGTGCGTAGCCTCCGTCCAGTGAACCAAATCCTTCGATCGCGAAAGCCCCATCTGGTCCGTTTTGTCCGCCGCCGTCCCCAGCCAGTACATCCAATACTCGCCGCGAATCTTCGTTGTCAGAATCGCGCCCGATTTCGTCCACGCCTTGTTCCAATTCCCCTGGTACGCGGGCAAAATTACGCCCTTCCGCTCCCAATGCACCAAATCGCGCGACGTCGCCAGGCACAGTTGCGCATCCGTCTTGTTGTAGCCCGTGTATGTCAGGTAGTACGTCGCGCCGATTTTCACAATTCGTGGATCTTCCACTCCCCCATCTTTTTCATACGGAGCCTCCGGCGTTAAAACCGGCTCCGCGCGTCGCGTAAAATGAATTCCGTCCACGCTCTCCGCGTATCCCAACCGCGACGTCCCATTCCCATCCTGCGCGCGATACAGGATCACAAACTTCCCATCGCGCATCACCACCGCCGGATTGAACGTCCCCGCGCTCTCCCACCCGCTCCCTTGCGGCACAAGAATCGGCGTCTCCGAAGCTCGTTTCCAGCCGGAACCGCCGCTCGGTCCCTGCGCGTACGCAGCAAAAACCAAAATCCCCGCCACGCAACCAAGCGCGACGCTTCTCCGAATATTCTTTGCCGTGCCCATACCCCTATCTATCACGATTTTCATCGTGCAATCGCATCGGGCTTTCCTTGAATCTCCATTCCGTCGATTTCGCTTGCTTTTTCGTTCGACCTTTGGTATACTTACCTTCAGTCATTTTTGTGAGCACTTCGCGCGGCAGCCAACCTGCCGCTTTTTTATTTTCCGGCAACGAAGAATCTCAACCGACTTAAGCCTTTTAGAATCAACACTTATAGATGTGTATACTGGCTCGCATGCGCAAGGTTCTCATCGAACTATTTCTTTTGGCCATTGGTATAGGGCTGACCTTGGAAGTCATTAAATCAGCTATTCCGTACTTGCTACTTATCTGGCTAGTGATTCTGGCTCACTACACTTGGGAAATAATATCCTCGGAGCGCGTGAAGGATTTTGCAAAGCAGGTAAAAGGTAGACTCTCAAAGAAACAGCTAGTATTTGCGCGCATACTTCTTGGGTTGGCTGGGATTGGTTTGTTGGGTATTTACTGGTGGGGATTGAATTTATTCTTTACCCCAAGAATTGCAAAATATGAAGCAGAACAACGCGATAAAAGACTTCCTAATTCCCCTGAGAAACCTGACGGGCCTAAAAAGGATGATCCACCAAAAACCGACAGGAAGCCCATAACCCCAAAAAAAACAGGGAAGGTTTTACCGCCAAGGGAGCAACGCCCTGTATTGGAAGTGTATGTCTCCCTGAATGGATGTCAGCCGGAAGCATACCGGTTCAAGGCTTATGAATTAGAGTTCAAGAATTTGGATGAACTGCGAAAGTCCGCAATCAATACCGTTAATGGCAAACGGCACATGAATTGCATAATTCCTCCGAACGAGAATGCGCCAGTGAGCAACGTTGTTCTCCGTAATATTGGCGATGGAACGTTGAGAAACGCCAGAACAAGCATAATGTCTAACGTCAGAATTAAGGGCGAGACGCAGGGCGTAAGTGTTTTTGACTCGCACCAGATAAGCTATGAAACTCCAACGTTGCACCCATACGAAAACCTTGGCGAAGAATCCTCTTTCTCTGTTAGAACCGAAACGGCGGACGAAAGAACGGTGGTCATTCTCCAGATTGTAGTTGCAGCAGACAACCTCAAGAAATATGCCGCGTTGGCGAATATTCTGTATGAGAAAGTACCGCCAAAATGAATTTAAGCAGCGTCCTGCGTTTTACCGGTTAGGGGCCGGTGGCCGGTGGCACACTCGATCGAAATCATCGAAAAATAAATGGCCAAGCCATTCAGGGTGGCCTACGCTTTCGGTTTTTGAAAGCGTGGGTCCGCGCCTCTATCGTTTTTTTACTTTCTGGTAACTAATAAATTTCAACCAACTTAAGTCTCTTAGAATGAACACTTATAGATGTGTATCAAAACAAAGGGCTTTATCCTTATTAGAATCAACACTTACGCAAAACAGGGGGGGAGGGGGGAGTAGCCTACTAATTACCAAACGCTTCGCCTTCTTCCGAACTACCCCAGCGTGCCCTGCAGCACTTCGCGCAATAAATCCTGTTTTTGTGCCGCCAGTTTTTTGCCCTGCGAGGTCAGGTAGAAAACGTCAATCGCCTTCTGGCCTTCCGTATCAATCAGCGCCACTTCGATGTTGCAAGCCAGTCGCGCCAGCGCCGAGCCCATGTCGTAAAGCAGTCCCGGACGGTCCTGCACAATCACCTCGAGTAGCGTGCTGTGCGCCGAAGCCGAATCGTCGAAGCTGAGCCGCGTCTGAATCGCCACTTTCGGCGGACGCGCGCGGCTTGCCGTATCGCGGCTTTGCAAAAGCGGTTCGAGCGCAGCCTTACTTTGTAGAACGTCATGCAAGCTCTTCACGAACCGATCGATCTCCGTCGGATTGAGCTCAAGCGTGCGGTGCATGTCCGCGAAATGGAATGTATCGAGCACAACGCCGGCGGCGTTCGCGAATGCATCCGCCTTAATAATGTTCATGCCCCACGCTGCCAGCACCCCGGAAATTGTCGAGAAAAGCGCTGGCCGGTCCGCCGTCAGCAGCGTCAAGGAGAACCCATGCCGTTCAGGAGTCAACTCTGTCTGCAGCGGCGCGGCGCTCAACTTCTGATACAACGCAAAATGCCGCGCGACCTCCGCCGCGGAGTGTACCGCCAGATACCGCCGCGGGAATCCTTCCAGGAACCGCTCGATATCGGATTGCTTGGCGTTTTTCGCGATAGCCAGAACCTGCTCGAGCATTGACTTCTCGTCCGACGCATGAAGCCGGTTGCGATCCAGCGTCCGGCTGAAGTGGTTGGAAGTCGCCACAAAAAGCTGCCACAGCATTTCCGCTTTCCACGGCGTCAGCGCTTCGGGATTCACCGCGTGGATGTCCGCGTACGTCAGCAGCGTTAGCCGCTGCAGCCGCTCCAGTGTGCGCACGCTCTCCGCGAATCCCGAGACGATTGACGGATCGAAAATGTCGCGCCGCTGCACCGTGGCGGACATTACCAGATGCTGATCGATCAGGAAATGAACTTCGGCCTCTTCTTCCGCGGAAAGTCCCAGCCGCCGCGCCGCCGTGTCCAATGACTCCAGGCTGCCGCGCACGTGATTGTCCGTCGGCAGCCCTTTTCCGGTGTCGTGCAGCAGCAAGGAAAAAATCAGCAAGTCGCGCCGGTCCAGTGTCTTCCACAACGGCGAAAACGAAACGCCCCGCTCATCCGGAGGATCCGCCAGCTCTTGCAAATGCTCGATCGTTCGCAGCGAATGTTCGTCCACCGTGTACCGGTGATAAAAATCGCGCACCACCAGCGAATCGATCGCGCGAAACTCCGGCAGAATCTCCATCAACAATCCCAGCCGGTGCATCGGCCGCAGCGCGACGCCGGGAAAATCGCCGGCAAGAATTTCTTTAAACATCTCCCACTGAATCGCCTGGTTGAGCACCGGCAATTCCGAATGGGTCATCACGTACGAAATACTGCGCTCCGCCTCGCGCGAAAGTGGCGTGCCGGTTCGCGCGGCTTCTACCAACATCGAATACAGCACCGTGCGGTCCGAAAGCGCCTGCTGGTTCAACACTTCGATCTGCCCGCCGCGAACCGCGAAATCGCCCGTAACCGGTGGCGCGGTCTTCGTTACGCTCCGCGCCGCGGAAAAAAACCTCTCCTTCAAGCTGAGCGGAGTGGCCGTCTTCTC
>WNFS01003673.1_pt1 | contig 14362 bp, 14 predicted proteins | sample 5400141 | NCBI WGS metagenome assembly WNFS01 (sample SAMN13153358, study PRJNA577476) | soil metagenome | isolation source: 60 cm saprolite under Madrone tree | place: USA:California | collected 2016-06-14
CGGCCCAGCAGTTTGAGAATCGCGCGGGTCTGGCCGCCGCTGGATTCCGCAAGCCGGGCGGCGCGCGCGACATCGTTCGGGCCTTCGGCTATTTTCAGCGTATCCAGCGCACCGCGCGTGCCGGCCTTTTCACTGACACGTCCGACGTCCTTGGCCAGACGCACCAGCGCGCCCGCCTTCTCGGCATGGAAGGCTGCTCTTATCGCACTGATGGTCTGCCCCGGCCGCATCACCGAGCCGGAGGCGACCGCATTTTGCAGCATCGGCGCGTCAACCATGCCGCGCGCGGAGCGGCCGGCCCATTGCGTGAGCCCCTCGCCCAGCCGCCCGACCTTGCGGGCGTCCTTGACCAGCGTGAGACCGGCGCGCACCGGCGCCACGCCGCCGACGGAGACATAGGTCGCCGCGGTTACCGCGAGACCGGCGGCAGCGAGGCCAAGTATCAGCCGATCGGTGTCCTCGCCCATGGCGAGGTGCTTGCCTTCGCGCACCACGTCCCTGATGTCGCCGAACACGAACAGATCGCCGGCGACCGTGCCCGACAGGCTCGCGACATCGTCGGCGTTTCCGGTGACGAGCCCGATGGCAAAGCGTTTTGCAAAACGCGATGACGAATTTTCCTCGACGATGGCCGCAGCCACCCGCCGCGACAACTCGTCGTTGACAGGAATGTTCTTTTCCCTGGCAAGATCGACAAAGCCGTTGGCGAGGTCGGCGTCTTCAGCGGCAAGTGCCGTCTCGATATTCTGCTCGATCACGGCCTGATTATTCCGCAGGGCAGCATTAAGCTGAACGTCGGAAAGTGCCGCCGGGTCGTCTTGTGCCGCCAGAATGGCGCCGGCGTCGCGCGCACGTGGCCACAGCAATGCGCACGCGATCGCGCACACCGCCACGCCAGCCACTGCCGATCCGAGCCGCCATCGATTCATGCCGGGAACCCTGATGTTTTCGCTTCCCTCAAGATGGTGTGCCGCTTTTAAGACACAACCGCCCCGACGAAAGAAGGGCTTTCTCTCGACGACAATATTGTGTCGAATTTGCATGAGCAAATGAGCGCTCGGGGGCTCTGGGAATCACCAACACCCGCCACTATGGTTCACCGCACTTCGACCCTGCGGCACGTATTTGATTGCGTCCGCCTCCATTGCTACCCAAGGTGAATACAATGTCCGATCATGTCGTTCCGCACTTCCACAACGATGCCGGCGTTTCCGTCATCGAGATCGGCTCGCAGGAATTCATGTGTGTGGGCGCCAATCCGCCGTTCGATCATCCGCATGTTTTCCTCGATCTTGGCAACGACAACGAGATCATCTGCCCCTATTGCTCGACCCTGTATCGGTACGCCGCCGACCTCAAGGCCGGCGAAGCCCGGCCGCCCGAATGCGTGCTGAAAGACAAGGTCGCCTGACCGGCCGGGTGGCCGCTTCACGCACGATCGTCGTCGCGGGTGCCGGAATCGGGGGATTGACGGCGTCGCTTGCGTTGGCGGGACAAGGCTTTCGCGTCGTCGTTCTCGAAAAAGCCGAGCGCCTCGAGGAAGCCGGCGCCGGCCTGCAGCTCTCACCCAACGCCAGCCGCGTGCTGATCGACCTCGGCTTGCAACCCCGGCTCGCCGCACGCGCCGTCACGCCCCACGCCATCAGCATCATGAGCGCGCAAGGCGGCGGCGAGATCGCCCGCCTGCCGCTCGGCGAGGCCGCCACGTTGCGCGCCGGCGCGCCCTATTGGGTGATGCATCGCGCCGACCTGCAAGCGGCGCTGCAAGCCCAGGTCAACGATCATCCCGACATCGAATTGCGGCTCGGCTGCCAGTTCGAAGACGTCGTGCCCCACGCCAAGGGACTGACCGTGGTCCAGCGCAGCGGCACGACGCGCCAGCAGGTGGTGGCGGTGGCGCTGGTCGGCGCCGATGGAATCTGGTCCGCGGTCCGGCATCACCTGTTTCCGCAAGTGCAACCGCAATTCTCCGGCCTGATTGCCTGGCGCGGAACAATCGACGCCTCGCAGTTACCGCGCGAATATGCTTCGTGCCGGATCCAGCTCTGGATGGGACCGGAGGCGCATCTGGTGGCTTATCCGATATCCGGCGCGCGACAGATCAACGTCGTCGCGGTGGTGCCGGGAACCTGGAACAGGCCGGGCTGGAGCGCGCCCGGCGAGACCTGCGAGATCAAGAACGCGTTCGCCTCATCGAGGTGGCCGGGAACCGCCCGGATGATGATCGGCGCGGTCGATGACTGGCGGAAATGGGCGCTGTTCACGATGCCCGATGGCGGCGAATGGACCGATGGCGCCATCGCGCTGTTGGGAGATGCCGCGCACGCCATGCTGCCGTTTGCGGCGCAAGGCGCGGGAATGGCGATCGAGGACGCGGCCGTGCTGGCAAAATGTCTCAGCCAGGGTGTTGGAGAAACCGCCGCCGGCATCCCGGCCGCGCTCAAACACTATGCGCGGCTGCGCCGCGCGCGCGTCGCACGGGTGCAGCGGGCCGCGCGGCAATCGGGGCGCATCTATCACCTCACGGGCCCCGCGGCCTACGCACGCGACCTCGCGATCAAGGCGATGGGCGCAAAGCGCGTGCTGGCGCGACAGGACTGGATTTACGACTGGCGGGCGTGAGCCGGGCTCGCGAGAATGCGCGATCGTCGTCTGTTTGGGCCTAGTACCTGGAATCACAAATCGGTATTGCAGCCCATCCTTCGAGACGGCCACTTCGTGGCCTCCTCAGGATGAGGTCTAACTTGTTGAAACACAACAACCTCATGCTGAGGAGCGAGCGACGCGAGCGTCTCGAAGCTTACGCTGCCAGACTTCTTCGGCCAATTTGGTTTGCCCGCGGACCGCGATGTAGTCGTTGCGATAGGCGAGCTCGGAGATCACAGAACCGCCGACGCCGGTTTCGGCCTTCGCCATCAGGCCCTGCAGTTCGGCAGCCCGCGTGGCAAGCGTCTTGCGCTCGGTCTCCAGTTGCTTGCACTCGTACAGATCGTATTTGGCAGGATCGGCGAAAGCCGAGGTCACGCTGTCGCTCATATTGGCGCAGCCGTTCAGCCCGATGGCGAGCCCGAGCAGCGCCAGCGCCGAGGCTGCGCGCCGCAACGGCCGGGAAAAGGAAATGCGAGCGATCATGCGACCTTCGTAAGCGGACAACATTGAGGTTGCGTAAACCACCGGCAGGTGTCGGCATTGAGGCTTTGCCTTAATTCACGCGCTCCACTATGGAAGGAGCGCGCCTCCCGGCCAAGCTCATTCCACTTCGCCAGGAAACGCGCTAAGTATCTGATCTGACGACCAAAGCGGACGTGGCGGAACTGGTAGACGCAAGGGACTTAAAATTCTCTGCGCTCTTTGAAAGTCCTCACCCTTTTTGGAAAACGCGCCCTCCAGTCACGGTAGAAACCGATGGAACAGAACGTGTTTTGGAAAACCGTTCCGGGCTGGTTTCGCGACCGCAGCACAGAGGTCGCCGCGTGAGCATCACGTTTGACCGGCACATTTATCATCCGTCACATGGCACAGAGGCGTGGCCGTGCTGGAAGCTGCCGGCAGTCAAAATCGCTCCCCTCGATGTTGTTCAGCATCCGATCTAGCAACGCTTCGGCAGATGTCGTGGAAATGCCTGCTCTTTGGAGTCGCCTGATCTCGCCGCGCTGGCGGTGAACCTGCATGCGCATACGGGCGAGCAGCATCGCTGAGACCGAGCGCTTTCGCAGTCTTGAGATTGATGCTCAGCTCGAATTTGGTGGGTTGGTAAAATGGGATATCTCCCGGATTGGCGCCCCTAAGAATCGTACCGATGACGTTGGCGAGGCCGCGATAGATGTCCGCTAGGTCGCTCCCATAAGCCATCAGTCCGCCAACTTCGACGAATTCGCGCTAAACTGTGGGAATCCGACCTTTCGCCGCAGCGATAGTAACGCCTGTGATGTTGCCGCCCGGCCGCGCGATGCTTGCCACAAGCCCTAGGGCAATCGGATCGAACAATATCGTCACGATCGGGATCGTCGTCGTCGCCATTTTGAAGTCTAACGATAGACGAGCGCCCCCAACGTCAAAATCAAGTCGGGATGCGTGCTGACGACATCGCGGACCAGTCCGCCATAGCGTTCGGGTCGCCCTTCCCCAGTGTACCGTTCCACGCCGAGGTTTTGGCGCTCGACGTAGCCCAGGCGACTTAGCTCCTCGAAAAACGCGCGGTACGTGTTGGCAACGACGGGATGGGTCTGTGCCTTAGGATGGGTCGTGCTGAAGCTCATCTAGCGGAGCCTCGCGAAGCAGTAATACCAACACAACAAGCGACGGCGTCCACGCGAGCATCGCTCCAAAACAGATAGCTTGTAAGGTCGTCATGACGCACCTTGGGTTTCCGGCCCCCGTTGAACCGCTGCAGCACCCGTTTGGCTGCAGTGCACGCGAAGCAGCCGCCAGCGTGCACTTCTCCGCTCCTCGTCCGGATGCAAACGTAGAATACGGTCTGGCGCTCTTCCGTGAGCCGGATCACATACACCGGCGGTGAATATCGCGGCGTGGGCGGCATGATCAGCGTTTCAACGCGGCTTCACCGGGTTGCAAAGATCGCGGCGCAATATCGAACCTACCCATTGTGATGCTGAGATTATACCGGAAAGGATGCCTTCCATCCTCGACAAAAAGGCAGGTAGTTGCAGCGGGCGGAACGGTTGGCGGTAGGATATGGTCCGCGGGTGGCGAAATACACCGAAGAACGGGAAACAGCTTACCATCATTGAGCATCCCGAATCCTATGAAGTTCGCCAGCGCGGCGCGTCTACGTATTTCTATTTCGAGGATGAGCCTGCAAGTCGCAATTCCACGGGTCGAATGACCAGGAAGCAGGCCGAGCAAGCTGCCAAAGCATTCGTGGGCCCCGAACAGCTGAAGGCGAAGAGGAAATGAATGGTCCCGACACAAAAGCGCTTGGCGAAGGACGGCAGGACCCTCTACGCAGGTGGGGGAAGCTCGCGAGGCCAGGCGCGCATGCCTTGTAAACCAAAGGCGTTGTCGGACTTTTCGGGGCGAAAATGACGAGCCGATGCGGTTGATCGCTACACCGAAGTCGGCTCGCGGCTCAACAGATTGGGAGCGCCGCGAATACTCAACAAAAGCCATTGGCAATTATTGGATGGAGTAGGTCTTTGCGTCGAATGACCATTTGGCTTCGTGTAATCGGTTGGTCGTGCTCTCCGGGATACGGAGTTGACTCGCCCACTTGGTCAAATAGTTAAGCGCTTCATCCTGGCCGGCCATCTCAGGCGGAATGTCGGGTAGATCGAGTATTTGCACGGCTTGCTCGCTCCACATCGCGACGACCATTGCGTTACCGGCGGGGGGCGAAACAACATAAGCTATACCCTCGGCGTTGGCGAGATTTGGCACCAGTAACGGCACCCCTGGTTTGATATAATTAGCGTTCGGTCTGGAGTTGCGGGTCAGCGAGGCGAGATTGGGAAAAATCTGAGTGAGTTTTCCGTTAGCGTCGATATCTATCAGGACCACATACCCGGCTTTCTTGCTCTTGATCCGAAATGAAACTTGCGAGCCGATACTGACAGACTTGCCGGGCAGCATTTCTACGGAAAGCTCTGCGGTGTTCGCAATTTTGATCGGTGATTGGGTATCAAGATTTGCAGAGTTAACCGATTTCGGGGGCGTCGAGGGTGATATAATCGGCTCCGATTGAAGTCGTTCTGTTGAAGACACAGGAGGGTTTTGACCCGACTCGATCGATGAGTTGGAAGACTTCGCAGTTGAGGTTGGGGCGTCTGTTGGAGGCGAGGCAGTGGGGGCAGCAGGGGCTGCGGCAGGATTGGAAGCGCCATCGATAATGGTAACGAAGCGCGAGACGTCTTCTTCTGCTCGCGCATACTGTCCGATACACAGCACGCCGCTCAAGATAAACGGCTGCAATAACTTTTGAATTTTGAACATGACCACGTCTCAAGGGGCTGTGAAGATCCCGATCGAGCCAACTCGAACATCCGCCGGCATGTAACGCATCATGCTCTTGATCAGCGCGCCCGGGGCCCGCCGACGATTGAGCTCGGATACCACTTGTTCTAGCTCAGAAAGCCGAGCCGTAGAAGTTACCGCGATAACCTGATCGGCCCCAAATGGTTCGCGAACGCGTAGCGAAATCTGGAAACTTGAGGCAGTATTTTGGTCTGTTCCAAGTGGATACAGCAATTGAATCGTCCCATCGCCAGATACATTCACCAGAACGATTGAGCGCTGCGCGACATCTGACAATTCGACTTGCACCATGTCATCGTTGTGGTGTTGTTCATCGCCCGCAGTAAGGCGAAGCAGCTGAGGAGCTTTAGCCGATATTTTTTTAAGTTCTCTGACGGCCGCCGTTCGATCGATCACGCTCGCAAGATCGCTTGAATCGACGTTATAGGCAACGACATCGCCCCAAGCGATCACATCGTGAGAATTCGGGTCCCAAATCAAATCGGGATTGTCGACCGGTCGAACAATTTCAATCATGACGTCGCGCGGCTTTAGGTTTGCAAAATAACCGGTCCTCCCATCCAGGGCAGCAAGTCGAATCGGCGCTTGCGCGCGCGGGACCGCTGGACTGTCCTGCGCGTCGGAGGGGGCCTGCAAACCAGGCTTCGGCAAAATCTTGATATCGCCAGGTGAAGTTATTCCGCGTGTCAGCTGATACACAACATCACGATCGATCGGGCGGCCGGGCGATGTCTTCGTTACGATATTCTGACGCTGATCGGATAGTTGGTAAACCACCTGGCGAACATTGGCGAACAATTCCTTCAGCGTCACTTTGCCGTCGTGATTGTCATCGGCGCTGCCCTCAAAGGCGCGGGCAACTGCATAGCTTAACGCACCACGAAAACCGTCAATACCGGGGATTCGAATTTCCGGGGCTTTGGTATTTCGATCGACGGCTGCAAGAAAGGTGGTCTTATCGAGGTCAAGATCCGTTAGCGATTCCTGGTCATCCGTGACGGGTTTCAGCATATCGACCAACAAAGTGTATGTCGGCACCTGCCTGAAACTCATTTCCTCGGCACGCGGATCTATCTCGCGAGCAAGCCCGCCGCCGTGGCAGGTATCCGCGACAAAAAGAACCTTGGCACCACGCGACTCGAACTGTCGAATAAAATGATTGAACTCGCTTCCGAGTATGCGTTGCTTTGATCCTCGAGCGGTGAGTTCGAACCCCGGGAGCAAAAAAACGTTTTCGATACCATCCGGCTCCGAACCTTTGACAGTTTCCGGCTCTTGGGCACCGTGTCCCGCGATCGACAAGACAATCAGATCATTCGGTCCGGTACGCTGGACCAGATCTTTGATCGCTTGCATAATGTTCTCGCGACTCGCGCCCGCATTGATGAGCGTTGTCACATCGCCGATTCCCATTGAACGCAGCGATTTTTCGATATCCAGTGCGTCGGCGACTGCGCCTTTAAGCTGACGCACGTGCTGATAAGCATCTATGCCAATTATGAGGCTTCTGACTGCGCCACCGTCCGGATTTTGAAGGCGCAGGCTGTCCAACGTGCTCGCAGCAAGCGGCGTCGTTGCTAGAATGGCAGCGAGAAGGCAAAGTCTCGGGATCAAAGCCGGCATGGGCGCACATCTCGTGACTATCGACGAATGAATTCAACCCGACGATTTAAAGCGTAGATATCTTCTTGGCTGAGACCGGATGAATCAGGGATTGCCAGGGGCTCGTTCGAGCCAACACCCGACGTCTCGATCGTGGTGCTTACACCGGCTTCTTTCAAATATGCGGCAACAGCTTCAGAGCGAGCGGCCGAAAGCTTCAGGTTGGTTTCGGCGGAACCACGCACATCCGTGTGGCCCACCAGCTTGATGCGATCCGGACGCTGTTCTTTTAGCGCCGTCGCCAGTTCTTCTGCTGCCTGTTTGCCGATAGGGGTGAAGGAAGTCTTGGCATAGTCGAAAGTGATCGGAATCGGAACCGCCTGTGGCGTGATTCCTCGCACCGAGCGCGAGAAGACACCACCGAGTGTGCCGTCACGGTGATCGTGCGCAGTTTGGACAAATCGGGTTTGCCCATCAGCGCGCATGACGTTGGCAGCCAGCAAACGTGCCTGCGCGGATCGCGCCATCAAACCTTCGATTTCGAACTTTTCGGGCGCAGTCGGCGTCAGCGTCTCGTTCTTTACGATTTCAATGGCTCGGTCATAGGCTTGTGCGGCGTCAACGAAACGGCGCTCACCAAAACGCACCTCGCCCAGGGTCGCGGAGGCCTGCCAGAGGACTTCGGGCATTTCTGCGGTAACGAGCAGGCGATCGTAGTCGGCGACCGGACGTCCGCGTGCCATCAGTATCTGGGCGGCGGACAGCCGCAGAGCTGCCAGCCGGCGCTGGGCAGCCAGCTGAAACTGTCCACATTCAGCGCTTACGGCGATTTTGTCGATTTCGACCTGGGCATCATTCTCAAGCCCCGCATCAACGGCCAGGTTGAACCGGTCGATTGTCTTTTTGCAATCAGTTGCCGCGCTGGCGGGGACGCAAAACGCAACGCCGCAAAGAACGCCTCCCAGGGTGAGCAGCTTGGATAACCTCGCTTGGGTCATTTTGGCTCAAATACGAGTAAACTATTCCGGAGTGGGTACTATACTACAGGTTAAACTTGGGGCAAACAATTAGGTAAGGAAAGCCGCGCCAGTTCAGTTGCGCATAAAAATATAACGTTCCAGCGCCTTAGGGTGCGGCAATGGCCTTGCGAGACGTTAAAAATGCGTACCTCTCAACCTTCTCGGGGAACATCAGCCTCATTGCGCGGCTATTAACTTATAGCGTGCCCATCGCTCTACTTCCTCTTCTACTCTAATCCAAGCCCTGTATTATTTGCGGCAACAGCATTTGGACGTCAAAGCGGCTCATTCCCACGCGAATTTTTGGGTCATAGAGCATTTGTAACATGGCGCGGTCGTAGACGGACAAGTAACCGACGCTGCGGTGTTGGTTGAGTGTTGTCCAAGGTATATCGTCTGCGTGGTTCATCAGACCAAGTGCGTGCAATGTTTCATGGTACGCGCAGTCGAGGAAGATGTCGGTCCCCCGATCGACGACAATGAAGATATCCGCTCTTAAGAGATGACCAAGTTCGTCCGCGCGAGACCTGGTTGTGCATCGCGGATTGGTCTGATTGATGAATGCACTCGCCGTGCTATCCCCTAAAGCGGCCGCAAGCGCCGAAACAAAATCTTTGGCGTCGACGAGACGTACAATAACGTCCGGTGCAGTCGAGGTGTCGACCACGGCAGCGTCGATTCGAGGCACGCGAACAATGAAATCATCCAAAACGCGCTTGTACATTTCCGAACGGTCGACGTGCCCGCTGCTGGAAATGCGGAAAGCAATTCTGTGATCGAATTTGTGGATACGGTCATCGCTCCCGCCCAGACGCTGCATGTCCGATCCAAATGCGAGCCTCAGGAATCCTGATGTAAGGTCGGATTCGTCGAACGCAGTATACTCTCGTGGCGCGCCGCTCGGCGCCCCCACGGGCGCCGGTCGCATGCGGCTTGCAGCCATCCCTTGGTCCGAATAAGCAATGAAAGCGAGAATGCAGAAGACCAAATCGAATGGACGCATTTTAGACATTGCCTTTGAATGCACCGGCTAGCTGCTCAAAACTCGTTGCTCGAGGGGACATTCCGGCAAATTTACAATGGTAGCGGTAAAAATGTGACAGACCTTCGGCCACCGCTCAACGACCTCGCACGGTCTGTCCTACCTTGGAACGTTGCGCGCTCGTATGGGTGTTTTGATCGTTCCGAGCTTTTTGCTGTATGCAACAGGTGGGTTGGCCTATGGCGGAGCCAGGTCCGACTCGACGATCGTTCAATCCATCGATGATCCTCCTCTCTCCACCCTGATGACATCGGGGTCGTTTTCGAAAACCCGTGTTGGATATGCCGTGGGTGCCGGCGGCGAGTGGATGCTTTCCTCCAACTGGAGCGCAAAGCTTGAATACCTTTACTACGATTTGGGCTCCGTAACCTACGCCACCGGAGGTCTCGCAAGCGACATTGGAGCGGTGCTAAACCCTGGTACCAGCACCGGTGTGGCTGCTGTCGCTACTTCTTCCCAGGTCCGCTTCAAGGACAGCATCGTTCGCGTCAGCGTGAACTACCATTTCGGCAGCCCGGCGGATTCGCAATACTGATCGGCAAAGCCCGGCTGTGAAGCAGGTGTGTCCGGCGCGCCACATTCGCCATTCAAGTGCGATCCGAATCGGGAAAACCGCCCGATCTCATTCGATTGGCCGATGCCCCGGCGCGCAGGAGTCGTGCATGTCTGCATCCAGATGGAGATCAACTGTTTGGTTGACGTCTCGGATCTCAAGGTGGCCATGACATGGGGGTTGGACCGACATGAGAAGGATTATTCTTGCGACAGCTCTCGTTGCGCTTGGCTCGACATCTGCCTTCGCTGCCGAGCTAGTTTAGCAATAGCCGTTCACCTAGTTGGCTTTGCCACCAAAACTTTCGGGATCAAAATGTTGGAAAATCATGTTCTGGTTCACTTGAGGATATCAAAATCTGTTTGTCTTGCCGCGCTCTTAAGCCTGATTGGCTTCTCCGCGCAAGCGCAGGGAACCATTTTTTGCCCTGCCACGATTAACGGAGCCCCCGGTTTCCAATTGGTCAACGGCTTGTGTACTGACGGAAACACGGGTGCCTTTTCGACGGCGGCGCTTTCCAGTCAAGCCCTTGGTGACATTCAGCAATCGATGACGCAGCAGACAACGACCGCCGCCCTCGATGCAATCTCGGCCCGCCGCAAGGAAGAGACCGAGCGCTGTCCGGAGGGATTCGAGCGCTCCAATGACGGGACCTGCAAGCGCATCGTCGTTTCCGAGCCAGCTCCGCGTGTTTCGTCGTCGCAAAGGCGGAAAACAGCAGCGCCGATGATGCCGGTCAAAGCTCCGCCGGTCGTGGTTGATCAAGGATGGCGGTGGGGGGTCTGGGCCCATGGGTTCGGCGATTACGAACGGCGGACCGAATCTGGATCGTCTTCGGTATCTGTTAATGGTGTCGGCGGCGGGCAAGTTATAGCTACCGATCTAATCCAAAAAGCGACCACAGGCGGCGTGATTGGGGGAGTGGATGCTACCTTCCGCAATCTCCTTGCTGGAAACGACGGATTGATCGTGGGCATCTTGGCCGGCTATGTGTCGACCGATATTTCTTTAAGCGGGACGACGACGCCGGCTGGTCCGCCCCCCAACGGTGCTAATGTCCTTCCGACGGGCAGTAGCACCGGTAAGATTCGTGTGTCCGGGCCTTCCGTAGGTGGCTACTACACTTACTTCAATGGAGGTTTCTCGAACGATACGACATTGAAGGCCGATTTTCTCGCGATTAACGAGAGCTTTAGCGAGATCCTGGCCTTTACAGGTACCGGTCCTAATAACGTAACTCCTCAATTCAATTCTGGGGCCGGCTCGGCCAATGTAACGAATTTTGTCGCGGCCCAGAATTTTCAGTACCGCTTTCCAATCTCCGCGGGACTTTGGTTTGAGCCAACCGCTGGCTACCGATATGTCAATTCCCATTACGACGCCGGTGGCGCGGCTCTGGGTCTGCAAGACGGTTATGACTGGCGAGTCCAGGGTGGTGGACGCCTCGGTATCGAGTCATTCTGGAACGCGGTGCACGTGACGACGACCATCACAGGCCTGGCTTACAGCGACGTCAAAATCGTCGGTGGACCTATCACCGGGGGCGCGACGACCGGCTCTTTTGCCGGCGGCACGGTGTTGCCGTCCGACGAGGGCAAAGTGCGCGGCTTAGGCATATTTTTGGCCAATTTCGACTACGGGCGCGGGTTTTCGACCTTCGTGCAGGCAGACGTTCGCGGCGGATCCGGTCTGTTCGGCGCCGGGGGACGTGTTGGCGCTCGCATGCAGTTCTAGCCGTATAAGTGATCACCTAATGCTCCAGCGTTCAGCTGGAGCTGAGGTGTTTTGCGCGCTACGTAGCCTATGAATCTGCCGAGGCTTGAGCTATTTTTCACCATTTGAGGTGAGGACCTTGATGCTCAAAAACGCAAACAGTCCGTTCGGCCTGGTCTGCGCCTGCATCGGATTCATGGGGCTGCTTTCGCTTTTTCCGCAAAGTGTCAAAGCAAGTGATGATGTTCAACTTTGCGACAATTCCATCAATGACCCCGACGAGGGAATACCAGCCTGCACCCGTATTATAAACGACTCCCAAAGTCCAAAACCGGAATCGGTTTTCAACAATCGCGCCAACGCATGGTTTCGCAAAGGTGTGTATTCCAATGCGCTTCAGGACTACGGGGCAGCCATCGAACGCAATCCCAGATTTGTCGAAGCCTTCAGAAATCGCGCGTTTGTTCTCGTCAATCAAAATGAATTTGACCGCGCCATCATTGACTTGAATCAGGCGATCGCACTGGATCCCAAATCGTCCTTTGCGTTTTATCTTCGCGGCTTTGCGCTATACAGCAAGGGCGAATTCGAAAGATCGATCAGGGATTTTGACTCTGCGATTGCCCTTAAGGGCGATTATTACGCCGCCTACATGCATCGGGGCGATGCCTGGTACCGGAAGCGAGATTTTGACAAAGCAGTCAAGGATTTCGATCAGGCCATCAAGATAGCCCCCAAAGACGCTGCAGCGGTCAACGAGCGCGCTCAAGTCTGGATCGACAAGGGCCAATTTGATCGCGCTACTCAAGACTACGAACAGGCGATTTCTCTCGAGCCCAAGGATTGGCGAGCCTACAGCGGACGTGGGGAAAGCCTCAGGTTAAGGGGCGATCTCGATGCGGCACTCGCCAGTCACAATGAAGCTGTCAAATTGAATCCGAAATCGACCGATGCTCTCGTCAACCGAGCGCTCGTTTGGAAAGATAAGGGCGATCTCGATCAAGCTATCTCTGACTACGACGACGCGCTGTTGCTAAACCCTAAGGAGGATCGGGCGCTCAGCAATCGAGGAGAGGTTTGGCGCCTTAAGGGCGACCTAAACAGATCCATGACTGATCTTGATAAGGCCGTTAGCCTGATTCCGAACTCAGCTCTAACGCTTTGCCGTCGCGGCGACACGCTCAGGGAACGGGGAGAACTCGATCGTTCCCTCAATGATTTTTCCGCCGCCATCGCGGTCTCAGCGAACGCCATATGTGCCTATACCGGCAGGGGTCTTACTCTCGAGAAAAAGAACAGTTCAAAGGAAGCGAAGGCGGAATACGACAAAGCTCTCACGCTTGCGCTCGAAAGGGATCCAGACCCTACCTCGGGCAGACAGGCCCAGAGCGCCGCTCGCACCCATAGCGCCAAGCTGGCGGAAGACGCGCGCCTGGAAGCCGAACGGCGCGCGCAAGCGGAGAAAGAGCAGGCGGCGTTGGCGAACGAGAAACTATTGGCGGCCAAATCCGGACAGCAGTTGCTTGTGAAGCAAGCAGAGGAAGAAGCAATCCGAAAGGCAGCCGCAATAGAGCAAGGGAGAAAAGCAGCGGAGAAACTGCAATTAGCGAACGTCCCTCCTAAACCGGTGATCGACCAGGGAAGGCGGGTCGCATTGGTCATTGGAAATTCCGCTTATCAAAACGTCCAAGCCCTGCCAAATCCGGCCCGCGACGCCGACGCGATCGCCGATTCGTTTCGCAAGGTAGGATTTCAATCAGTACAAGTTGAGCACGACCTAACTCGAGAGCAATTGACTAAGGCTCTACGAAAATTTGAAGACGTGGCCGCGACCGCAAATTGGGCGGTAATTTATTATGGTGGCCACGGTATTGTCATTAATGGTGAAAATTATCTGGTGCCGGTGGATGCAAAGTTGTTCTCCGATCGGGACGTGCTCGACGAGGCAGTAGCGCTGAACCGCGTTCTTATTGCAACGGAAGGAGCTAAGAAACTGCGGATGCTCCTATTGGATGCGTGCCGCGACAATCCGTTCCTGACAAAAATGCGCCAAACGACAGCCTCACGCTCGCTGACCAGGGGACTCGCAGCCGTCGAGCCTGGCGTCGGAACCCTCGTTGCTTACGCAGCCCGAGACGGTCAAATCGCCTTTGATGGCAACGGCCAACATAGCCCGTTTGTGATCGGCCTTCTAAATCACATGCAGACGCCGAACCTAGAGATAGGCATGTTTTTTCGTATCGTTCGAGATGACGTTCGTTCTGCCACTCGGCGGCAACAAGAGCCCTTTGTGTACGGGTCTTTGCCGGGCGAGGATTTTTATTTTTCGGTTAAGTGATCGACGTTGGGAGGAGCCCATGTAGGCCGCGCGGCTCTCTTCGGCCCATCTAGCCAGTCAGGGATAAATTTACGTTACAATCATTGGTCCGTTCGCGCGGAAAA
>WNFS01004995.1_pt1 | contig 14359 bp, 6 predicted proteins | sample 5400141 | NCBI WGS metagenome assembly WNFS01 (sample SAMN13153358, study PRJNA577476) | soil metagenome | isolation source: 60 cm saprolite under Madrone tree | place: USA:California | collected 2016-06-14
TCGGACCTCACGGCCCGGCGGCCGCTGGCATCAATCCTATTGATTTCAACCTTGCCATTGACTTCTTTTTTCAAAGCCGTTGAAGGCAGACCGATGGAAAAGAGCCACAACCCACTTAAGTCGGGGTGTGCCGCTACAGGCTTCTGAGCACCAGCAAGAGCGGGAAGCAACAGCGCGGCAACCATGGTGTAAAAGAAACGGTTCATCACCTGATTCTCCTTTCAGCGCGGGGTGTCGGACGCATCAGTGAGTTCCAAAGAATTACCGTCGGCAAACGTAATCTTTTGCAGATATCCATATAGCGAACCATCCTTCGCACCGACACCTTCGACTTTAACAGCTTGCCCGATTGACTTGGCGAAGTCGGCCCTGCCAACCCCTACTCTGCGGAACCATGCGGGCGGATTACTTTCAAAAACCCAGCTCTTTGCTTTGCCGTCTTCAGCTTTCCCATCGATGTGAACAACAATGTGCGGATTGACCCAATCGATCTTCGTCAGCGTGCCCGCCATTGTAATTCGCTTGGACATGTCGAATATGGCCGAAGGCGAGTGGTGCGCCCACAAAGAAACCGTCGCGAGAAGAATAATCAGCGCCAGTAACACGCCACAAACTTTTTGTCTCACGGTCATTTCTCCTTTGGGAATTCAGGGCATTTTATCACAGTCTGGAAAGATCCCTTGACACGCCTGGCAAACGAAAGTATTAATACGCGTACTTGATCCTCTGCTCAATTTTCGGGAGATATAGCTACGATAAAGATACTCGCGTGATTCCATACTTTGGTAATTTGCCCGTTTTTGACGAGCATGATATTGCCCGCAGACAATACTCCACGTTTCAAGTAACCAACATATATTGCGGCCTACTCTGGTGAATTCGCTGCGCCTCGCCTACAACCGAACCTACCAATGATCGGGAGGACATTTATGTGCTCGTCTTCGAAGACAACATTTAGGCACTCATCGCGTCGAAGCACCTGGCTCGGATTGCTGCCCCTGGCATTGCTGGTGGGCCTGGCCGTCCTGCCGGCCTCGGCGCAGGTCTCAAATGCCGTCGTCACCGGTATCGTCGCCGATGCGCAGGGCGGCATTCTGCCGGGTGTGACCATTACGGTGACGAATGCCGAAAGCGGCGTTGTCAGAACGATCGTGACGGAAGAGAACGGGCGGTACCGTCTCGGCGGCATTCCACCTGGACGCTACAACCTCAAGGCCGAGTTGCCCGGGTTTGCGACCCAGGAAGTCAAGGACACCACGCTCACCATCGGCCTTGAATATACCAAAGACTTCACTCTGGGCATTCAGGGCGTTCAAGAATCCATCACGATCACTGGCGAGTCGCCGGTTGTGGAGACGACGAAGACCGAAGTGGCAGCGGTTGTCACCCAACAGCAGATTGAAACGCTGCCGTTTCAGGATCGCGGCACTCTCGCCCTCACTCTGCTGCTGCCGGGGACAGGGGTCGATACGACGCGGGCCAAGCGAAGCGCCGTCAACGTCGGCGCGGGAATTTCGACCAGCTCAACGAGCTATCTGGTGGATGGGCTCTCGAACGCCACGGCGATCAGCGGCGAGCAACGCCACGATATTCCCCAGGCGGCGATTCGGGAATTTGCGGTACACACAACTCAGGTCCCGGCGCAGTTCGGGCAGCGCGCGGGCGGCGTCGTGTCCATCGCCACCAAGAGCGGAACCAACGATCTCCATGGTGAGCTCTTCGAGTTCTTCCGCAACAAATCGCTGAACACGCTCGACAAGTTCCAGGAACTGCAGCACGCGACGAAACCGGATTACAAACGCCACGAATTCGGCGCTGCGCTCGGCGGGCCGATCTTAAAGAACCGGCTGCATTACTTCGGCACTTTCGAGCGCACCCGCGAGCACAGCTTCTTTACGGTCAATACCGGGAGGCCGGATCTTTACAAGGCGCTCGAGGGCACGTTTGAGGGCGGGTCCTACACCAATATCGGGTTCATTCGCGCCGATTATCAGATCAGCGACAAGCAAAACCTCTTCTACCGCTACGTCAATCAGCACACCCTGTTCTATTGCAGCGGATGCGGCGCAAACAGCATGGCGGCCTTCAGCAACAACGATGACCTGATTCCGCGCGACATGCACGCCATCGGTCACACATGGGCCCTCTCCAACCGGGTGCTGAACGAGTTCTACTTCATGCGGGGGGCTGCGTCGGACCGTGGCTTCCTGAACAAGGCCTATGCGCCCAAGCAGTATCAGCAGGTGGTGACGATTCCGGCTTCCATGGGCGGCGGGACGATCGTCGGCGGCTCGGTGTACCAGTTTCCCAGCCTCACTTGGGGAACGTACCAGTGCTTACCGCCTTGCGTATCGAACGCGGGCACCCGGACCACGTTTACGGAAGCGCAGGAGGCCTTATCGATCACCACCGGGAAGCACAGTTGGAAATTTGGCGGCAGCATCCAATTCTTCCCGACCCACGAATGGGCCCCCGGAAACATCTTCGGCACCTGGACCTTCAGTCAGGATCAGTACTTCAATCCCTCCGATCCGAACTTCAGCTTCGCGAATCTGAAAGGCGCCACGCGATTCCAGGCATCGTTTCCGAATCTCCGACGGGAGATGCGGAATCACAGCTACGCCGTTTACGTGATGGACGAGTGGAAGCCGGCCCGCGGCCTGACGCTGAACCTTGGCCTGCGCTACGACCTGCAAACCGGCATTTGGGACGATTGGGTCAAGCAGTCTGACTACCCCCGGCCGCTTCCGTATGCGAATTTTGGGTCACGCGGCGACAAGAACAACTTCGGGCCCCGCCTGGGTCTGGCGTGGAACATCGCGAACAACGGAAAATCGACGGTTCGGATGGGGTACGGTCTCGTGTACACGAACGTTACGAACATTGTGCCGCGCACTGAGGTGAGCGCCCTGAGGCAGGCGACGATCAACCTCACGGGCAACGTGCCTTACCCGGATCCCTACCAGGGCCGCGATCCGGCGGCTTTTGTGTCGGCCGCGGCGCCGAATATCAATATCATCGCCGACAACCTCGTGAATGCGCCCGTGCGCACCACGAGCGTGGGATTCTCGCAGCAACTCATGTCCGATATGGCGGTCCATGTGGATGGCGTCTATCAGAAGGCCACCGACTATCCAACCCAGGTTCAGGTCAACACCAGGAATCCGGACACGTTGGCGCGCCCGCTGCCCGACTGGGGGCAAATCATCCAATACCAACCCATCGGCCGGTACAACTACAAGGGACTGCTGTTCCGTCTCGAGAAACGCCTCTCACACAATTACCAGTACCAGGTCTCCTACACGCTGGCGAAGCAGGATAGTACCTTTGGAAGTCCCGACCTGGTAGGGGTCGGCATCGGAGGCGTGATCACTGACAACTACAATCCAGGCCGCGATGTCGGTCCTTCGAATGCCGATCGCCGGCATGAGTTCGTATTCAGCGGCGGCGGGCAATTGCCCGCTAAGATCGTTGTTGGCGCGATCTGGAATCTCCGGACGTCGTACCCCTTCAGCGCCAAGGCGGGTGTTGACCTCAATAGCGACGGCGCCATCACCGATTACGTGCCGGGCACGACGAAGAACATGGGCAATCGCAACACCGCCGCCATGCTGGTCGCTGTCAACGCATATCGCGCAACGCTCGGCCTGGCCCCGTTCTCCGCAAGCCAGATCGACAGCAGTTTGTTCTCCCGGCTCGATCTCCGGATCAGCAAGGCGTTTGCTCTTGGCGAGGCCCGAAAGATCGAATTGATCGGGCAGGTCTTCAACGTATTGGGGCGCGACAATCTTGGAGGTGCGAGCACCTTCTATCAAACGAACGTGCGCTCGGATGCATTCGGCCGAATCCAGGCCGCGCAGCCGCGGCAGCAGGGAGAGCTGGCCATCAGATTCGTGTTCTAGTGGACTGAATCGAGCGCGCAGCTCTTACTGTAGCGGCGCTCTATGAGCGCCGGTCTTTCCTGGAATCAATGAAATACCGGCGGTCATAGACCGCCGCTACAGTAGACGGAACCGCTCTTCAACCGGGACTGAGTTCCGGCGTTAGAACGTGTACCGCAGCGCAAGCTGAATCTGCCGCGCTGGAGTACGGGTATATGAGATCTGCCCGAAGTTCGCATTCGGCGATCCGTCGGAATTCACCAACAGAGCATTGTTGGGGCCGCCGTTCCCGACTGGTGCGCCGAAGTTCGGATGGTTGAACAGATTGAAAAACTCCGCCCGGAATTGGACCTTGTGGTTCTCCACCAGTGTGAAATTCTTGAACAAAGAGCCGTCGAACTGAAAAAGGCCGGGAGAGATGACGGTGTTTCTTCCCAGATTGCCGAACATGCCGACGGGCGCCAGAACAAACTGGCTCGCATCGACATAGGCGTCCGGATTGCCTTTACGGATCGGGTTATTGTTACCGCCCGAAATCAGGCTGGGGCGAAGATTGTCCCGGTTTCCGACCGCATTCACTTGAGCACTCCGGAATTCTTCAATTGAGAACGGATAACCGGAAGTCATCGTGAGGATTCCGTTCAACTGCCAACCCTTCGCCACAACGCCTTTCCAACCGTTCAGCGTACTGAAAGCAGGAATGTTGTAGGAGAAGTTGGTCGTGAACGAATGGCGAACGTCAAAGGAAGCGAGACCGCGCTTCAGCTTCATGTCCCAGGCGTATTCGCCGCGCTGCCCCTGAACGAAGTTGTCTCCCGTGCTCGTGACGCCGGAGCCATCGTCCACAGTTTTAGATAGAGTGTAGGAAGCCTGCATCAGGAAACCCTGGCTCAGACGCTTCTGCAGTCCCACCGCAAGGTCGTTGTGATAACTGTTGGCGTTAGGATACTGATAGCGAATCTCCGAGAAGACTCTATTGATGCGTCCGCCAAATTGCGGGCTGGTGCGCAACGGAAACATCTTCTGATCGCTCGGGACGTTGTTCGGAAAACCGACCCAGCGGTTCACATTCGGCTCGGCCTGCTGCCATAGATGGAGCGCGCGCGAACCGGTGTAGCCCGCTATCAAGGCCCATCCCGTCCCCAGTTCACGCTGGAGAGTCAGGCTCCAGCGATAGATGTACGCCGGGTGTTGCTCGTAATTGATCACCCGGGCCGTCAAGCTTCCGCCCGTGAGCAGACTTGCGATTGCCGGATTGTCGATGGCGCGGGGAAATGTAAGCGGGATTCCAGCACTGGCTGCCTCGGCCGCAAGAATCGAGCCGGTCTGGGCGAACGGGGGCATCTCCTGAATATTCGTCCTCAGGTTATAGAGCATGGGATGCTCATAGAAAATGCCGAAGCCGCCTCGCACAGAGAATTTTTTATCTCCTGGCGCGAAAGCGAACCCGAAGCGCGGACTGAAGCTCTTGAGCGTCGCATTCGTGTAGAACCGATCCACGGTGCCCAGGGTCGGAAAAGTGGGATAGAGCTTCTGCGCTTCCTTTGACAGATACATGCCGGCATCGAATGGGGTCTTCATCGCCGCGATCAGCCCTTTTTCCTCCGTCGGAACCGTCACGAACTCGTGGCGAATTCCCAAATTGAGAGTCAAGGATGGACGGACGTTCCAGTTGTCCTGGAAATACGAGCCGAACATAATCTGCCGCATGTGCCGGTCGGGGTTCTCCGCTCCGGGCAGTTGTACGTCGAGCTGCTGCGGCTGCGCTTGCAGGAACTGCGCAAGGTTACTGAAGGTGTAGCTGCCGTTGCACCCGCGGCTGCAGCTCACCTGCTGGTACCAATAATGCTCGAAGTCCACGCCCATCCGGAATGAATGCGCACCGCGTGTAACGGAGAGACCATCCTTAAAGCTCCAAAGCTTCTGCTGATAGTCCGACTTGTTCACGCGATAACCAATTGTGGTAAGCGGGCTGACTACGATTTCGCCCAGCAGATTCCGTCCCGGACGAAACGCGAGATTGCCGAAATCCCTGCTGACCAGCGGGATGTCCTGCACCGGATTGGTAAAGCTGTAGCCCACTTTTACCTCGTTCAGAACCGACGGAGAAAAAATGCTGGTCTGGTTTACAGAGACGACGTGCTTTCGGCTGCTGAAGCCCTGGGCCAACAAATCGCCCAGCACACCGGGAGGGGTTTCGGAGCTGCTCTCGCCACTGTCATAGTTGTACGTACCGGAGATCGTTCCCAATTTCCCGGAAGAGAAGTTGTGATCGATGCGGCCTAATCCGAAGTCATCGTTCGTCGGAACCTTTGCAATTGCAGCTAACAAAACGGTCCCGTCCGGTCTGCGGCCGGGCTCTGAAACGATCACGTTTCCCTCGCCAGGCACCGGATACAGGCCCAGGTATGGCCTAACGGCCGGGCTTACGGTGATCGGAGCGACCCCAGGAAGGATTCCGTTCCGCGCGTTTACATCGGGGACGCGGGCCTGAGTGTTTACGCCCTGGGATTGGCGTAATCCCTCGTAGCTGCCAAAAAAGAAGGTCTTATCCTTGATGATTGGTCCGCCCAGGGAACCGCCGAACTGGTTCCGTCGAAACGCGGATTTGCCGCCGCCTTTGTTTTCTTCCCACTTGGCGGCATCCAGCTTATCGTTGCGAAGGAACTCGTATAGCGAACCGTGCAAGTTGTTCGTCCCCGACTTTGTAACAGCACTGACGATCGCACCGGCCTGGCTGCGGTACTCGGCGGAGTAGTTGTTCGTGATGATCTGAAATTCCTTGATCGTCTCTGCGCCGGCCAATTGCCCGGATGCGGACTGCGCATTACCCGAAAGATCCGAGTTGCTGACGCCGTCGAGCAAATAGATGTTCTGGTTACCACGGGAACCGGCAACAGAGAGCTTGTCTCCGAGACCCGAAAACGCTCCCGCTCCCGCAGGGCTTTTGGTGACGCCCGGCTGCAAAAACGAAAGCTGTGTCAGATCGCGTCCGTTGAGGGGAAGATCCGTGACCTTCTTTTCATCAACAAGGTTTGAAACGGTTGCGGTTGTGGTTTCGATCTGAGCGGTCTCACCCGTGACTGTGACCGTCTGGCTGACCTCACCAACCTGAAGTGCAAAATCGACCACGGCATTCTGCCCAACCGCCATGCCGATCCCGGTGTGCACTGCTGTCCGGAACCCCGACAAGCTGGCGCTGACCTCGTAGCTGCCGGCCGGAAGGCTCAATGCCTCGTATTTCCCATTCTCCCGCGTTTGCACGATGCGCAAGATTCCTGTGTCCGTGTTTTTCAGAGTTACTGTTGCGCCCGGTACTGCGGCGCCGCTTTGATCTGTGACAGTTCCGGCAATGGTGCCGGTCGTGAGCTGGCCAATTGCCGCCAGGCTCGACATTATTAATATCCCGAGACAAAGAACAATCTTTCCCCACCCTATTTTTGACATGCCCGCCATGATACCTCTGGTACGATTTTCGGCAAAATGCAGTGTTCTGATAGGAGAGACTTGAATGAGATTTTCAATTGGAAAATATATAGCGGCGGCAGCACTGGTTGCCGTCTGCAGCGCGATGCTGCCCGGTCAAACAAAAACACCGCTTCCGGCGAAAGCCAGCATGACCGCTCAGGAGAAGAAGAATCTGCAACTGGTCCTGGACTGGTGGCGCGAAGTACTGCAGGCTCGTCACGTGGAATTGATCGATAAGTACGCCGATCCAAATTTGATTCAGCACAACCCGAATTTCGGAAACGGCACGGCGACACTGAAGCAGCTTTTTGGACAGCGGGGCGCCGTGAATCCGATACCCGCTACGCTAACGACCCTGCCGGAAATTCAGCTTTCTCAGGGGGACATCGTGTTGCTGGTCTGGGGACACGATGTGCCGGATCCCGCCAATCCATCAAAGATGTATCACTACACCAGCTTTGATGGTTTTCGCATTGAGAACAACAAAATCGTTGAACACTGGGATAGCGCAATGAGGAATGCGCCGAATGCCGGCCGTGGTGAAGGGCGTGGCGGCAGACAGTAGCGTCACAATTTGCGCGTTCCAGCCGCGGAGCGGCGTAAGAATGTAGCCACGGGCGCAAGCCCGTGGATGGAATAGTGTCGAAGTCCCAGCCCCGTAGGGGCGAGAGATTCCTCGAATCCATTCGAATCTTTCGCCCCTCTGGGGCTGGGATCCAGGGTTACTGTTTACCCCGGGCTTGCGCCCGGGGCTACATTCTTACGCCGCTCCGCGGCTAACTAAAACCGCAACGAGCGCAATTCATTCACGCCTTCTATGAGCGCCGATTTTCCAGGAATCGACGAAATACCGGCGGTCATAGACCGCCGCTACAGGCGAGGTAGCATAAGCTTCTGCATCGATACCGCGCCAATTGTCCGCGAGTGAGAGTTTCGAAGTGTTATTAACTCTTCCTTGATATTGGTTCTATTAATTCTTTCTTTGACATAGCGTCTTACGGGGAAGTAAGTACCGCAAAGGCAAGTGTAGGTGGGCTGTAGTCCGTCAGAACAGCCGCAGCGATCCTCAGGAGATTATATGAGTTCATCGAGATCAATCCGTCGAGGGTGGAAGTGTACCGGTGCAAGGAAAACCTTTCAGATACTAGTTGCGGTTGTGGGAGTGCTATTGCGTTGTCTGCCTGCTTTTTCACAACTCAATTCGGGAAGCATTGCCGGGGGTATTACCGACCCGACCGGCGCGGTGATTGTAGGGGCGAAGGTAACTATCATCGATGTGGAACGAGGAGTGTCGCGACCGTTGGTCGCAGATAGTACCGGGCAGTACACGGCTCCAAGTCTGACGCCTGGTGAGTACACCGTACGTGCGGAAGCCGCGGGATTCCAGACAGCGGAACGCACGAAAATCGTTGTGGGAGTTGGTCAAGGTGTCCGTGTAGACGTTCAATTACAACCTGGCGGGCAAGCTGAGACGGTGACGGTCACTGAAGCTGTCCCGCTCGTGGACACCAGCAACGAGGTGATATCCAACACAGTGGAAACCGTGACGCTCAACGAGTTGCCGATTAACGGCCGCCTGTACACAAAAGTGCTGGACTTCCAGCCCGGAATAATTGGGCGCCCGGGCGGGAATTCACCGAACTACTCCGCCAACGGCGCCGGTGGCCAGGGCAATTATTGGATGCTGGACGGCGTGGAGAACCTCAACATATTTGTCAACTCTGGACCCCTGATAGGTGCGGGTACCAGCACCGACGAACTGACGCTCCTGCCCGCTGACGCGATTCAGGAAGTCAATGTGATGGCCAATCCTCCTGCGGAATTTGGGTGGTTTCAGGGCGCCGTGGTCAATGTGGGGTTGAAGTCGGGCACGAACGTCATCCATGGCAGCGTATATGGATTCGGTCGTAATAACGCCTTGGAAGCCTATAACCCGTACCAGAACGGGATAACCCCGGCGTTACCGAAAGCCAACGATAATTTCTGGCAGTACGGTGCGTCCCTGAGTGGACCTATCAAAAAAGATAAATTGTTCTACTTCGGCAATTTTGAAGGAATGCGCTACAAGGTTGGAGCTGCCAGCTTAATAAATACCCCGACGACTTCCAGGAATGCGCAAACTCCTGCGGACAGCCTGCCGCTTGCGATTGAAGGCTTAATTGCGCATGGCGTGACGCCGAGTCAATTGAGTCTGAACCTGGCAGGCTGTACGGTGGTCGCCGGAGTGGCTTCCTGCAATCCGGCGAAGGGCGTGTTCCCGAATAGCTCGAGTGTTACGGAGAACATTCCCGTGGCATTGGATAACATCGGCAGTTCGAACAATGTTATCGGAAAAATCGATTATCACCTCAACGACCGCAACTCAATCAACGGCGAATATTTCTTTGGCAACGCTAACACCGATACTCCCACAACCGGCGCGGCGCCGTGGTGGATAAACGGGAATCACAGCCGCACGCAAATGAGCCGGGGGGTTTGGATCAATACTCCGAGTTCCTCATGGGTGAACGAAGTCCGGTTTGGCTGGAACCGGTACGGCTTGACGGATTACAACGCGGAATGCACTCGCCAGGTAGGCCAGCCGAATTATGCCCAGCTTGGTTTCGTTTCCGGAGCGAATCCTCCGTCTCCGATGTGCGGATTCCCAGTTGTAAACATTGGTGGGGGCGCACAGAGCTTTGCCGGTTTGGGCTCCGGCACATCTATCGCCGACCAGTTGGTGAATCAACACACCGAGACGGCATATGACAACGTCTCTTATATCCGCGGCAAGCACAATTTCAAGTTTTTTGACGGCACGCTCAATTTCAACGGGGGCTTGGCGTTTGCGGCCAACGGGGGCTCGACGGCTCTGCAGGATTTCCTTGCTGGAAAACTTTTGAGCGGGTCAATTCTGGTGAACCCCCAGTCCAACAGTGTTGGCTTCAACCGATACGCTGGCTATTTTTCAGACGATTTCAGGCTGACCCGGAAACTGACCGTGAACCTGGGACTGCGTTACGAATTGGAGCCTGCGATTCTGGTAGACAATAACAATGCCGCCAACTTTGATCCGGCTTTGCCCACGGGCATGGTGCAGCAAAACGGCAAGCCCCTTTATAATCCCGACCACCACGATTTTGCGCCGCGAGCGGGATTCGCATGGGATATCACGGGCAAAGGAACGACGGTCTTCCGGGCAGGCATGGGCGTCAGTTACGATACCCCGCAAGTTGATGACTTGATCGCGCAGGGTTTCGGCGCAGGCCTCAACAATATTCCCACCGGATTTACGCTCTATAACCCGAACGGCACTATACCATTTGCCCCTTCCACGGCGCCCGGCGCCGTCAGGTCGGGCCAGGTTACTGTTCCAATCCAGCGGACTGAACTGGGTTTGCAACACCTCGCCTGACTGCTCTGGCGCACCTGCCACTGTAGTCCCTGTCTTCAACGTTGGGACCAGTGCGTTGGCGTGCGGCAACGGCTTGATGCAGGTGGCAGATGGTAGCACGCCCTCACCATGCAATCTTCACGCGAAGTCCGTGAATTCGCCCCGGTCCCTCATGTACACATGGACAGTGGGTATTCAGCACGCTTTTACGAATTCCACTTCGCTAACCGTGAATTACGTGGGCACTCATGCGTACAACATAGCAACCATGGTCAACATCAACGAGCCGACGCCTGGGGCCAGCAGAGCTCTACCGGGTTCCACCCCCGGCAGTGCGACGGGAAGTTATCAGTTTCGGGAGCCGTATTACGCCAAGTTTCCATGGTTCTCCGGTATCTTTGAATATGAACCCGCCGGGTTCTCCAACTACAACGCCCTGCAAGTGAGCTTGACTCAGCGGGGTTTCCACGGTCTGACGATGAGGACTAACTATTCGTTCGCGAAGGACCTTGCCACTACAAAAGGGGGCAATAACCCCTTCGTGCAGGACGGTCGAAATGTAGCCGGATATTATGGGCCGTTCACACCCGCGCACCACCTCGGCATTACGGCGACTTATGCGATTCCGGGCAGAAAGTCGCGGGCGCAGTTGTTGCAGGGATGGGAGATCAATAGCAGCGTCAATCTACAAAGCGGGCCTCCCGTTAACCCCGTTGATGCAACTGACGACTTCGCCGGAATCGGCGGCGGGAGAGGCCTCCTGGGCGGCGCCAGCGAGCAATGGTCCCTGGTCGGAAATCCGCGCAATTTTCATCTTGGAAAAACGACGCCGACTCCTTGTTACGCGTTTGCGGGCAGCAGGTTTGCCGGTAACCCCGCCTGCTTACCGCTCACGTTGACCGGCGACAACGGCGCCGGTCAAGGCTGCATAAATGCGGCTAACCAGGAGGTCGTGAACGCGCAGATGAACGCGGAAATTCCGGGCTCCTCCAGTGGGTTGGCTTCCCTCCAGAGATTTGGATGTTATGTGTCTCCCAACGGCAAGTCCGTCCTTCTGCCGCCGGCTCAAGGGACCTTCGGCACCATGGGGCGTAATGCACTTTTTGGCGCGGCATTCGGTGAGTGGGATTTTTCGGCCAGCAAAAAATGGACATTCAGCGAGCGCGTGGCTTTACAGTTTCGGGCCGAGTTTTTCAACTTCCTCAACAACCGGACATATTCCGGGGGGACTGCCAGCATCACTAACCCGGCGACGTTCGGCCTGGCTACTTCGGCACCGAATTCCAGTAACCCGATCAACGGGACCGGCGGACCCCGTGAGGTACAGTTGGGGTTGAAAGTAACCTTCTGATCGCAGTCATTAACTCAGGGAACAATTCGACTGCTACGATCTGCCTCGTTCAAGTTTCCGATCATCATGGTCGCGGCTTTATTGCCGTCCTGGCAGATGTATTCCACCGATTCGGTGCCCGGACTCCATCGAATGAAAAAACCGGTTGTCCAGGGGCGGGTGTACGCACCGGGATCATCGATCGTCAGTTCGATCTTCATGTTGTTGAAGTCCGTGCGCGTGAAACGCTCGATCAGGTGAAGCTGGCTCGTGTGCGGCGCTCCTTGCCTTTCCATCCAGAATTTTTCGTTGAAGCCGATCGTGTCCACAACGAGCGTGTCTCCTTCCCAGTGACCAATCGAGTGCCCGTAGTAACTGGGAATCAGGTCCTTGGGATGAGGCCGCCCATCCAGATAAATGACTCGAAAGGTTTGCGGGCCGGCGACGTCGAAGATATAAACGGTTTGAAGGTCGGGTAAATCGAGGAACTCGGTGCCACCCGGAGTGATGAACTCCCGCGGCCCGCCCGATGGTTTGCAGCGTGTGTGGGGTTCAAATAAGTTCGCTTCGCGGTACTGGTACAGGGCCCGTGCCCACGGCTGGAAGGGAACTTCACTTTCCCTGGGCTTTCCAGGGAACGGCGGTCCGGAGAACGCTCCCCGGCCCTGGCCGTCTTTGATCTCGGGATCCGTTTCGGGTTCGGCCAGTATCGGCCGGCCATTCGGTACCCAGATGCCCTTTTCCCCCGCAGGCATGCCGAGCCTCACCCGCCCATCGGGCCAGCGCGGGGTCGGCTTTGACGGTGGTGCCGGTGGCCGGCGATTCTGAGCAGAGAACGGCAGTGCCAGTGAAAGTGGACGCTGCACCCAGCTTCTTGCCTGTGCTGGCCATCGTCAAGCTCTTGGCGTTGACATTCTTGCTGCCGTTCTTGGCCAGGCTGCCGTCGACGATCACTTCGTCTCCAATCTTCATCGTGTCCCTCGTCCATCCCTGATTCCGGAGGGCGTTCGGGCCACCCATTTCGAAACCCCAATTTTCGATGGCGCCGCTTTCAGTTTTGACATTCAGGTAGAACCACACGTGGGGATTCGTCCAATCGATCTTTGTAACAGTGCCCTTCATGGTTACCGGCTTCTTTGCGTCAAACTCGGTCGCAAAAGCATGGTGCGCCATCAGCGGCGCTGCTGAGACAATCAAACAAGATAAGAGAATCAAACAACCAGTGACGCGTCGCATTGTTCCTCCATTTATTAGCGTCGGGCCCACCGTCCGGATCATTTCGGTACGCCTCCGGCCTCTTCACAACCGGCCGGTCCCCCCACGCGGTTCGCAAAATGCCTTGGGTGAACGCGGGCTAATGCAGTCGCGGGCTTCAGCCCGCGTTCACGGTCTGTTGTCCTGGCAATAATACGGCGGAAGCTCTTCTCCTGCAACCCATTGCAGATTCCAACTGCTGAACCAGGGTTTAGTGTAGGTAGCGGGATCGTCAATCGTTACTTCGTACTTGAGAGTGTTGAAGTCGGGCCTCGAGATACGCTCGGTCAGGTGCAGTTGATCGGTGTGCGGGAGGCCCCCGTTGGTGAACCAAAACCTCTCATTGAAGTCTCTCGTGTCGACAAGCAGTGTATCTCCTTCCCATCGGGCCAGCGGGCGGCCGTAGTAGATAGGGAAGTCCTTGTCATCTTCCTTTCGCGCGCGGCCGTCGGTATAGATCAAACGCCAATTGTGATTGCCGCTGCCGATGAGGACGAAGATTCGCTGATTTTCGCGGTCCTCCACGAATTGAATTCCGTAGGGAAGCTGGAACTGACGCGGTCCGCCCGGCGGCATGCAGAAACGAAACAGAGGATCGTCTTTCAGGAAATTGCGCTGCCGGAATTCGTAAAGTCTTCTGGCCCACGGCTGCAAGGGAGCTACCTTGTCGATGTCCGCGATGTTTCGCAAGAGGCCATCGCCGTCCATCGCAACATTGGCCCCGGCCTGCACCAGCGCTGTCGAGCTCGGGTGGCCCCAGTATCCTCTTTCGCCGGGCGCGGGACCCAGTCTCGGTTGCCCATCGGGCCACCGTGGAGTCGGACGGGGCTGACTGTCACGCGGAGGCTGTGTGCCGGCTAACACGAATATGCGTTTGCCGGTAGCGTCAAGAACCACCGAGTTGCCCCACGCCTGCCTGCTTCCGTCCCGGGCCGAAATTCCCTGCACGGTGATGGTGTCGCCAGGCTTCAACGTGTCGCGGTTCCAATTGCTTCTTTGAAGATCAATCGGACTTTCCAATTCCACTGCCCAGTTCATTACGCCACTCGAGTC
>WNFS01003360.1_pt1 | contig 14356 bp, 28 predicted proteins | sample 5400141 | NCBI WGS metagenome assembly WNFS01 (sample SAMN13153358, study PRJNA577476) | soil metagenome | isolation source: 60 cm saprolite under Madrone tree | place: USA:California | collected 2016-06-14
ATGGGCATCCGGGACAGGCCTACTGCGCCAGCCTCGCCGTGGCAGAATGGCTTTGCCGAAAGGCTGATCGGATCGATCCGGCGCGAGTGCGTCGATCATATGATTGTCCTGGGCGAGGCGCATTTGTGCCGGATTCTGCGATTGATGCTTGCTACTACAACGGGATCAGAACGCATCGGTCGTTGGGCAAAGACGCGCCGATCTCTCGCCCGATTCAGCGGGCCGGAAGCCTAAAAAAGTTCCCCATCCTCGGCGGACTCCACCACCACTACTTCAGGGTTTAGGTTCTCGGTACACACAGGGGGCAAGACTGCGAAGTCAGCAACGGGCGTCAATCGTCCGCTCAATCATCAACGGTCAGGGATTGCCTGAAGTCTCCGTGGTTCTACGGGGGTTATCCATTCAATCTTGGCACGTCCTATGCTTTACAATGACGTTGGGGGTTTAATTGTTCGGCGCCTAAGCCAGCGCGGCCCGGCGACGATACTCCGCTGAGCCGCATGGAGCACGAGGGAAGCGCCGTTCAATCTTCGATGGGTTGATATCGAATGATGGGACGTTCATCGCTCGTATGGTTGGCGGCTCTTGCAATTGTATTGCCGCATGACGGCGCCGGCGCGCGCACCAGGATCCCTTTCAAGGCCGGTACACCAGTCGTTGAATCCGGTCCGACACTTGCTCCATTCCAACACATTCGATTTTGCCTGCAATACCCGGACGATTGCCGATCAAATTCCGCAGCAAGTGAACGCATTGACCTGACTTCCCGGAGTTTGGAGCTGCTCAAACGCGTCAATCACCGTATCCGTCCGGTGAAGCTTTCAATTACCCACATTTCGATCGATTTTTGAGCGCCCGGCGGACGTCAAAATCTTGAGTCGCATGAATCACTTGTGATTCGTTGTTGAGCACCTGATTCGGGAGGGGGTGCTCATGGGCTTGGTGCTGCGCGATTTGACGAACGGGAATGGTAGTTGCACGTCATCGACCAAGACCTGGGTTGACGACGAGGTCGCTGACTGCGATTTCCGGGACGCGCGGCTAAATCGGCGATTTCGTATGTTGTTGAAGCAGATCGGAAGCGACGTAGGACAGAGCATTCCGCTGGTGTGCCAAGATTGGGCCAACACAAAAGCAGCCTATCGATTTTTCTCCAATGGCCGCGTTAGCGAAGTGGATATCCTCTCCGGCCATTTTGCGTCGACGCGTGAGCGGTTGGCCGCGGCGAACGGCCTCATTCTGATGCTCCATGACACGACGGAGTTCACCTTCAAACGCGACAAGCCGGAATTGGTCGGGATCACCAAGACGGTGAATAAGAAGGGTAAGGCCGGATGGCTGACGCCACATACGCTTTGCGGCATTCTGATGCATTCGAGCCTAGCGGTGACGACCGAGGGAGTTCCGCTCGGACTGGCCGCGGTCAAGTTCTGGACTCGGAAGAAATTCAAGGGAAGTGCCGCCCTCAAAAAGAAGATCAATCCGACGCGGGTTCCGATCGAAAAGAAGGAAAGTGTCCGCTGGCTCGACAATCTGAGGCAAGCCACGGAACTGGCTGCAGAGCCAGGGACATGCGTTCACATTGGCGATCGGGAGAGTGACATTTATGAGCTCTTCTGCACGGCCCGGGAGATTGGGACACACTTCCTGGTGCGGACCTGCGTCGATCGCTTGGCTGGAGATGGTGATCACACGATAGCCGATGAAATGGATGAGGTTGAGACCAAAGGTCTTCATCGCATCGAGGTCCGAGACAACAACGGCGACCTGACGAAGGCTGTTCTCGAACTCAAATGTCGCCGGGTTCACGTTCTGCCGCCCATCGGAAAGCAGAAGCGCTATCCCGCCCTGACCTTGACGGTGATTCACGCGGAGGAGCGTGGGACGCCGAAGAACAGAAAGAAAATCGAGTGGAAATTGATCACCGATCTACCGGTTCAGTCCCGCAAGGATGTCATCGAAAAACTTGAATGGTACGCGATGCGCTGGAAGATCGAGGTCTTTCATAAGATCTTGAAGTCGGGATGCAAGGCAGAAGATTCGAAGCTGAGAACCGCTGAACGGCTCGTGAACCTGATCTCCATCTTCTGCATCCTGAGCTGGCGTATTTTCTGGATGACGATGATCAACCGTTCGACACCGAAAGCGTCGCCAAGTGTTGCCTTGACCAAAACAGAAATCGGCTTGCTTGACCAACTCATCAACGATAAACGCAAGTCATCTCCCCACGGCAAAAGACTTGGCACCTACCTGATCAAGATTGCGCGCCTTGGTGGCTATCTCGCGCGCAAAAATGATCCGCCGCCCGGAAATGTTGTCATGTGGCGTGGCCTATCCCGCCTCACCGACATCGCATTGGGCGCCGCTCTGCGATGAAAAAATGTGGGTAATTGAAAGCCTCACCGGAGGCTTACTGTGCTTGGAGCGCAACCACCGGCGCAACCGCGCAGCGGTGTAGTTGTCGATCGCTCGGTACGCCTTGTTGACGGTGCCTACCTTGAAGTTGCCGGCCATCAAGCGGGCTTCGTACGCGATGGTGGTCGCGGAATCGGGGGCGACGCCCGGCCCAGTCGGGCCGGCCGGCGGCGGCGCGATCGAGATTGAGTTTTGCCGCCGGGGCTCGGATGCGGATCACGGGCACGGTCGACACGGCGACGCTGAAGGCCGCAGTCGCGGCGCTGGCAGATGGACGGCTGCGGTGATCCCCATTCCGTCGGGCGTGCGGGTGTGGATTGCGACCGGCCACACCGATATGCGTCGCGGCATGAACTCGCTCGCCTTGCTGTTGCAGGAAGCCTTCAGGCGCGACCCGCACGGAGGCGACCTTTATGTGTTCCGTGGCAAAAGCGGCAAGCTGATCAAGATCCTCTGGCATGATGGGTTAGGCATGTCGCTCTACGCCAAGCGGCTGGAGCGCGGCCGTTTCCTGTGGCCGTCGTCGGTTGATGGCGTGGTGACGATCACACCGGCCCATGCTTGAGGGCATTGACTGGCGCATGCCGCAACACACATGGCGGCCGCAGGCGGCGGGCTGATCGCTGTGATTTGAATCGATCGCACGATCGGCAGTTCGGACAGAGCCAGTGTATTGTGATTCTCTGGTCGGTGATGGGCGCCGATGATTCTCTCCCCGACGATGTGACCACGCTGAAGGCGATGCTGCGCGCCGAGCGAGCAGCCGGTTGACCGCGGAAGCGGAAGCCCAAACGCGGACAATTGCTGATCGAGAAGGTCAAGCTCACGATCAAGAAGCTGCGGCATGAGCAGTTCGGACAGTCCTCGGAGCGCGGAGCATTGCTGGACCAACTCGAACTGCAGCTGGCTGATCTCGAGGAGAACGCCGCACAAGCCGAGACCGCGGCGCAGATGACTGCAACCGAGAAGATAACGGTGCCATCATTCGAGCGCCGCAAGCCGGCGCGCCGGCCGCTGCCGGAGCATTTGCCGCGGGAGCGCATCGTCTATCCGATGCCTGCGACCTGCCCGTGCTGTGGCGACAGCCGATTACGCAAGATCGGAGAGGACGTGACCGAGATGCTGGAGCTCGTTCCGCGGCATTGGAAAGTGATCCAGCACCTGCGCGAGAAGTTCGTCTGCCGCGCCTGCGAAGTGATCACCCAGCCGCCGGCCCCCTGGCACCCGATTGCGCGCGTGGGCGTGCGGGACCCAAGCTGCTCGCCCACATCCTGTTCGCCAAGTACGGCCTGCACCTGCCGCTCAATCGTCAGAGTGATGTCTACCAGCGCGAAGGCATCGAACTCGATGTATCGACGCTCGCAGATTGGGTGGGCGCGGCCGCGGCAACCCTGCATAACCCATCGAGACCGCAGCCTGAAGTTTCTCCAGATCAGTTTCGAGAAAATGGTTGGCGACGACCATCGCCACCATCATCGCCACCATCAGCCGCGATCGTGGTGCGTCAAAATCCGAGATACTCAAAATTCTCACTGAAAAATTTCCCGAGAGAGAGCCCGATAGCATGGCCCGGACCATCGGCATTCAGGCGCCGAAGCAATGCACTTTCAAACAAGATGACGAGAAGCGCGGTGGCGTCGTTTATTTCAAACGGCGTTAGGGGGAGGGGACAAATGTCGAAATGCTGGAAAAGCGGCGACACCGAGTTTGACGTGATCGCCAAACTCAAAGCCGCGCAGATGGAACTGCGGCTCATTATCGAAGCTGATGATGTCAACGCTTCCGACATCATCGATCTTCTGTCAGTCATCGCGCGACTTGAGGAAGCTATTCTGACCCTGCAATTGAAGCGCTAAACCAAGTCCATCCATCCTAGAACCGCCCAGGGATCAACCCCCGGGCGGTTTTGTTTTGCCGACATATTATTTCCGATCCGGCGATCGCCGAATTTCAGCGCCAGATATCTACTTATAGTTGAAACTCCAGGACAGGGATCGGACATCCGATCCCAACCTCACGGAGATATTAGATGTCATCCAATCACAAAACGGATGTTGTCGCAATTTGTGTACATCTTGATTTGGAGGACAAAGACCAGAAACGCATCTGTCGATACCACGGATAATGGATCATGGACGCGAGTGACGCGGATCGATCGACGTTAGCCGACCGGCCGATTTCGCAAACCCTTCTTAACTCGATAACCCCGCTCCGGCGGGGTTATTTTTTGTCACTACCCATCGGGCAATGATTTCCGATCGCGCCCAGTGATTTCCGATACTGCGTGCTTGCTTTGCGGCGACGCTCTTTGCAATGTGCCGGCGGAGATAAGAACATGCGATATGCTTTGGTCATCGCGATGTTGCTTGGATCGACGTTGATTGCTCAGGCGGAGCCTATCGCTCGTGACAAGTGGATCGCGCAGACTGCAAGAGCGAGCAAATCCTGCCTCGCTAAATTTCGGCAGAAATTCAGGGAAGATAAGGGCCACAATTACTCAGTCTGTATGACAGATCAAACTAACAAAGCGATCGATGACTGCGTTGGCAGTAGTGAGTTTTCTGACTGTGTTTTAGAAAAATCATTGAAGGTATTGGAAGTCTGCGACCTATCGAGCTGCTGAAAGTACATCGGTGTCATTGGTCCCTTTTCAACTTCCGCTGTCACCAATGATGATCCTTGCGCGGAGTAAACTCCCGGACATAGCCACGGTTCCGCGCCTTCATGACGCCGATGCGCGCAAACATCGTCGGCCCGTCATGTTCAGCGACCAGCAACAGCGCCTGCATGGCGGCCTGCCATTGGTCGGCGTCGTGCTCTACCTTGGGTAGTTCGGTGATGTATTCGGCGGCGTCGCGTAAGGTGATCAGCTTTTTGCCACTGGGCAACACGATCGGATCGAAAAACGTCTGATCCCATGCCACCTAGATCAGTCGCGACGACAGCTGACGCGCAGGACCGGCGTGCGTCTCGACGAACTCCCCAAACGATGGCGCCAGATCATCGCCCGCAAGATCAGCGCGGCGCCTGATGTCATGCGCGACATCTTGCGACACATCAGCTGACCAATGTTCGGCGGTGTTGAAGCGACGACCCGAACCGAGTCGCTGTATTGGCCGGACATCAGATCGCCGATGAGGCTTTCGAGGTCGGCCTTATCGACATCGGTTTCCGGAAATTGCGCAATCGCTTCAAAGGCAATTTGGCTTGCCGCAGTTGCATGGAAAAAATTGGCTGGGTTCACGAGCAGTGCAACCCTCTGCAAGCGAGTGCGCCAGTGTGGCTGCTTCATTGGCGCGGGCATCTACCGCGGTGATCGCGATTGGTCTTAAGGTCGTTAAGAACGCCAGTATCACCGTTGACAGAATCGCAGCCACGCTAAGAAGTTTGAATTTAGTCATCGTCGAATCCATCCACGTTGTTGACCCAGTGCGCATTGTGCGTGGGCCTCTGATAGAAAGACTCGCATCTGATTTCCGATATTCCCGAGCACGCGAAATCGTGAAGTCGCGCTCAAGCTGCCGCCATTGCGCCCAAGTTTCCAAAATTGTTGATGACGAGAAAAACGGTCTGATTGGGGCCGTTCGGCACAATCGACGGAACAAAGCTCCGGGCCATAAAAACTCCCAACGGTTACCCGGAGAGTTTAAGCACGAAACGGGGACGACGGAACCGCAATCGATTACCGCCACGTTCAAGATGTCCAAAATGTCCTTTGGGGTCTAAAATGAAAAAGCTAATCATCGCCTTGACTGTTGTCGCGGCGTTCACCGGATCGGCCTCGGCGGCTGACCTTGCGGCCTGTCGCTACACCAAGGCTCCAATGATGGCCCCGGTCTATAACTGGACCGGCTTCTACATCTTCGGTGGCGCAGGCGGCGGATTGTGGGACGCTGATAGCAACGTTCAGAGCACCGTGCCTCCCCTCGGTGCTATTACGCGCGATCAGCGGATGGGTGGCGACGGCTGGTTTGGAACCGTAGGTGCCGGTTACGACTGGCAGTTTAACCATTCTTGGGTTGCCGGCATTTTCGCTGACGGCCAATTCGGTAGTATCCGTGGCTCGATCAGCGATCCGAACATTGCTTTCGAGGGACGGGAAAAGCTGAAAACCAGCTATGCGGCCGGTGCGAGAATTGGCTATCTCGTTGCGCCCAGCGTCTTATCCTACGTCAATGCCGGTTATTCCGGTTCGCAGTGGTCCGGTGCCAGCATGACCAGCCTTTTCGCTGGCGTCCCGGGCGTCGTCACTACGCCCTCTTTTCATCGTGACGGCTGGTTCGTCGGCGGCGGCGTGGAAAACAATCTCGACTTTTTCGGCATTTCTGCTCCGGGCTGGTTTATGAAGACCGAATATCGCGCGGCCTACTATAACCGCATCACGCTTCCGGAGACCTTCGCTGGCGCTCCTCTCGGCACTGCCGTCACTTTCAAGCCATTGGTACAGACGATCAGCACCTCGCTGGTCTACCGCTTCAACTGGGGCGGCCCGCTGGTCGCAAAGTACTGATCTTCTAACCTAGTTTCCTCACTACAAAAGCCCCGGCATCGTCTGGGGCTTTTTTGTGCCGGCATCGTCCGGCAATCACTCTCGGGGCGTCAGTTTGCGCGTTGCCGGCGGCGGAACAGGCTACGCCATCGGCTCGGCGCGCTTTGGGCTTTTATTCCTTCGTTACCGCTTACAGAGTTTCAAACTTGGGGCTGAGATACTAAATCGGCATCGAATGATTGTCGTCATCTCATAGCGGACACTGCTGAATCCTTCTCTAACTAATATTTGGGGCGATTATGGGCGAAGTTTGCGGCAGCGCACTTCGGTGCGGCCCGTGAGCGGCCTTGCCGTCGACCCTCACCAAAGGGGGCAGGGGAATCGCATATGGATTTGCTGCCTCTATTGCGTTGTTTCGCAAGTTGGATTCTGAGAACGGCTCCCAGATCGTGGAGGGAGTCGGATGGGGAAGTTCAAGAAGGTTTTTCGACGTTTGGCGGACCCGCGGGCGGCCAATGCGCGGCACGATCTGCTGGAGATATTGGTTATCGCCTTGGCGGCGGTGCTGTGCGGAGCAGAGACCTGCTCGGATATGGCGGAGTTTGGACAAGCCAAGGAAGGGCTGTTGCGGCTGCTTCTGCGACTGGAGCACGGGATTCCGAGTCACGACACCTTCAGCCGCGTGTTCCGTTTGCTCAAGCCGGATGCCTTCGAAGCGGCATTCCGGCGCTTCATGGCAGCGTTTGCCAAGACCAACCGGCTCGATCTCACAGGCGTGGTGGCGGTCGACGGCAAGGCGCTGCGAGGCGCCTTCGAGCGCGGTTCGCGCTACGAACCTCTTCACCTGGTCAACGTCTGGGCAGTGGAGGCGCGAATGTCTCTTGCCCAGCAAAAGGCACCTGGCCGCAACGAGACCAAGGGGGCGTTGGAGGTATTGGCGCTGCTGTCCCTCGAAGGCTGCATCGTCACGGCCGATGCGCTGCATTGCCATCGCGCGATGGCCAAGACGGTGCTCGAGCGCGGCGGCGACTACGTGCTGGCTATCAAGGCCAACCGTGGGCCTCTGTTCAAGGTCGTGGTCGGGCAGTTTGCACGGTCCGGCAAGCGCAGTGCCGTCAAAAAGGTCGAGCCCTCCACTCACGACCGGCGCGAATCTCGCCGGGCGACGATCATGCGCAATACCAGCCTGGCTGCCGTCCACGGTTTCCAGGGCGTCGTCGCGATCGGCCGCGTCACCTCGCGCAGGCAGTTGCATGGCAATCGTGCCCAGCCGTCGGTCGTGCGCTATTATCTGCTCTCCAAGTCCATGTCCGCCAAGCGGCTGCTGCAGGTCACGCGCAGTCACTGGACCATCGAGAACCAGTTGCACTGGGTGCTCGACGTCCACTTCGACGAGGACGGCAACCGCGCCAGAATGGACCATGCTCCCGAAAACCTCGCCATCCTGCGCAGGCTCGCACTCAACATCCTTCGATCCCATCCCGGTCCCACATCCATACGCCGAAAAATCAAGCGCGCCGGTTGGGACGACAGCTTCCTCCTCGCCATGCTGGGTCATATGCGATAGCCCTGCCAAAGGGGGGGCCACCCGACCTCGGCCGGCGCACCGACAGGCTTCTCGCGGGCGCCGGGCCTAGTCGTAGGATGGCCTCGCCATGATGAAGTAGACACCCGGCGCAAGTGATGCCGCCGATGTGACTAATCGTGAAGCCGCTATTTGTTGGGACGGCGCGGCCTGAGCCTTACCTAAGCAGGCGCAGCGGGGTCGACTGGAGAAAGCGATGCGTTCTATTTTGGCCTTGAGCCTTTTGATCACCCTGTGTGGCTCTGCGAACGCGGCAACGATGCATCACGCACACCGGCGGCACGCTATTGTTCGTCCCAATCAGGGCATGATCGCCTCAGACCCCGCTTCGGGTTTTGCCTACGCGCCACCTGGGCCGCCGATCCGCTACCGGCCGGCACCGTACAATGATTACAATGAACCGTATCCGGGAGCTTCCCAGGGTTACGCGCCTGGCGAAAAGCAGCGATTTCTCGACAGTGTGAGACAAGGTGGTGGTTAGACACGCGTTCCAGAAACTGACGAGCGGGTCGGCCTCGAAGATCGCGCCGTACAAACGGGCGCCCCGAGCTTCTTACAGAAAAATGGCTGGTCCCGTTGCAATAGGGCGAAGCCTTAAAAGGCGTTATCACAGTGACACTGCCCATGCCAGAGACGTGGGGCACCAAGTCAGACGGGCGCTATGGCGATGTCGGTTATTGTGTAGGTTTCGGACATGGCGCGACGCCTGACTTAGGTCCGTAATGCGCTCTAGAGCAGACATGGAAGGTGCTGATCTTGCGGTAAAGTGCCGGTGCCAGCTTCGGAGTTAATGACGAAGGGGACTTGCACCCGTGTAAAACTGCACCGGCTGTGGGTGTTGTTTTTCCGCGGCACGACCGCCCACTGCGCACAGCCGAAGGTGGACCTCTTGAAGTCCTCGGGTGCCATCACGGCAGTATAGCAGGCCAAGACGACGGCGACGCCGAGCGGGCGGAAAGCCGAAAAGCGTCGGCCAAAAAATTCGGCGAGGCCGTCCGTCTATGTGGCCCGCAAGAGCCGCCGGCCAGAGCGGGTGAGACCCGCTCTGGCTAGGCTTGGATTACCAGCGAAGCGTTTCACCTTCCTTGCCGAAGTAATTGCGGAAGCATTCGGCACGCTGGCCGGACGCCGTGGCTTCGCACTGCGCTTTGCTGGTGAAGCTGCAGTCGCTGCCGCCGTTGCCGTACTGGAGGCAGTAGTTGACGCTGGCCTGCCTCGTCGCTGCCGACGCGGGTTCGTTGATCGCCATCAACGCCACGCCAGAAACCGCAATCGCCGCAGCCAGCCTGTAGATAGTGCTCAATTTCATTCTCCTTAATTAGGTCACCCTCTGCCTATGTAGGCGGCGGGCTTTCGAACTCGATTATAATTTATGTTAGTCCGACGTCTCCGCTTGCGCGTCGGGCACGCCCTCGGCGGCATCGCCCCGGTCTTCTGATGGTGTCGGCGATCGCCGGCAGGGGGGACGAGCCGCACGCTTCCGGAAATGGTGTGCCCGCCACCGTGACCAGACGCGCGGGCTGTCGGCGGTTTGTTGTTGTCGCGGCACTCAATCCGACTAATCCGCGCCAGAGGTGAAGATAACAAGCCCTCCGGGAACAGTGAGTAGCGGCAGCCCCAACGGAGAAGCACCCTTATTTGCTTGCTGGACGTAGAAAGGATGAAAGACGCTCGGCAGCATTTCGCGAACACGGCAACCACACGCGCTCGCGAATTCGAAATCATCTCCGCTGTAACTCCGAGCCACTGGTGGATGAAGTGTTCGGCCGATGTGCCGCTGTATAGGTGCGTCCCGCCAGCGCCTTGTTGTTTGGATCGGCGAAAACCTTCTCAAATTTCCGGCCTTGCTTGGTTGCCATTTCGTTGAGCAATCGGATCGCTTCAGCGCTATCGTCTGATACTGTTGTGCTGCCAGTTTCAACGCTGGTCGGTTTGAGGCTGGCCAGCGACTTGAGATATCCATGCAGATCTTTTTGCATCGGTGAGGGCTGCCCATTCCCGACGAAACGCGATGTCGCCCTCGTATAATCTGGTGAAGGCTTTGGCATCGCTCTCGCCGTTGCGCTGGTCGAGCTTGGCACGGGCCAGCTGGCCATCTTCGACCACGGAAATCAGTTTCAGAACATCAATTTGGGGCATTGCAGTAATCCTTTTGGGTTGTATGTTGTGCGAGCAGGGCTTGGCCTTGTGGCGTATGAAGTAACCAACGGGCGGCGTGCTGTGGGTGGAGTGATGGAACTGCGGCGATCATAGCGGCGACGGCTTCGCGAAGTTTTTCGGACAACTTCTTGTCATCGTCCTTTTCACGCGGCCCACGCAACGGGTCTGATAGGTCGGCCTTGGTAAACTTGTGAAACGGAATGCTTTCAAACATTTTCCGCAGTGGCCATCCGCTGTGATCTTCGTTGTCATCCCATTCGGCATCACGTCACCGCCTTCACTGACGGTTGTTTTATTTTCTCCAAAAACTCGCGACGTCGCTCGCCATCGGGCTTTTCAGTTTCAGGGCGCGGCGGCAGCAATCGCTGCATCGCGGCGGCTATCCGATCGGTCGGTTGCTTGGTGGTGGCTGGGATTAGCCATTCGAGAATGGTGATGATGTCGCGCTGGTTTGCTTCCAATTGTTCAATGGTCATCATGATGATGTTGATCCTTTCGTCAGGTTCTTGAGGCGTCCGAGCATTGCTGCTACCGCTGCCGGCGGCGTCTTGCCGGAAAATGTGTATTCAAATAATGAAACGATGTCGGTGAGGTCGCTGACCGTGAGCGTGACCGGCAGCACCCTGGTACTGCTCCGGGAGGCGTTCCTCGTGCTCAAGCGCGACGCCGCCCCTGGGATGGACGGGCTGACGTGGCAGGCCTATGCGGCAGACCTTGAGCAAAACCTCACTGATCTGCATGCACGGGTCCATCGAGGAGCCAGTTCGGCAAGGCGGGTTTCAATGTCGGCCAATGCACTATCGACCAGCTTGCGATCGGCGGCGATCTTGGCGGTCCGTAGGTTGGTTTCCTCAACTGTGATGCCACCATAGGTGGGGTACAGACGGGCGAGCTTGAGAACCCGCGATTTGGCCTCGTCAAGGTCGATTTGACGAAGCAGCAGGGTTTGGCGTTGGTCTTCGAGATCGTGGATGGTGTCGGTGTCAGTCATAGCGCGGTAACTCTTTGTCCTTTAATCATGTGAATGCTGGCCTTGCGATCGCTGCTCTCGCTGTCACCGATCATGCCCACCACGAATAACATCACCTGCGCTACATCAATGGCATTCTGGATAGCGGACTGCCCGGCGACGATCGCGTTTCTGCTGTTCGCCCAATTCGCGGGTGTGCTGCGCCGCCTGCTGTATTTCATCATTGATGGCGTCGGCGCGTTTGGTCAGTACCTGCTTCCTATCTTCGAGCTGGGCGATGGCAGCGGTGAGGTCGGTGGTGTTCATGGCGGTCTCCATCGTGGCCGCGCGATGGCTTCGGCGAGTCAGGATTTCTGATGCGACGGTGCGGCTTGATGGCAGGTGATCATCCGCCTAATTCTTTTGGAATGGGAGCGATATTGACCAATAAGTGGGCCTTGCGTCGCTCCATGCTGGCTCCATTACCGACCCGTCCTCGGCAGTTTCGGTGACAGAGAGTTCGGTAGCGCTCCCGCCCGGCGTAGCAGAGTTACGCACATGCTCGACACACAACCAAGGCCCGCAATGCACGGCTTGCGGTTCTCCAATGAAGTTGTCGGCGATTGAGCCGAGCGCGTTGGGCCACGACTTGCGAACGTTTAGTTGCCCAAGATGCTACAGGGTTGAGCGGCACATCATCGAAAGTACCGTGACTGTGGCTTGGTTAGCGCCAAAGGAGTAACGCCGCCATCAGTTGGCGGCCCGCTGGCCTTTGGTGAGGCCCTCATCCGGGACCTGCAACGCGGCGATGTTGCAGCCTATGTTTCTCGATACGGGCCGCTGCTCAGATTTGCTCAAGTGCACAAGTGTTTTAAAACCAACACGCTGGGAGCCGTCTTGTTTACTCATGCTCTCTTAGCTGCGGCTTGTCATGCAAGACTGCACTCAACAGCGAATTGTGAACCTCGATGTGCCCGTTGTAATCGATCAGGCCAAGCTTGCGAAACTTGTTCATGAAATGGCTGACGCGGGACCGGGTGGTGCCGACCATTTCCGCCAGTGCTTCCTGACTGATGTTCGGACTGATCGGCCGCGGGCTGCCCACCTTCCCGAAATTCGCGAGTAGCAACAGCATGCGCGCAAGCCGCCTCTCGCTCGAATTGAATAGTTGATCGATCAGGTCCTCCTCGATCCGGCTGTTGCGGGTCAGGAGATACGCCATGAACATCTCGGAGAATTGCGGCTCGTCATGAAGGGCGGCCAACATCGCGCCTTTCTTGATGGCGGCAATCGTCCCTCGCCATTGCCGTCGAAATGCGAAGCTTGTGGCCATTCATGCAGCCTTCACCAAGAACTGTCCGGGTCCCACTATCCCGACGACCGCCTCCTTGCCCTGCTCGGACATGACAGTCACCTTGACGTTGCCTTTTTGAATGTAAAACACAGTGTCAGCAACATCGCCCTGCTCGAACACGTGCTGATTCTTGTGGAATTCCAGTACCTGTTTTCCCGTACCCACTTTGGCGAGAAAGTTTTTAGGGTCAAACATGTCCTTGTCTGGCTTCTTCAAGGGAGCCTCCTTTGGCTCGGCCAATTTCATCCAACTTTTAGCGCGCCGAACTGCTAGCGCGCCAGTGGTATCGTACACACGACTTTGAACAGATTGCGGATCGCAGCCCGATTCATGGTAATCGAATAGAGGTTGCACATGACCGAACCTGTAGGGTCGACGCATTTTTTGGTGATGGTATCAGGGACGCAACGATTAGCGCTGAACGTGCCCGCAAATTCACTGTAGAAGCCACCCGTGAGGCAGATCGTGCAGAGGCCCACACCGTTGTTGCTGCGGATGGGAGGGCTTTGGCGGTCCCCAACCATTGCGCAATGTCTGAATGGTGGATATTGCTGGGTCGGTAGGAGACTCGGGTCCGGTTTTCTTCTCGAAGCTAGGTCATGCTTCCCGGCATGAAGCACATGATTGAAATCTGTTCATCAAATCGTATCGGCGATTGGGTCCGGTGATCACCGCTTCATCGGAAACATCGACCCACTTGTTGTCGAGGCGGACACGGTATGTCCTTCCTTTGGTTCCCAATCCGGATCAGCAATGGTTTCACCATCTGCCATGGAACAGCGAAGACCTCTGCCACTTGCGAGATGATTAAATTAGTCGTGCAGCGGAGAGTCGGCATAGCGACCATCGAGGTCGCGGGCCACCACGCCACCAACGTGATACGCAAACAAAATACCAACGGTCAGACCAAGCAAGATGCGTTTCATTGCGCACTCCTGAGTTCCCAGCCAGTCCACCTAACTTAAATCAATCATGCCGCACTCTGCGGGAAACCCTCAGGCTTAGAGAAAATCCCGCAGCCGGACAATTTCAAGAATATGTATTGCAGACAAGACGGCGCTGACTAATTCTCCCTGCGGAGCAGTATGTATTTCATACAGGTGATGCTGACTTGTAGGCTTCGCCATGAACTGCCGGATGCAATCGTCCAGAGTGCCGTCAACTATTTGATAAGGGCCATCGGCGGTGCTAGCGCTCATTCCTGATCGAAGGCCATTTTCGAAGAGTTGCTGGAGCGTTGAAAATCGATGTGATTGTTGTCGTCCATGGTGGACTCCAAACTCTTTCACACAGCCTAGCGGGTTTTGCGGACGGCGAAGAGAGAACTCGTTCCTCGCCAGCCATCAGCGCGTTGTGCCCGCGACAATCCTGCCATCAGATATGGACGCATTTTAATCCGTTTCA
>WNFS01002333.1_pt1 | contig 14351 bp, 13 predicted proteins | sample 5400141 | NCBI WGS metagenome assembly WNFS01 (sample SAMN13153358, study PRJNA577476) | soil metagenome | isolation source: 60 cm saprolite under Madrone tree | place: USA:California | collected 2016-06-14
TCGTTCTCAAATCAAATTTGTGTTCGGCGAAAGCTGTAAGCGGTCTGGAGTTCGCAGTCTGTATGACCTTCCGAAACTAACAACTTACAACTAACCACTGACGACTTTTCTAGTCGATGCAGACCTGCCGCAGCAGCCGGAAATCGCTGAGCATCTTTCCCGTGCCCAGCACCACCGAAGCCAGCGGATCATCCGCAATCGAAACCGGCAAGCCCGTCTCTTCCCGGATGCGCTTGTCCAGGTTCTTCAGCAGCGCGCCCCCTCCGGTCAACACGATGCCGCGGTCGCTGATATCAGCGGAAAGTTCCGGAGGCGTGCGCTCCAGCGCCACGCGAATCGCATTCAAGATCGTGGCCACGCACTCCGCCAGCGATTCGCGGATTTCGCTGTCATCAATCGTCACCGTGCGAGGCACGCCTTCAATCAGGTTGCGGCCCTTCACTTCCATGGTCAGCGGCTTCTCCAACGGATACGCCGAGCCGATCTCCATCTTGATCTGTTCCGCGGTGCGTTCGCCGACAAGCAAGTTGTACTTGCGCTTCAAATACTGCATCACCGCTTCGTCCATCTCGTTGCCCGCGACGCGCACGGAACGCGAGTACACGATGCCGCTCATCGAAATCACCGCGATGTCCGTCGTGCCGCCGCCGATGTCGACGACCATGTTTCCCGACGGCTCCTCGATGGGCAGCCCCGCGCCGATCGCCGCAGCCATGGCTTGCTCCACCAGGTAGACTTCGCTCGCCCGCGCACGGTACGCGGAGTCCTGCACCGCGCGCTTTTCCACCGGAGTGATTTCGCTCGGCACGCCAATCACGATCCGTGGATGCACCAGCACCCGCCGGTTGTGCGCCTTCTGAATGAAATAGGTCAACATCTTTTCCGTGACCTTGAAGTCCGCGATGACCCCGTCTTTCATCGGCTTGATGGCCACTACGTTTCCCGGCGTGCGCCCCAGCATGTCTTTCGCTTCGCGCCCCACGGCCACGACTTCGCCGGTCGTTTTGTTGATCGCCACGATCGACGGCTCGTTCACCACGATGCCTTTGCCGTGCGCGAACACCAGCGTGTTCGCCGTGCCCAAATCGATCGCCAGGTCGGACGAAAACAAACTGAACACCGACCGGAGGTTGTAACCGTTCTTATTCATTCCTAGATCCCCCCGCGGAAAGCTGCCCCTCCGCCGCCCGGAACTACCTATTCTCTCCGGACCTCATCTCCAGCGCAAAGCAGCGCGCCCTGATTGTCACGTGATCGTCAAGCAGCAGCCTGGATACCCGATGGCCAACCGTTCCGCTTCGCAATTCGTCGCAGGCGATTCGTGCAGTCGTCTACTTCGGTACCACGACGGAAACTTGCTGTTTGTTCGTTCCTCCCCGGCGGTTCTGTCCAATCACGACAATAGTATGCTCTCCAGGCAGCAACGGCTCCGTAAAATGCCGGAACGTTCCATCCTTCGCGATATTCGGCACCGGCTGGCCATTGATGATCAGCGCCGCGCCCGGTTCGGTGCGGCCGGTGATTTCCACTGCGTGGCCGACGAGCTGCGTGCTCTGAATCTCCAGGAGCATGTCCTGCGACTTGCCCTGCGCGACCAGTGTGAACTTGTTCGTTTCGCTCACGTCGCTCGATGATTTCTTTGCGCTCGTCGCCGTCACGTTCCAGAAGTAGTCCCCGGCGTCTAAACCGATAATGTCCACACTCGTGCCGGACACCTTTGGCGCTTCCTTCACTATTTTGGTGAACATGGTGGTCGTGCTGATACGCAGCGAATAGGATGACGCATCCTGCACGGGTTTCCATTCAAAGTGTACGGCAGCCGTTCTGGGATTCTCGACGATAATCGGCGTCAGGTTGATCGGCTCCAGCAATTCCGGCGGGGCCAGCACATCGGATTTCGAGATCGGTCCACCGGGCGGAATGTTGACCTTTTGATATTGCGTCACTTCGATCTGGTCCTGTCCGCGTTGCACTTGCGCGCTGCCGTTGGAAACCACGATTTCGCTTTCCTTCGTATCCTTGTCAGACTTCACGGCCGCGCGGCTGTTGGGTCGCAGTTCTGCCTTGGCGTCCTCAACGCTCACCGCCGCCTTCGATCCCGGCGATGCCCATGTCGGGGTCGACAAGTCCACCTCGCCGGTGTTGATACGCACCGCAACGCTGGTCGGCCTGTTGCTGGCCATGGAATTTTCTTCCACCGTGATCAGCGTGCCCGGCTTTACTGTATAAAACGTTCCGTCAGCAAAAGTCACGCGCGCGTAACCATCGGCCCCGGTCTGCACCAGGTCGCCTTTGTCCAGCGCCGTGCGGTAATCGGCCTCCACCCACTGCACGGAGTTCACTTTTTTCACCTGCACCCGGCCGTCCAGATTCACGAATTTTGCTTGCGTTTGCGAGGCCGGCGCGTTTTCGCCGTCATTGCTATCGATAGCTGTGGAAATCTTGCGCGTCACCGCCGAGTACAAGCTCGGAAACAGTATAAACATCCCCGCCAGGATAATCGCCGCGATCAGCAGACCATAAACAATCACCGTCTTGTACGTGACGGCATGCCACTGCACTTCTACTCGATGAATCTTCGGCGGGGCGGCAGGCTCCATCGGGCGAGGCGGTTCGCTAGGTGTCTGTGTCGGCACTGTTCAGGCGCACTCGTAGCGCCATTCTCGCAATGTAGCACAGCGCTTTCCCCCGCGCCTGAACCGCGAGCCCCCGCGTACTCAATCAGGAAATAGCACTTCCGTGGCTGCCCCCGTGCCGGCTTTCAGCGACCGCGGTTCAGCAAGACGGCGTGTTCCACACTAAGTGTTGCCTCACTCGTAACGCAGACAGTTGATGGGATCGAGGTTCGCTGCGAGATTCGCTGGATAGTACCCGAAAAACAATCCCACACCGACGGAGATCGTGAACCCAATCGTCACCCAGAGATACGATAGGTTCGCCGGCACCGAAGGCACAAACGTGCGCACCATCGTGGATATGCCCGCCCCAATCAGGATACCAATCGTGCCGCCAACCAGCGTGAGCGCCACGGCTTCCAGCAGGAACTGCAATCGGATGTCCGCTCGCCGCGCTCCAATGGCTTTTCGCACGCCGATCTCCTGCGTCCGTTCGGTTACGGAAATCAGCATGATGTTCATCACCCCGATGCCGCCGACCAGCAAGCCAATCGAGCTAATCACCGTGGTGAGAATAACCAAAGCGCCAGTCAATTTGTTCCATAAATTGCTAAGAAAGTCCGGCGAGCTCAGCTCAAAATCATTGTCCTTGCCCGCCGGAATGCGCCGCAGCCTGCGCATGGCCTGAATCACCTCGCCCTGCGCGGTTTCCACATTCACGTTTTCCGGCACGGTGAACAACATGATCAGTTCCTTGGCCTCCGGGTACTGCTTCTTGAAGCTGCTCAGCGGAATAATCACGAAAATGTCCACACCTGGGCCCAGGAACAGGCCCTGATCATGCTGGAAAACCCCAATGACTTCGTACACCCAACTGTTAATACGCACCGTCTTGCCGATGGCATCGTGATTCGGAAATAGCGATTCGCTGATGGCTGCGCCTAGCACAACAACCGGACGCGCGTGCTCCTGATCAAACGCACTGATGAACCGTCCGCGCTCGATGGCAAATAGCGGTATCGCTTCGATGTACTGCGGCTCCGCCCCGCGTACAATGACCTTCTCCACGCTCCGATTGCCGCTGGTGATCAGGTTCGTGTCTCCGAAGAAAAATCCGCGCGTTCCAACCGTGGTCACGATTTGCACGTCCGGCGCCGCCTGCTTTACGAAATCGGCATAGTCGTACTGAAGATACCTGCGCGTGCGAATGCTTTCCGGCCAGTGCGAGGGGTCCGTGCCCGGTGGAAATCGCGACAGGAAATACGTTCGTGAGCCCAGCGATTCCACTTTGTCTTGCACGAATTTGTTCAAGCCTTGAATGATCGCCGCCATGGAAATCACCGAAGACACCCCGATGACGATGCCCAGCACCGTCAGGGCAGAGCGCACCTTTGAAGAGCGCAGCGTGCCCATGGCCGCGAGAAAATTTTCCCGCGCTTGCGCCAGCGTCATTATCGCCATCAGTCGGACCTCAACGCTACGATCGGATCCAGTTGCGACGCGCGCAGTGCCGGATAAATTCCAAAGAAAAGTCCCACCGCCGAGCTCAGGAACACTCCCATCACCGCCACCCAGGTTTGCACCGAAGCCGGGAACGGCGTGTACGTGCGTAGCGCCAGCGCCACCAGGAATCCCATCGTAATGCCCGCCAGCCCTCCGGCGATGCACTGCATCACGCTTTCCACCATGAACTGGCTCAGGATATCCCCCTTAGTCGCGCCCACCGCGCGCCGCACCCCGATCTCCCTCCGCCGCAGTGTCACGCTGACCAGCATCACGTTCATGATCACGATCCCCCCGATGAGTACCGAAATCGCGCTCACCAGGATAAACACCGCGAAAAACGCCGAGCTGATGCTGCGCCACAACGCCATGTAGCTTTCCTTCGTGCCGATGAAGAAATCGTCCTCCATCGCGCCGTTGAGATGCCGGCGTGCCCGCAGAATCAAATGCGCCTCGTCTTGCGCGTTTTCAAATCTTTCCTTGCTCGTCTTCACATTGATCGTCAGGCTCGTCTGGTTGCCCTTCATGCGCATGAACACCGGCAGCGGCACCATCACAAAGTTGTCCTGATCCTGTCCCAGCACGCTGCCAACCTTCTCCATCACCCCTATTACCACAAGCTCGTCGTTCCCCAAGCGAAGCGCTTTGCCTACCGGATCCATGCCCAGAAATAATCGCTGCACCAGCGTGTCTCCAATCAAGCAAACGTCCGTGTGGTGCTCGACTTCCGATGGCGTGAAGTATCGTCCCATCTCCACGTTGCGGGTATCGATATCCGCCATGTTCGCCGTCTGCCCATACAGGTTGACATCCGTTACCTCCTTGTCTCCCGAACGTGCCCGCACCGTGCTGCTGGCCGTTGCCCCCACCTCTTCGCAGTCCCGGCAGGCTTCCGCGACGGCGCGCACGTCATCCAACTCGATCTTTTTGTACTTCAGCGCCTTCAGAACGATGGTGAAGTCCGTTACCGCAAACGGCGTTCGCGCAAGCTGAAACACGTTTGTCCCCAGGTTGGCGATTTTCTTTTCCACGAAGACATTCGCTCCCTGCACGATGGTCATCACCGTGATCAGCGTGGCCACACCCATCGTAAGCCCCAGCATCGTTAGCGACGTGCGGAGCTTGTGCGCGCGCAGTGCGCTGACGCATTGCACAAGATTGTCTCGCAGGGCCAGCATGGACTGGAAAAGCCTTCCCCCCGATCTCTTCGAATCCGGCCACAACGCGAGCCTCGTTCCGCAGGGCTCTGCAACCTTCTCTAAAGATTACGAAAAAGGAGGCGTGGGGATTACACAATTCGCCCCCCTCTGGGTTTATTGCCGGAATCGACGCCATAGTGCTTCAAGTCAGGAACCGCCCCGGCAAGACGCCTTCTCAGCGATTCCATTTGAGCCGACCGCCCGCATCTCCTATAATCTAGGTTTGTCCACCAACTGGAGGCACTAGCAGTATGGCAGTATTTGACAACCGCAAGACCGGCATGCGCATTCTCTTGGGAGCCGTCGTCCTCGTTCTCGGCGGCAGCATGCTCCTCTATCTCGTGCCGCAATCCCCCGGCACCGGCGAAGCCTCCTCCACCGACACTATCGCTAAAGTCGGCGACCAAACGGTCAGTACCGCCGAAGTCCGCCAGCAACTCGCCGAAATCGAGCAGCGCAATCAAGTTCCCAAGCAGCTGGAATCCTTATACGCCCGCCAGATTCTCAACCAGCTCATCTTCCAGAAAGAAATGGAATACGAAGCCAAACGCCTGGGCATCCGCGTTTCCGATCAGGAGCGTGCCAACCGCATTCGCCAATTTCTTCCCACCGCTTACAACGGCGACACCTTCGTTGGCATGGACCGCTACGCCTCCGAAGTGCAAGCCCGCTTTCAGTTGACCGTCCCGGCCTTTGAAGAGCTCATTCGGCAAGGTCTGCTGCAGGACAAGTTTCGCAAACTGGTCACCGACGGCGTCAGCGTCGGCCCCTCCGAGCTGCAAGACGAGTTCAAATATCGCAACCAAAAAGTAAAGCTGGACTACGCCTTCATCAAGCCCGAGGATTTGGAATCCAAAATCACTCCCGACGACGCCGAAATCAAGGCCGCCTACGAGAAGAACAAAAGCCGCTTCCAGGTTCCCGAAAAGCGCATCGTTAGCTATGGCCTCATCGATCTAAACCGGCTTCGGCAAACCGCCCAGCTCTCCGACGACGAGCTCAAGGCGCAATACCAGCAGAACATCCAGCAATACCAGGTGCCCAACCGCGTCCATGTCCAGCACATTTTGCTCATGACCGTCGGCAAGACCGACGCCGAAGTCGAGGAAATCCGCCAGAAGGCCGAAGACATCCTCAAGCAGGCCAAGAAAGGCGCCAAATTCGAAGACCTCGCTAAGAAATACTCCGAAGATCCCGGTACCAAGGACAAAGGCGGCGATCTAGGCTGGCTCACGCAGGGCCAGACCGTGCCCGAGTTCGAGAAAACCGCCTTCGGCCTCGAAAAGGGCAAAATGTCCGACCTCGTCAAGACTCAGTACGGCTTCCATATCATCAAAGTCCTCGACAAGGAAACCGCGCACACTAAGCCCTTCGACGAAGTCAAGGATTCCATCAAGACCCCATTGCAGCTCGCCAAGGCCGACAAGCTGGCCAGCGACGAAGCCGATCAGCTCTCCGCCACCATTCGCCGCTCTAACAAGGTCTCCCTCGACGACCTCGCCAAGCAGTTCCACTTCTCCCTCGGCGAGACTCGTCCGGTGACCGCCACCGACGCCATCCTCGAGTTCGGCAATTCCAAGGAAGCTAGGGAAGCCATCTTCCGCCTCCGACAGGATGAGCTCAGCCTCCCCATTCGCACCGACCGTGGCTATCTCGTCCTCTCCGTCAAGCAAATTCAGCCCGCCCACCCCGGTTCGCTCGAAGAAGTCCGCGACAAAATCGTCGCCGAGCTGAAGCAGCAGAAATCCACCGAGCTCGCCCGCGCCAAGGCGGAGGATCTCGCCAAGCGCGTCAAGGCCGGCGAAAAATTTGACGCCGCCGCCAAATCCCTCGGCCTGGAAGCCAAAACCAGCGATCTTTTCGCCCGCGACGGCTCCATCTCCGGCGCCGTCAGCGGCAAGCAAGTCTCCGTCGCCTTCCAGCTCAAGGCCGGTGACGTCGGCGCCCCTCTCAATCTCGGCGCCAACTGGTTCGTTTATCGCGTAGCCGAAAAGCAGGAGCCCAATCCCGCCGATTTCGATAAGCAAAAGAAGGAATTGACCGACCAGGTTCTGCAAGCGAAGCGAAATCTTGCCTTTGAAGCCTTCCGCACCTCTCTGGAAGCGCGTCTGAAGCAAGAAGGGAAATTGCAAATCATGTCCGACAAGCTCAAGGGCTTCGGCGACCTAAGTTGACATAACTCATTGAAAACAAGCTGTTTATTTATTTTCACAGCCCCTCTTGTGTTCCCCGCCGCATCTATTTACCCTATTTGTGTCTAGAAAACCCTGATTCCGCCCGCCGCCGTTGCCAAACGGTCTAGTTTTTTCTTGATGGGGGCTCGGACGGAATCCGCAAGAAAATCAAATGGCCACTCAGCGCCATAACCTTCAAGGATCGGTGAGCACCATGCCAGCCCGAGTGTCCGCAGTCCGCAACGATTACCGCTGCTCTATCGAGCGCAATCAAGCCGGGAAGTATTGCGTACGCATCCGCGTCCGCTACCCCCGCCACGCCTGGCTCCTCGGCGTCTTTTACCTTGCTTCCAGCTTCGATAAAGCCATGAAAAAGCTAGAGGAATCCGTCGACTTCCTCCAGCGTCACGAGGAGAAGCTCTGGTTCTGGGGCGTCGATCGCGCCGAAGACATGGGGTTTTCCGCCGAATTTCTCCGCGAAGCCGGTCTCCGGCTCGACCGCCGCATCGAATTTCCCCCCAAGGGCGCCAATCTCGCCCTCGCTCCCGAGCGCAACGTTCCCGCCTTCGTCCTCGGCCCAGTCCGCCGCGGCCTCGCGGAATCCATGGAAGCCTCCCGCCCCGTCTACGCCGGCGACTAAGTGCAGTGGTCTTTGTAGGGGCGCGCTTTAGCGCGTCCCAGGCCTTCAGGCCGTATCTTTCTTGCTTCGATCCCGCTTCGTTACTTCCCCCGCAAAATCACTTCTCCCTGCCCCACCATCTGGTCATTCAGCCACACCCGGTACTTATACGTCCCGTCTTTCGTCCCCACCCGCGCCGGACCGCTCAAGAGCCGCATTCCCGCCGGCGCCTGAAACACGTTTGACGAAAACGGGCAGCGGTTCACGTCAAACTCAACGCGCATGTTCCCCGCATCCGAAATCCACGAAACCTGGTCGCCCGCATCCAGCACCACCGCCTGCGGGATCAACCCCACCAACACCGGCCGTTCAGCCATTTCCCCTCACGCTCGGTACAGCTCTGTCATCCCGAGGACATCCGACAAGGATGTCCGAAGGACCTCAACCAAAAGTGCTTCGCGCAAGATAACACACGCGCCCAACGCCTGACTTATTCCAATCCTGCCTCAAACTCCTGCGCCAACTTCTTCGGCGCCGCATTACACCAAGCCGCGGTCATCGCTGGCCGCAAAATCGACTTCGTCGCCGATTTCAGGCGCACGCTAGTCGCCCCGTCTCGACCCCATCCGCCCTTCGCCGGCTCGAACACCCCCGGCTCCGGCCCCACAAACTCTTCCTGCTGCTCCGGCGTCAGCTTCACCATCCCCCATTTCCCATCCGGATAAGCCAATGTCGCAAAGATCTTCCCTCCGCGCACCCGAAAATCCGGATGATCCATGTGCGAACTCTCGTACGCCTCCGGAAAACCCAAAGCCAACCGCCGAAACTGTTCCGCCGTCACCGATCGTCTCCTGTCACGCCCCGCGCGATAACGCTTAGGCTTTGTAGAGGCGAGTTTACCTCGCCATCTTGCCTTTTGGGGTTATCCCTTGAGTTTGTAGCGGCGACTTCATCTCGCTATCTTGCTTTTCTTCACCTCCGCTTGGGCTTCCTTTTTCCACGACGGAACGAACACCGTCGACACCACCGGCACATTCGGCCATGCAAACACAAACGAGCCCGAATACGGCCACTCCTCCACACGTCGCACCAAACCGGCCCGCACCGGATTCAAGAACGCATACAACGCTGCCGAATCAATCGATTCTCCATCACCCAAGACATGATCGTAGAATCCCTTCTGCCAAGGCTTCGCAATGCCCAGCCTCCCCGTTTCTCGCACCGCCAAGCTCTTGAAGGCTTGCATGAACCTCGGGAGACTGGCGGAATCACGCTCCCCAATCACAGCCAGATGGAGATGATCCGGCATGAAGCAATATGCCTCGACATTGAAGGAATGAGATCCACACGTGGTGCGCAATACCGGCAGCAAGCTCTCCACGAGCACCGCATCCGCCAGAAACCTGCGTCGCTCGTTGGCGCACAGCGTCAAGAAATAGGCGTGTCGTCCCACATAAGACTCAGGTCCAAGCCGATTCGTCTTTCGGTGAAAGTCGGGCATGCGATGCCGAGATTCTACGCCCGCGCCAGAAAGAGTGGCGAGATAAACTTGCCTCTACAACCCTTGCGGGCCCGCCCCTGCTCCTTGCCCTGTGGCCTCGCCAAAAGTGGACCCGCCACAAATGGTCGGTAGAAAGATCCTGAAGAAGGGGCGACTTGACTTCGTTGTGTTTGGAGATGGCGGGCCGGCCGGCATTGAGGTTAAGAACTATAGATAGAGGTGAGGGAGCTGCTGCGAAAGTGTTGTGAGATCGACGCCGTACCAGTTTTGATTGCAAGGAGATTTCCTTACCTGACCTTTCAGTTGCTTCACTACGCAGGGGCCTTGGTTCATCAGACTTACAACCAATTGTATTTTGAAACAGACAGGCCCGTGGGAGAACTCGCACGGGATAAGGACGTCTTGGGTTACTACGATATCCGGTTCGGGACCGAACCGGACGCCAGATTACTCAGATTCATGGCCACAACGTTTCGTGCTTCAGAGCGTCAAAACGTTCTCGCGCTTCTGGCAGCGTCTTAGAGGCCAGAGGGGAGCGGTTCGGTGTGCTCCTCTCTGATTATATGTATTTAGAAGTAGTAGCCCCCTGTAGGTTCTGCTAAACCGTCACAGGGAAAGAAGCCGCCCTTCAAATGTACACATGTTGAGGCTACCCCCTCGCAAGAAAGTGCTTGACAACCGGTATAACGATATGATAATCTTCCTCATGTTACCTCGACAGCTAACCCTTCCTCCGCACTCTCCCACCAAGCTAACCCCTTCGCTATCACACTCTTGGAGCCTCTTTGTCCGCTTTTCCGCACTCCCGTCCTTTAGAATCAATCACTTGCAGCCTCTTTTGCAAAACACCCGGGGTGGGGGGTATCCGAATGCTTCTAGGGGACATCGCGGATTCCTGTCGAGCGAGAAGAAGCGGCAGCGGAACCGTTCCTCCACAACCGCCTTTAGAATCAACACTTGTAAAAGTGTATCAAAACAAATGACTCTAACTTCCTTTAGAATGAACACTTATGGAAAAACGGGGGGAGGGGGGTAGTTCTCATGACAGCCCTGCGATCCATCCTCGCAACCGCATTGTTCTTCCTCACCTTCTGGCCTTCTGTTCTCCGCGCCTGCAGCTGCGTCATGGTCAGTAGCGGTTGTAGCCGCGGATCGAATTCTAGTGAAGGAGTCATCTTCCTCGGGAAGGTCATCGCTAAGATCGATCTCACCACGCCGGATGACGCAGGTGCACCTAATCTATACCTAGGCTACGCCGTGAATTTTTCGGTCAGCGAGAGTTTCAACGGAGTCAGCGAAGCTGAAACGGTTGTCTATACCGGTCGCGGTGGCGGAGACTGCGGATATCCTTTCGTTGTGGGAACTAGCTACCTCGTGTACGCCGGCGCTGGCAGTGATGGTCGGCTAAGCACCGGGATCTGCACCGGAACGCAACCTGAAATAATGGTGGGGGGCCTTCTCAAGCAATTGCGGGCCATTCGCGACGCCGGTCACGGCTTCGATTTGGTCGGCACCGTGTTTGTGTTGCCCAAGGGGGCGGGGTATGCGGATCAAACGGAATCGCAACCCCTTGAAGGTGTGCCGGTCCGGGTGATCGGGAGCCATGGCGGCTTGTTCTCCACCGTCACGGACCCGAATGGTGCTTATTCCTTCGATTGGCTCCCTCCCGACACCTACCATCTCGAGGAAACGCTTCCAACGGGGTTCAGTCTCGCACGGACCGCGGAGCCGCAGCCGTTCGTCATAACCGCTGCTGATAAAACGGTTTCAAATTTCGGATGCTTAGTGAACGTCTTTGTTCGTCCGGATTGCCAAATCTCTGGGACTGTCGTGGACGCAACTGGTACTCGTATGCCTGGGTTCGTAACTCTCGAACCGGCAGACCCGAAAGAAGCAGCGGCCGCAAGGCAGCGCGGAGGATTGCCCGGAGATGAAACCGAGGACGGCAACTTTAAGCTCCCGCAGCTTCCTCCTGGGCGCTATAGGATCGTTTTCAGCCCCAAAATCGGCGGCCGCGTGAACCTCCGCCAGAAGTTCTACTGGCCGCCAGGCAATGCAGCGAACTCAGGCGCAATCGAAATAGGCCTCGGCCAGCACGTGGACAACGTCCGTTTTGAAATTCCGCTGAGCGGCGCTGAGAAGTAGTGGCTTCCGATGAAGGAGGCAAGACCAAATTGTCGGTTGCGCGGCTGTTGCGGAATGAGCAAAAATTGCGCTCTGCGCGTATCCTATCTTTGCAGGTTGGCAAAGCTGGGGTCCTTACTTCCCCAGCTCGTGCTAAGGCCCTCTTCGTCAAAGAGATAACGCAGAGCACAAGGACACATTCATGACGCAGCACATCGATGCTCAAGCGATCGGGGAACTCAATCCTCCCAATCGGCTTATGCTTACTCCCGGCCCGTCTTCGATGGACCCGCGCGTGTATCGCGCGCTGGCGTCGCCGCTGGTCGGCCACCTTGATCCGTGGTTCAAGGGCTGCATGGACGATACGCAGGTGCTGCTGCGGCAGATCTTTCAGACCGAGAACCGGCTGACCATGCCGCTTTCCGCTTCTGGTTCGGGCGGAATCGAAGCTTCGGTGGTGAATAGCCTGGAAGAGGGCGACGAGGCCATCATTTGCGTCAACGGAGTGTTTTCCGAGCGCATGGCGGTGATTGCGTCGCACACGGCGGCGAAAGTGACCAAGGTCGAAGCGCCCTACGGAAAGGCGGTCGATGCCGAAGACGTGCGGCGCGCGGGCAAAGGCAAGAAAATCAAGATCGTCGGATTCGCGCAGGGCGAGACTTCTTCGGGCGTGCTCACGCAGATCGAGCCGTTCCGCAGAGTTTCCGACGAGCTCGGCGCGCTGCTGGTGGTCGACACCGTGGCCTCTCTAGCTGCCGTGCCTCTGCATGTGGACCGTGAGCGCGTGGATATTTGCTTCAGCGGGACGCAAAAAGCGATCAGCGCGCCGCCGGGCATGTCGCCCATTACGGTGAGTCCGCGAGCCGAAGAAGCTTTTCGCAATCGCAAGACGAAAGTGCAGAGCTGGTATTTCGATCTCGCGACAGCGATGAATTATTGGGGCAAAGAGCGGCTGTACCATCACACGCCGCCGGTTTCACTGATTTACGCGCTGCGCGAAGCGATGCGCATCGTGGTGGAAGAGGGGTTGGAAGCGCGCTGGGAGCGCCATCGCGTGAACCAACTCGCGCTTATTGCAGGCATCGAAGCGATGGGGTTGGAGCTGCTGGTGAAGAAGCCGGCGGACCGCTTGCCCACCGTGACGGCGGTGATGATTCCCGACGGCATCGACGACGCGAAAGTGCGCAACCAACTGCTCGATGAGTTCAACATCGAAATTGCCGGCGGGCTTGGACCGCTGAAGGCGAAGATTTGGCGCGTCGGCTTGATGGGGCACTGCAGCCAGAAGCCATATGTGCTACTCTTCCTCGCCGCGCTGGGGAAAACTCTGCTCGATCAGGGTTTTCGTTTGCCATCCGGCGCAGGAGTTGCCGCTGCGGTGCATAGTTACGCGCACGCGCATTCCGAAGCGGCAGCCGTCAGCCGATGAGTTGCGGATGGCGCGGGGGAGAGAAGCAGATCCCTCACACCACTCGCAAAGTACGCGAGCGGGTTCGGGATGACAGATGCGAGGAGAAAAGCAGGTCCCTCGGCTTCGCTCGGGATGACAAGTTAAAATCAGATTTGGAATGGCAGCAGTTGTAAGGAGAATTCGTGACGTCACGTCCTGTCCTGGCCAACAGCGGTGAGATGAGCACGTTTGTTGGCGTTTTTGAAGTGACATCCAGGCTGACCGGCAAGTTGTTTCAGTGCCGGTTTTCGCACATGTGGAACGGCATTGCCACGCGCCATGCAGATACCATCGACACGAAATTTTTTGTCGACGGCAAAGCCCTTGTCCTGGGCTTGGCACACACGGCCTTCGTGAAATTCCGCGAGCGCACCGGCCGCGACTTGACCGACCGCGAAGCCAGCTTTATCGCCGCGGCGTATTTGCGCGATCGGCTGGAAGAAGAAGACGAGCGGCCGCTCTACGACGTCTCCGAAGCGGACGTGCTGCGCCTGATCGACCAGATCGGAATCAAGTAGCAGAGCAGGAGCGCACAGCAGCGCAAGACGCAAGAGAGATTCTTCACTTCGCGGCCCGGCGCACGTCCTCAAGAACAAAAAAGGGCGTGCGCAAGAAAAAGCCGGGCCACTACGTTCAGAATGACAGGCTATGGGAAGTGAATTACGGCACGGCTGAAGCCGTGCCCTGACGAAATGAAGATCAGTCGCCGGTTTCGGCGCGGAAAGATTCGAGGCAGGAATGGTGCAGCCCGTCGCGGCGAATGAAGTGAATCACTAGGAACATGAGCAGTCCGCCCAGCACCATCACGGCGACGGCAATCTCCAATGCAAATTGCATGTCGTGCAGATCGGAAATTTTGCCCACGAGCTGCGGGCCAAATCCCCCGACCAGCTGCGTCACAAACATGTACACGCCGATAGAAGTCGCGTGCGCCCTCCGCGGCATCATGTCGTGAATCACCGCGGTGACCGGGCCGTGATACCAGGACATGAAGAAAGCCGCCAGCGCAAGCCCACCGAGGACGAGCCATTGCTCATCGGTTTGAATGGCCAAAAGAACGAAGGGAGCGGCGAAAAGAAAAGCGATGGCGATGGCGATAATGCGTCCGAAAGTGAAACGGCGCTGCAAGCGATCCGCGACGAAGCCGCCGAAGAGAACGCCGCACA
>WNFS01002571.1_pt1 | contig 14351 bp, 15 predicted proteins | sample 5400141 | NCBI WGS metagenome assembly WNFS01 (sample SAMN13153358, study PRJNA577476) | soil metagenome | isolation source: 60 cm saprolite under Madrone tree | place: USA:California | collected 2016-06-14
GGGATTTTACGTCCGGGCCTATCGTGCTTTGTTGCCTCCACACGCACCGGATATGCTAACCGTCCGAATACAGGTAATTGACGGTACAGGGACTTTCACCCTGTCAGACTCTCAGCCTTGTCGGCTGCTCACTTCCCTCACCGGAGTTACCCGGCTTCAGCGGTACTACGAACCCCTCTGCATCCCCAGGGCGCCCGGCCTGTCCCTCGCGGGCATCCGGTTGGTCATCCCTGCCCACGCCTTGGGTCTCTCGTGTTGCGTACGCTTTCCTTGTGTACATGCTGTCGCCACTACCCCGGTGCAGCGGCTGGGCGTACTGCTTCGCTCATTCACCCCAGCCGTATCAGCCTTCCCCGAAAGGGTTGTCGGGTGGGCCTGCGCATCGTCCTTTTCGAGGCTTGCTCGGCGTTCACTTGCATTACGGCCTGCTGTCACCAATTCGTGACACGCATTCCGAAGGCTTCAGCTATTTCGTCACCTCCATAGCTGCTCCGGCTGCTTCCGGCTGGAGCGTTCGCCGGGTGGGACTTACACCCACTGGAAAGCGCCACCTTGTCACGGCGCACACCCGGAACGGACATCTGACTTCAACGCCGTGCAATCCATCTGTGTGCATGGGCTTGCGATAACAGGGCGGTGGTCTGCCCCGATCACGACGATGCGAGCAATCCTAAAACGTTATTTATTGGTGCGAATAGACCCGCGAGCTAGATCAGTTGGTAGCGCCAGCTTTGTCGAGGGTAATCAGACGCCTTGCTTCCTGGGAATAAAGCTGTTGCTGGTTCGGTCTCCTCCTCAGGGCATTGAACAAACCTCAACGCGAAGCAGGACAAATGACCCGGTCGTCGGCCGTAGTGGCTGATCAAGCGGGTCTGGAGAATGATACATGAACATCAGTCACAACGCATTCGGCGCGACCGGCTATGAGCGTCGTCCGTCAGCTAGTACGGATAAAGACGACTGGCCGGCCGATATGCTCCTGGATTGACGCCCTGATGTTGTCTTTCGTCGCCGGCAATGGGCGCTGTCGAGATGATCGAGTGACGACCGGTCAATGACCGTTATTGGCGTACGCCGCCTTTGCACGGCGCACACCCGAAACGGGCATGGGGACAGGTCCTACTGAGGGGTCCTTATGTCGACGCGCGTTGGAAAAATACTTTACCAGAGCTTTCGTCAGCGAAATTGGGGCGAAGAACAGGATCTGCATGCAAATTCCCTAGAATGCCACCTGAGTCCGCATCGCGAACGCATCGAACTTCGAACCGGCATTGCCAGCGTTGGTGGCGCTGATCTGCTTGGCGACGTCGCCGTGCAGATAGTCGAACATGAAGCGGACGTTGCGATTGACGTACCAGTTCAGCGCCGCCGTATAAATGGTCTGTCGTCCACCGGCGACGCCGTTGGCCAAGGCGAGCTGATCGTTGAGATCGATAGTGCTGACACGACCGGCAATTTCCCATGCGCCCCAGCCGCCGCCGACCAATGAGAACGGATTTGCCGGCGCAATACCGCCGTAAGAGGCGCTGCCGGGATTGTAGGGGCGGGTTTCTCCGGTCAGGACGTAGGCCGCCTCCGCATAGCCGCCCTGGAATTTCAGGCTGGGCAGCGGGGCGAAAGCGTTGCGGTCGACATTGAACCAGAAATATTCGCCCTGGAAGAACAGCGGCCCGTACGTCCCCGCCGCTTCGGCGCTGTAGACTTGCGCCCCGGATACGCCTGCGAGCGCTCCCGTCGAGACCAGGGTGGTCGGGTCGATGCGCAATTCTGGACGGTCGCTCAGTGTCAGCGTCTGGGTCCCCGCGATCAGATTATGCGGTGGCTGGAGCAGCCATTCGGCATCGCCGCCGATGTGCAGCGAGTAGTCCTTTCCGCTCACGACTTGAGCCGCAGCCCGGGCGATAACGCCATATTGTTCCGTCGTGCCTGGAGGGTTTACGCTTGAGGCGGAGTGAATAGCCCCGGTGGTGGGCCCCGTCACGTAGGCTCCGGCCCAGAACGTGTCGGTGTACCAGCGCGCGCCGAAGGCAGAACGGAAGTCGCCGGCTGCAATATTCGTGGCAGTGATACCTGAGGAGGCGCGCTCCATGAACGGGATGTCGTTCGAGCTTGACGCCTCGTCCAGCGTGTAGGGCAGGTCCATGACGCCGCCTTCAATCGCAAGTTTGCCGCCGAATGGCTTGAAGCCGGTGTAGCTGAGGTAGGCGTTTTCAATGCCCGACAAGGCGCCACCCGGCAGAAATCCGACGCCCGCACCGCCGACGCTGGCAGTGCTGCCAAACCCGTCCGAGGCGCCGCCGAAGTCATAGATGAGAGCGTAATTCCAGTCGCTCATGAATTTGCCTATCACCCCGATGCGCGCGCGACGGACGTTGGCCCCGTCATCGAGACGTTGCGGAACGGTTGCGGCGGTATTGGGCCGATAGTCATAACCGCCGACATCGAAGTGGACTCGGCTGGTGATCGCAATGCAATTCTGATCGTCGGCGGTGCAGATTGTCGGCCGGTTGTTCGGCATCTTCACGACCGCATCAGATGGCGCAACCTGGCTCTTGACTGGATAGGCGGCGGCGTTGGCAACGCTGACCTTGGCATCCGCTTTCGCATTGGCAGTTGCCGCAGCGGCGGTATTGGCTGCAGTCTGCCTTTGAAGTTTGTCGAGCTTTTGCTCCATCAGGCGCAGTTGCTGCTTCAACGCGGCAATCTCGGCATCTGCTCCGGCAGACTGCGCATGCGCGTCTCCAAAGACGGCCGCGCTCAACGAAGTTGCAACAATCGCGATGCCCAAAGCAAGTCCCTGAATACGCATGCCCATCTCCTGCAATATTGTTGCGCAAATGCTGCCGCGCTGGGACCCGACATACGCTTGAGTTTTTCAAGAATGGCCCCCCGTAAGACTAGCCGAGAATCAGCAAGAAACTGTCACCGAAATACTACATACCAGAAATTTTCGGAAGTTCAATTTGGAGCCAAGCTTCTAGACTACAGCAAAGCGATTGGCCTTAGGCAGCACATGTATGAGTCCAAGCCGTTTGGCGTCCGTCTCGCTAGCGAAGAAATTGATCCCGGTCGCGTTGGTCCCTGGCCGCTCTAGGCTCGTTACCAAACCTGCGCCACCGGATCTTCAGCCACGTCGAATACAATCGGGATTGCGGTCGCAGCTTTGGCAGCGAGCGTGGCGGGACTGTTGCCGGGCGTGGCGATCACAGCGACACTACGCCGGACGGCATCATTGATTTTGTCGTGGGTACCTCCTCGTAATGGCCGTTCCAGCCAGTGGTACTCGACAACGACATCCTTACCTTCAGTAAAGCCAGTTCGCCTCAGGCCCTTGCTGAATTCGTCTACTCCGATAAACAAACATGCTCGGATTCGGTCGGCATGTCTCAGTCGGCATGTCTCAAAGGTGTAGAGTCGAGGTGTGACGCGGTAGCTTTAGGTTCGAGCATATCTGTTGCCGCCCCTTTTGTTCGGCGGTGCCTCACTGGTTCGACCATGGCCCCGTTTTCACACCCCGCTCATCGGTAGGGTCGAGGGCTGGCGCGCCCGTGTGGCCCGGGGTCCCGACCGACACCACCTCTCCAGCCCCCTCCACGTCGCACGTAACGTGCGGATTTCCCGCATTGCGCGCCCCCATTTACTTCACGCCAAAGCTTATGGGACCTACCCTACTGGGGCGACTTTCGGCCCGTAGCGTCGCACTCGATGGGCGTTGACCTTCTTCTCCACCCAGTCTTTGATGAAGTTGAAGCACTCGCTGGAATGCCCCACCGCGAAGTAGTTCACCTATCCCGGTAGCACCGGATTGATCAGGGCTATCACCCGTTCAATCGGTTGCGACCGGTGTCGGCGGAACACCTCTTTGAGCACCCGCACCAGCGCCGTCCGCTTTTTGAGCTTGGGCGTGTAATGCGGCCGCATCGCTCCGCTTAGACCGCGGAGGTAGCGGAACTCAAAACCCGGGAACCCGAAGCACTCACCGCGCTCAAGGTCCACTGTGCGGCTCTTTTCATCATTGATTTCAACCTGCAGCTTGCCGAACTCCCCCCGAAGCCGCTTGTCCACAGCCCCGATCAGCCAGTCATGTCGCTTGTAGGCGTCGATCAGGATCACCAGATCGTCAGCGAACCTCGCATGTTCGATGTAGGTGTACTTGCCATTTCGCGTGACCTCCCGCGCCCGCTCCAGCATCTTGTCCACCTCATTGAGGTAAAGGTTGCTGAGCAAGGGCGAGATGACTCCGCCTTGTGGAACGCCCTTCTTATTTGGGTCAATGGGCTGAACATCGGATGGATGGCCACCGAAGGCGAAGACCGGATTCAGCATCAGCATCATGGTGCAAGCCCAGATTGGCTGAAACAGGCGGCGGCTGCACAACCTTTTGGCCGTCTCGTCGACCCTCAGGAAGTTGCGCGCCCTTGCTTTTCTGTCGACCGATGAGTCCGGTTTGATGACCGGATCCGTGGTGAACTACGACCAGTCGATCTGCGGGCGCCTACGATTCCTCGCCAAAGCCTGCGTTCGCGCTCTAATGACCGCACTGCTTTCCACAACGGATGCGGCGGTAGCCCGGCCGGAGTGTCTTCCCTTTCGCTGCGGACGCACTCGCGACCAGGCAAGATGCAACGGTCATCGGCGTTTCAGACACAGCGACCGCAACAGGGCAATCCAGCCACATCTTGATCAGATTCAGCGCGCGCCGATCAACGATCCGGCGCGCCACCGACTGCAATAACTCGGCATGGGGAATACTCCCGAAGTAGTACGCGAGGTCGGCGCGACGATTCCGGATGGCAACAGCTTTTTATCCACCTCAGCTACCGCCTGTCGGGTGTTTCGCCCAGGGCGGTAGGCGCATTTAGTCTTGATATTTCAGCAATTTATCTCTCTCTCTCTCTCTCTCTCAATGGGATGAACTGCTAACGTGTGCACTCCAAACTATGCACACGTTGTACCTGTTTTGACCTCTCGGTGCACATAGCGCCCAGGAAAGTTGGAGTGCGCACGCGTCGCGACCATCACTCAATTGGCATCGGGAGACTGGCGCGTCCAGGTCCGCCGCAAAACCCGCTATGTGGCCGATACGTTCCGAAGGCGAAAAGGACGGCGAGGAATGGGCGCTCGAAGTGGAGCGCAACATCGACCGCAACGGTTCGTCCAAGCCACGCGCGTTGCGACAGGTTCGGACCTTCGGTAACCTGATTGATCTCCACGACCAGGATATGCTAGCCAGTGCCGACCGACTCATCACGGTGGCGAGCCGATGCGTGTTCTCGTTCGGGTGGGGCGATGGATCGAACGATCTGCTGTTGACCCCAGCATCCTCATCGAGAGCGCCCGCCTGATATTCCTCGACCCAGCCTCGGATCAGATTGCGTGAGATGTCGTAGCGCTTTAGGGTCTGTTGAGATTCAGGATTCACAGATTAAAATATCCGTGATTCAAGTCCGAAAGGAGTTTGGCATGCACCGATTCGTTTTGACAGACGCCCAGTCGGCGACGATGGAGCCGCTTTGTTTAGGTAAGCCCACCGATCCCGGCCGCACGGGGGTGACAACCGTTTGTTTCTCGAAGCCGTGCTGTGGATCGCACGCACGGGCAGCCCGTGGAGAGATCTGCCGCCGACGTTCGGCAACTGGAATACGGTGTTCAAGCGCTATCGCGATTGGGTACAGGCCGGCGTTTCAGACGGATTTTTGACGCCGTATCGGATGATCCAGACATGGAGTTCGCCGTGGTCGACGCGACAATCGTCAAAGTTCACCGCCACGCGCAGGAAAGCCCGGCCACCCGGTCAATTGCTGAAAACCATCCTGTCCGACCTGGGGGCCCACTCCAGAATGACGCCAATATGCTGAAAAAGTCATCAAAATGTGCCTTTTTTGAAGCGCAGCGTCTGCAGCATGAAGCGTTCTGGCAATGTCTGGGACAACGCAGCGATAGAAAGCTTCTTCTCGTCGCTCAAGACCGAGCGCGTAGCGCCCAAATCTATCGTACCAGGAACGAGGCCAGAGCAGATGTGTTTGACATCGAGCGGTTCCAAACGCCACCTGACGTTATTCGACCATCGGCTACCTCAGCCCCGTGGGGTTCGAGCGTAACGTGGGATTAGCTTAACGACGCGTTCGCCAAACGGGCAGCAAATCAATCCGATGAACAGGTTGGTCGATCCGATACGATCTTGTCAAGGATTCCAAATACCGCGGTGCGGAGCAGGTAATGATCAAGAAGCTTATGGGATGTCCCGGTTGGCTGAAGCTGTCCGAGGATCGAACCTCCTTCATCTTCGATCCAGAAAAGGCGGAGATTGTTCGGAAAATCTTTGAAGCTTCGATTTCAGGCCTCGGCGGCTACACGATAGCCAAGCAACTAGACGCAAAGAAAGTGCCGGCATTTGGTCCCTCTCCTAAGTGGGATCAGTCGACCATTCACAACATGCTCCGCAATCGCGCTACGATCGGCGAGCACCAGCCGAAGCGAATTCAGAATGGAAAACGCGTTCCATACGGCGATCCGATTTCCAACTTTTATCCCGCGGTCATCGAAGAAAGACTCTTTCTTGCGGCTCAAGTAGCGCGTCGGGAGAATTTGGCTTCTGGCAGAGGTCGCAAAGGGCGACTCATCACCAATCTTTTTCGCGGAATCCCGACATGCGCTTATTGCGCGAGCCCGGTGAAGTTTAAAAGCAAATCAAACATAAAAAGTCTTATCTGCTCGACCGTGATCGAAAACCGCGGCTGTTATCGAACGGCGTGGTCCTATGAGGATTTTGAGAATTCGTTTTTGGAATTCGTGAAAAATCGCGCGTCTGATCGAATGATCGAGCAACAGGAGCGAGAACCTCTAGAGGAGCTTGTCAGTCACATTCGAGCTCTGTCTGGTTCTGACGTTTACGACGCGCGCGTGGGCATTGCTAGGTCCCTCAAAGCAACTGTATCCGAACTGAAGATCGCATCCGCGGGACCGATGCCCGTCGCAGGCAAGCCAGATGCACGCATCCGGCTCGGTCGCGCGGGGCGTTATTTCGTGGTCCGGTTTCGGGGTGGTCCGGTTCACACTGGTTTTCCAGCCGACAAATAGGCTCTGGATGGACAAAAAACTCCAGGCAGTTCCCTGCCAGGGGCTCTCTTAGAGCGTTGTCAGACGATCTGGACCAGAAGTTACGCTAAGCGCGAACGTTGAAGGACAACGGGGCGCAGGACTCGAGTTTGTCCGAATCCGATCAAGTGGGTCAAACCTTGCCTTCGTCACCATTCTTTTTGCTTTCACAACAAAAATCGATCAGGATGAGTTATGGTAGTAAACAAGAGCAGCTTGGGCCCACCAGACCCAGCGCAAGGCGCGAAGTCGGGCGGCACCCCAGTAAGATCAGCACACCATCAGGCGATTTACCTTGGTGATCGCCTCTGTAAGCGTGCATCTTGAAGAGCTGCGATATTTTTGGGCCAACGCCCTTGGCATCAGCGGTCCGCAGTGGAAGATCCTGATGGCCTCGGCAGACCGCCGCCGCGCGCTAGTTCAACACCACACCGAAGACGGTCGCCAAATGGGTCGAACGGTTCCGCGCAGGTGGCGCCGATGGTTTTGCGCGACCCCTGCTCAAGACCGATTTCATTGCCAAGCCAAACCGCGCCCGCCACGTGGGCCGCCGTTGAGGCTTTGCATCGGCAGCGCTACACAGGCAAGCAGATTGCCGCGGAGGGCGGCGTGTCTCCGGCGACCGTCAGCCGCATCCTGCAGCGGCTCGGCCTCAACAAGCTCTCGGCGCTGGAGCCGGCCGAACCGGTGCGCCGCTACGAGCGTGAGCATCCCCGTAAGATCATCCACATCGATATCAAAAAGCTCGATCGTTTCGAGCAAATCGGCCACCCCATCACCGCCGATCGCAAAGGTCAAAGCAACAGCCGCGAGGTTGGTTGGGAATATCTGCATTTGGCGATCGACGACCATTCTCGGAAATCTTCCCCGACGAAAACGTTGCTCCTGCCTGCGCTTTCTCTTCAACGCGTTGCGCTTCTTCAGGGTCCATGGCGTTAAGGTTCAGCGCGTCGTGACCGACAACGGCACCGGCTTCCGATCCGGTCGCTACGCCAAGGCATTGCGCTTGCTCAAAATCAAGCACCTGCGCACCAAACCCTACACGCCAAAAACCAATGCAAAGCCGAGCGCTTCGTCCAAACCTCGCTGCGCGAATGGGCCTACGCTCAAGCCTAACTCGCGTCAGATCACCGCGCCTGCCCGCCTGGTTGCACCGATATAACTGGCATCGGCCACACACCAGTCAAAAATCCAAACTCCCGTCAGCCGCCTCGGCCTCACCGAGGACAACCTGTTGAGGCTCCACAACAGGGCGGGAACAACCGGCTGCCTGCGCTCCGGTCGTGGCGAGGCGACGTTAACACTCGATAAGCTTGCGAGGCTTGTTACTAGGCCGCAGCATTGTGACCGCGAGTTGTAGTTCTAACGCATCTAAGAAGCTCACAACCGTGCTAAACCGCGGTATGTGATGCACCGCAAAGGCTCGATAGAGGCTTTCTCGAGCCCTAATTGTTTTTCTCGCAAGCCGAGCAATGTTTTCTTGGGCATGCAAGGTCTCTGCCAACGCTTTTACAACGAGATTTAAATCGCAACTTCCAAAGGCTACCGTCAGCAACCGCGCAGTGGCTTTCGTATCCGAACTGCGCTCGTACATAGGGCGAGGGCGCGTGGGTCTACGAGTTGCTGGCTTTATCGCTCGTTGACGATTTGCTTGAACGACTAGCTGAAATCCAAGTACGCGCAAAACTTTGATCATTGTGCTTAATGCCGGACCTCTCTGACAGCGAAACGCTCGGTAAAGGGTGGTCCGGTTGACGCCTGCGTCCTGCGCTACCTTTATGATAGTGGGAGACTTGAGCACCGCGGCATCGATTGCGCCGCAGACCCGATGCAAATCATTCGCGGCGAAAGCTACGTTGAGTGACTTTTTCAATTGTAGGGTGCGACCGACCTTAGACATTCGCAGTACAAAAAAACATTAGAGCGCAATGCTAACTCGACGTTTCAATTCTAGTGAAGATGTAATCTATGTCAATCGGCGTATATTTTTTTGGCTCTGACGCAATTTTGGTGCAGCGGTGGTCATGTAACGCCGATTAGGCGAGCCTGAAGCAGGTCCGTACATTTGACGCTTGACGAGCTTGAGCTTGGTGATCTGGCCTTCGGTCTGTCCGTTGGACCAACACGTCGTGATCGTGGCGTTGATGGCGGCCTTGTCCTTGGTGATGCCGTTGGCGAAGGACGCGACAAGGCTTGCGCATGCTCGTCCCAGCCATGGGTCAAGATCTGCGTGAACCATCTTGCGGATCATCGTATGGAAAGCGGCGATGACCTCTCAAGCATCCACCAAGAGAGGAACACCTTGTTCGATCGCCGCGATGGTGATGCTCTCTGACTTTGATGGCGTATCGCGGCCATTGGTCATCAGGCGAGCGATAGTTCTTGCGGACGGCACGCGCTGTAGGCTCCGAGCGTCGGCCGTTTCGGCGCGCCGACGGTGTGCCGCCGATTCTCTAACAACGCGCTCCGCCCCCCTAAAACCCTGCACCTTGAGGCAACGCCAGAAATCGGCACCGCGATAACGACCAGCAGCCCATACCTTTATGGAAACGCCCGTCTCAGACCGTTTGAGGATTGCCGCGTTGGTATCCTCACGCCGTAGACAGCCCCATACTGGATGCGCTCGCGGCGGTCAGCAAGTCGGGATTTATGGCGGCGGCGCCGACCGCGGCGCGGCCCCGGCGCATGGATTTGCGAACCGCATCGTGGAAGGCGTGGCCGGCGTTCTCCATGAGATGCCAACGGTCAGCGACCTGGGTGGCGTGCGGCAGCGCCTTGGCCGCAGAAAGGGCGTAACCGCTGTAATTCGGAATTTGCAAGCCGATTGACCCACAAAAAGAGCACTCAATTAACTCATCCTCGCTGCTTAGCAATGTGACGCTCCACGTTGCGAGAGCAACCGGACTGGGCAAGCACAGCATGGTCAAGAACATCGGCCCCGCGGTTTCCGCGCCAACTGGCAGCGCTTGAGGCAGAACTTGGAGCTGATCGTTCGGTTTTCATGTGTATGCATAAGGAGGCAAAACACGTCGCTCTTAACTATGAGACCCACTTTGCACTATGAGACCCACTTTGCGCGGTTCGAGGTCGGACATTGGGGCGCGGTCGATGGCCGCACCGATTGGACATCATTCGATACGGCTGATAGGTTCTGATTGGCTCATCGCGATCCGATTTGGGCGAACAATACTTCCTTTGCATTACAGGTGCGCAGAACGATGAATGGCTGAGATCACCAGACTGGAAGCAACCCAGCAATGTGCGCAAGGTGATGGAACAGTGGCAGTTGTCAGTATCCATCAAGCCATTAACCGCATTCGCTGCCGTCAGGTGGTGGATACTGAGGGTCGGGGTCCCAGTGCAGACATCTTCATTGTACTGCCCAGGGTCGAGACGGGCGATGCATTCCTGGAGGACATCAAGGCCGACATACCGGTCCTCAACGTGGTGGATTGGAAGTTCGACTTGGATGATGGTCCAAGGGTGCGAAAGGATCGAAAGGGGGACGGTACACGAGGCCCTCATCACCCTCATGGACAACCAACTGACCGGCGCGACACCTATCTCGTTCATCCGACGCGAACTTGCGCAGTAAGGAAGCTGCAAGACTTCGCGACCCCGAGCATAGGACGACAAAAGCTCTCCGGCAAATCGGAGTGGAATATGTCGTGCAGGGCGCTGGCAGGGGCGCCAAGAGCTTCCTCGCGAAGCACGCGCGGCTCTAAAACAAACTGCCGGGACACGAGTATCCACAAGGCCTCTGGTGCCCGGTCTGTTTGTTAGAGAACTTTTGAGAGCCGATAGGGCGGTGCAACGATTGCGAGCCAGCGGTCAATGACGGCCTCGCTTCCGCACGACCAAACGCTTTCGTTTCAACGCGTCTCAAAGCAAAACCCCCGGCGGTTTCCCGCCGGGGGCTCTGTTAGGTCGTTAGACCGTGCTTAGAAGTTGCGCTGAGCGCGCAGCAGCACGTTGATGGCGTTCTGGTCCTTGAGCTGATACACTACTCCCGGCTTGGCAACCACCGGTTGCGTCGGGGACACAACCGTGCCATCGAACTTCTGGTCCAACTGCGTCCAGTTGACGTCCGCGGTGAACGCCAAGTTCTTGACCGGGGTCCAGATGACGTTGGCACCGATGACTCCCAAGTTAAAGTCGGGGCTGCAGGTGCCGACGAGACCAAGCAACGTCCTCGCGTTGGCACAGATCGTCGCCACGCCAGCGGTACCGTAACGCAGCTGGCCATAGCCACCGTAGATGGCGGAGGCCCAGTTAGGGGACCAGTTGTGAGTGTAACCACCCCGGAAGCCCCAGGTCTTGACCGTCTCAAGCCCGGTGCCGGTGCTGAACGTAGCATCAGCTAGACCGGCAATCCCGATGCTCTGGTACGCGCCAGGCAAGCCACTTCCGCTATACAACGCGAAAGATTGCGGGAACAAGCTCTGGAAGTTATAGCGGGTTGCACCGTCCGTATAGACGGCCTGCATGTTGATGACGTCACCCGGCCCAGTCGGGATGTTCTTGATCGACAGGGCACCCTGAACTGCAAAGCCCCACTTGTCACCCGGGTGACCGGTATCCTCGGTAATACCATAGTAGCCAGCGTGGTTGTTGTGCGCAACAACGGAAATCTGGGCTAGACCCCAGGCTTGGTCAATGCCGAACCTCCCGATAATGTCTGGAGCACGCGTACCGCCAAGGTCATTGGTGCCGTAGAGACCAGTGATCATGCCCAGGGCGGTGGCGCCCGACAGGTTAAAGACGTTCGACTGATCATATTGTGTCGGATCCTGCAACGCGACCGCAGCCGAGATGCCTTGGCCGAAATCCGCGGTATAGGCAACCTGATTCACGCCGGTGACGTGGTTGCTGCCACCGGGAAGGGTGTCAGGGCCGCCGGCCGGATAGCTCTGCCACGGCGCATCGAAGATCGAGACCGTCCGACCAAACGTGAACCCAGCGAACTGGATGAACGCGTGGTAGAGGCCGAAGTTGGCGCCGCCAATCCCGCCAGAAGCGCTTCCGCCCGGATTGACTGAGTCATACGAAGTAGCACCATTGATGAGGGTGGTGCCGGCGCCGAGTTGGCCGCCGCCCGTCCAGGTGAAGACCATATCGGCGAAAGTGCGGACTACGCCGTACTCGGTCGCGGTGCGCGTATCGACCGTGAGATCCATACGGGCGCGACTGTTGAAGTAGTTGCTCAGGCGGTTGTGCGCACCGGTGACGCCCCCCGCGAAGCCATAGTCGTTGTTGGAGTTGAGTATCGTGTCGGCGCGCAGATAACCACCCAGCTTGACGCAGGTGTCGGTGCCCGGAATGTAGAAGAAACCGGCACCATACAGGGAGCAGATCCTCACATATTCGACCGCTTTGGCCTTGAGCGGAAGATCAGCCGCCTGTGCCCCGCTCATGGCGAGAAGACCCGCCGCTGAGCCAAGGATTAGGCTCTTAACCATCTTCATATTAACCTCCAGTTGCTCTGTAGGGAAGGTTCCGGATCCGCCGGGTGAAACACCCTAGGTTGGTTCCCTTTGTCCCCGTAAAAACCCGCTGAGTCGCTTCGCGCCTTCGGACACTCCCGCGTCAACGCGAGGGACTTAAGCGAACCACTTAACGGGGCGACCTCGGGATGCCCCCCTCCGTCGCAGTTCCGATAAGAGCCGAAGAGTTCTGAACAGGCAACAAAAGACAGCCTCGTCCGAGGCAACACGGACTTTTTTGTAAGCGGATGTTGCACAAATACCACGACACCGAATCGTGATTAAAGTCGTTAAACTATTGATTTTGTAAACAAATGCCCGGAGATTTCCGCCAAGTTCCAAGGTTCTTTTTCGCTTTGCGCTGCGGCGCCGCATTTCGGTGAACTCGCAGCTGCTGTGGATTTCAAGAGAATCAGAACGGTCGGCCGGTCGGAATCTGCCGATAGCTCGGAGGCACGAGTCCTTTTTGCTGCTCGCCGCGCTTTTCGCTATATCGCCCATGATCCCTATGCCTAAGCCGACCGCATTCGCGCCATGGTCGACCCATCAATCCGCAGTGTTCATCATTAAAATGATCTACAGTGGAGGGGCCAAGCCAAACGGCCGCCTCCGCAGGACGCCATGCGCCGTACGTCATGGCTTCTTGTCGCGCGTGCATGGTTCCTGCGAAAGGCACGCGGATACGGTATTTCCAGCCTAGGCGGCGTCGGCGCTCGACGCGATCGGCGGTGGCATCGGCGCCAATCAAGGTAGCGCAGCGTGGATTTGAAACGGCAATGGCATGCCTAGCCCAAACGAACCCTTACGTTGTCGGTTTTCCAGTACTCAAAAGCTGGGAACGGCGGTGACCGGTTGAGGTGGCGCACCTGACCTCCCGTCAGATCGATCAGCGCGGACACATCTCCGCGATAAGGAACATGAACCATGTTGATGCCGATCAGCGCCTTGAACAACTCGCCGGCGACGTGAGTGGGGCCGCTGGTGCCGGCCGACGCCATGGCGACCTTGCTCAGGGGTGAGAATTCGCTGGCACTTTGCTAGATTGACTCACTGCGAGCTTGGTGAAGTGCGCGAGATAATTTTGCCGTGATGCCAAAGAACATGCGAATTTTGGCCGTCGCCGCCTGGGTGGCGGCCGGGAATGGGACGCCGACTCGGGTTCACGCTGAACCTGTGACTGCTGCGCCGTCAACGGCCAAACTTGAACGCCTTTCCGGTTTCTTTGAGAATGAAGTCACGACCGGAAAGCTTGCCGGCGCGATCGTCTTGATCCAGCAGCACGGATTACCCGTCTATTTCAAACGCTTCGGCGTTCAGGACGTCGCGACCAAGCAGCCCATGGCGCCGGATACCATTTTTGCGCTCCACTCGATGACCAAGCCGATCACCAACCTGGCCGCGATGATGCTGATCGACGACGGCAAACTGGCGCTGGACGATCCGGTGTCCAAATACTTACCGGCATTTGCAGCGGTGAAAGTCGGTGTTGAATCCGAAACAAATGGAGGCCAACCGGTGCTCAGCCTCGTGCCGACCGACCGGTCCGTGAGCATTGAGGATCTGATGCGGCACACGTCCGGCATCTCATACGACTATATCGGCGGCGAACTGATCAGGCAGGCCTATTCACAAGCCCACCTCCTGGACGGGCATGTCGACAACAAGGTTCTTGCCGACCGCATAGCCGGTCTACCACTAGCCCGACAGCCGGGAACCCTCTGGCGCTACGGTTATTCGACAGACGTTCTCGGACGGGTCATCGAAATCGTT
>WNFS01008558.1_pt1 | contig 14343 bp, 15 predicted proteins | sample 5400141 | NCBI WGS metagenome assembly WNFS01 (sample SAMN13153358, study PRJNA577476) | soil metagenome | isolation source: 60 cm saprolite under Madrone tree | place: USA:California | collected 2016-06-14
GAAGCGCCAGCTTCGGTAGGGACTCAGTTTGAAGATGAGTCACTATCCAGAGGTCGGCGCTGTCCTGATTTGGATTCCAACATGAGACTCCGTGACAGGGCGTTATGCTCCGTATTGTTTTTGTCTCCTTCTTTTGGGCCGACTACTACTTGTGGCTCGCCAGCGGTAGTAATGGATTGCAGCGCTAGTTTACCTATCGCCATCCCTGCTTTGGTGAAGGCAACCGCAATCGCCTCGGCGTCTCGCATACGGTCTGGACTGGACACGAACATAAACCCTGCTTGCTGACCAGGCAGCAATGCACCTTGGAAGGACGCATCTAATCCTGCCTGTCATAGCGCGTCTGTGAGTTGCTTGGCGTATTCGACGCTTTCCGGCTGCAATGCAGCAGTTGTTACCACGATTTTGTGACCCTTCAAGCTGTGTAATTCTTCGTTAAGAATTTTGGCTTGGCCGGGGGAAACCTTGCGATGTGCCAACCTTTCTTCGATCTGTACACGCGCGCGTCGTTCCTCTTCGGCCTTTTTATTTAAGTCAGCCGCTTGTTTTTCGGCGCTAGCTACGCGCTCCATAGCCTCGCCAGCGGCCTTTCGTGCTTTTCCTGCCTCTTTATTTAGTCGAGCAATTTCTGCTTCTTTTGCCCTATCCAGTCGCTTGCGGATTGGGCCAGCGATCTGGTTCCCAATAAATTCTCCAGCAACTCCAATGGCTACCGAGAACAGTGAAATATTCATGGCCCATTCAATTCGAGAAAGCATCGTTGTGTCGTCCACGGGGAACAGAAATTTGGTTTTAAGGGGTCTCTTGGCGCTGTGGGTCATCTTGCGCGGTCATGCACGGAGGCTATAACACAACCAAGTACCGCGCAAGTATTCCAGATTCAAAGAGAGGGTGCGAATATATGGAGGAACGATAGAAAATGATTTCTTATGCCAAACTGACAAAATTGGAGAACGTCGAAGTGAGATTAGGACACTGCCGACCTTTGAGCTCGTTTGACAAAGGCGTGAGCCTCGTTTATCGTTAGAAGTTTGAGCGATACGCAAAAGGAGCAATAGATGGCCCAGGGACAGGCTACCAAGGTTAAGAAGAAGAAGAAGTCGGTTTTGAAGCGCGCGGCACAATCTCTTCAGCGCGCCGAAGTAAACCGCGCCAACCGCACGCGGGTCCGCACACTGATGCGGCGCCTGCGCACGGCCATCACCGCCGGCGACGCCACTGCCGCGGGCAATCTTCTCCAGCCCACGATGTCGGCAATCGACCAGGCCATTACCAAGAACGTGCTGCACGAGAACACCGCCAACCGCTACAAGTCGCGCCTCACGCTGGCCTACAACGGCGTCAAAGCGAAAGCCGCGAAGTAGCGAGGTTCTCCCGCTTTTCGGTCTTGTCGGTTTCTGTAGTGGCGGGCTTCGGCCCGCCCGTTCTTTTTTCTCCCTGCGAGGCCTGATGTCACACGCGATCCCCATCACCCGCGTTTCACAATCCCGTCTCACCGAAGCGCTGCGCGAAAATTCCGAATTCGGCGCCACCTTTAGCGACCACATGCTCGTCGCCGATTGGGAGGCGGGTTCGTGGAAGCAGCCTCAAATCGTTCCCTTCGGCCCGCTCTCGTTTTCACCCGCGCTGACCCCTTTCCACTACGGTCAGGCCATCTTCGAAGGCTTCAAAGCACACCGCACCGCGAACCGTGGCCTCGCGCAGTTTCGCCCGCGTGCGAATTTCGCTCGCATGAATCGCTCCGCTACGCGCCTCGCCATGCCCGAAATTCCGGAGTCGCTCTTCCTTGAAGGAGTCACCGAATTGGTTCGGCTAGATCGCGATTGGGTCCCTTATCGTGAGGGCGGTTCTCTGTACGTCCGCCCAACGTACTTCGGGGTCGATGACACGCTTCTTGTTCGCCCCGCCAATCGTTTCCGCCTCATCGTCATGACTTGTCCCGTCGGCCCCTACTTCGCGCAGCCCATTCGCCTGCTCGCCGAAGAGCGCTTCGTCCGCGCCTTCCCCGGCGGAACAGGTGACAGCAAAGCCGCCGGCAATTACGCCGGTGGGCTTCTCGCCGCACGGCTCGCTCAGGAAAAGGGCTATCACAATGTCCTGTGGCTGGACGGAGTCGAGCGCCGCTATGTCGAAGAGTCCGGCGTGATGAACGTATTCTTCGTTCTCGATGGCAAAGCGATTACTCCGCCTCTCTCGGGCACGATCCTTCCCGGCGTCACACGCGACTCCGCTCTGACTTTGCTTCGCGAGATCGGCGTTCCGGCCGAAGAGCGCCAAATCTCCATCGACGAAGTTCTCTCCGCTCACGCCGCCGGAAAGCTTACCGAAGCCTTCGGCGCCGGAACCGCCGCCATCGTCGCCCCCATCGCGTGCATCCGTTACCGCGATCGCGACCTGCAATTCCCTACTGTTTCGGATTCCTCGGTCGCCGCACGGCTCCGCTCCCGCCTCGTCGCCATCCAAACCGGCCGCGAACCGGACACGCATAATTGGCTCCTGCCGGTCTAAACTGGTGTGCTCGTTCGGAATGATTGGTGACACTCGATGAACTACTACGCCTTGTTCTACGAACTCGTCGAAGACATGGTCACGCGCCGCGTCCCCTTCCGCGAAGAACACCTGCGTCTGGCACGCGAAGCCCGCGAACGAGGCGAACTGGTCCTTGCCGGTGCGCTCGCCGAACCCGTCGATCGCGCCTTGCTCGTTTTCCACGTGGACAACAAGAGCAAAGTCGAAGCCTTCGCCCGCAAAGATCCTTACGTCCTCAACGGCCTTGCGAAAAAGTGGGAAGTCCGCCCCTGGAACGTTGTCGTCGGCAACGAAAATCCCGCCACAACCTCGGCTTCCGCCCCGTCGGGCCCGGCATCAGGAACCATCTTGCGTCGCTGGTCAGCCCGCGCCTCCGTAGCACAGTTGCCCAAGTATCTCGACCACTTTGACGAAAATGTTCTGCCCGAGCTCCGCCGCGTCTCCGGCTACCTGGGAGCCACTGTTTCCCTTTGCCGTCTCGAAAGCGAAATCGAAATCCTCGTCGAAACCACATGGCGTTCCATCGAAGCCATCCGCGACTTCGCAGGCCCCGACCTCGAAGCCGCCGTCGTCGCTGACCACCCTGCCGCCCTGCTCACCGATTTCGACCGTCGCGTCCGTCACTACGAAATTGCCGTTAGGGATCTCCCGTAGGACCTAGAAACCGTCCTGCGTTCGCATTTGTCAATGCGGATGGCTCTCCGGATCAGTCACGGTTTGCGGTTGAAGCAGCCTTACTCACCCGGCCAAGATCGAACTCAATCAGAGAATATTTCGCCAGGTAAACGTCTCGGCCATGCCGCGTAAGGAGGAATGCCACCGAGGTTCCGAGTCCCACGTACCTCGCGGCATTTGCGACCGCGGCATTACTCATTGACGCGCCGATCGCGCGAATGGGAGTCTCGGCAATATCGTCGGAAACCTTTCCAAGGGCGTACGCGTAACCCAGGTCAACCAACCCGTTTACCATCCCGGGCTTGCGGCCGTGCAGGGTGCCTTCTTGGTCCAGAGCGAAGCGAGCTTGCGCATCGGCTTCCGCCGCGCCCAACGAGCCGCCGACGCGAAGAGGCTCTCGGTCACGGGGCACGATGCGATCAACTCGAAGATAGAGCTTTCCCGCGCGGCTCAGCATTCGTGGCGCAACGCTGCGCACAACAGTGCCTTCCACCACGCTGCCAGGCGCGAGCACGCGGCCGGCAACGCGCACTGGTTCCGCCAGTTGGCCGCGGAACGTGTCGCCCTGGTGATTCCGCGAGGCGTGGAGCGCGGTGAGCAAGTAGGCTCGTGCCATAGGTTGTTCTCCCGAAGCGGTCATTGACGCGACGATTGGCTGAGCCGGGACAGGAACCGTCGTTTCCTGGCGCAGCGCCATCAGGAGTGTCCCGGACGCTTTGCTTTTCACTCGCGCAGCACCTGGCGCCTGCAATGATTTGGCCTTCGGCTGTACCGTCACTCCGGAGCTGGCGCGCAGAACGCAAGCGTCCAACGGCAGCACCTCGCCTGTGGCCAGCAGCAGGTCCGCAGCGCTCAATTCCAGGTGGTACTCGGTTGGGCGGCTCGTCTCCAGCGGGTTGAATGCGCGAACAATCGTGCGTCCGCTCCTCCGCCAGAATCCCAAATCCTCGCGGATTTTCTCGATTGATTTCACCGTGACCCGAATCTTGCTGTCGGCCGGCGCCGCGATGTGCTCGCCCGCGTACAGCGGCAGCGAAAGCCGGCCTTCAAGCACGGCTCCCTTTTCGACGTGCCCCCAACTTTTGCGGCCCGGGAAATCCACCCGCAGCAACGATTCGCTCTCCACGTGGAGTACGGAAACGCCCGGCCCTGGCTCACCCGATCTTGCTTCTTCAGCAGAATGTTCCTGCGCGAGGAGCACGCACGGGAGAATTGCGAACATGCCAGCGGCGAAAATCGCCTTTCGGAACAATGCGCTACGGTCCATACTCCCCCATTCTGAATTCTTTATTAGAATGCGATGACCTACGGTGTGATCGGAGGCCATCAAACGGGGAACCCCCTGGGTTCCCCGTTTGACGGACCGAACGGCGATTGTGAACGGCTCTAGTTCCCGCCGCCCACCCGCGTGGTGGAAAAACTTTCCGTCAAGGTTAGGAGCCGCGATGCGCGCCATTGCCTAAGCAACGCTTCACGGTTCTTGCTAAGGTCGCGGCCGTCGCGCATCGCGGGATACGGGACGTTTTCGCCGAGCAATCCCTGCCACTGGAGGAGGTTGTATTTCGCGGCGTCCACGTGATCTTCGCGGCCGAAGTCAAAACCTTCCGTCTTCGCGGCCCAGTAGGCTGCGTCGTGCGTCGGCTTGGCATAGAACGCGGACAGCGCATTCTTCTTCAGCGTGTTTTTCGCGGTGGGCACCGGCAGGGGCAATTGCGTGCCGCGCAGGATGTCCGGCACGATGGAGTTGAAATCCCACTTCTTGGTCTTCTTCGAGAAGATATCGGTCATGGGACGGTCCAGCGCATCATACGTGCCCAGGTGCTCGATCCCGAGGATGTCGATGATGGTGGTCAGCATGCTGACCGTCGTGTATTTCTTGGAGACCACCGCACCTTGCTTCACGTACGGCCCGGCCACGAAGGCGATGCTGCGATGCGCATCCACGTGATCCGGTCCGTCCTGGGAGTCGTCTTCTACCACGAACACCAGCGTATTGCCGCTGTAGCGCTTGCTCTTGGCCACTTTTTCCACGATGCGGCCAACGGCGTAGTCATTGTCGGCCGTCTGAATCTCCGGCGTGTTCACGCCATCGATCGCTGTGCCAAAGTTACCGGTGTGGTCATGCATGACGCGCACGAATTCCAGGTTCGGCATGTCGCCGTTGGCTTCGAACTTGTCGAATTCCCGCGCCCATTCATCCACACGGTAGAAGTCGGGGAAGTGATTGTCGTACCCGCGGAAAAACCTATCGGTGATGGGTTGCAGAGCCGCTTTTGTCGATGAAGAGACCGGAGTGCCGGTATCGAACGGATGACGAAGCAGCGGCGTTCCGCCCTGCGCGACGGGTACGCTGTATGGTCCGAGATCGATGAAGAAACCGTAGTTGCGCACGTTCAAGCCCGCACGCAGCGCGGAATCCCACAGATAGCCGGCGCCTTCTTCTCCTTCCGGGCTGTCCGGAGCGGAGACATCGGCGGTGCCGAGCAGAAGGTTTTTCGCAACACTTGGTGGCAAACTGTTGTACGCCGGGAAGGCCGCAGCGCGCTCCTGCGGCGTGGCAAATCCAACGTTCACGTTGCGATTGGTGCCTTCGTAGTCGTAGTTTAAGCCGCGGCCCGCGTAGTTGATCGGCTCGGTCTTTTCGATGGTGTCAGCGGCGCGCGCGGAGGTCGACCAGTTCCAGCCGTCACCGCTCACTTCGCCGCTGTCGTAGAAGTTATCCAAGTCGATGAAGTTGTTGGCCAGCGCGTGAAGGTTCGGCGTCAGCGGCTGCGGATAAACAACGATCGACGGATCGCCGTTGCCTTTGCTGAGGTCACCTAAAATCTGATCGTAGGTGCGGTTCTCTTTAACGATGTAAATGATGTGCTGAATCTTTCCATGAAGGAAGCCCATCATGTCCGCATCGGCAACATTTTGCTGTGCACTATAGTTGTTGTTCTGGGCCACCTGTGCGGTAAGCTCTTCCAGGTCTTGTCCGCTCGGCACCGGCAGCGTCAGGAATCCCGCCTTGGTCAATTGCCAAACGTATTGATTTGCCGCGCCGCAGGTAGAAAAATCTCCCTTCGTGGCCCCCGCCACATCCGTGCAATTCTGTGGCACTGGCCCGGTGTTGCTCTTGCCGTTGACGACATAAAGCATCGAGCCATCGGCGCTCACGCTGACGGAATTCGGATACCAGCCGGTGGGGATCACGCCTTGCAATTCGCTTCTGGCGCCAGAGCCGCCTTCGCCATCTCCGTCATGTGCAAGACGAATGACCGCTACCGAATTGGCGCCGCCATTGGTTACGTACAGGAATCCGCCGTCGGCCGACACGGCAACGCTGTTCGGGCTGCTTCCCGTAAACCCCTTGTTGTTCGCGAAAACGGATTTTGGCGCCGTCGTGCCGATCTCTTCGATGATCTGGTGTGTCTTCGTGCTGATCACGCGAACGGAATCGTTGCTGGATTCCGCTAGATAGAGCCGCGTCTGCTTTGGATTGAGAGTCCATACCGGGTACTCTCCTCCCGGCACGCCGTTGCCCGGACGAAGGTCCAAGTCGGCCAGAACTCTGCGCCCGGCGATGTCCACCAGGCTGATGGAATCGTTCTCATAGTTCGCCACAATCAGCCGCTTGCCGTCGGCGGTCACTGCCAAACCCATCGCACCCGGCGTGATTTTCCCCAAGGCCAAAGCCGCGGGATGGCCTAGTTTTACCGGAGCGCCGTTCTCGGCCCAGGTGCTTCCGCTCCAATCGTAGAAGTGCACGTTGTCGTCCGGCCCGCCGCTGACATAAAACTCCTTTCCGTTTGGATTAAACGCAAGCCCGTCGAAAGCGTTGGGCACTTGGAGGACTTGTGTTTGTAGCGGCTTCCCGCCGGAAATGTCGAACACAAAGATGTATTCGTTGGACTCATCGGGATTGGTATTGCCTTTGTTCGGCCCCGACGTGAAATTCTGGCTGTTGTAGCCGCTCGTAAGAATGAGCAGCGTGGTTCCGCTCGGACTGATTGCGGTGGTCACCGCCTGCCCGACGGTAAAGCTCGGATCGAAAGACAAGCCCGGATTCAAGGCCTGGAACGACGATCCGGAGGCAGCCGACGGCGTGATTTGTACGCCCGTCGGAATGAAAGTCCCTTTCTTAAGATCGTCCTCATCCGCCTTGGCGGAGATCACGGCACCGATACTGATAACGCTAAAGATAGCCAGCGCGAGCGCAGACACACGCACCCGCGGCCGGCAGGTTCGGCTATTTCCCAACATGTGTTACCTCCTGTTTGCTATATCAATCTTGGGGTCTTAATCAGGTAGACCCTATGCAGCAGCTCTCTTCAGAGCGTTTGGCTGAGATTAGTGAAGTTAGGCGGGCTATGTTTCAGAAACTTCTTTCGAACATGAATAATCCGCGAATCTTTCTTTATGTGGCGTGTATCCTGCGATTTTTCAGCGGGTCTGCGATTCCGAGTGAGTCTTGATGGATCCAGCCCAGATGATGCTGCGCTTACTGTAAGCTCTGTGTTCTCCATAACCTCTGTGTTAATTTTCTTCCTTGGTTTTCTCAGCCCCGCGCCGCTTGTGCCTCGGCCGCCGTCAACTCCGAAACCAAGAACTCCAACACTGTGCGCGCATCTTTGCCGCCTTTGAGGCGGTCGTCCGCCTCCTGCAGCGCGCGCAATCCTCCCAGCAAACGCGCTTTCGAAATCTTCCGCGCGCTCTGAACTGCCATTTCCGCCTGTTCTGGGCGCATGCTGAGCGCGCGGGCCGCCTGCCACCCATTTATTACACCCTTTAATTCGCTGGCCTCCATCACCTTCCTATACATCCAGGTTATCGCGCCGAGCATTTCCAGAGGCGCCTCTCCATCGCGCAGCAAACGGTCGAGAAATTCCTGCGCTTTTTTCGACTGCCGCGACGCCAGCATGTCCGCCAATTCCCAAACCGTCGTCGTCTTCTCCGAAATCACCAGCGCGCTGATGTCCGCGCGCCCAATCACTTTTTTTCCTGCCACATATGTCGCCAGTTTCTCGATCTCCGTTTTTAGCCGCATCAAATCCGCGGCCACGAATTCCGCCAAATCCTCCGCGGCGCCCTTTTCGAATTCCACACCCTCTTCTTTCGCTATCGCTTTAGCCAGTGCCGTCGCCGACGCCAGCCTCTCTTCCACCTTCCCGCCCAGCCCGCATTCCACTACCAGCGTTTTCTCTGCCAGCAGCTTCCCCAATTTCATCCGCTGATCCAGCCCCGTCGCCTCCACCACCAGCACCGTGAATGGCGCCGGGTCCTCGAGGTACGCGCCGAGCTGCGCCACGGCCTCGTCACGGTTTTTCTCTCCCAGCTTCTCGATCGCTTCCGTATCCTCCAGGAAAACCACCTGCTGAGGCGAGAGCATCGCCATGGTTTGCGCCTGGTCCAGCGCCGCCTGCGTCTCTCCGCGCCCCGCCGAATAACGCGACACCGCCCAGGTCCGCGACGCTTCAGTCACGAATCTCTCGATCAATAGTGTCCGGCAGGCATCGCGAAGGTACCGCTCTTCTCCCAGCAGCAGAATCGCCGGAATGGGTTTCCCCTTCTCCAATCGTCCCAGCAATTCTTCCGGCGATAGCCGCGCCATGCAGCACCCCTTCACTTCCTAATAGACGAATCTCTGCAGTCTCTGAGACAAACCAGCTAAACCAAAAACAACAAATCTATTTTCTTCTCCGCTCAAAAACCTGACAACTATCAATTGACCGTCCAAGCCTGTCAATGAACGCATTTGTTCTTCTTTGCTGACAACTGAATACTGAAACTGACTACATTCTCATTCGGGCAACCTTCAGGAATCTCTCTAATAATTCTCCACTACCGCCGCCACCAGCCGCGCCGCAAAGTCCTGCGCCATCCGGTCCAGCGCCGGGTCTTGTTCCTCAAAAAAGTTCTTAATGCTGTTTGAGTTGTTCACGTCCGTGGAGATTTCGTACTGGTTGCGGAAAATAAAATTGTCCACGTGATAGAGAATCTTTCCCGTCTCGCGCTCTTCGAACGTGATCTCGCACTTCAGGGTTACCAACATCGTCGTCGCGCGCCCCGTCGCCGTATCAAACAGCAGCGGCACCGCTTCCAAACTCAGCACCTTGCCCCGCAGCACCGCGTCGCCGTTCGCCGGATCGGGTACCACTCGGTACGAGGTCTTCAACAACAATTCATGCACCGTCGCGGTCGTCAATCTCTGCTCGATGCGGTAACTGGTCGTCTTGTTTTCCAGTGCCGGCACCGCAATCACATGAATGCTCTTCGGCAGCGAACTGCTCCGCCCCGCCAGGTGATACCCGCAGCCCGCCGATGCCAGAGACAACACCACCGACATTCCCAGCACCGCCGTATTTTCCCGCTTGAGTTTCATTCCGCGAGTTTCTCCGCCAGCCTCACCGCATTCGCTGCCGGCAATCGAATATTATCCGCCGCTCCCCAGAACCACCAGGTGTCCCGCCGTCCCGAATCCTGCTCCGGAGGCGCGAGATGGATGGACTTTTCCCCCGCCACGCTGACGTTGCTGGGCGCATCTTCAGAACTAGCGGCAATTACAAAGCCGGCAGACTTGCACGCAGACTCAATTTTTTCCAAGTTCAATCCAGCTGCAAGAGGATCAAACGCCGCCGAGGCGGCAAACGCAGTTCCGTAAAACACCGGAGCGTGTACGACCTGAACCGCCGGAACAAGGTCCGCTCCATCGAGCAAGACTCTCGCTTCCATTCGAACGCGCTCTCGAACTTCCGCCAACTTCTGCAAGGCCTCCGCCCCAAAGCGATCCAGGAGATTGAATGCAACCTGCGCGTCAAAAACAGTTTTTCCCACGCTCTGGAACAAGAGCAATTGTCCAGTCTGGCTCTCCAGCTCCTCGATTCCTCCACGGCCGGATTCTGAAACGGGCTGAAAAAATATCGCGGAGAGGTGATGCAATCCCAGCCCATGAAGAGCAAAGGAAAGTGCAATCACGGCAAGGCCAGCAGCCGAAGGGGTGGCAAACAATACCGCCGGGGAATGGAACGTTCGTTTCCGGAAGGACTCGATTCCGGGAAACCAGACTTCGGTTTCCGTTTCGTCAAAGACAGCTCCGCTCAAATCAATGATGCGCCCGCCGCTTTTCTTCGCGGCGCCGACGTTTCTCCTCGTGAATTCCGGGGAGCCCGTGAAGAATACCAGGCGAGCGCGTTCGAAGGTTCCTTCTTCGACCGGTTGGATGACGGCGACTTCGCCCCCGGCCTCGGTGAGCGTGCCAGCGGTAACTTCCTCATCGACCAGCCGCAAATCCCATCCCGCGAAGCGGCTCTCTTCGAGCAACGACTTCAACTCCGCTCCCAGCAGCGAAGACGCACCCGCAATCACAATGCGGTTGGAATCCCGTTCGAACGAAGGCATGAATCACGCGGTCCGCGAAATCATACGATGGCGCACGAATCGCACGAGATGCAGCGCGACGCCTGCGGCCGCATAGGTGCCCGCCAATATCACCAGCGCATACTCCGAGTACCGCCAGACCACGGCCAGGACCAGGCAGAGCAGGACGATTGCAAGCGACGGCTGTTTTCGAGTCCAAGGGATCTCCTTGAAACTGGAGTAGCGGATGGTGCTGGTCATCAGCGCTCCAAGCCCAGCCGCCAGCAGGAACCAAGCCACTGACCATCGCCAGTCATGTAGCGGCTCCTTAAAGCCGTGGACCAGTGCCGCGATCACACCGGCCGCCGCCGGCGTCGGCATGCCCACGAAATACTTTGAACTCCCCGGCGCCATGCCCTGCACGTTGAATCGCGCCAGCCTCCAGGCACAGCAAATCAAAAACGCCAGGCAGCAAACCCAGCCAAACTCGCCGATTTGTTGAAATGCAACCGACCCGTCTCCCGGCAGGCTGCGCGTGCCCCAGGCGTAAGCCACCACCGCCGGTGCGATCCCGAAACTCACCACGTCAGCCAGCGAGTCGAGTTGCACTCCAAATTCCGTGTTTGTGCCCGTCATCCGGGCAATCCGCCCATCGAGTGAATCAAAAAGAATCGCGAAACCGATCGCCTTCGCGGCGTGGTCAAAATCGTCTCTGCCGCCGAGCAGCGACGCCACCACCGCATAGTACCCGCACAGAAGATTCGCCACCGTAAACAGACTCGGCAGAAGAAAGATACCCCGTCGTAATCTGGGATTCTTGATTCGGCGCCCTTGGAATGGTATCTCGTGCTGTTCGGGCTCGGGCATGGTTACGATCGCTTCCCCGTCGCTGTTAGATTTGCTTCCCTCTCTGCTGTACCCATTCCATCCAATTTAGCCGCTGCGGGTTTCGCGGGCCACCGCGCGAGCACGCTCGATCCGCCTTTCACATTCTCCCCCAGCTTCACCAGTATCTCTGCCTCTTTCGGGACCCACATGTCCACCCGCGACCCGAATCGTACCAGTCCAATCCTCTCTCCCCGAGCCACCTTCTCCCCCGGCTTCTTCCAGGAGACTACCCTTCGGGCGATCAAACCCGCAATCTGCTTGAAAACCATTTCTCCGGCTTCCGTCGAGAGCGTGAACACATTTTGTTCGTTTTCCACCGACGCGCGTTCCCGCATCGCCGCCAGAAATTTCCCTGGGCGGTATTCCATGTTCGTGATCGTTCCCGCGACCGGCGACCGGTTCACATGTACGTTCCAGACGGCCAGGAAAATGCTCACTCGCTTTCCCGGCTTTCCCGCGTTCTCTTCATCCGTGACCACCACTACGCGGCCGTCGCCGGGAGACACCACCACCCCAGGTTCCGTGGGAATCATGCGTTCCGGATCGCGAAAGAAAGAGAAGACGAACGCGGCGAATAGCACCAGGACGGCGGCCGCCACATACCAATGCAGCAAGAAACTGACACCGCCCAGCGCCAGCGGCGGCACCCCAAAGTAGTAGCCTTCTTTGACCATGCTTCTCGGAGTACACCTCAGCGTTTCCGCTCACGGCATTCTCCCCGCGAGCACGCATGGTCATTCTACGACAGAATCGCCGGCGATAAAGTCGTTATTGGGTGTAATTGGAACGACTGCGTGTGATACGCGCGGCAATCCGCTCCATCTCATCCTTGCAGTGGAGCTTCATCTTCTTCAATTTGATTTCTTCCAGGAGGTCTTCCGAATTCAGGTAGGGCGATTTGGAGATTTTCTGAAGTTCTGCTTCGTATTGCCGGTGCTGCTCTACCAGACGCTGATACTCGGCGTCTGCCTCGAAGGGTATGTCCCGAGGTGTCCGCTGCGCACTTGCCATGCGTTCCTCCTGACGTTTCCGTGAATGGGATGTGAGCACTACATGAACGCAAGATAGCACTCTGGCTTGCTGCGTCAAGAGGGTATTTATGGTATTTAGTCTTAGGCCGCGACTTTGATATGCATCACAATCGCCGCCTCATCTGGGTCGCGGTAATAGCCTGCACGGCGTCCCGTTTTGGAAAAGCCATGCTTTTCATAAAACGCCATTCCCGATCCATTCGACTCGCGAACCTCTAAAAACACTCCACTTACCTGCCGCGCTCGGAGTTCATCCATCGCTGCCATGAGTAGCGCCCTGCCCTCGCCTTTTCGTCGCTTCGCCACCATGACGGCGAGATTCAGGATCTCGGCTTCTCCCGCCACCTGCCGCCCGATGATGAAACCAACGACTTTCCCGTCGGCTTCGCTGACCAGCGCCAGAACGCCGCGCCAGCCCAGTAACTCCTTCAAACCCCACTCTGTCCATTGCGAGGCTTCGGGAGAGCCCCTCAAAATCTCCGTCACTGCCACGGCGTCCGCGGGCAGAAACGAGCGGATCGTTCCTCTCGCCTGCTCGCGCTTCGTTTCAGCGGCCATGCAGCGCGCTCCCCTTCCAGAAGATCTCCGCGTCCGGCCGGCGCACGTAATTCGCATCCAGCGCCAGCGCGTCCGTGAACCGGCCGTCTACCAATGCCGCCAACCCGATGCGTCCAATCATCGGTGCGCGCACCCTCGAAACGCGCTCTACACTTTCGCCGCGCATCTCTCGCGTTTTCCACGCTTCTTCGGAAACAAGGCACTCCGCATCCGTCGAAATCCACGAAATACTTTCACCTTTTGCAATTTCTGCCGCTGTTTCAACAAATTTCCCGGGTGCGATCACCATCTCGTCACCACACCGTACCAAGCCCGTCCCATTCCGTCGATACACAGCCCCGAATACCTGACCCCGTTGTGCATTCGCGAAAGCGCCCACCCAAGCCGCCCCCCCTGAGGTTTCTACCGCCAATGCTTCTAATCGCGAAACCGCCACGATCCGTTTCCCGTAAACCTCCGCCCAGGCCTTCACGGTAGCCAAACCCACCCGGACCCCTGTAAATGACCCCGGACCGGCTGCCGCCGCGTAGGCGTCCACGTCCTCCATTTCCAGACCGCTACTGCCTAGAGCCTCTCGAACCGCCGGGAGCAGCCAAGCTGAATATTCTTGATCCGAAACGTGGGCAACAACCTTCAACACGGCCTCACCCCGCAGCACCGCCGCGCTGCCCCTCGCATCGCACGTATCTATAGCCAGTACAATCACATCCGCATTCTACCGTAACTCTTGCATTCGACGCCGAAGCCCCAAATGCTCAATGTCGTTGCCCGCACAAAAAAACAAAATCTGTATCAGCGAACGGCCATTTACCACATTGAACTGCCCCTTATTCCCATCTATCGGCGCACAAAACCCCGCCTTCCCCAAGCAATTCAACTGCCAAATCCGTACCCAATTTTCCCTAACCTCCTGATTCCACTGGATATATCTTGACTCTTGCAACACAAGGTTATATATTCCTTATGCGTCTCCTGGGGGGACAACCAAAGCTATGGACTACAAGATCGGCGACAAGGTCGTTTACCCGAATCACGGTGTGGGCGTTGTTGAGCAGATCAGCTACGGAGTCTTGAATGGCAGAACCGAACGTTACTTCATGATTCGCATTGTTTCCAGCGGGTTGCGTGTCATGGTTCCTCAATCCAACGCGATGACCGTTGGCCTTCGTTCCGTTATTCGTTCTGCGGAATCCACCAAAGTCCTGGGCTTCCTCGAAAAGGGCAAACTCAACTCTCATCACGACTGGAAGCACCGCTTCAAAGAGAACTCCGAGCGCATGCGCACCGGGGCCCTCCTCGAAGTCGCCGTCGTCCTCAAGAGTCT